>Ga0308169_10004208_pt1 | contig 13542 bp, 11 predicted proteins | sample PhyBR1_2_FD_202139 | JGI IMG/M metagenome (GOLD analysis project Ga0308169, IMG submission 202139) | Phyllosphere microbial communities from UC Gill Tract Community Farm, Albany, California, United States - DLSLSB.R1 | ecosystem: Host-associated > Plants > Phyllosphere > Unclassified | place...
ATCGATATGCGTGATGACGACTGGGACGATCGCTCCGGACACGATTGCAGTGATTAACACGATCAGAAATTTTTCGATGAACGATTCATTTTTAAAGACCCGAAGCAGAATGCTTCCTGAGACAGGGGCGACGTCAGAAATAGAAGAGTCGTCAGACATTTTTTTCCTTTACCGACGCTGCGTCTGGCAATGTCAGACATACACATCAGAGAATTGAGCGGTCATACGATTCGGCGCTAAAACACCATTAGATGCTCCAAGGCGTTGTCATCCCGCGCGCTCATGTAATGACCCGCCATCGCGTAGCTACCGCTGGAGTAGCTGCGCGATGCATCCTGTAGTCAGCCGATGTGGTCTGTGCTAGCCAATATTACTGCCCCGAATATGGCTCAGGTTCTTGTCGTCCCCGCCGGTCCCCGGGCTTGGGTCAAGACTGCCGCTCTTGCCCAGGCCCGCCGACCCGGCGCCGGCGCCGGTCCCACCCGTTGCGCTCCCCGCGCCGCTGCCGAGGTCGCTGCTGCCGGCCGAACCCGCACCCATGCTGGAACCCATCGCGCCCATGCCGCTGCCGGCCCCGCGTCCCGCGCCGCCGGGGATCCCACTCATCGTCGAGCCGGGCCCCATGCTGGGGGCGCCGCCGCGGTTCGGGTCGGTGCCGTAGAAGCTGTGGATCTGGTTCGACCAGTTAACGTCGCTCATGTCGGGCCAGGAATCCTTGTTGAAGCCGGGCGCCGTTTTCAGGCGTTCCTTCTCGACATTGAGTACGAAACGGTGGTTGATGGTGTCGAGGTGCAGTGCCTGCCAGGGCACCGCGAACAGTTTTTCGTGCATGCCGAGGAAGCCGCCAAAGGCCAGCACGACATAGGCCACCTGGCCGGTGCTCATGTCGAGCATGATTTCCTTGATGTCGCCCAGGTCGTCCTCGACGCCGTTGACGACGCTGTCGCCGATCAGCGTGTCGGCGCCCATCAGCGCCGGTCCTGGCCCCGCGCTGCCGCTGCGTTTGTACATCCCGTATTTGTCACGATCCGCATAGCTCATCTCGTTCTCCCTGATCTGATCGCATCGTTCGCAAAGCCAGTCCTGAGCGTAGGCCGAGGCCTTGCCACACCCATGATATGACTCAAACGTGCGGGGGCGCGCCCGCTTGTCACGAGCGCGTCATCGTGGCATGCGACGCTATGCGAAGTACCGCACAGAGCGAGCTCAGCTATGTGATTATCCTGACAAGCAGTGTTTCGGAGACTACAACATGACCATCACCTCGCGCTGCAACCATCCAGGCCCGCTGGCCAAACTGATTCCGACCGTGTCGGTCACCTCGCTGCTGGCGCGCCTGCTGCGCAAACGCTGATTCCCGGGCGCGTAACGGCGGGCGCGCCGCGCCTTCCGTGCGGAGCGAACTGATCGGTTAGACTTGCGGCCTGTGCAATAGCTAGGTGGCTGCAGTGAACCGAAAAACGAAGATCGCATCCCTGGCGGGCGCTGGCGTACTGGCGGCCGCGCTGGCTGGATATTTCATCGCAGCGCAGCGCGAACCCGGCGCGCCCGGGCACGGCGCCGTCCTGCTGCCGAAGGCGGCGCCGACCCAGCCATCCTGGGCCGCGCGCGTGGCGCCGCTGGCGGGAACCGGCGAGGATGGCGTGCTCGATGGCGCGGCGGCGCAGAGCCGCTTCAGCGACCCGTTCGGCGTCGCCGTCGATCCGCGCGGGGGCGTGTATGTCGCCGACGGCGGCGACAGCAACCGCATCCGCCGCATCGACAAGAGCGGCACGGTCTCCACCTTTGCCGGCGGGCGCGAAGGCTTCGTCGACGGCGCCGGGTCCGCCGCCGCCTTCCACACCCCGTCCGCGCTGGCGCTCGACAGCTTCGGCAACCTGTACGTGGCCGATACCGGCAACCACGCAATCCGAAAAATATCCCCCGACGGCAGCGTCACCACACTCGCCGGCGACGGCCAGCCGGGCGATGCCGACGGCCAGGGACGCGCGGCGCGCTTCCATGCGCCGGTCGGGCTGGCGGTCGACAGGCGCGGCAACGTGTATGTCGCCGACACCTATAACGACCGCATCCGCCGCATCACGCCCGAGGGCATCGTCACCACGGTCGCCGGCGGCACGCGGCCGGGCGATGCCGACGGTCCCGCCATCGACGCCGCCTTCGACACGCCGAGCGCGATCGCGGCCGGCAAGGACGGGACCCTGTTCGTGGCCGACACCGGCAACAACGCGATCCGCCGCATCGGCCCGGACGGCGTGGTCTCGACGCTCGCCGCGCCGCTCGAGGGCGAGCGCCAGCCGCTGCTGCGCCGCCCGACCGGGCTGGCGCTGACGGACGATGGCTATCTCTACATCGCCGGTGGTGGCGGACGTATCCTGCAGCTGGCGCCGGGTGGGGAACTGCACGCCCTGGAGGACGCCGATCATCCGCTCGACTCGAGCTTCGGCGCCGACGGCAAAGTCCGTTTGTACGCACCACATGGCATTGGTCTCGAGCGCGATGGCAGCCTGGTCGTCGCCGACGCGCTGGCGCTGCGCGTGCTGCGTCTGGCGCCGCCGAAACCGGGCGAGGCGGTGCCGGTCATCGCGCCGCCGGGCCGCGCGCCAAGGAATGCGCCGATGCCCTGGCCGGTAGGGCCGCAGGACACGCCGCACGAAGTCGTCGGCCTGATGGGCGAGGTACGCGGCAGCTACGACGGCGAAAGCCGCGACCACTTCCACGCCGGCCTCGATGTGCGCGCCGATATCGGCACGCGGGTGCTGGCGATCGCGCCTTCGAAAATCAGCGACCCGTTTGCGAACTGGGGCTACGGATCGCTCAGCGAAGGCATGGCGGTCGGGCCGCTGTCGTACATCCACATGCGCGTCGGCCGCGACAGCCGCGACAAGCCGCTCGATGCGCGCTTCGAGATCCTGAAAGACGCGCGCGGCAAGCCGGAGCGCGTGCGCGTGCCGCGCGGGACCCGCTTTGCGGTGGGCGATGCGCTCGGGACGATCAACAGCATGGCCCACGTCCACCTCGATTACTATCCCGGCGGGACGCTGGTCAATCCCTTGACGCTGCCGTTCCCCGGCGTGCAGGACAGCATCGCGCCGCGCCTGCAGAGTGTCGCCTTGTACGACAGCGCGGGCAAGCGTTTGACTGCGAAGAAGGGCCAGCCGGTGCGCATCGAGCGCACGCTGGGCGAGGTGTCGATCGTCGCCGACGGCTACGACCAGATGGACGGCAACCTGGCGCGCCGCCGCCTCGGCCTGTATAAACTCGGTTACCAGCTGCTGCGGCCTGACGGCAGCGCGCTGCCCGGCTTCGAGCAGCCGCTGGTCACGCAAGTCTACGACCGCCTGCCGCGCGAGCGCGAGGCGGTGAAACTGCTGTACGCGCCGAGCAGCGGTATCACGGTGTATGGCAGCAAGGCCACGCATTTCGCGTATGCGGTCAACAATACGCTGCAGGGCGGGCGGGTTGCGCCGGGTAGCTGGAAGGTGGGTGCATTGGCGCCGGGGGATTACATCCTGCGTATCTATGCGGCGGATTATGCTGGGCATGTGGCGCTGGAAGGACGGGACCTGGCGATCAGGGTGGAGTAGGTGGTCGGCTACACCCGGGGCGGTGCTTCCACGCGGCGGTTGCGCCGCCCACGCGTTCGACGGGCGTATGCGTTGTCGCGAGGTTTCTGGGGATGGTTGAACGCGTGGGCGGGAAACCCGCCCACCTTACGTCCTGCTGCATGCGGCGCGTGAACTCGTCGCACCCGGTAATTAGACCTGTAAGGTGGGCGGGTCCCCCGCCCACGCGTTCAACCCATGCATGCGGTCACGCGCCCGAGCACAACGCCCCTTAGCGCAGAAGCTTCAACCCCGGCGGCAACGCCTCCCCCAGCATCCGCGTCTCGCTCGCCTGGTCCAGCTCCACCACCTCACGCACCAGCGCCGTCCACGCGGCCGGTGCGCCGCTTGAGGCCAGCCGCCGCAGCACCTCGGCCCGCATCGCTTCGCCGATATCGCGCGAGCGGTCCCCCGTCATGCGCGCGATGTGGGTAGCGGCAAAGCCCGCCGGCTCGATCTTCTTCCAGTCCAGCGTCAACAGCTTGCCCAGCCATTCCTCGGCCGAGTGAACAGGCGCCACTTCATGCGCGCTGGCGTGGAAGGACTGGCGCGCACCAACGCGCCCCAGCGCCCACAGGTAGCGCGCGTAGGTGGCCAGCATCTTCGCATCCAGCCTGGCGCCGGCCGGCGAAATCGCCAGGATCTGCTCCATCATCCAGTTGCCGATCTCCGCCTTGTAGGCCGCCGGGATGCGCTCGAGCGAAGCCCCGAGGCGCAGCATGTCGTCCTCGCTGCCGTCGACCAGGGTGATGGGCCGCTTGCCGCGTTCGGAAGCGTCGGCCTGCAGATTGAAGGCGAAGTCGTCGAGCAGGCGCAGCTGCGCTTCGGTATCGAGTCCCCCGGCCACGCGCCGCCACAGCGTCCACCATTCGGCGCGCACCTGCGTGTCCTTGTGATACTGGACCCCGGTCTCGAACATCGCCCACAGCTGCTCGATGCGCCAGCCGTCGAGCGGGTGGCCGAAGCCGGGACGCAGGCAATAGCCGGCCAGGTTGAGCCAGGCGCGTTCGTGTTCGCCCGACCGGCGCCGCCCCTTCGATCGCTCCATCAGCGCGTCGAACAGGCGCCGCAGGAGCGGCGTGGCCCACTGTTCGCGCCGCCCCAGCAGGTGTTCGAGGCCGGCGCGCAGCTGGCGCACCTCCTTCACGTCGACCGCTTTCGAGCGGGTGCCGAAGACGCGCTCCAACTTCTCGATGGCGGCGTCGAGCTGCGGCGGCAGGACTTCGGTCTCGACGATCTCGTCAAGGCTTTCGGCTTCGCGCAATTGGAAAGCGAGCTGCCAGCGCCCGCTGCCGTCTTCGGCCACGCAATGCACTTCCAGCGAACCGACTTCGCTCAGGGACGCCGCCAGCTGCACCGCGATCTCGCTGCGCGGCGCGGCACCGGGCGTGGCGCGCAGCACGGTGGCGATCGGCGGCAGGCGCACGACATCGTCAGGGGCCAGGTCCACGATTTCTCCTGCCTGCACCACATGGCCCGTATCGGCCACCGTCGACACCAGGTGAAAGCGCACCGGACGCCCCAGGCGCAGCGCGAAGCTGCGCTCGAGCAGGCGCACCTCGAGGCTTGCTGCCGTGCCGCGCGGGAGCAGGCAGACCGCGCGCAATCCCTTATCGCTGCGCTCGCCTTCGAGCAGCAGGTAGTAGCTGCGCGCCGCACCGCTTTCGATGGCGGGCGCCGCGCCCTGGCGCGCCAGCGAATAGGCGACGCCGCCGCGCGCGACGGCCACGTCCGGATCGACGTTGTGCAGGATGCGCAGGGGCCTGCCGCGCCAGCGCGCCAGGGTGTCGGCCAGGCGTTCGGCCAGCGCCGCACCGCGGAACACGCCGCCGTTGAGCAGCAGGGTATCGGGCACCGGCAGGGTCTCGCTATCGGGAAGACCGAGCGCTTCGCGTGCCGCGGCCGCATGCTGGCGCAGGAAGCTGGCGAGATGGCGCGTCACGGCCGGGTCGCTCGCATACGGCAGGCCGAATTCGACGATGCCGGCGCGCGCGCGGCGGGCTGGTTCCTGCGCTTCGTTCAAGGGGAAGAAGCCGTCCAGCACCACGCGCTCGATATCCTCGCGGCGCAGCTCCGCCTTGCGGCTGCCCCCGATCAAGCGCGCGCCGGCGCCGAGCAGGGTGACCGCCACCTGGTCCGGCGCGTCGAGTGCCAGCAGCTGCTCCTTCGCCGCGCGGCAGCGTTCCGTCAGCTGGGCCAGGCGTGCGGCCGACAGGCGCGCGCGCGGCACATCGATGCCATCCTGTTCGGCCATGCGCGTTTCGACCAGGTGGGCCAGCGCCAGGTCCATGTTGTCGCCGCCAAGGATCAGGTGGTTGCCGACGCCGATGCGAGTGAGCTTCGGTTGGCCATCCTCGAGTTCGACCTTGACCAAACTGAAGTCGGTGGTGCCGCCGCCGACGTCGGCCACCAGCACCAGGCGCGTCCCTGCTAAATCCTCGGCCAGTGTGGCGCGGTGGCGGTACAGCCAGTCGTAGAGGGCGGCCTGCGGCTCTTCCAGCAGGCGCAGGTTGGGCAGGCCCGCCATCTTCGCCGCTTCCAGCGTCAGCGCACGCGCGCCTTCGTCGAAGGAGGCGGGCACCGTGAGCACGACCTGCTGGTCTTCGAGCGGCTGCCGGGGAAAGCGGATATTCCAGTTGGCGCGCAAGTGGGCCAGGTAGCTGGCGCTGGCGGCCACCGGCGAGACCTTCGGCACCTCGGGTTCGGCGCCCCAGGGCAGGATAGGCGCCATGCGGTCGACGCCCGGATGCGACAGCCAGCTCTTGGCGCTGGCCACCAGCCGGCCCGGCGTGGCCGCGCCAAGGCTGCGCGCGAGACGGCCGATGGCGACGCGCTCGACGCCGGCGACATCAGCCAACTGCCAGGGTAGCTGCAGTTGTCCCGGCCCGAGTTCTTCAGGAGAAGGGTGATAGCGGTTCGACGGCAGCAGCGGCGCGCCGGCCACTTCGCCGGGCGCGACGAGCTGGTCGATCGAAAACAATTCCACGTCCGCCGCACCGGGTGCGGCGTAGGCCAGCACCGTGTTCGTGGTGCCGAGGTCGATGCTGACCAGCCAGGGCGTCACGGCGTCGTACGTACGTCGAATTCGACTTTCCAGCGCTGGCCGTCACGCGCCACCGCGGCGAGTTCCAGCGTGCCCGCCTCGGTGGCGAGGGCGTGCAATCTGACCTGCACCACGTCGCCCGGCGTGCGGCCATCGGCCGGCAGCGTCGCCTGGATTTCGTTCTGCTCCTGCAGCTCGTCCGGTCCCCAGAAGTCGAGTACTTCACCGATCTGGTCCTGGCGGCGCGTGGTCGATCCGAAGAAGCGGAAGTGGACAGGTTCGCCCACGACCAGGCCGAATTCCTGGCCCGGCAATTCGAGTTCGCTGCCTTCTTCCATGCCGAAGGGCGCCACGCACAGGGCCTGGATCGGCGGCTCCATGCCGGGAATGGCCGGCATCGACGACTCGACGCCGACGTAATACGAGCGGGCCGTGCCGCCGCGGATGCGCACGCCGCCGCCGCGCCGCGCATAGCTGTAATAGGCCGCGCCGCGCGCGACGGCCAGGTCGAGGTCCGCGCCTTCCAGCATGCGTGCGGGCTCGGCGCCTTCCATGTAGAGCCAGTCGTTGATGGTGTCCATCACGCGCTGGGCGAGGATGCCGGACTTGAAGACGCCGCCATTGAACAGCACCGCGCTCGGATGGAGGAAGGTATGTTCAGACGTTACGCGGCCTTCAAAACCTTCGAGTTCGGCGGTGGCGCCGGCCTGGCGCGCCAGGAAGGCAGCCAGGTGGCGCGTGACGGCGGCATCCTGCGCGTAAGGCAGGCCGAGTTGCGTCAGGCCGGCGCGTGCGCGCGTGGCCGGACGGGCGCCCGCTTCGACGCGCGGGAAAAAGCCGTCCGTAATAAACGTCGTGACTTCGTCGCGCGTGAGTTCGGTGCGGATCGAGCCGCCGATCAGTTTCGAGCCGCGGCTTGGCACGACGATCGGCCAGGTGGTGGCGTTGGCGTCGGCCAGCAGGTGTTCCTTGGCGCCGCGGCAGCCGTAGGTCAGGGCCCGCATTTGCCAGGCGTCGAGCTGGGTGCCGTTCGCCGCGAGTTTACGGGCGACGAGGTGGGCGAGCGCCAAGTCCATGTTGTCGCCGCCGAGCAGGATATGGTCGCCCACGGCGACGCGGTGCGGTTCAAGCTTGCCGTCGCGTTCGAGGATGGCGATCAGCGAAAAGTCGCTGGTGCCGCCGCCCACGTCCACGACCAGCACGATGTCGCCGGCTTCCACTTGCTTGCGCCAGACACCGCCGCTGCCCTGGATCCAGCTGTACAGGGCCGCTTGCGGCTCTTCCAGCAGCGTGGCCGAGGTGTAACCGGCGTTGCGCGCCGCTTCCGCGGTCAGTTCGCGCGCGCCCGGGTCGAACGAGGCGGGGATGGTGACGGTGACTTGCTGCTGGTCGAAGGGCGCTTCCGGATGCGCGTTGTCCCAGGCGCGGCGCAGGTGCTGCAGGTAACGGGTCGAGGCGTCCAGCGGCGAGACGCGCGTGACTTCTTCCGGCGCGTCGGATGGCAGGATGGCGGCGCGGCGGTCCACGCCGGGGTGGCAGAGCCAGCTCTTGGCCGACGACACCAGGCGGATTGGCGTGGTGGCGCCGCGGCTGCGCGCCATCTCGCCGGCGACCGCGCTGTCACCGTCGGTATTCCACGGCAGCGCCAGTTCGCCCGGCGCCAGTTCGTCCGGGTGCGGCAGGTAGAGGAAGGAGGGCAGCAGCGGCAGCGCTTCGACGGTGCCGGGCGCGGTCAGCTGCGGCACCGGCAGCACGCCGTGCGCGGTCTGCTCGCCGTCGCTCGCTTCGAGGTCGACATAGGACAGCGCGCTGTGCGTGGTGCCGAGGTCGATGCCGATGGCATAACGGGCGTTCACCGGCGCGCTCACAGCTCCACCTCCGCCGGCGCCAGCACGGTGGCGTCGTGTTCTTTCGCCAGCTGCGGCAGGCGCACATCCGTCGCGCGCCAGCCGCGGTGCGACAGCGTGCCCTTGAACGGGGCCTTGCCGACCACGTTGCCGGTCAGGCGCACGCTGGCCGCATCGAAGCCTTCTTCGAGCGTGATGCGGGCGCCTTCGGCTTCAGTGCGCACGGGTTGGATCGTGAAGTGGTCCTTCAGCACGCGCGCGCAGCCTTCGTGCACGACGCGGGCGGCGGCGCCGATGTCGGCGTCGGCGTAGGCCGCCAGGTTCTCGTGGGCGAAGTCGATCAGGCGCGCTTCGCGCTGCAGGAGGGTCAGCAGTTGCAGGGCGGCGTCCGGCGTGGTTTCGCGCAGCTGGACGGGGACCGGCGCAGGGGCGGCAGCCGGCGTAGGTGCTGGCGTCGGCGCGGGTGCGGGCGGCGCGGCAATCGGGCCGACCTGGTCGTCACGTACGCGCGCGGCGAATTCGGCGTCGCCGACGGTCTTGAAGAAGGTGCCGAAGGCGAGGGAGAGCCGGCTCCAGAAAGAGGGCAGTTGGGTCGGTGTGCTCATTCTTGATTGTTCTGTAAGGTGAGGGACCGGCGCGCTGTCAGACAGCGTCGGGGCCGTGGTCCGGACAAACGCGAATGATACCAGTTCGACCATGAGTGGCGCACGCGCCACTGGAGACGGCAGCAGGCCGGCCTTGCCCGCGTTTTGGCAGGGAATCGAAGCGGCGACGGCAGTACCGCGCGAGGCTATACTGATGAGCACCCATCCTCACCAATGATGAAGGAGCCGCATGCCGCAGTCCCCTGAGTCCACCACCACCCGGCAAGTCATCGGCCTGATCGGCGGCATGAGCTGGAAAAGCTCAGCCGAATACTATCGCCTGATCAATGAAGGCGTGCGCGCCCAACTCGGCGGCCTGCACTCGGCCTGCTGCCTGATGTGGTCTTTCGATTTTGCCGACATCGAGGCCTTGCAGCGCACCGACCGCTGGGACGAAGCGGCAGCATTGATGGTCAATGCCGCGCAACGCCTGGAACGCGGCGGCGCCGACTTCCTCGTCATTGCCACGAATACGATGCACATCGCCGCGCCCCAGGTGCAGGCGGCGACCAGCCTGCCCCTGCTGCACATCGCCGACCCGACCGCCGAGCGCATCAAGGCGGCCGGGCTGCGGCGCGTCGGATTGCTGGGCACCGCCTTCACCATGGAACAGGATTTCTACAAGGGCCGGCTGGCGCAGGAACACGGGCTCGAGGTGCTGGTGCCGGAGGCGGCGGACCGCGCGACGGTCCACCGCATCATCTATGAAGAGCTGGTGCAGGGGCGGATCCGGGACGCGTCGCGGCAAGCCTACCGCAAGGTGATCGAGCGCCTCGTTGCGCGCGGCGCCGAGGCGATCATCCTGGGCTGCACCGAGATCATGCTGCTGGTCGCAGCGCAAGACAGTCCGGTGCCCCTGTTCGACACGACCGGCCTGCACGCCGAAGCGGCGGTCGCGCGCGCACTTCGCCTGGAAAACGCCTGATTCCCGGCTGAGCCCCGCCTGATCCGCTTATCCGCGTACCGCCGCCTCGATGGCGGCAATGTCGATCTTCTTCATCGTCATCATCGCCTCGAAGGCGCGCTTGGCGACCACCGGGTCGGCGTTGGCGACGGCGTCGGTCAGCACGCGTGGCGAGATCTGCCAGGACAAGCCCCATTTGTCCTTGCACCAGCCGCAGGCGCTTTCCTGGCCGCCATTGCCGACGATCGCATTCCACAGGCGGTCGGTCTCTTCCTGGTCATCGGTCGCCACCTGGAAGGAGAAGGCCTCGCTGTGCGTGAACCCCGGGCCGCCGTTCAGGCCGAGGCAGGGGATGCCCATCACCGTGAACTCGACCGTCAGGACATCGCCCTGCTTGCCGGCCGGATAGTCGCCGGGTGCGCGATGGACGGCTTTCACGGCGCTGTCCGGAAAGGTGTCGGCGTAGAACTGCGCGGCGTCCTGTGCGGTGCCGTTGAACCAGAGGCAAATCGTGTTCTTGCTGAGCATGTTGTTCTCCCTTGATGAGTGGATCAGTCGCGGATTTCTGCTTCGACCAGTTTCGCCAGCAATTCCAGCGATTCCTGCCAGCCGAGATAGCAGGCCTCGGCGGGAATCATCGACGGGATGCCTTCCTGTTTGATGTTCACCTCGACGCCGCAGAACACCTCGCGCAGGGTGACCGTGGTCTGCATGCGGCCGGGCAAATTCGGATCATCGAACTCGGCCGTGTAGCGCAGGTGCTTGCCGGGTTCGAGTTCGAGGTACTCGCCGCCAAAGGAATGGCTATTGCCCGTCGTAAAATTGGTGAACGACATCTTGTAGCGCCCGCCGACCCGGGCGTCGAGTTCGTGCACGGTGCCGATGAAGCCGTGCGGCGGCAGCCATTTGGCGAAGGCGCCTGCGGTGGTGAAGGCGCGGTAGACGCGGTCGGAGGTGGATTTCAGGACGCGGTGCAGCTCGACGGTGTTCGTGGACATGATCGGTTTCCTTTTTGTCTTGAAAGGCAGAGGACGGCCCTCTGATGGTACGACGAACAGGGTGGCCGAGATTCGACATTCGGTGCGGGTTTTTTGCGCGCCGACGCGGGGTGCAGGCTTTGGATCAGGCGTCCTTGCAAGAAGCGGACTGTCCCTGCCGTGCTGGTCGAACTATCTCCTACGTCCGAGCCGGTCTGCGGCCGAGTGCTTGCGCCCAGTCGCCGGCTCCAGCTTGCCGGCGCGTCCGAGCCCAAAGGCAGGCATGTTGACATAGACGCTCTCGTACGCCCCGGCAGCGACGGCAAAGGTTTCGTGCCAGATGCCGACTGAGCCGTCGGTGCCGACCGCGTGATTGAACGCCTTCCATGCAGGTAGATGAGTTGCCTGTTTGCTCGTGGCGTAGGCCATCAGCTGGTCCATCGACCGCCAGTATTGGACCAGGATGATCGTTCTTGAAAACCACATCTCTGCATGGAGCAAGCCCAGTTCGGGTTGGCGCTGCAGTTCGCTGATCATGCGCGGCATGGCTGCGGCAACCGGCCACCACTTGTGCACCTTCCAGGGCTGATTCAGACGCATGCCGATCAGGAACACGACAAAATCCCCGTCGACTGCTGCAGTCAGGCGTTCACGGTAAATTATGTTGCTGCTCCCTGACAAAGTTTAAAAGGGCGCTGCTGGCCGATGTCTGTCTGTCGCGACCGGCAGCGCGCGACTCAACGCGGACCTCACGAGGCCTCGCCAGGACATCTATCAAAGCTCAGTGTACGAGGGATATTGTCGTACAAGCAAGCCGAGCTCAAAACCGATATTCCTGCCCATCGTCCGGCACCAGCACCCGCTCTGCATCCAGGCCATTCTGCGCCACATAATCCAGCAGCTCCCGGCGCGACTGCGTCATATGATTGAACGCCTCCATGTGGATGCCGATAACGGTGGCGCCGGGCGCGGCATGATAAGCGCGCCCGAGATCGTCCTTGCCCATGATGATCGATCCCTCGAACCCGGCAATCCGGGCATAACCCGTGTTGAGGACGATGACATCGGGCCGGTAAGCCGCAATCGCCGCATCCACCTCGGGCGTCCAGATCGTATCGCCGGCAATGTAGACCGTTTTATCGCCTTCCCGGCGCAGCACGACGCCGACCGTTTCCCCGAGCATGGCGCCCAGCATCGCCATGTGGGTCTCGCTGCCGTGCTGGCCCGTGACCGGGCTCAGGCGTACGCCGTGGAACGCGCTGTCCTCGCCGATGACGCGCACGTCCGTAAAACCGCTTTTGCGGATGTCGGCGGCATCGTTTTCGTTCTGGGCGAACAAGGGAATGTCCTTTGGCAGCGCCGCTATCGCTGCCTCGTCCCAATGGTCCGGATGGATGTGGGTGATGATGACGGCGTCGGCCTGGACGATGTCCTCGACCGGCAGCGGCAGCTCGACCAGCGGGTTGCGCAGGTGGCTGTTGACCGTGCCTTCGAAGCCGGGAAAGCTGTCCTTCTTCGCCAGCATCGGGTCGACCAGGAAAGTCGTTTCGCCATAGCGGATCTTGATGGTGGCGTTGCGGATCAGCTGGAAGCCGACGGTGGTGTCAGCTGCGGTTGCGAACGTCATGATGAATTCCCTTGTGGTTGAAGTGGATCCATTTTCTGCCCGGCTGCTCAGCGATAACAGTGGCCCGAAGGTCTGCCTTCGATATAATCGGGCCATGAACAAGCTTACGAACCAGCGCATGGCCGTCGTCGCCTTCGAAGGCATGACGCCGTTTCACCTGTCCGTTCCCTGCCTCGTCTTCGGCACGACGGTCGACGAGGCCACGCCGCCGTTCGAGGTCGTGGTCTGCGCGGCCGAAGGCAAACCCTTGCGCACCTCGGCCGGTTTCTCGATTGCGGTCGAGCGCGACCTGTCCGCCATCGACGAGGCCGACATCGTCGTCATGCCAGCCTGGTTCGACGATTGCCGCCGCGCGCCGCTTGAGCTCATCGAGCGCCTGCAGCGCGCCCATGCCCGCGGCGCGCGCGTGGTCGGCCTGTGCCTGGGCGCCTTTCCGGTGGCGCAGGCGGGACTGTTGGACGGGAAGACGGCAACGACGCATTGGGAACTGGCCGATGCCTTGTCGCGGCTTTATCCGAAGGTGAAAGTCGATCGCGAGGTGCTGTATGTGGACGAGGGAAATGTGCTGACTTCGGGCGGCGTGGCGGCCGGGCTCGACTGCTGCCTGCACCTGCTGCGCGAACTGCGCGGTGCCGACGCCGCCAACCGCGTGGCGCGCCGGCTATTGATCGCACCGCATCGCCAGGGCGGGCAGGCGCAGTTCATCGAGCATCCCTTGCCGTCAAGGCCGAGCGAAGGGCGTTTTTCCGAGGTGCTGGACTGGGTGCTGCACAACCTGGCCCAGCCGCACGGCATTGACGCGCTGGCCGAGCGCGCCGCGATGAGCCGGCGCAATTTCACGCGCCACTTCCGGCAGGCGACGGGGACTTCGTTCAAGCAATGGCTGTTGAGCCAG
>Ga0308169_10004209_pt1 | contig 13541 bp, 12 predicted proteins | sample PhyBR1_2_FD_202139 | JGI IMG/M metagenome (GOLD analysis project Ga0308169, IMG submission 202139) | Phyllosphere microbial communities from UC Gill Tract Community Farm, Albany, California, United States - DLSLSB.R1 | ecosystem: Host-associated > Plants > Phyllosphere > Unclassified | place...
TTGCAGGAACAGCAGATTTTCCCGCGCGAGCGCTTCGAACTCGACGCCCTCGATGCGATCGCGCTGCTGGTCGAACGGGGCCTGGGCGTGTCGCTCGTGCCCGACTGGCCCCGGGCTTGGCCGCTGCCGGAAGGCGTGACGATCATCCCGCTGCCGGGCGAAGCGCCGGTACGCAGGCTCGGGCTGCTGTGGCGCGCCAAGTCGCCGTACAGCCGGATGCTCGAGGAATTACTGGAGCTGCGCGCCGGCTAGCAAAGAAAAGCTGGCCCGGACAAAACAAAACGCGCCGGCGAGGCGGCGCGTTCAAGTGCAGGGTTGTAGCGGCTTATTCCGGCTTGATGTTCGCATTCTTCAGCAGCTTGGCCCACTTCGGCACTTCCTGCTTCATATAGGCCTTCAACTCGGCCGAGCTGCCGCCGACGACCGTCAGCCCCTGCTGGACCAGCTTGGCGTGCACCTCGGGCGATGCCAGGCTTTTCTTCACTTCTGCATTGAGCCGGTCGACGATCGGTTGCGGCATGTTGGCCGGTGCGAACAGGCCGAACCAGGTCAGTGTTTCGAAGCCCGGCAGGCCGGACTCGGCCACCGTCGGAATATCCGGCGCCGCGCTGCTGCGCTGCAGGCTGCTCACCGCGATCGCGCGCAGCTTGCCGCTCTTGATGTGCGGCAGCAGGGACGGCAGGTTGCCGAACATGACGGGCACCTGGTTGCCGAGCAGGTCGGAGATCGCATTCGCCTCGCCTTTATAGGGAACGTGGACCATGTCGACCTTGGCCATCGACGCGAACAGTTCGGTGGCGACGTGCTGCGGACCGCCCTGGCCCGACGACGCATACGGCAGGCCGCCCTTCTGGGCCTTGGCGTAGGCGATCAGTTCCTGGACATTCTTGACTGGCACCGAATTGGCGACGACCAGCACCATCGGCACCGATGCAACCAGCGAGATCGGCGTGAAATCGGCGACCGGATCGAAGCTCATCTTCGGAAACACGCTCGGCGCCACCACCATCGTCGACTGGGTGGCCATGAGCAGGGTGTAGCCGTCCGCCGCCGACTTGGCCACCTGCTCGGCGGCGATGATGCCCGTCGCACCCGGGCGGTTCTCGACGATGAAGGAGCCGCCCATGTCCTTGCTCATGCTCTGCGACAGCAGGCGCGCGACGTTGTCGACCGCGCCGCCCGGGGAGAAGCCGACCAGCATCCTGACCGGCTTGCTGGGATAATTTTGCGCCAATGCGTTTTGCGCGAATGCCATTGCCGGGAGAAGGCCTGCGCACAGTGCGAACTTGAGGAGGCTGCGCTTCGTGATACCAGTTTTCTTGACTGCCATGGAACTTGTCTCCAATGAATAATTATGGGTAAATCCGTTCATGCGTCTTGCTGCGCCAACCCGATTCTTACATCAGGTCTTCGACATGGGGCATCCCGAATCCGAGCGCGTCCAGTCCACTCTCGAGTTTCTGCGCCTGCTCCGCATCCAGTTCGACCAGCGGCGGACGCACGGCGCGCCAGGCATCGTCGCCGGTCTTCCAGGCGATTGCCGCCTTCATCGCGGGAATCATCGGGAATTGCTGGAACACGGCGCGCGTGCCGTCCAGCGCGCGCTGCTTCTCGTCCGCCCCCTCCTGCTGCCAGCTGTTGTACAACTCGACCATCGGCGTCGGATTGACGTTGCCGGTGGCGGTAATGCAGCCGGCGCCGCCGCCGCGCATGTTCGCCAGCAGAAAAGTCTCGCTGCCGGCAAACACGTCAAACCCTTCCGGCTGGAAGTTCTTCAGCATCGCTTCGGTATTGCTCCAGTCGCCGGAACTGTCCTTGACGCCGGCGATGGTGCCCGGATAGGCCTTCAGGAGGCGCTCGATCAGCGCCAGGCTGATCGGCACCTGGGTGACCGGCGGAATATGATAGAGATAAATCTTCAGGCGCTCGTCGGCGACGGCGTCGATCACCGCGGCGAAGCTGCGGAACAGGCCTTCATCGCTGACGCCCTTGTAGTAGAACGGCGGCAGCATCAGCACGCCGCCGCAGCCCGCCTCCACCGCATGCCGGGTGAGTCCGATCGCGTCGCCCAGCGCGCAGGCGCCGGTGCCGGGCATCATGCGTGCGGCCGGCAAGCCGGCCTCCAGCAGGGCGTCGAGCAGGCGGTGTTTTTCGGCCAGCGTCAGCGAAGTGGCCTCGGAATTGGTGCCGAAGATCGACAGGCCGACGTCCTGCTTCAACAGCCACTTGCAGTGCCGCGTAAACCGCTCGATGGACGGTGTCAGGTCGGCGTTGAAGGGCGTGAGAACCGGCGAGAATACGCCGCGAAGACGCGTGTTGGTGGTCATGGAAATCCTGGTTGTCCGTTGCGCATGAGGCATTACATGCAACCCATTCTAGTGAGCCTCTCGTTCAACAAAAACAGCATTCTTGACAGTTCAGAATCCAGAAAAAGTTGATGACCATGCAGGTTTGTGCGGCCTGTTATGTCGGCGGCGGCAATATACTCCAAGGGCTGAGCGCCTCTGCGACCACACACCCGACCAATTTCATATCGAGCCCTGCAATGCCCATCACCCGCTACCTGAACTCCCTTCCCGCGCTCGGCGCACGCGTCTACCTGCACGAATCGGCCCAGCTCATCGGCGACGTGCGCATCGGCGACGACAGCTCCGTCTGGTGCAACGCCGTGCTGCGCGGCGACGTCAACCACATCCATATCGGACGCTGCTCGAACGTCCAGGACTTCTCGATGGGCCACGTGTCGCACAAGAACGAGCACAATCCGCTCGGCGCACCGCTGGTCATCGGCGATTACGTGACGATCGGCCATTCAGTGATCCTGCACGGCTGCAGCATCGGCAACGAGTGCCTGGTCGGCATGGGCTCGATCGTGATGGACGACGTCGTCATTGGCGACCGGGTGATGGTCGGCGCGGGCAGCCTGGTCCCGCCGGGCAAGGTGCTGGAAAGCGGGTACCTGTACGTGGGACGGCCGGTCAAGCAGGTGCGGGCCCTGAGTCAGGAAGAAATTGCCTACCTGCGCTATTCGGCGGAGCATTATGTGCGGGTCAAGGACAACTACCTGCTGCCGGCGGACGCCAAACCGGCCTCCTGATTTCCCCGATCCGCTCTTTCATCCTATTGGCGGAGCGACACGGTGATAACATCGTGGTCATCCGGCAATCGATAACCTGTGAATGACGACCGAACAAATTTCCTGCGCACCCAAGGGCGGCATCAACGAAGACCTCGTTGCCGTGTTCGAGAAGGATGGCCTGAGCGACCTGCTCGTGCTCGACGGCGCCACCTCGGTGGCGGACGCGAACTACATCGACCGCCAGCAGGGCGACGTGGCCTGGTTCGTGCAGGCGTTTGCCGCCGCACTGGGCCGCGTGATCTCGCCAGGCATGACGCAGGCCCACGCCGTGCGGCAGGCGCTTGGCGCGGTGCGCGAGGCCTGGCGGGCGCAGGCCGGCGGACAGGCGATTCCCTTGTACGCCCATCCCTTGGCCGCCCTCACCTGGATCCGCATCCGCCAGACGGATGGCGATCTCGCGCTGTCGGTGTACTGCCTGGGCGACTGCAAGGCCTTTGCGCTCGATGGCACGGGCGCCGTGCTCGACCTCGACCCGTACGTCAATCCGCATGAAGCGGTGCTGCAGGAGGCCATCGCCGCCCTGGATCGCGAGGGTGTGACCGATCCCGCATCGAAGCGCGCGCGCCTGCTGCCGATGCTCCGTGCGCGGCGCGAGTTCCAGCACGGGGCGCCCAGCCCGGATGTGCTGTGCCTCGCGCCGCAGGGCGAATTCGATGCCCGCGAATACACCGTGCGCCTGGCGCCCGGTGCCGCGGTGCTGGCGATGACCGATGGCTTTCACCGGCTGGTCGATTCCTACGGACTCTATACAATCGAAGAAATGGCGCAGCGCTGCCGCACTGACGGACTGGCCGCGCTGCTGGACGAATTGCGTGCATTCGAAAACGCCCGCGCGACCGGCGCGCCGGCAGTGAAAAACGCTGACGATGCTTCAGCGGTCCTCTGGACCGGTTCCATATTTGAAGGGAAGTCGAATGATCTCGTTTGATCGGCGTCGCCGCCTCGCGGCCGGCGGGAGAACACATTGAACAAGTACCTGAAGCCTGTGGCCGCACTCTGCTGCGCACTGGGCCTGGCATGGGCCGGGCCTGCCGATGCCCAGGACGCCGGCCCTTCGGCCGGAGCGCGGGTCGTCTTCGTCAACGTCGAGCGCCTGCTGGTCGACTCGAAACGCGCGCGCGCCGCGCACGCGAAGATCGAGGCCGAGTTTGCGCCGCGGCGCGAGCAGATCGTGGTCCAGCTGCGCCAGCTGCGCACCATGTCCGACAAGCTGGCGCAGGACGTCCTGACGCTCGACGACCGCGAAAAGCTCGTGCGTTCGCGCGCCGTCGGCGAACTCGAGCGGACCATCCGCCGCGTCCAGGAACGGATCAGCGACGATTTCGCCGAACGCACCACCGCCGAACGCGACGCGATCGCGGCCCGCATCCACGCCATCCTGCAACAAGTCCCCGCCCAGCAGGGCGTGGACCTGGTCCTGACGCGTGCCATCTGGCACCGGCCGCAGATCGACGTCACCGACAAGGTCGAGGCACTGCTCGACCGCTAGGCACGCGTGGCGTCGCTCCGACGCCCGCCCCTCCTGGATTTCGCCCGGATCTTATTGCGCCGCCTTTTTTGTCCGGGTAATATCTCCCCGTGCGCTCCTTCCGGACGCAGTTCACGAAGGAGACTCCCATGTTGCCAACCCATTGCATCGCCTTTGCCGGAACCGAACTCCTGGCCAGGGGCGAGCTCGTCGACGTCGTGCGCGCGGTCAAGGCCGCGCTCGACCACGGCACCGGGTGTTCGATCGCCCTGCTCGACGCCGCCACCAGCAAGCCCGTCGAAATCAATTTCACCGGCACGGAAGAAGAGGTGCTGCAGCGGATCCCGCGTGCGCCCGGACGCACTGCCGGCCGTCCCAAGCTGGGCGTGGTCGCGCGCGAAGTGACGCTGCTGCCGCGCCACTGGGAATGGCTGTCGAACCAGCCCGGCGGCGCTTCGGTGGCGCTGCGCAAGCTGGTCGAACATGCGTCGCGCGATGCGCGCGAGGCCGACACGATGCGCGAAGCGCGCGATGCGGCCTACCGCTTCATGCACGAGCTGATGGGCGATGCGGCGGGCTTCGAGGAAGCGTCGCGGGCGCTGTTTGCGGGCGACGGCGAGCGTTTTGCGGGACTGGTGGCGGACTGGCCGGAAGGCGTGCGCGCGCATTTGCTGGAGCTGGCAGGGCCGGTCTTCGGCAGCGCGCCCGCCGGGGCCGGCACCTGAACGCCTTGTCCTGGAACCCCTGCAGCGCTCAAAAAAAACGCCCGGATCACCGGGCGTTTTCATGAGGACGATCGCAGCCCTTACTTGACGCCGCTGCCTTCCTTCGCCTTGGCGAAATCGCCCGCCGCGACAAACGAGATGGCGGCCGGCTTGATGTACTCGCGCATGGCGCTGTTCACCTGCGCCAGCGTCAGCTTGCGCACCCGGTCTTCGACGGCGCCATCGAAGGCCATCGTGCGGTCCAGCGTCAGGTACTCGGACAAGGCGTTGGCCAGCGCCTCGTCGGAAGTGCGCGAGACTTCCTCGCCCTGCAGCCAGCCCTTTTTCGCCTCCGCCAGTTCGGCTTCGGTGAAGCCCTCGGCCACCGCACGTTCCATCTCCTCGCGCAGGACCGCTTCCACCTTGGCCGTGTTCTGCGGGGCGCTCATCGCGTAGGCCAGCCAGAAACCGGCAGGGTCGCGCATCGGGACCGAAAGCTGGGTGCCGACGCCGTACGACAGGCCTTCCTTCTGGCGGATGCGATCGGCCAGGCGCGAACGCAGCGCGCCGCCGCCCAGCATGTAGTTCGCCATCAGCAGCGCGGGATAGGCCTGGGCATCGTCCTTCAGGGGCACCGGGTGCACCGCGAGCAGCATGCTGCTGGCCTTGTCCGGGGTTTCCAGCGCCAGCTTCTGGCCTGTGACCGGCTTGATGGCAGCTGGCACGCGCACGTATTTCTGCTGCGCGTGCCAGTTGCCGTAGAGGCGCTCGACCTGCGCCTTGAGCGCCGCCGGGTCGAAGTCGCCGACGGCGGCGAAGGTGGCGTCGTCCGCGCCGTAGAAGGCGGCGTGGAAGGCTTTCACTTCCTCGACCGTCTCCGCTTTCTGCGCTGCCAGCTTCTCCTGCAGCGTCATCGCGTGCTTGACGTGGCCTTCCGGCGTCGTGTCGAGCAGGCGGAAGAGCGCAACGCTGGCCTGCGGGTTCGGTTCGGGGATCGACTGCTCGGTCGCATTCACGTTCGCGCGCTGGAACTCGCCGAATTCGGCGGGCGCATAGGCGGGCTTCCTGAGCACCTCGGCCATCAGGTCCATCACGGCCGGCAGGTTCTCGCGCGTCGTGGTCACCGCCGCGGTGACGCCTTCGGCGCCGCCCGAGATGCGGACCTGCGCCTTGAGCTTGTCGAACAGGTCTTTTACCTGCTGGCGCGATTTGTCCTGGGTGCCGTAGCTCAGCAGGCCCGCCGCGAAGCTGCCGGCGGTCGCCTTGTTGCGCAGCGCTTCCTCGCTACCGAAGCGCAGGCGGACGGTCGCCGTGACCAGGCTGCCCTTGGTCTTCTTCGGCAGCAGTGCGCCTTTCAAGCCGTTGGCCAGCTTGAAGCGCTGGGTGCGCGATTCGATGTTGGCGGGGCTCGGGTCGAAGACCTCGCCCTGGGCCGCGACTGCCCGGCCCTTGTAGCCGCTGACCACGGCGGCGATATCGGCCACGCCCGGCACATTGGCGCGGTCCGGGGCGTCGGTCGGCACGAACACGCCGAGCGTGCGGTTCGAGGCCTTGAAGTATTTCTCGGCAGCTGCCTGCACGGCCTTCGCATCGACCTTTTCGACCTGGTCGCGGTTCACGAAGAACAGGCGCCAGTCGCCCGCCGCCATCGCCTCGGTCAGGCCGATCGTCAGGCGCGCGCTGTCGTTCATCGCCAGTTCGATGTTCTTGGCGATGGCCTGCTTCGCGCGCGCCACTTCTTCGTCCGTCACCGGATTGGATTTGAGGTCTTCCAGCACCTTGAGCAGGGCTTCCTGGGTCGGCGCCAGCGGCTGGTCCTTCGGCACCACCGCACCGAAGATGCGGTAGCCAGGTTCGAGGTTGCTGACCGCGCTCACATCGAGGCGGGTCGCCAGCTTGGTTTCCACCAGCGCCTTGTGCAGGCGCCCCGATGGCGCGTCGGCCAGCACGCGGCCCAGCACCTGGAGGGCGGCCGCATCCGGGTGTCCGCTCGGCGCGACGTGGTAGCCGGCGCCGACGAACTGGGTGCCGCCGGAACGGCGCACGGTCACGGTACGTTCGCCATCCTGTACCGGCTCGGCCGTGTAGGTGGGCTGGATCACGCGCGTTGGTTTCGGGATCTTGCCGAACAGGGTGTTCACCTGCGCCAGTACCCTGGCTTCGTCGAAGCGGCCGGCAACGATCAGCACTGCGTTATCGGGCTGGTAGTAATTCTTGTAGAAAGCGCGCAGGCGCGGCACGTTGACCTGTTCGATATCGGACCGTGCGCCGATGGTCGACTTGCCGTAGTTATGCCAATCGTAGGCGACCGCCTGCAGGCGTTCGGTCGTGACACCGATCGGATCGCTCTCGCCGATCTCGAATTCGTTGCGCACGACTGTCATCTCGCCCTTGTTGGTCCTGGTATTCCACAGGTCGTCCTGCGAAATCGGCGAGTTGGTCATGCGGTCGGCTTCGAGCGCCAGCATGGTATTCAGGTTGGCGTCGTTTGCCGGGAAAGTCGCATAATAATTAGTGCGGTCGTACCAGGTGGTGCCGTTGAAGTCGGCGCCCAGTCCGTTAAGGATTTCGACCGGACTTTTAGTCCCCTTCTTGACGCCGAAATTCGCGGTCGGCTTGAACAGCAGGTGTTCCAGCAAGTGCGCCATTCCGGTCTCGCCATAGTTCTCGTGGCGCGAACCGACCATATAAATCATATTGGTCGTCAGCGTCGGCTTGGACGCATCGGGAAACAACAGGACCCGCAAGCCGTTGGCAAGGCGGTATTCGGTGATGCCTTCGACCGACGTGACCTTCGCCGGCGTGTTTTGGGTGGCGGACCTGGCCTTGGCGGGCGCGGCCGGGATCTTGTCTGCAGCGAACACCGGCGACAGGATGCCGGCACTGATCATGAGCGCAACGAGAACTTTCACGTCTTTATATCCCTATATATTTATTTAAACGAACAAAAACGGTGTATCGAACCGTTCCTGTCCCATAGCACAACAAACTCGCACCGGTCGCTGATTTATGCAAAAACGCGGTCCGCCGCATTCCCTAATTTGATCCACAACAATGGAGCCGGCCTTGCTTAAAGTCAATACCAAAATGAAATCGATTCAAGGGGAATAAATAAAACGATTCGGTGAGGGGATTTGGCAACATACGGGGAATGTATGTATATGTATGGGATCGGTATCTCGCCAAAACCGCGATATAAAAGTTTATGCAGATTCGCGAGCCGTTTTGAATGGCGTTGATATTGGCGCTTCCCTGTCCGGCGGTTTTATCGGGCATTCCTGGTGTGCAGCATTTGGATCTGCTGGCCAGCCGGCCGGCGCGCGGCAAGCCCGTGCGGCTCCCGCGCACGGTTGGCACGGCTCAAGGACGCGTCCGCGTGAGGGCGCACCATCTTGCGAGTCCAACATTCGCCAGGGGTACCATGAGTCTCGCCGTCTTACGAAGCCGCGCCCTTGCCGGGATGGAAGCGCCGGCTGTCAGCGTCGAAGTCCATCTTGCCAACGGATTGCCGGGGCTGACCATTGTCGGTTTGCCGGACGCCGAGGTGCGCGAGGCGAAAGACCGGGTGCGCGCGGCCCTGCAGAATGTCGGCTTCGAGATGCCGTCGCGGCGCATTACCGTCAACCTGGCGCCGGCCGACCTGCCGAAGGAATCGGGCCGCTTCGACTTGCCGATCGCGCTCGGCATCCTCGCCGCGTCGGGACAGATTCCGGCCAAGGAACTGGACCGCTACGAGTTTGCGGGAGAGTTGTCGCTTTCCGGACAATTGCGTCCGGTACGCGGCGCGCTGGCGATGACCTTTGCCATCGGGCGCGGCGGCGCGGGGAAGCGGCGCGCTTTCATCTTGCCGAAAGCCAATGCCGACGAAGCCGCGCTGGTGGCGGACGCGGCCATCTATCCGGCCGACACGCTGCTGCAGGTGTGCGCCCACTTCGCGGCAGCCGATGACTCCGGGCGGCTGGATCGGTATCGCAACGAGCGGCCGGGCGAGCCTGTGCGCTATCCCGACTTCACCGACGTGAAAGGCCAGCAGCATGCGAAGCGGGCGCTGGAGATTGCCGCGGCCGGCAACCATTCGCTCTTGCTGATGGGCCCGCCCGGTGCCGGCAAAAGCATGCTGGCCTCGCGCTTTCCGGGTTTGTTGCCGCCGATGACGGACGAGGAAGCGCTGGAAGCGGCGGCCGTGCAATCGCTGAACGGCAGCTTTTCGGCGGAACGCTGGCGCGTGCGTCCGTTTCGCAGCCCGCACCATACGAGTTCGGGCGTGGCACTGGTCGGCGGCGGTGGTGTCCCCCGTCCGGGCGAAGTTTCGCTGGCGCATTGCGGCGTCTTGTTTCTCGACGAGCTGCCCGAATTCGACCGCAAGGTGCTCGAGGTCTTGCGCCAGCCGCTCGAGTCCGGCCGCATCACGATCTCGCGCGCGGCGCAGCAGGCCGAGTTTCCGGCGCGCTTTCAACTCATCGCGGCGATGAATCCCTGCCCTTGCGGCTGGCAGGGTCACCCGTCGGGCAAGTGCCACTGCAGCAATGAGAGTGCGCTGCGCTACCGCGACCGCATCTCCGGTCCCCTACTCGACCGCATCGACATGCAGATCGAGGTGAGCGCGATGTCGCCCGACGCCATGAGCGCGCGTGCCGACGGCGAGAGCACGGCAAGCATTGCCGCGCGGGTGGCGCTTGCCCATGCGCTGCAGCTGGAGCGCCAGGGCAAGCCGAACCAGCGCCTGAACACGCACGAGATCGAACGTCATTGCGCCCTCGATCCGCTGAGCGAGCGCACGCTGCGCTCGGCCATGTCGCTGATGAACTGGTCGGCACGTGCTTACCACCGCGTGCTGAAAGTGGCGCGCACGATCGCCGACCTGGCGGGTACGGCCGCCATCGAGGGGCCGCACATGGCGGAAGCGGTGCAATACCGGCGCGGGCTGCAGGAGAGGTAGGGTAGCGCCGGGGCAGGCGCCCTGCTACCATCGGCCCATGCAAAAACGCTCATTCTTCGCCCTCGCCCTTGCCGGCGCACTGCTGCTTTCCGCTTGCAACCCGACCTATAACTGGCGCGACTACAGCAGTCCCGAGGCGCCCTACCGCATCATGTTCCCGGCCAAGCCGGCGACGCACACGCGCAGCGTCGACCTGGACGGCATGCAGGTCGAGATGACAATGACGGCGGCGGAGGTCGAAGGCGTCATGTTCGCGGTCGGTACCGGCGAGGCGCAGGATCCGGCACAGGCCCGCGCGGCGCTGGCTGCCATGAAGACAGCGCTGGTGCGCAACATCGGCGCGAAGGTCGAGCGTGAAAGCGCGGCCGGTGCGGACGGCGCCATCGACATCGACGCGGCCGGCAGTGCGAATGGCCAGCCGATGAAGCTGCGCGGCCATTTCGCATCGCACGGCAAGCGCTTCTACCAGGTGATCGTGATGGGCAAGGCGAATGCGGTGGGTTCGGAACACGCCGACCAGTTCATTTCTTCATTTACCTTGCTGTGATGCTTGCATCGCCTGCGCTGGCGCTCACCGGGCTGAGCAAACATTTCGGCCGCCCGGCGGTGGATGGTCTCGACCTGACTGTCGCGCGCGGCGAATTCTATGCACTGCTGGGGCCGAACGGCGCCGGCAAGACGACGACCCTGCGCATGGTCGCCGGACTGCTGGCGCCGGATGCGGGACGGATCGAAGTGCTGGGTGTCGATCTCGCTGCCGACCCGGCGGCGGCCAAGCGCAGGATCGCCTATCTGCCGGACGATCCGATGCTCTACGGGAAGCTCAAACCGGTCGAGTACCTGGAATTCGTCGCCGGCCTGTGGGGCATCGATGGCAAGGCTGCCGAACCGCGCGCCCGCGAACTGCTCGCATGGCTGGACCTGGACAAGCACGCCCACGAGCTGACCGAAGGTTTTTCGCGCGGCATGAAGCAAAAGCTGGCGCTGGCCGGCGCGCTGATCCACGATCCTGAACTGCTGATCCTGGACGAACCGCTGACCGGCCTGGACGCCGGCGCCGCACGCCAGGTCAAGGACTTGCTGCTGTCGCATGTCGCCAGGGGCGGCACGGTGATCCTGACGACCCACATCCTGGAAGTGGCCGAGCGGCTGGCGCAGCGCATCGGCATCATCCAGCACGGCCGCCTGATCGCCCAGGGCACGCTCGACGAATTGCGCGTGGCAACGCCTGGCGCGACCCTGGAAGAAATGTTCCTCCGCCTGACGGGACCGGCGTGAAGCTGCGCCCCGGCAGTGCGTGCTGGCTGCTGCGCCATGAACTGAAGCTGTTCTGGTTCCGCCTGGCCAGCGGCAAGGCCGGCGCGCCACGCCGGCCGAAGTGGCGTGCAATCGGCGGCGCCCTGCTCGTCTGGCTGGGCCTGCACGCCCTCGTCTTCGCCCTGTTGCATGCCCTGGGTCCGGCCGCCGGACTACCGCCGCGCCAGTTCGTGGCCGCCGTCACCGCGATCCTGCTGGCGACCTTCCTGTTCATGCTGTCGAGCGCGCTTAAAAGCAGCGTCGAAACGCTGTTCGACCGTGGCGACATGGATTTGCTCTTGTCCTCGCCGCTGCCCTCGCGCAGTATCTTCACGGTGAAACTGGCCGGCATGGCCTTCGGCGTCGCCGCCCTGTACCTGTTCTTCCTGGCGCCCTTTGCCCACGTCGGCCTGTTATTGGGGCAGCTGCGCTGGCTGGCGCTGTATCCGGTCCTGTTCGCGATGGCCGTGCTGGCGGCATCGGCGGCGATGCTGCTGACCCTGGCGCTGGTGCGCCTGCTCGGCGCGCGCCGTACCCGCGTCGTCGCGCAGGTCGTCGGCGCACTGGCAGGCGCCTTGCTGTTCCTGCTGTCGCAAGCCGGCAGCCTGTTGTCGCAGGGCGACGGTCCGGCGCCAACGGCGATCGCACGGGTGATGGCCTCGGTGCAGATCCTGGACGCAGGCAGCGTGCTGTTCCTGCCGGCACGTGCCGCGCTTGGCGAGGGCCGTGCCGTCGCCGTCGTCGCGAGCCTGGGCTTGCTTGCCGCCCTGCTGACGGTGTACTCGACGCACCGTTTTTTTGTGCGGGGCCTGCAACTGGCGGCGGGTAGCGAACGGGCAGTACGTCGCTCCGGCCCGGTGCGCTACCGTTTCGACCGGAGCCTGGCGCAGCTTGTCATCGTGAAGGAATGGCGCCTGATGTGGCGCGATCCGCACCTGGTTTCGCAGGTATTGCTGCAACTGCTGTACTTGCTGCCGCTGTGCCTGATCGTGTTTCGGAAAAATGCGCTGCAGTTGCCCGCCATTGCGGGCGGCCTGACGATGCTCTGCGGTTCGCTGAGCGCCTCGCTGTCCTGGATTATCCTGCTGGCGGAGGATGCGCCCGACCTGCTGCAGACTGCGCCCGCGAAGGCCGGGACGGTGCGCATGGCGAAGCTGGCGGCTGCGGTCGGTCCGGTGCTTGGGCTGGTCGCCCTCCCCCTGCTCTGGCTGACGCTGCGCGCGCCGCTTCCGGGCGTGCTGACGACAGCGACCGTCTGCGGCGCGATACTCAGCACTGCATTGATTAACCTGTGGACCGGGCGGCCCGCAGCGCGCGGCGAATTCAAGAACCGCGGGCAGCGCAGTGTGGCAACGCGCCTGTTCGAACTGTCGAGCTTACTGGCATGGGCGGGACTGGCGTTGCTGTTGCCGCGCGTGCTGGGTGGCGCCCCGGTTGGCATCGCCCTTGCTGCGGGCCTGGGGGCGGCGGCAACCGTCGCATTGGGCACCCTGCCGCTGGCCTGGTTGCTGCGCTACCGTGTCGGTTAAGGGCGTGCGCAGGGTGACCAAAGGGGGCACTCGTGTTATCGTTTAGGCACGACGAAAAACACGAGAACGCACTATGTTAATTACTTTCAAAAGCAAGGCCTATCAGGACGTGATGATGTACCAGGATCACGTCAAGCGCATCCTGGACCTGCTCCACAAGCAGCCGGAAATCGGCGTCATTACCTCGGCCGAAGCCGGACGTGCCGTCGAGCTGCTCGAGCACGAAATCGAAGAGAGCCGCAAGCACCCGCCGACCGACGTGGTCGAGCAGGATATCAAGGCGCATCGCGGCGAAGACGACGACGATCCGGATCACGAGCAGGCGCAGATGGTCAGCTTCTCGACGCGCGCTTACCCCTTGCTCGAGATGCTGCGCGCGTCCCGTGACCAGGGTTGCGACATCCTCTGGGGCGTTTGAACCGGGACGCGATGCGGTGAAATGAAGCGGCGCTGGCGGCATTGCCGT
>Ga0308169_10004210_pt1 | contig 13540 bp, 11 predicted proteins | sample PhyBR1_2_FD_202139 | JGI IMG/M metagenome (GOLD analysis project Ga0308169, IMG submission 202139) | Phyllosphere microbial communities from UC Gill Tract Community Farm, Albany, California, United States - DLSLSB.R1 | ecosystem: Host-associated > Plants > Phyllosphere > Unclassified | place...
TCAGAAGGTTTGGCAACGCCAATGGTGTTGTCATAGGCCTTCTTCCACTCACCGTTGTCTTCGATTTTCTTGAGGAAGCCGTCCAGGTAGTCGTGCCAGGCCGTGTCGTCCTTGGCGGACCCGATGGCGTATTCCTCGCTTGCCATGTAGTCGCCGACGAGTTTGAAGTCGCCCTTGTTCTGGTCCATCAGGCCCAGGAGCAGCGATTCGTTGGTGACGACTGCGTCAACACGCTTCTGCTTAAGGGCCTGGGCGCACTCGCTGTAAGTGCCGAACAGGGTCAGTTTTGCCTGCGGCGCCAAAGTGGGCAGAAGCTGGGCTGCCCGGGCTCCCGTCGTGGTGCAGACCGGTTTGCCGTTGAGGTCGTCCTTGTTCGAAATTGACGAGTCATCGTTGCGAACCATGGTTGAAACGCCGCTTTCCAGGTACGGGCCTTCAAAAGCCACGGCCTTTTTCCGCTCATCGGTCACGGCGTAGGACGCGAGGATCGCGTCGACCTTGCCCTGCTGGAGGAATGCCTCGCGGTTGGCTGTCACCGCCTCGACGTATTCGACGTTGTCCTCGCTGCCGGTGAGGTCTTTGGCGAGGAGCTTGGCCAGTTCGATGTCCAGGCCTTCCATGTCACCGGTCACCGGGTTCTTCACCCCGAACATGGGCTGATCGAACTTGACGCCGACGACGATCTTTCCGCGCTGCTGGATCTTGGCCATGGTGGTTCCGGCCGGAAAACTCTGAACTGGGGTGCTGGCCGCCGGAGCGGTGGGGCTGCCGCAACCGGTGGCGCCCAAGGCCAGGGCAGCCGTGATGGCGAGAGGGGCGATGATTCGGATCTTTTTCATGATTGTCCTTTGATTGTTTGCGTGGGGCGTCGATGCCTTGGCTTTGCTGGTGGTTGTTAGTGAACCGAGGAGAGAAAGCTGCGTGCCCGTTCGCTGGCGGGCGCGGAAAAGAAGGACTCAGGGTCAGCGGACTCGATGATTGCGCCGTCTGCCATGAAGATGATCCTGTCCGCGCATGACCTGGCGAAGGACATCTCGTGGGTGACGACAAGCATGGTAGTGCCGCCTTCGGCCAGTTGGCGCATGGTGGCCAGCACGTCCTGTGTGGATTCGGGGTCCAGGGCTGATGTCGGCTCATCGAAGAGGATGACTTTCGGGTCCATGGCCAGTGCCCTTGCGATGGCGGCACGCTGGGACTGGCCGCCGGAGAGCTGTGCCGGGTAGGAGTCGGCTTTGGAGCCGATGCCCACCATGTTCAGCAGCTCGCGGGCCCGGCGTTCAGCATCGGCTTTGCTCTGACCGAGAATCTTCCGTGGGGCGAGGGTGATGTTGTCCATGATGGTGCGGTTGGAAAACAGGTTGAACGACTGGAAAACCATGCCGACCTCGGTCCGGAACTTGAACAGTTCCTTCCCTTCGGCGGGCTGCGGGGCGCCGTCGACGAGAATCTGGCCGCTGTCGATGGTTTCGAGTCGATTGATCGTGCGGCACATGGTGGATTTGCCTGATCCGGAGGGGCCAAGGACGACGACGACCTCCCCGCGTTTGACCCGCAGGTTGATATTCCGCAGGGCATGCAGGGCGCCGAAGTGCTTTTCGACGGCACGGAGTTCAACAACAATGTCGCTCTCCGCTGGCTGGGGCACGGTGTTTTCGGGCATGGGGTATTTCCTGTCGTTTGTTGCGATGGTGTTAGCTTCCTGAGCGGAAGTTTGTCGAATAAGAGCGGTACTGGAGCGGTCAGTGAAGACCGAGCTCGGTGAGGGTGCCGGCCACCCTGCTTTCCTGCTGCCGAAGGAAGGTTTCAAACTCCGCCCCGGTGCTGAAGGAGTCTTTCCAGCCGTTGTCCAGGAGGGCCTGTTTCCACTCGGGCGAATTGTGAAGCCGGGTCAGCGCTTCGATGAGCCTGTTGCGGTCCCCGTCCGACAGCCCGGGTGGAGCCATGAGCCCGCGCCAGTTGGTGAATGCCAGGTCGATTCCGGCTTCGCGCAGGGTTGGCGCCTGGACGCCGTTTTGCCGTTCCTGCCCTGATACAGCCAGAACCCGCAGCTGGCCTGAGGTGATTTGTTCCTCGTACTCGGCTATGCCGGAGGTCCCGAAGGTGATTTTGTTGCCGAGCAAGGCTGGCAGCAGTTCCCCGCCGCCGGAGTAGGAGCGGTAGCTAACGGCGGCTGTCTTGATGCCGGCGGCGCGCGCCAGTTCCATGGGAAACAGGTGGTCCGGTCCCCCGACGGCTGAGCCTCCCCCGACCGTGATGGAGGCAGGGTCGGCTTTCCACGCCGCCACCAAATCCCCCACCGTCTGGTACGGGGAGTTCGCCGGGACGAGAATACCTTCGGGTTCTTCGAGCAGCTTCGCCACGGGGGTGGCGTCGGAGACCTTGAGCCTGGAGCCGTTGGCGTAATTGGATCCAACCACCCCAAGGCCCATCATCATCACAAGGCCGCGGTTTCCGGTCTCGTTCATCAGCCGCGCCATGGCAACGCTGCCGCCCTCGCCCGGGACGTTGAAGATCTCCATATGCCCGGCAATGCCTGCATCCTCCATGACGCGGGCTGCGATTCGTGCAGTGATGTCATAACCGCCGCCGGGGCTGTTGGGGACCATCATCCGGGTGGGGTTCACCAGGGTCGCCTCTGGGGTGGAAGTCCCGCACGCGGCCAGGGCAAGGAGGCTGGCAAGGGCGATGACGCGCACAGCCTTCCGCAGTGCCATCATGGTTCTCACCTCCTTGCCTTGTGCGCCCAGGCCCCCTTGTGCCGTGGCTACTATCAAAGCGTGACCCATGTCATGAGGTGCTGTCACTGTTAGCGAAGCAATGAAGGTTGTGGTCTTTGTGGTCGCATTAGCACCGGGACGCCGGCTGAGCCTATCCCGGCAGTTCCTGCTCCTCCAGCTCGGGGTGATCACCATAGTTTTGCTGGCTGTAACGATGGTGTCCGTCACCCAGTCACGGGCTGACTTCGTGGAGGTCCACGGACAGAGGATGCTGGCAATAGCCGAGAATCTCGCTTCCACGCCCGTCGTCAGGGACGATATTGCCGCCGCACAGGCCTCTGTCATCCTGGCCCCTGACGTGGACAAGGCCCGCGCCCTCTCCGGGGCTTCGGTCGTCGCCATTACCAACCCCGGAGGGGCCGTTCTGGCCTCCTCCGAGCCGGAAGCTGTCGGAGACGAGGTGGACCTGGCGGCGGAGAAGAGCCCGCTGGGGCGCTCCTGGACCGGCAACCTCGCCTTATGGGGACGGCAAACCATCGCAGCGCGCGTCCCGGTCCTGAAGTCGGATGGGACAGTCCTGGGTCTTGCTGTGGTCGCCGAAGATTACCCAGCGTTTGGCAGCGCCTTGGCCGCAGCGGTGCCCGACTTGATGTTCTTCCTGGGTATGGGCGCCGCACTGGGCCTGGCAGGCTCCTGGCTGCTGTCACGCCTGATCCGTCGGCGAACCAGGGGGTTGGAACCCGAGGAAATCGCCGAATTGGCCGACAACCGTGAAGCGCTGCTCTACAGCATCCGTGAAGGCGTCATTGGTATCGGGCCTGACGGAAGAATCACCCTGCTCAACCAACCAGCCATCGAACTGCTCGGACTCGCAGGAGATTCCGTCGGCAAACGCACCCAGGAACTGCCACTCGAGAAAAACGTACGGGACCTGCTGCTGGGCACCACAGATGCAGAAGAGACCATGGCGGTCAGCGGCTCCCGGCTGCTGGTCCTGAACCGGAGGACCGTCGGCAGCCGCGGCAAACCAATCGGAACCGTAACAACGCTCCGGGACCGGACAGAGCTGGCCGAACTTCAAAGCCAGCTCGCGGCGAACCAAAGCATCACCGAAACCCTCCGGGCCCAAACCCATGAGTTCTACAACCAGCTGCACACCGTCTCAGGCATGCTGCAACTGGGCGACTTCGCCGAGGTCAAGTCCTTCATCCGGGCATTGACCCGGCGACGCGCCGAGATCAACGGGGAGATCGCCAGTCGCATCGGTGATTCATCGGTAGCTGCGCTGCTTGTGGCTAAAATAAGCCTCGCTGAAGAATCTGGTATCGACCTCCGGCTCGACAAGGAATCGCAGCTTGGCCCGCTGGAGCCATCCCTGGCAGCCGACGCCATCACCGTGCTCGGAAACTTCATTGACAATGCTGTCGACGCAATCGCCGGCCTGGAGGAGGCCACCGTACTCGTACACATCAATGCTCACCATTAAAGTCAGCGATCCGGGCCCAGGAGTACCCGAGGACCTTGAACAGCGGATCTTCACCCGCGGCTTCAGCACTAAGCCCGCACCTGCAGCCGGACGCGGGGTCGGTCTCGCGCTGGTTCGCCTCGTCTGCTCAAAAAGAAAAGGATCAGTAACAGTGCGCAACGACCATGGTGCCGTCTTCGAGGCAACCCTCCCCTACGCTACAGCCCGCCGATGATCAGCGTCCTCATCGTCGAAGATGATTTCCGGGTAGCGGGAATCCACTCCCGATTCGTGAACCAGACCGATGGCTTCCACGCGATAGGCACTGTCCACAACGGGAAATCCGCGCGCGAAGCAGTCCAAAAACTGCGCCCTGACCTCATCCTCCTGGATGTTCACCTTCCCGACGCGAACGGCTTGGACCTCCTCCGGGAATGGCGCACACAGCGCGTCCCGGTCGGTGTCATCATCATCACCGCAGCAACCGAAGCACACAGCGTCCGCGATGCCCTCGAAGGGGGCGCGGTCCACTACATCATCAAGCCGTTCGAATACGAAGACCTGGTGGCCCAGCTCCAACGCTTCCGGGACCAAGTCAAAGCACTAAGCCACGCCGCGGCGGCCGGGCAGGAAGACATCAATAAGATCTTCGGATACTCGGCCGCTCCACTCACGGAGACGCTGCCCGTGCTTCCCAAAGGCCTCAGCGCAGAGACCGCGGCGCTCGTGGCAGAATTGCTCGGGTCCGGCAAAGAAACGTCCGCCTCTGACTGCGCTGACGCTCTCGGAATATCCCGGGTCAGCGTGAGGCGGTACCTCGAGTACTTCGCCGACACCGGACGTGCAACCGTACGTCTTGAATACGGCCGGGCAGGACGCCCCGAACGCAAATACCGGCGAAGATAAAGACACGTTGCGCGCACGACTGGCGCCAAACCTTCCTGTTCTGGAACTCCCTTGGCAGGCTACGCCTTGGGACTAAGAGGGCAGTTGGCTGGATTCGCGTGCGATGGCTTCCACGAGCGCGCCGTCGGGCGCGCGCAGGTTCGTGTCGTATCCGAGAATGCTCGCGATACGCGCGGCTATGCCCTCCGCCTCGGTAGTGAGGTCGAAGCGGACGCTGCTCAGTGACGGGTTGGTCAGTGCTGCCACCAGAGTGTCGTCTCCGCCGATCACGCCTAGGTCGTGCGGGACCCGAATGCTCAACTTAGCTGCTGCGCTGAGGATACCAAGCCCGGCGAGGTCATTCCAGGCGGCCACCCCCAGCGGCTCAGGTGACGTGGCAACCCAGCCGCTCAAAGCTGAGATGATGCTTTCAAGGTTCTGATCCGCCACGGTGATGAGCGCATCAGGGATACCGCGCGCGCGGCAGATCTCATCGAACGCGGCGACGCGGGCATCAACGAACTTCCGGCCACGAGGTTCATCCATCGCCATGTATGCCAGACGCCTGTACCCCTGGTTCAGGAGATGGTCTACCTGTGCGGCGACAATCGCGGCCTGACCAATGGTCGTCGTGTGCGGGCTTCCAGGGTAGTCGAGGATCCCCGTGTGCACTTCCGGCACCCCCGCGGACTGCAATGCCCTCGCATCATCCTCAGACAATGGATCGAAGGTGACGACGCACGCCGCAGAGATGCGGGCAAGAACCGTATTGAGCGAGCCCTGCCATTGGGCTCCTTCGTAGCGCAGACATACCAGGCCGTGCTGGCCGACGAGTTGTCCGACGTGCCCCAGGAGAAGCTCAAGTTGACCGGTCACTTCCCAATCGGGCAATAACAGCAGCACGACGTCACCGCGTCCGTTGCGCAGCGCCCTGGCGGCAGGTGAACCGACGTACCCGATCCGGCGGGCAACATCGAGCACACGGCGACGGGTCGTATCACTGACCCTCACATCCCGACGGCCGTTGAGGACGTAACTGACAGTCGCCCGTGAAACACCGGCTTCCCTGGCAACGTCTTCAGTCCTTACCGGTCCGTCTGTCACAGATCTTCCTCCCCAATGCTTGACGCGAGTAACCATACACCCTTATGGTCTTCATCACGTGCTTTACACGATTAATCAAGGAGGATTCATGTCGTTAGCCCCTGTGTCACCCTCTGGCCAGTCAGCGGGTGCTGAACCCACGGGCGCATATCGCCACCCGTGGCGGGTCGCGATCATCGCCGGCCTCGCGTCGTTTGTGGACGGCGGGGCACTGACCGTCAACGGCATAGCGTTGGTGATCTACCAGCAGACCATCGGCCTGACACCGACCGACGTTGGCATGCTGACAGCGGTCGTGACAGTTGCCCTGGCAGTTGGTGCGCTGGTCGGTGGTCGGCTCGGTGATATCTATGGCCGGCGCAAGGTCTTCATCATCACCATGGCAATGATCGTGATCGGAAGCCTCGCCCCGACCTTCGCGACTGACTTCTGGATTCTTTTCGCGGGACTGGCTCTGCTCGGCTTCGGTGTCGGCGCGGACCTGCCGGTGTCACTGGCAACGGTAGCGGAAGCGGCGACCGACAAGAACCGCGGCGCTATGCTCGTCTTCTCTCAGGTCATGTGGGTCGCCGCGGCGTTCATTGTCGTTATCGTCACCACCGCGACAGGAGGGATGGGGCGGCTGAGCGGCCAGATCCTCTACGGTCTGATCGTCGTCGTCGCCCTTATCGGCTTGCTCCTGCGACTGACGGTCCCTGAATCTCCCATGTGGTTGCAGTCCCGGGAGGAACGCCGCCTTGGCGTCCACACCATCCGTGCTGACAAGGCGCGCATGCGGGATCTGCTCCAGCCTCCGTTCCGTCGGCCTTTCGTTGTGCTGATGGTCTTCTACGCTCTCGTCACGTGCGCAAGCACCATCACGAACGCATTCTCTACCTATGTCGCCGCGAACGTGGCAGGCATCCCAGTGGAGGAATTCGTCCCCTACTCCCTGGCGCTGTTCCCGATCGGCCTCATCGCCCTGGGCGTGTACATGAAGTTCGCCGGCGGTCGGTTGAGGATGCCGTTGTTCCTCATCGGTGGAGCAGTGTTCGTGGCAGGGTTAATGATCCCGGTCGTCTTCGGGTTCAGCCTGGTCACTCTTTTGGGTGCTTGGTTCATTGCCTCCATCGGCCAGACCTCCGCAGGGGAGCCCATCGCACGCATGTGGGCGAATGAATCATTCCCCACGATGTTGCGTTCGACGGGCCAAGGCTTCGTTTTCACCTTCGGGCGTGTGATGGCCGCGATCACTTCCGCGATCATCCCTGCCCTGATCGTGATCTCCCCATCAATGGTCTACATAGCATCAGCAGGCGCTGCCCTGCTCGGCGTCCTCGTTGGATGGATAGGTTTCCGCGGCGGACGCATCACCAATGAGTTCGACCACGAGCAGGAACCCACGGCCGTAACCAATGGTGAACCCATCACCACCTAAGCGACGCCTACACCATGCATTACCCAACCCGCGCATCCGACGGCGGATGCCGCCGTCGGATGCCACAAATCATCATCTGCCACTTCCTTGACACACCGGAGTATCAGCATGCCTCTTGATCCCGTCCTCGCCAACCTGCTAACACAGGTGCCCCCTCCCGTCGTGATCGATGATCCGGCCGCTCATCGCGAGACCGAGCAGACTATCGTCAACGCCCTCGCAGCCCAGCTTGCCGAACCCTACCCGGAAGTTGCCGACCGGAAGCTGGTCCAGATACCCGTCGAGGGCGGGAGCATAGAGCTGCTGATCTACACCCCCGCCTCCCCTGGCCCGCACACCGGCTACGTCAATCTCTTCGGCGGCGGCTTCCGGGGCGGCTCCATCCATTACGACTACATCGACGGAACATGCCGGGAACGGTGCGTCGGGGCTGACGCCGTTGTCATCTCAGTCGGCTACCGCCTGGCACCCGAACACAAGTTCCCCACCGCCGTCCACGACGCCTACGCAGCACTGCTCTGGGTTACAGAACACGCAGAGGAACTGGGCATAGACTCCAACCGAATCGTCATCGGAGGGCAATCCGCGGGCGGAAACATCGCCGCCGCCACCACGCTCATGGCACGCGACAAATCCGGGCCCCCCATCGCCCTGCAGCTACTGGAAATCCCGGCCCTTGACCTTACCTGGAAAACAATGCTCCACGAATACGACAAGGGATACCTCCTCGAAGCAGCCGAGGCCGACGTAGTAACCCGCGACCTCTTCGCTGATCCAAAGGACGCAGAGAACCCCTATGCATCCCCCCTCCTGGCCGAGGACCTGTCGGGACTACCCCGAGCGTTGATACTTACCTCAGAGTTCGATCTAACACGCGGCAGCGCAGAACTATACGCAGGACGACTCGAAGAAGCAGGCGTTCCCGTCAGCTACATAATGGCTGCAGGACAGATCCATTCCAGCGCCATGATGACCCAGGTCCTCGATGCCGCCCGGACCTGGCGAGCCAACGCTATCGCCGGGATCAGCAGCGTCTCTGAATAAACCGCTCCCAACTCAACGACCCAAGATTAACGAGAACAAGTATGAGCACCATCACCGTCGCCAACGGAACGACCCTGAACTACGACACCTTCGGTCCCTCCGCCGGGTCTCCACTGGTCCTCATCGAGGGACTCACCGCCCAGATGATCAAGTGGCGGCCCGAACTCTGCCAGCTCTTCGTCGACGCCGGTTTCCACGTCATCCGGTTCGACAACCGTGATGTTGGACTGTCGCAGAAATTCGACGGGCAGGAATACTCGATCACCGACATGGCAGAGGACACCGCAGGGCTCATCCGAGCGCTCGGCATCGCACCGGCAAACATCGTCGGCCAATCAATGGGCGGCATGATCGCCCAAGAACTGGCCATCGCCCACCCAGAACTCGTGGCGTCCCTAGCGCTCATCTACACCACAGCATCTGCGAAGTGGCTCCTCCCGCAAGCGGCTGACCGCGAAATCCTGAAGGATCAATCAAGCTTTACGCGTGAAGAAGCAATCCTCGAATTCCTGGCCGGCGAACAGGCTTGCCGCTCACGTGACTATGCTCAGGACGTGAACTGGCTACGCCGACTCGCTGCAGAAGCCTATGATCGCGACCCTGTGAAAAGCGGCAACGCCCGGCAAGCGAAAGCGGTCTTCACCGCCCCCGACCGTGTCGAAAAAGTCCAGGCTATCTCTGCGCCCGCCGTCATTCTTACCGGGGACGCAGATTTGCTAATCGACCACAAAGCATCGGACGAACTCCACAACCTGATCGACAACTCGTATCAGCGGGTCTTTCCCGGCATGGGCCACGAAATTCCCAAACCTCTCTGGCCGGACTTCGTCAGCGAGATCACCAACAACGCGAGCCGAGCAACAGCAGCATCGGCCGCGTAGACTCCCAAACCACTCCATCCACAGTCAATGGCACGACCACGCCGTGCCGCTCTTCACCCAGCACCTTGTGTAAACAGACTCAACAGGCCTGAAGAATCCAACTCACGAGCCATCGTCTGGTTAAGACACAAACTGACGTCCAGGCACCCGGCCGGGCAAGTTTCGCCTGTCAGCAGAGCCCTGATCTTGTTCGCAGAAACCTGCAGAGCCGAAAGAAAGTGACTAGACGGCCCTCGCCACGCACGACGTCTATCAAGTCCCCGTTGGGACTGCCCCTGGTTTTGTTGACTCCTTGGCCTAGCGAGCTTGTGCTCGTAGAAGGATGTTGACCATGCCCACGCCTTATCGGGCGGAGTTCCGCCAGTAATTGATGTGGCCCGCAAGGGCGAGGCACCACTGACGCAGATCGGGAAGGACATCGGACTTTCTGTCACCACACTCAAGCGCTGGATTGCCATCGCTGAACGTAAAGATTCCAGGGCCGACCCGCCTGCGGCAGAGGCGGCAGAGATGCGGGAGCTGAAGAAGCGGAACCGCCTTTTAGAGCAGGTGAACGAGACCCAAAATGATCTACCCGCTGGTCACGGATCTTGCCGCCGACGGTGTTCCCGTGGCAGTGACCTGCAGGGTGTTGGGATTCAGCAAGCAAGGCTATTACCGATGGAAGACCAGCCCGGTAACGGAACGAGACTGGCTCGATGCACACCTGGTCAACGCCGCCCTGGACATCCCCGCAGAGGATCCGGCATTCGGGTACCGGTTCATCGCCGACGAACTCCCGGAGAAAGGCATCCTGGCGGGCGAGAACAGGGTCCAGCGCTTATGCAGGGACCACGGTAGCGAACGAAAGCACCATTTGCAGGGGATTATCGACCGACCATTGCTCTAGAGTCCTCTGCACAACTCCTATAACCATGGGAGCTTCTGTGCAGTCAGCTTCTGAAAATGACAGGATTGAAACCTCTTGCCTGCTAGCTACTTAGCAGACGACACGTGAGCTCCGTCCAATGCGCTGGCCGTAGGAGGCCATTGAGTGGGGGTGCACTGGTACACGCGAGTAAAGGCTCGAACAAAGGTCGACGTGTCGCGGAATCCGCACGCAATCGCGATGGATCCCACGCCCTGCCGGGTTTCGTGCCGTGCAGCAAGGAGGGCCGTGGCGCGTTCCATGCGGCGCCGGCGCACGTAAACTCCCGGCGTTTCCCCAATCGCTGCGAACAGTTCGTGGAGTTTACGGACGGAGACATTCTGCGCTGTGGCCAGCCGCTCCACCGTGAGGTCCGGGTCGGCGAGATGTTGCCTGATGTATTCCCTTGCCGATTCGAGCAATGTCTCGTCATCGCTCTGCGAGCCCTGATGGAGTCCGGCGAAGGAGCGCAGGGCGAGCGAGAGCAAGTCTGCGCTGATGTGCCCCAGCTCCACGCGGGCGCGCTGGTCCATATGTCCGCGGCCTGCTACCAGACCGGCGGCGTACCCAGTGAAAGCGGCCATGCCCGGGACGGATTGATCGATTATCCGCCCGCACAGGTCAGTTATGAGCCGGTCCTTTAATCCCAGAAGCCGACGCGGAACGCGAAGCACGATGAGGTCTTGGCCCGACTGCGGCTGGTCCAGCAGATAGGGATGGTTTGTCTCGTAAAGAGCTGCGGTGCCGGGGACAAGGACAGCAGTGCGCCCATGCTGCTGGACAGCCCCGGTCGATTGCATTTGCAGCGACATGAGAATGTCATCACCATCATTGCGTCGGGCAAGACGTGCCGGGCGCTCCACCAGAAGAGGCCCCGACTGGACCCTCGCTAGAGATACCCCTCCGGACAGCGAAACGGACTCAAGATGCGCCACGAAACCTGGTCCGGGGGCTGTGCACAGCAGCGGTACGAACGCGCGGCTCGCGGCATGCTGCCACGCAAAAACGTCAGTTACCGTGACGTCCGTCATTCGTCCCTCCGACTTCCTTGACGAGCACCTGTCAGGAGAGGTCTGAACCTGCAGGAATGGTAGATAGGCATGCAGAAATTGCCAATGGTTTTAAGTGATCCGGATCATAAATTTGGAAGCACCATTCAAGCATAACGAGGAGTATTGATGAGCGATAAGGTGCGGGTAGCAGCCGTTCAGGCCGAACCTGTTTGGCTGGACATTGACGGGACGACGGAAAAGACCGTCCACTTGATTGCCGAAGCCGCAGCTGGCGGAGCCGATCTGGTCGCGTTCCCGGAGACATGGATTCCCGGCTACCCGGTTTTCCTCTGGTCCTACCCTGTGTACGAACAGATGCAGTTCGTCGCCCGCTACCACGCCAACTCACCCAGAATCGACGGCCCGCAGATCGCCAAGATCCGCGAAGCCGCCAAGCAATACTCCATCACCGTTGTCGTGGGCTTCAGCGAGAAAGACGGCGGCTCACTGTACATGTCCCAGGCAGTGATCGGACCCGATGGGGAAATCATCCAGCACCGCCGGAAGCTCAAGCCCACCCACGCAGAGCGGACACTGTTCGGCGAAGGCGACGGCAGCAGCATCAAAGTCCTCGACACATCGTTGGGCCGGGTTGGGGCGTTACAGTGCTTCGAACACCTCCAGCCGCTGACAAAATATGCCATGTACGCGCAGAACGAACAGATCCACGTCGCCGGATGGCCCTGCCTCGGAATCCTGGGCAATGTGCCGGCGCTCAGCCCCGAATCCATCATGGCCTGCTCCCAGACATACGCCCTCGAAGGCAGCGCCTTCGTGATCACCGCCACGCAAATCATGTCCGATGACGGAGCCCTAAAGTTCCCAACAGCAGACGGAGGACCCACGCCCGTCTACACAGGCGGCGGTGGTTACGCCCGAGTGTACGGTCCGCACTCCGGCCTCATCACAGAGCCTCTGGACCCCACCGAGGAAGGCATCGTCTACGCTGACCTCGACCTGGCGGACATCGACCTTGCCAAGAACACCGTCGACCCCGCAGGCCACTACGCCCGCGCCGACGTCACGCGGCTAATCTTCGACGACACGCCCCGCACCCCGGTCATCCGTCGCAGCACCATGCCGAAGGCGCCTACACAGACCCAGTCGTCGTTTGAGGCTGACCTTCAGTGGGACGAAGCTTCAGAAGCAGAGGCTTCCGCGCATGTGTGATCCACGGCCCCTGTAAGGCACCGCTGAGCCGTCGCCTCCGCTGACGGAACAAGCAGAACTCCGAAACAGATAAGACAGGAAAACCAGCGCCCGGCCGTACTCCCAGACTTAAGGTTGCGGACATGGCCGGGCGCGGCTGTCTCGAAACCTCAGTGTCTTAAATCCCTAGCGTTTCGATGCAAAGAGGCGGCAGGCGAGACCTGGACTGACTGCCTCTTGCACCCGCGGAGGGCATCCGAAGACGACGTGTTGGGGGCCCAACTGACATCGGGCTCAAGTTGACTCGGCCTTCGATAAAGAAGACGTAAGTGTGGACACTGTCCACACCCTCTTTGGCAGGACAAACCTCGGGGCGAGACTCTTGTCGGCACGTCGTAAGACCGACTCCGGGGGCGCTCTTTGGCGCGAATTCCGAAGTCATGTCGTCCCCGCTTCCCCAACACATGAATAGGTGCAGGTCACCCCCAGGTAACTCGAAAGAACCGGAACGAGGGAATCATATAGCGCACTTCAGCAGGCGGAATTCCCACCAGCCAGGGACTTGAACCCGCCACCAACATACCTGAACAGGCCACCGCGGCGGCCAGGCCACAGCCCGCGCACCAAGCGTCAGAGGGACGCCACCACAAGTCATGTCAACACGTTAAAGCAAAAAGCCCCTCTGACGAGGGGTTATGCGTGCCCGAGGTGGGACTCGAACCCACACACCTTTCGATACCGCATTTTGAGTGCGGCGCGTCTGCCAATTCCGCCACTCGGGCGCGGAATACGAGGAGCGATAGTACGCCCACAGCTGACTGTGAGCAACGCGATCGCTTCACGTACGCGGAATTACTCTACATGCAGATAGGCTGAATTCCAGAATCGCGCCGCCGTCGCCGCAAACGAACCCCTGCAA
>Ga0308169_10004212_pt1 | contig 13535 bp, 13 predicted proteins | sample PhyBR1_2_FD_202139 | JGI IMG/M metagenome (GOLD analysis project Ga0308169, IMG submission 202139) | Phyllosphere microbial communities from UC Gill Tract Community Farm, Albany, California, United States - DLSLSB.R1 | ecosystem: Host-associated > Plants > Phyllosphere > Unclassified | place...
CAACGATGGCCTGGTGGCGGGCAGCGGGCAGCATCTGGGCGGATCCTTCGGGTTCGGAACAAGGTTGCTCCCAGCATACGGCGACGGCGCTGCCCAAGCCGGGCAGCGCCGTTGCCATACCGGTGCCGGTTACTTGCGGAGCGACGCCGCGATCTCCTGCATGATCGTGGGGTCGGAGAGGGTGGTGGCGTCACCCGGGTCGCGGCCTTCTGCAACGTCCTTGAGGAGGCGGCGCATGATTTTTCCGGAGCGGGTCTTAGGTAGTTCGGGCACCACCAGGATGTTCTTGGGCTTGGCGATGGGCCCGATTTCCTTGCCCACGTGGTTGCGCAGTTCCTGGACGGTGGCGTCGCCGTTGTTTGCTGCGTCGCCGCGGAGGATGACGAACGCGACGACGGCCTGTCCCGTGGTTTCGTCCGTGGCGCCAACGACGGCGGCCTCCGCCACTGCGGGGTGGCTCACCAGGGCGGATTCGATCTCCGTGGTGGAAAGCCGGTGCCCGGAGACGTTCATGACATCATCCACGCGCCCGAGTAGCCAGATGTCGCCGTCTTCATCCTTCTTGGCGCCGTCCCCGGCAAAGTACATGTTTTCGAATCGGGACCAGTAGGTGTCCTTGAACCGGTCCGGATCGCCCCAGATGCCGCGGAGCATGGAGGGCCAGGGCTCGCGGATCACCAGGAAGCCGCCGTGCCCGTTCGGGACCGACTCGCCCATTTCGTCCACGACGTCCACAGCGATGCCGGGCAGCGGCACCTGCGCCGAGCCGGGCTTGGTGGCGGTAACCCCCGGCAGCGGGGCGATCATCTGGGCGCCGGTTTCCGTCTGCCACCAGGTGTCAACGATGGGCGCCTTGTCGCCGCCGATGACTCTGCGGTACCACATCCAGGCTTCGGGGTTGATGGGTTCGCCCACCGAGCCCAGCACGCGGAGCGAGGAGAGGTCGTACTTCGCCGGGATCTCCGAGCCCCACTTCATGAAGGTCCGGATGGCGGTGGGCGCGGTGTAGAGGATGGAGACCTTGTACTTTTCCACGATCTCCCACCAGCGGCCCTGGTGCGGGGAATCCGGTGTGCCTTCGTACATCACCTGGGTGGCGCCATTGATGAGCGGCGCGTAGGTGACGTAGGAATGTCCGGTGACCCAGCCGATGTCGGCAGTGCACCAGTACACGTCCGTTTCCGGGTGCAGGTCGAAGACTGCCCTATGGGTATAGGCGGTCTGGGTGAGGTACCCGCCGGTGGTGTGCAGGATGCCCTTGGGCTTGCCTGTGGTGCCGGAGGTGTACAGGATGTACAGCGGGTGTTCCGAATCATGTCCTACGGCCGTGTGCTCCGCGGCGGCGGTCTCCACGGTGTCTGCCCACCAGTGGTCCCGGCCCTCGGTCCAGTCCACGTCCTGGCCGTTGCGCTTGACCACTACGACGTTCTGCACCGTGTGGCCGTCGTGGGCCAGGGCGTCGTCTACGGCCGGCTTGAGCGGGCTCGGCTTGCCGCGCCGGTAGGTGCCGTCGGCCGTAACCACCAGCTTGGCCTCCGCGTCATCGATGCGCGAACGCAGTGCCTCGGCGGAGAAGCCCCCGAACACCACGGAGTGGACTGCGCCGATGCGGGCGCAGGCCAGCATGGTGATCACTGCTTCGGGGATCATGGGAAGGTACACCGCCACCCGGTCACCCTTGGCCACGCCCAAGGATTCGAAGGCATTGGCTGCCTTCTTCACCTCTTCGGTCAGCTGCGCATACGTGTACGTCCGGGTGTCGCCAGGTTCACCCTCGAAGTAGATGGCCACCCGATCCCCGTTGCCTGCTTCAACGTGCCGGTCCAGGGCGTTATACGCCGCGTTCAGCTCACCGCCGACGAACCACTTGGCGAACGGCGGATCTGACCAGTCCAACGCCTGGGTGAAGTCCTTGCTCCAGCTCAACAGCTCCCGGGCCTGCTTGGCCCAGAAGGCAGGCCGGTCAGCATTGGCTTCGTCGTACTCTGCTGCGGTGACAACGGCGTCGGCTGCGAATTCCGGGCTGGGCGGGAAAGCCCGGGTCTCATGCAACAGGTTCGCAAAGGCGTCGCCCTGGTGGCCTTGCTGGCCTGCCGTCTGGGCGGAAGCGGACGGAACGGTGGCCGTGGAGCTGGGTGTGTCCTGGGACATGTGAACCTCGTCATTCATCGATCTTTGCTGCGCGGGACACCGCCGGCCCGGAGCCCGCCGCTCGCGCGACGCTGGGCTCCCGCCGGGACGGAAATACCGCAAAGAGCTGTTCCGGAACCAAGCCTAATGCTTGCCGCGCATCCTCTGTGCGCCCCGTCACAGTTCCGCCCGCGAGTGGCGTTTATTAAGCGGTGAGTGGCATCGTCGTTACCCTGCCCGCGCCCCGGGAAGCCTGCGTCGGCTAGTGATCAGCCTGGCTGTTGACTAGGCTGAGATGGAATTGTGACTTCATTTCGGACCGCTCCGGCAAGGCGCTCATTGCACCGCGCCGGGCCGGGACCGCATGTCAAGACGGCACGGTTTTCGGGCCTGTTTGGCCCGGTGCCGCCACGCTAAGGAGAGCAGAATGAACCAGCAGAGCTTTGGCCAGCGAACCGGCCCGGACGCGCCGGCCGGACCCGGAGGCGCCGCGCCCGCCGCCGGGGGAGCGAAGCAGCCGACTGCTGGCGGCAGCGCCGCCAAGGGGCAAGCTGCGGGTCAGAAGAGTGGCCTCGGAAGACTCGACCCCAACGCCAACCAAGCGGTTCTCGGTCCGTTCACCGTTCGCGACCTGGCCGTCTTCGCCGGCACCCTGATCCTCTTTGTCGCCTCCCTGCTGCCGCTCTTCGGCACGCGGTACAACCTCTGGAACCTCAACAACCTGTTCTTCCTGGGACTGGGCATCGTCCTGCCGCTCATCGCCAGTGCCCTGTTCGCCGCCCGCCGCCTGGCCCCAGCCACCAAGATCCGGGTGGGTTCGCTCTCGATCGACCAGTTCGCCTCGGTGGTGGCCTCCTTCGCAGTGGCCTTCTTCTTCCTGTCGATTGCCGGCGCCTACGTCACCAGCCTGCTGGTGGGCCTGATCGGTGCACTGGTCCTCTTCGCCGCGACGGTGCTGGGCCGCTTCCTGCCGTATTTGTCCGGAGACTTCAAGGACCGGCCCGAGGTGCCTGCGCACCTCGTGGCACGCGAAGCGGCAGTCCCGGCGCGCAGGCCGCGCGCCCCCAAAGCGCCAAAGCCGGAAGCAGGCGCCAATAACGCCAAGGGCGGCATCAAGGGTGCCGGAATCTTCGGCGGTGCGGGTGCAGGCTCCTCAGCTGTCCATCCGGGGTCTGCAAGCCCCAGCGCCAACCCTGAGCCCGTCCGGTCAGCCCAGGTGCCCGCCACCGCTGCAGTTCCTGTGGCCGCTGCAGACCGAGCCGCCGGCGCGGGAACGGGTGGAGCGGGCAGCACCGCCGCCTCCGCTTCGGGGACCGCCGCTGCCGGGCCTTCCGGCGCCACGTCCGCGTCCGCCGGCCGCCCGGCGGACTCCACGCCCGTCTCCACCGCCCCCGAAGTCTCCGACCGGGCCCCTGAAGTGGACGCCGGGCCGCCCACCCAGGCAGCCGACGTCGTCCGCCCTGCCTCCAGCCCGGCAGCGGAGGATACCCAGTACGCCGATGTTCCTGCAGCCAATGCTCCGCAGGCCACTTGGGAGCCGCCCGCAGCCACCGCGGTCCACCAGCAGGTCCGCTCCGAGCAGCCCATCGGGGCCACCGTGGACCCCGCAAGCCGCCACGACGAGACTGACGGCCAGCCTATCCACGAGGCCTTCTGGTTCGCCGTCGCCCAGCACCGCACGGCGTACGATCCGCGCACCGGTGCTCCTGCCTTTGTGATCGAACCCGGGGGCTGGGTGCTGGCACTCGAGGACAGGGGCCATGAGTTCCTGGTCCAGCACACCGACGGGCGGCTGGGAGTCCTGCGGGACCTCACCAACATCGAGCGCGGCTGACGCCCGTGGCCGGGGTCCGAAGCAAAGCCGGGCAGGCCGCCGGGATGCCGGTGGTCTCGCCTGAATCTGTCCTGGCGCTGAAGCGGCGGGCACGGCGCATCCACCGGGCCCTGGCCGAGAAATACCCCTACGCCCATGCGGAGCTGGACTTCCGCAACCCGTTCGAGCTGCTGGTGGCCACCGTCCTGTCCGCCCAGACCACGGACGTTACGGTCAACCAGGTCACCAAAGTGCTGTTCGGGCGTTATCCGAACGCGCGGGCGCTGGCCGAGGCAGACCCCATCGAGCTGGAAACCATCCTCAAGCCCACCGGGTTCTTCCGGGCCAAGTCCCGGAACGTCCTGGCACTGTGCACCCGCCTTGTGGACGACTTCGACGGCGAGGTCCCGGGCCGCATGGAGGACCTGGTCACTTTGCCCGGCGTCGGTCGCAAGACGGCCAATGTCGTGCTCGCCAACGCCTTTGGCGTCCCGGGTATCTCCGTAGACACGCACTTTGCGCGCCTGGCCAAGCGGTTCGGGTGGACCCAGTCCGATGACCCCGTGCAGATCGAACAGGATGTGGCCGAACTGTTCGAGCGCAAGGACTGGACCATGCTGTCCCACCGGGTCATCTTCCATGGCCGCCGCGTCTGCCACGCCCGGAAACCGGCTTGCGGTGCCTGCCCTGTCGCCAGCTGGTGCCCCAGTTACGGCTTGGGCGAGACAGACCCCGTAAAAGCAGCCAAGCTCCTCAAGTACGAACTCGCGCCCGGCAGCGAGGAGTTGCTGAAGCAATACCTGGCAGAGCAGTACCGGGCCGCGGAGATCCGGATGGCCTCCCAGCTGAGGGCCCCGTGAGCGCGCGCGAAGACCTGGCCGGGCTGGTCCGGCGGGCAGAATCCGGAACAGCCGGCCCGCCTGACCCCCGCTGGGCAGCGCTCACCGTGGACGCCGCCCGTGCCCGCAGGGCCGCTGTCCTGATGCTTTTCGGCGTCCTTGACGACGTCCCTGCCGAATCCGGGAAGCCGCTCGCGCCGGCTGACCTCGACGTCCTGCTCCTGGAGCGGGCCCATACCCTCGGGTCGCATCCGGGGCAGGTTGCGTTCCCCGGCGGCGGCATCGACAGGGGTGAAACGGCCGTGGCGGCGGCGCTCCGGGAGGCCGAAGAGGAAACCGGGCTGGACTCGGGCGGCGTGGAGGTCCTGGGCACGCTCCAGGAACTGGGGCTGGCGCACAGCAACTTCCTGGTGACACCGGTACTCGGGTGGTGGCATAGCCCGTCGCCGGTGCGTGTGGTGGACTACGGCGAATCCGCCCAGGTCTTCCGTGTCCCTGTCCGGGACCTCCTGGACCCGGACAACCGGGTAATGGCCACAGTCCACCGGGCGGGCCGCACCTTTGACAGCCCGGCCTTTACGGTCAACGGCGTGGTGGTGTGGGGCTTCACAGGGATCGTGCTGAGCGGCCTCTTCGACCAGCTCGGCTGGTCCGTTCCGTGGGACCGGAACCGGCTGCATCCCATGGGCGTCTAGCTCAGGCTTGCTGCCGCAAATCCACCACGATTCCGGTGGCCGCATTTTCACGCATGGCCTTGATTCCGTCGCGGAGCAGGCTCAGGGACTTGAAGGTTGGCGAGACCGCCACGATGTTCCCCTCGGCGTCGGTCAGCTGCAGCCGGTACGACTCGTCGCCTGCACGATGGATCTCAAATCTTCCCGCCATGGACGGGGACCTCCCTGGTATGCGTCGTTGCATCAGTAGTCCGGACCGGTCTGCTTCAGTCGCAGCTTTGACTGTAACGTCCGCCATCGTGCCCGCATAGCTACCGCCGGGTAGATTACTTCACGTCTCAAAGCAAGCGCTTGACGCCTCATTCACGCCCGCACTGACGTCCTCGCGGGCTGCTATTTGGCGAGGTCATAGGAGTCCACCACGGCAAGGCTGACCGGGAACTCCACCGGGATCGGCCCGAACAGCAGTTCCTTGGCAGCCCTTGCCGACTCCTCGATCGCCCGGATGCAGGCCTCGACCCCCTCCGCGGGCGCGTGGACCATCACTTCGTCATGCAGGAAGAAGACGAGCTCGGCCCGCAGGCAGGCACCCCCACTGCCGGTGCCTGCCGTCCGCAAGGTCCGCAGCCGCCGTCGTAATTCCGCCAGCCAGCACGCCGCCCAATCTGCGGCCGAACCCTGGACCACGAAGTTCCGGGTGAAGCGCCCCCGGCTCCGGGCAATGGACTCGGCCCGGCGCTGCTCCTCCGCTGATGCCGAGCGCTGGCTCAGGAGCCACCGTTCCGAGGGCGGCGGGCTGCTGCGGCCCAGCTGCGTGGTCACTGTCCCGCCGGCTTCGCCTGCCCGTGCTGCCCGCTCCACGAAGTCGACGGCACGCGGATAGGTACGTGCCAGCTGCGGCATCAGGCGCCCTGCTTCACCGGACGTGGCGCCGTACATGGCGCCCAACAGGGCTACTTTCGCTTTGGCGCGGTCCCCGCCGAAACCTTTGGCAGCGATTCCGGCATAGAGGTCCTGGTCGCGCGCCGCCTCGGCCATGGTGGTATCCCGGGCGAGGGCCACCAGGACGCGCGGTTCCAGCTGGGATGCGTCCGCGACGATGAGCTTGTGGTTGGGCTCTGCGTGCACCGCGCCGCGCACCTGGCGCGGAATCTGCAGCGCGCCTCCGCCACGGGACGCCCATCGTCCGGAGACCACGCCGCCCACCACGTATTCAGGGCGGAACCGGCCGCCGTCCACCCAGGCGTCCAGCCACGACCAGCCGTTGGCCGTGTGCAGGCGGGACAGCTTCTTGTACTCCAGCAGCGGTTCGATGGCAGGGTGGCTGTACTCCCTCAGCTCCCACTTGCGGGTGCTCTTCACTTCGATCCCGTTGCGGTGCAGGGTCCGCATCAGGTCCTGCGGCGAATCCGGGTTGAGACCTGGCGCTCTAAGCAGGGAGCGCAGTTCCGCTGCCAGTGCTTCCAGTTTTACTGGGCGCTGTCCAGCGGGCGGGCGGGGGCCCAGATGGTCGACCAGGATCTGTTCGTGCAGGTCCTCCCGCCAGGGGACGCCGGCGTGCTGCATTTCGGCGGCCACCATGGCGGCCGCGGACTCGGCCGCGAGGAGCAGCTGCAGACGCTTCCGGCGGTTTTCCTCCGCGCCAACCTCACTCAGTGCGGCCTGCTGGGCCGCGTATTCGTCCCGTAGTTCCCCAAGGGTCGCTCCCGGGGGCGGACCGGCGGCAAAGTCATCGAAGAGCGCGCCCTGGTCGGCCGGGGGACGGGGCGGGAGTAGCGCTTTCGGGGGAAGCGCGGGGTCCTCCACAGGGGTCCGTTCGGTGTTCCTGGCGTACTCCGTATGGGCGGTGAACTGGGAGAAGGCCAGGATGTTTCCGCAGAGCGTGATGTCGTAGCAGCGCTCCACTTCCACGCCGGATGCCAGCAGCGCCGGATACCAGTCCTGGGTCCGGTGCCAGATCCAGCGGGGCGGTTGGCCGGGGCGGGTTGCTTCAAGTTCACGGACGACGCCGGCAAGGTCGCTGAGTGCCACCACGCGGGGTTCCGGGTTGGCTGGCTGGGGATGGCCGGCCTGGGTCAGTTCCTGAAGGGCCGCGCCGCGGGGATGGGCGGCGAGCAGCAGGTACATGTTCCCATTCTGCCCTGTCTGTTGGGAATGCAGGCTGGGGAGAACGGCAGGCCCGCTTTGTCCACATACGTCATGTGCTCCCTTATCTTCCGTCTGGCGGGGGCACAGAGTGGCTCTATGAGCAGGCACCAACTGAAGGCATCGCCATCCGCATCCGCGACAGGACCGGCCGGAGGTCCCCCTTGGCGGCCCCCAGGGGTGGCGTCAGCCTCCCCGGGGAGTTCCCCTCCGGATGGTGAGGCGGGGTTGGGCGGCCCCTGGTTGCCGGGTAGCCCCGTGCCGGCTGGTTCGGTGCGGGATGCGGCAGCGCCGGTCGGCTTGAGCCCGGCAGGTCCGGGGGAGGTGCTGCTGGTCACTGCTTCCGGCGTTCTTCGCGCTGAAGTGGAGCGCATCGTGGCGGCCGCCGGGGCCCAACTGCGCGTGGTCCCGGACGCCGTCGAGGGCGCACGGTTCTGGGACGAGGCATCTGCCGTCCTGCTGGGAAGTGACGTCAGGGAATTGCCGCCCCGGTGCAGTACGCCGGCTGTCATGGTGGGCCTCGATGGTGAGGGCGACAGCCTATGGCACCTTGCGGCTGCGCTGGGTGCCGAGCGTGTTGCCGTGTTGCCCGATGCTGCCGCGTGGCTGGCGGATCATCTCAGCCGGTCGCGTTCGCCCGGTCCCGGCGGGCTGGTCCTTGGTGTCACAGGGGGTTGCGGCGGGGCCGGGGCCACTACCGCTGCCATCTGGATTGCCCAGGCGGCAGCAAGCCTGGGGGTGCGGGTCCTGCTGGTGGACGGGGACCCGTGGGGCGGTGGCCTGGAGCTGGCACTTGCGGCCGAGGAGAACCCCGGGTTGCGCTGGCCGGACCTCGCTGAAGCCAGGGGAAGCATCGATCCCCAGCAGCTCTCGGACTCGTTGCCGGTTGCCGGCGGTTTTTCCTTCTTGTCCTGGCCGGCCACCAGGGACCAGCCGCCGCCTGTCGCTGCTGCTGCCGCGGCCGGCGTCCTCGACGCCGCCCGGCGGGGTTACGAGCTGGTCGTCGTGGATGTGGGACGCGGCGCGGAGCCGCTGCACACCGTGGCGTGGGACTGTGACCGAATGTTGGTGGTGGTGCCGGCACAGCTGAAGGCGGCAGTGGCGGCGGTGCGCCTGCTGCAGGAACTTCCCCCGGTGGAGTCGGCGCTGCTGGTGCGGGGCCGACCGGGCGCCGCACTCGACGGCTCTCTGATTGCTGATGCCGTTGGGCTGCCGGTGCAGGGCCGGATACCGGAACTGCGCGCCGTCGCGGGGGCGACGGAATCCGGCCGCCTGCTGGATCTCGGGAAACGGCGTAACATCAGGCACTTCGGCGCTGCGGTGCTCGATTGGCTCGGAGAGGACTTGCAGGCGGGGGACGTTTTGTGAGGCGCGTATCCGGTACCCGGTCGAGCCGGGAAACAATCGGGGGAGCGGTGGCCGGTGGCACGGGCGAACGGCGCAGCGCCCGGATCCTGGAGGCGAACCAGGCCAACTTCAGCCGCCAAGGGCGTAGCAGGGAAACCGCGGGCATGGGCAGGGCGGTTGACTCCGGGCTACTGGAATCCGTCCGGGAGTCTATGATGGCCGAGGCCGGAGCTGTAACGCCGTCCCGGGTGGCCGCAGCCGTACAGGCCACCGGAAAGCTGTTGGGAACCGCCGGATCGCTTGCCGCGGTGGAGCGGATCAGCGCCGAGCTGAATGGACTGGGACCGCTGCAGGAGCTGACCCGGGACCCTGCCGTCACAGACATTTTCGTCAACGCTCCCGGCTCCGTCTGGGTGGACCGGGGGCGGGGCATCGAGCGCGTTTCCGTCGTGTTTGACGGCGAGGCACAGCTGCGGGCGCTGGCGTGCAGGCTGGTGGCTGCGGGCGGCCGGCGCCTGGACGACGGTTCACCCTGTGTCGATGTCAGGCTTGCCGGCGGCTACCGTGTCCACGCCGTGTTGCCGCCGGTATCCACGTCCGGGACGCTGCTGAGTGTCCGGATCCGGAGGGAGCGGGTTTTCACCATGGCGGAGCTGGGCTCGGGCGGTATGTTCGGGCCGGGCGTACAGGCTGTACTCGAAGGAATCGTGGCCAGGAGGCTGAGCTTCCTGGTCAGCGGTGCCACGGGATCCGGGAAGACCACATTGTTGTCCACCCTCCGCCTGTGTTCGGCGGAGGAGCGGCTGGTGCTGATCGAGGACGCATCCGAGCTGAACCCGGTCCACCCTCACGTGGTAGCCCTCGAATCGCGCCACGGGAACCTTGAGGGCGGCGGTGCTGTGGACTTGGGGGAACTTGTCCGGCAGGCGCTGCGGATGCGCCCGGACAGGCTGGTGGTAGGGGAGTGCCGGGGCGCTGAAGTCCGGGAGCTCCTCACCGCCATGAATACGGGGCACAGCGGCGGCGGGGGCACCATCCACGCGAATACCGCAGCGGCGGTCCCGGCAAGGCTTAACGCCCTCGGCGCGCTGGCCGGGCTCAGCCCCGAGGCCGTGCGGCTGCAGGCTGCCAGTGCCCTTGACGTGGTCATCCACGTCGGCAGGACGGTGAGGGGCAGGGAGGTCCTTTGTGTGGGGCTCATCAAGGATGGTCCGGAGGGACTGACCGTGGTGCCGGCACTCCGGGAGGCGGGTGCAACGGGTCCCGCCTGGCCGGCGCTGGCAGCACGGTTGGGGATGGACGCGGAGGGTGTCCTGTGACCATCCTCCTTGCCGCAGTCCTCTGCACCGCTGTGTTGTTGCTCCTCAAGCCACCCCTGGATGCCGCGTCCAGGTTGCGGACCGCAACAGGCAGTGGCGCGAAATCACCGGTGTTCCGGAAAACCGGAAGATTCCCTTGGGGCAGGACGGCACGCGGGAGCGCGGCGAGGATGCAGGGGCACACCCTGACCCTGGTAGTGCAGCAGTTGGCGGCGCTGCTCAGGGGCGGACGGACGCCCGGGCGGCTGTGGGATGAGCTGTGGACGGTCTACAGCGCTCAGGGTCGAAACGGGCAGCTGCTGAAGGAACCCGTCCAGTCCAGGGCAGTCCTGTCTGGGAGCTCCGCCGCGGTCCTGGCGTCCGCACGGGCAGCTGCGGCGACTGGAGCTCCCGTCGCGGAGGCTATCCGGCGCGCGGTGTCCGTAGCCTTTCCTGCCCGAGACAGGGAGGCCCGGACCTGGTCCCAGCTCGCCGCCTGCTTTGACATCGCCGAGGCCAGCGGATGCCCGCTCGCCGATGTGCTGACCCGTTTCGCGGCCCAGCTTGAAGCGGAGGATGACGCAGGCGCGGCGCGCCAAACGGCGCTCGCCGGGCCCAAGGCCACTGTCCGCCTCCTGACCTGGCTGCCATTGATGGGCCTTGGACTCGGCGTGGCCCTGGGCGTGGATCCGCTGGCCACCCTGCTGGGAACCCCTCCCGGACTGGCCGCACTGTCCGGCGGAGCAGTCCTCACCGTAGCGGGGAGGGCATGGTCCGCCCGGCTCGTTTCGGCCGCGGCGGGGGCAGGGATTTCATGACGGGTTGGGGCACCGGCCTGGCACTTTTCCTGCTGCTCGCGGCAGGGGCCTGGCTTGCCTGTTCCGGCCGTGATCGTTCGCGTCAACGGCTGCGGCGGTTCTCTCCTGCCGGTCCAAAGTCACAGCCGGTTGCCGCCGGGGCGGGAGCGAACCGCTGCGGCGGCCTGAACGACACGGCCATGATGCTGGAACTGGTGGCGGCGATGCTGGACGCGGGAGCGGGGATTGGCCGTTCGCTCGAATTGGTGGCGGCCTCGGCCGCACCCGAGTACCGGGAATCTCTGCGGCCGGTGGTCTCCGCACTGGCCATCGGCGCGGATTGGGAAACAGCGTGGCGCAGCTCTGCCGTCCGTCGTCCCGAGATCCTGGAACTTCGGGATGCGCTTGGCTTCGCCGCACTCACCGGCGCACCGTCATCGGCGATCCTCTACGCCCAGGCTGCAAGACTCCGACGCGAACGCTTCCGGGCAGCGGAAAAGCGTGCCGCATCGCTCGGGGTGAAGCTGGTGGTTCCGTTGGGCCTGTGCTCGCTTCCTGCCTTCATCTGCCTGGGGGTGGTGCCGGTGCTGCTCGCTTTGGTGCCATCCGGCACCTAGCTGTTCCGTTCCTCCCTGCGCTGCAGCCGGATGCTTGCCCATCCCCTCCTCCACACGGCGGGGAGCGGCCCGGCTTTTCCACTTAGCGCACCCCCTCCCTTACCGGCAACAGCTACACCGGGAAGAGTCGAAGACAGCCGGCGGAAACCACCGGCGAACAATGGAAAGGAAAACCAAATGTCCAGGAACCACAACCGCAGTAACCACTATTCAGCAGGATCATCGGCTCTCACTCTTCCCGGCCGGAGCGGCAGATGGCCGAACGGCCGTCCGGGCAGCACCGGCGTTCAGCGCAGCACCGGCGGCGCACCATACATGGCCGCGTTTGAGCCAGGGGTGAACAGGCCTGCCCTGAAGCCATCAGCGCCCGCCGGGAACATCCCGCTGCCCGGCAACGTCGTGGAAAGCTTCCCTGGCCCAACGAGTTCCCGCGCAACGGGTTCCTATTCAGTACGACCTTGTCCAGTGGGGTCCCGCTCAGTAGGGCACGATTCAGTTGGCGGTTCAGCTCCCGGTGCTGTTGATGCCCCGTCCAGGTCCCGGGGCAGCATATGGCTGATGGGCTCGGAGGCCGGCATGGCGACCGCAGAATACGCCATCGCCACCCTGGCCGCCGTTGGGTTCGCCGGCCTGCTCGTGTTCATTCTCCGAAGCGACGAAGTTCGGGGGTTCCTGCTCAACCTCATCCGAACCGCCCTGGCGCTGCCGTGACCCCTGTACCGCCAGTGCTTCGTCCCTGCCGGCCCCTTCACATTGTGACCAGCAGCGCGGCGCGCACGCGCATGGCCGCCAGCAGCAGGATCTGCAGCCACCTGACGCGCAGCAGCATGACCAGCAGCCAAAGAACCTGCAGCCAAAGAACCTGCAGGCAAAGAACCTGCAGGCAAAGAACCTGCAGGCAAAGAACCTGCAGGCAAAGAACCTGCAGGCCCATGACCAGCAGTATGAGGGCTGGCAGCCCGCAAGCACCGCGAATGACGGATGAAGGGGCCAGCGGACGCGGCGCGGTAACGGCTGAGTTCGCCGTTGCACTGCCGGCCGTACTGGCACTGTTGGCCATGCTGCTCGCGGGAGCGGCTGCGGGCATGACGCAATTGCGCCTCGAGGAGAGCGCCCGTGCCGGGGCCAGGGCGCTCGCACGGGGCGATGATCCGGCGGCCGTGGAACGGACAGTCCGGACGCTGGCAGGCGGATCAGCGGCCGCCTCCTTTGCTGCCGACGGCGAATGGCTCAGCATCACGGTCACCGACCGCGTGTCCGGCCCCTTGGGGTCCAGCATCCCCTGGACCCTCACCGCCCGGGCCTCGACCCGCAGCGAGACAGCGGGGTCGGGAGCTCTGGGCGGCCCCCGTACCGCCGGCGGCCTGACCGATGGCAAGGACCGCAGATGAGGAAGGGAGCCAAATCATGCCACCCAACGGGCGGGCGCCACTCCACCGGCCCGTACTGCTCCACCCGCCGGCGTCGCTCGACTGTCCGTCCCAGCCTTGGGGCCAGCTGGTTCCAGCCTGCCTCAGCTGGGCGGCCGGGAAGGCAGGACGGACGTGAACGCGGTTCAGGTACAGTCCTGGCTGCAGGACTTGGCCTTGTGGTCATCACGGCCATGGCGGTCATGCTCTTGCTGGCCCAGTCCGCCGTCCTGGCAAGCAGGGCAGCGGCGGCCGCGGACCTGGCTGCCCTTGCGGCGGCGGACGCCTTGCGCGGCGTCACCATGGGCGAGCCCTGCGCGGTCGCCGCCGATGTCGCCGGCCGCCACGCCGCGGCGGTGCTCAGCTGCTCCGAAGGACCTGGACAGACGGTCGAGGTCCGCACCGAACTCGCCGAGCGCTCGCTGTTGGGAGCTGCAACGGGACATGCCCGCGCCGGACCTCCACC
>Ga0308169_10004213_pt1 | contig 13534 bp, 11 predicted proteins | sample PhyBR1_2_FD_202139 | JGI IMG/M metagenome (GOLD analysis project Ga0308169, IMG submission 202139) | Phyllosphere microbial communities from UC Gill Tract Community Farm, Albany, California, United States - DLSLSB.R1 | ecosystem: Host-associated > Plants > Phyllosphere > Unclassified | place...
AGGAACACCATCAGCCAGGCGCCCAGCACGCCGTACTTGATCAGCGGGAGCGTGACGTCGCGCGTCACGCGGCCGCGGCTGGCGCCGACGGCGCGCGCCGCTTCTTCCAGTTCCGGACCCACCTGCAGCAGCGCGGTCGACACCAGGCGCATGCCGTAGGCCAGCCAGACCACCGAATAGGCAAGCCAGAGCGCGAAGATGGTCGAGCGCAGCGCGCGCAGTTGCGGGATCAGGTGCTCCGACAGCCAGGCGGCGACCGGGTTGTCCATCATGTGCAGCAGGCCGTCGAGCCAGCTCGGCACGAACAGGAAGACCCACAGGAAGGACAGGCCGGCCAGCAGGCCCGGCACCGCACGCGGCACCAGCACGCTGTAGTCGAGCAGGCGGGTGATGCCGTCCGGTTTGCGGTGCATCGCCAGCGCGATGCCGGTGTAGCAGACCACGGCCAGCGCGCCGCCGATCACGCCGATCAGGACCGTGTTGAAGATACCGCGCATCAGCGAAGGCTGTTCCCAGATATCGCGGAAGTGCTGCAGGGTCAGGACGTCGCGCAGGTTCACGCCTTCGCCCCAGTACTGGACGAAGGAGCGCAGCACGATGCCGGTCAGCGGCAGCACGACCGTGATCGCCACCCAGCCGGTCAGCAGGGCAATCGCGACCCACTTCCAGCGGCCCAGGGCCATCGGCTTCTGGCGCGCGCCCTTGCCCTTGATCGAGACGTATTTGTTGGCCGACTTCAGCAGGCGGCGCTGCAGCATCACCAGCGGCATCGTCACCGCCACCAGGCAGACCGCAACGGCAGCCATCAGGTGGTAGGAAGGCGTGCCCAGTTTATTGGTCAGCTTATAGAGGTAGGTCGGCAGCACCAGGTGGCCTTCGGGGTCGCCCAGCACCAGCACCAGGCCGAACACTTCGAAACCGAGGAAGAACACCAGCACGCCGGCATAGGCCAGGGCCGGCATGATCATCGGCAGCGAGACGTTCATCATCACCTGCAGGGGCGAAGCGCCCGAGACGCGCGCCGCTTCCTCGACGTCCGAGCCGAGGCTCTTCAGGGCCGACGACGCATACAGGTAGACGTGGGGGACGTGGGTCAGGCCGGCGATGATGACGATGCTGACGAAGGAATACACGTTCCACGGCACGAAGCCGATCAGGTTCTTGACCCAGACCGAATAGAAGCCCACGGGTCCCATCGAGACCACGTAGCCGAAACCCATCACCATGGGCGAGACGAAAATCGGGACCAGCAGCACCGGGGCGATCCAGCCGCGGCCCGGCAGGTCGGTGCGCACCATCAGGAAGGCGAGGATGCCGCCCAGCGGTACGGCGATTGCGGCGAGGCCCGTGGCCAGCGCCATGCTGTTCTTGAAGGCGACCGCGAAATCGGGGTCGTCGAAGATGAAGCGGAACGCGTCCAGGCCCAGCGCCTTGTCCGGCATGAAGAAAGGCGCGTTCAACACGCTCTGGTAGAAGATAAGCAGCAGTGGGACGAACACCGCCAGCACGGTCAGCGCGACGACGAGGCCGCGCGGCCAGTTGAGGCGCTTGCCGCGCGAGGCAGGCAATGCGGCGGCGCCGTCCGGGGTCGCTTGCGCGCCGGGCAGGGAGACAGAAGACATGGGAATATCCGATTCGAGAGGGGTGGAACAGGCGAAAAACGCGAGAAGGAACGGACCAGCAGCCCGGCCCTCCCCGCATTTAGTCCTTCATGCTTACTTCTTGCCAGCCGTTTCTTTCCAGGTCTTCAGGAAAGCCATGCGCTTGGCCGGCGCCAGGTATTCCAGCACGGCCGGGCTGACCGGGATCGGCTTGATGTTCTTCTCGCCCACTTGCTCGATCAGTTCGGTCGACGTGGTCTCGCCCTTGACGTCGCCGCGGATCGCGAACAGCTTCGAGTCGTTGGCGATGATGGTCTGGCCGCGCTGCGACAGCAGGTAGTCCATCCACAGCTTGGCGGCGTTGACGTTCTTTGCCGTCTTGCTGATGAACTGGACGCGCGACATGATCAGCGTGTAGTCCTTCGGCAGCACCACGCCCAGCGACGGGTCGGTCTTGGCGCGCACCAGGGCGTAGGAGCCGAGCACGTTGTAGCCGATCAGGTTTTCACCCGACGAGATGCGCTCGAGCATGGTGCCGGTCGAGGACTGCACGCGCAGCTTGGCGGTGCCGAAAGCCTGCTGCAGGGCCGGGAATTGCGGGTAGTCCTGCGAATCCTGGGTCATGAACATGAAGCCCACGCCGGATTTCTCGATGTCGTAGCTGGTGACCTTGTCCTGGAACTTCGGTTGGGTGATCAGCTTGGCGAATTCGGCGTGCGTGTGCGGCACTTCGGCTTCGGTGACGAGGCGCTTGTTGTAGACGATTGCGGCCGGTTCGAAGGTGGTGCCGTAGGCCATGTCCTTCCACACCGCCCAGCCAGGGATCTTGCCCGCTTCGACCGAGCGGTAAGGCAGCGCGTAGCCGCCCGAGGCCAGCTTGATCTGCAGGTCCATCGCGGACGACCACAGGACGTCGGCGGTGCCGCCGCCGGCTGCCACTTCGGAAATGAAGCGGTTGTAGACTTCGGTCGAATTCATGTCGTTGTATTCGACCGTGATGCCCGGGTACAGCGCGTTGAAGTCCTTGATCAGGGGTTGCGCGGCCTTGCTGTCGGTCGCGCCGTAGATCACCAGCTTGCCTTCTTTCTTGGCCGCGTCGACGATCTGCTTGTAGGTTGCCGGGTAGCCGGCAGGTACCTGGGCCATCGCGGAAAACGCGGCGCTGGCGAAGGTGGCGGCAATGACGGCACCGATGATGGTTTTTGTGGTTTTCATGTTTGTCTCCTTGGGTGATCGAATTTCAGCTGACCTCCGGCTAGCGCACGAGGTGGAACAACTCGGCTTGCCGGTTATAGTCGGATACTGCTTTTTTGATATGTCTTGTCAGGGCGTCGCCAGTCAGCGAGAACGGGTACAGGCCGGCTTCAAGGCGCATGCGCGCAAAATCGGGAGAAGCTTCGATGCGCTCAAAAGCGGCGACCCAGCGGCGGTAATCCGCCTCCGGTACGCCCGGCCCCATCCACACGCCGCGAATCAGGGGCCAGACCACGTCGATGCCCTGCTCGCGCGCGGTCGGCACGCCTTTCAGCACGCCGGGCAGGCGCCCTTCCGCCAGCACCGCCAGGATGCGCACCTTGCCTTCGCCCGCGTACAGCGCCGCCTCGGAGGCATCGCCGGACACGACCTGTACAAAGCCCGCCCCCATCGCGGTGAAGCTTTCGCCGCCGCCCTCCAAAGCCACGAAGCGCAACTGCCGTGGATCGACCCGCGCCTTCTGTGCGAGCAGCGCCATCTTCAGCCAGTCCTGGCTGCCGATGGTGCCCGACACGGCGATCACCACCGACTGCGGATCGCGCCGGATGGCGTCGAACAGCTCGCGCAGCGTGTGCCAGGGAGAGTCGGCGCGCACGGCGATCATGCCGTAGTCGGCGCCGATGGCGGCGACCCAGCGCACGTCCTCCGCCTTCGCCTTGCCGAACTTGCCCTGCGCAAGGTTGAGCAGGGAACCGCCCGAAAAGGTGACCAGCGTGTCCGGCTCCGCGCGCCGCTGCGACACCAGCGTATGCCAGGCCACCGCACCGATCCCGCCCGGCATGTAGGTCAGCTTCAGGCGCGGGCCGGCCGGTTGGGCCAGCAGCGCCTTTTGCGCCAGCTTGCAGGTCAGGTCCATCGCCCCGCCGGGTTTCGACGGGACGATGCACTCGGCCGCCTGCGCGCATGCCGGCAAGGCGCATGCGAGCAGGATCGAAGCAAGTTGGGTGCGCATGGTCTTCATGGCGCGGATCGGTGCTGCGTGGGAGCGGCGGTCCAGGATCAGAAGCGGTGCTGGATGCCTGCGGTCACGCCGGTTTGCGAGGTGCCGAAGCCGGCGTCGTCGCGCGACAGGCCGACCAGCTGGCCGTGCTTGCCCTTGACGTGCGCAGCGGACAGGTACAGGTCGGTGCGCTTGGACAGCGCGTACATGCCGCGTGCCACCAGCATGGTCGGATCGGCGTCGGTATTGGCCGCGACGTTCTTGACGTTGACGTGGTAGACGGCGCCGGTCAGGGTGACCTTGCCCATCGTATCGACGATGCCGCCCCAGTAGGTATCGGCGCGCACGTCGGCGGCGTTATTGCCGCGCTCCTGCTTGTAGCCGCGCATCGCTGCGAAATAATGCAGGTCGCCGGCCTTGTAGTTGGCGCCGAGGTGGAAGACGCGGGCTTCGTCGCGGTTGCCGGTGGCGGGCAGCACGTTGCCGTTGACCTGCTCGAAGGCCGCCATCAGGCCCAGGCCGCCGTGGTTCCAGGCGCCGGCGACGGCGTATTTGCGCGAATCGGCGGCGCTGCTCGCCTGCTCGCCCAGGCCGATGGTGGCGCCGTAGGTGAAGTCGCCCGCCTTGCCCGAATACTTGATCAGGTTATCGAAAGCGGTCGTCATGCCGTATTTCGACGGGCCGGTCGCGTTGCCCGAGGTGGCCCACGAGTAGTTTGGCGCAAAGCCCATCGGGTCGTACTTGATGACGAAGTCGTAGACCGTGGTGAACGAGCGGCCGATGACGGCGCGGCCGAATTTGCCGTCCAGGCCGACATAGGCCTGGCGCTTGAACAGCGGGCCGTCGGCGGCGCCGTTGTCGATCATGATGCCGCCTTCGAGGCCGAAGATGGCCTTCAGGCCGTCACCCAGGTCTTCGCTGCCGCGGAAGCCCCAGCGGGAGGTGTTCTTGCCGCCCGAGACGACCTTGACCACGCTGTCGCCGGCGGCGTTGGCATGGTTCAGGTACTCGACGCCTGCATCGACCAGGCCGTAGACCTGGACGCTGGTTTGCGCCTGTGCCGAGGTGCCGAGGGAAAGCGCTGCCAGCGCGGCGAGTGAAAGGGCCGTTTTCTTCATACAATCTCCAAGTTTCGTTATGTTTTTGACCTGCAGCGTTCACTATATGTGGGCCTTCCTTTCAATTAGCTTTCAGCCTGCACCACTGTGGAGCGTTGCAAAAAAGCCACACTGGTCCCGCCCCACTCTTTGCGCTTACACTGGGCGCCATGCGAATACTGTTAGTTGAAGACCATGTCGAACTCTCGCACTGGCTGTCGAAAGCCCTGCGCGATGCCAACCTCACCGTCGAGTGCGCCGCCACCGGCGCCGACGCCGACGCCCTGCTCCATACCCAGGACTACGCGCTGGTGATCCTCGACCTCACCCTGCCCAAGATGGACGGGCTCGACGTGCTGCGCCGCCTGCGCGCGCGCGGGGGTGCGCGCGGCAAGACACCGGTGCTGATCCTGACCGCGCGCGGCGGCCTCGAGGAAAAAGTGCAGGGCCTGAACCTGGGCGCGGACGACTATATGGCCAAGCCTTTCGAGCTGGCCGAACTCGAGGCGCGCGTCAAGGCGCTGCTGCGCCGTAGCGTCGGCAACGAGGCGCTGGTGCACCAATGTGGTGCACTCGCCTTCGACACCGTGACGCGCATGTTCGCCTACGGCGGCGAGCCGCTGGCCCTGACGCCGCGCGAACACGCGGTGCTCGAAACCCTGATCGCCCGTCCGGGCCGTGCGGTGTCAAAGGAAAAGCTGTTCGACGAAGTCTTTGCACTGGACGACGACGCCAACATCGACGCCATCGAACTGTACATCCACCGGGTCCGCAAGAAGCTCGACCGCCGGGTCGAGGGCGAGGTGGCGATCACCACGCTGCGCGGCATCGGCTACCTGCTGCAGCCCCGCAGTACCCCCTGAAGCACGCCTTGACGCCTTCTGCGATGTTGATGAAACCTTTCGCGGCCGCGGGCCGTTTCGTCGGCGCCGGTAATTTGCTCGGCACGCCGCTCGGCAGCCTGCGCGGCCAGCTGCTGCGCTGGCTGCTCATTCCCCTGCTGGTGCTGGTCGCGATCAATTCGGTCTCGCTCTACAGCGACGCGCTCGAAGCCGCCGACATCGCCTACGACCGCTCGCTGCTGGCCTCCACCCGCGCGCTGGCCGAGCGGGTGTCGGTGCGCGACGGGAAAGTCGTGGCCGACGTGCCGTATGTCGCGCTCGACAGCTTCGAGACCGATACCCTGGGCCGCATCTTCTACCGCGTCACCGGCCTGAAAGGCGAGACCGTGTCCGGCTACGCCGACCTGCCGCCGGTGCCGAAAGACGTGCCGCGCTCCGAGCTGTACCCGGCGCTGGTGCGCTTCTACCAGGCCGACTACAACGGCGAGCCGGTGCGCATCGCCGCCCTGCTGCAGCCGGTGTTCGACGATTCGATGCGGGGGATTGCGCTGATCCAGGTCGGCGAAACGCTGGACGCGCGGCGCGCGCTGTCGCGGCGCATCCTGGTCAACACGCTGGCGCGCCAGGCCGTGCTGGTGCTGGCGGTGGGCACCCTGGTCTGGTTTGCCGTGCGCCTGGTCCTGCGGCCCCTGATGCGCCTCAAAAACGAGGTCGAGACGCGCCCGCTGTCGGACCTGTCGGACGTCGACCCGGCGCTGGTGCACCGCGAAGTGCGCCCGCTGGTGGGGGCGATGAATGGCGCCATGGGACGGCTGCAGCAGCTGATCGCCGGCCAGCGCCGCTTCATCGGCGACGCCTCGCACCAGCTGCGCACCCCGCTCACGGTGCTCAAAACCCAGGCCGAACTGGCGCTGCGCGAGAACGACCCGGAGGCCATGCGCGAGATCGTGCGCTCGATCGCCGCCACCACCGACTCCACCGTGCACCTGGCGAACCGCCTGCTGAGCCTGGCACGCATCGAGCATGGCGGCGACAGCGCGGCCATGGCGCCGGTCTCACTGCCGGACGTGGTGCGCCAGGTCGGGCTCGAACTGGCCCTGCCCGCGGTGCAGAAATCGATCGACCTCTCGCTCGATGCGACCGGCGAGGCGCTGGTCGAAGGCCAGGCGCTGCTGCTGCACGAAATGGTGAGCAACCTGGTCGACAACGCGATCCGCTATACGCCGGCGGGCGGCACGGTGCTGTTGCGGGTCGCGCAAGAGGGGGACGAGGTGCAGCTGGAAGTCTGCGACAGCGGCCCGGGCATCCTCGAGGACGAACGCGAAAAGGTCTTCGCGCCCTTCTACCGGGCCGGGGCAACCCTGGAAAAGAATCCCGGCGGCACCGGGCTCGGCCTGACGATCGTGCGCGAAATTGCCGCGCTGCACCGCGGTACGGTCAGCCTGGATGCGGCAAGCAGCAACGGGGGTCTGAAGGTGCTGGTGACGCTGCCGGCGGCGCGTCCAGGGGAAAGCTGAAGGGAAGGCTGTGAAGCGAAGGCTGAAGGTGTTTCCGGAACTTGGTTCCCGGCTAGAATTGACGCGGATCAACGCCGTTGAGACACCGCAAGCGCCCTTGAAGCGGCGCTCCTTGTGCAGCGCAGCGTGAGTAGAATGCTCGAATGAATTCGCCCAAGCTCCCCTCCATCCTGCGCGGCGCACACGATGCGCTGTACGACGACATCGAGCACGCGCTGCTCGATCTCACCACCGCCTCAATCGACGACGAGGATGGCGTTCCCGCCCCCACCGTCGACGAATTCGCGCTTGATTTCCTGATCGAGTGCAGTCGCCCTCCCTGTCCGGGGCGACAACATCCTTGACCGAGCCTTAGCTCAGGGTCTCCAGCCTGATCCGGATCACCTTCCCGACCACCGAACCGAGTGCCTCGATGCGTGCGATCGCCGCATCGACCTTCTTCTCGCGCGCCTGGTGGGTGATCATGATGATGTCGGTGCGCTGGTCGCTGCGATTGCCTTTTTGCAGCACGGCGTCGATCGAGATGCCGGCATCGGCGAGGACGCGCGTCAGGTCGGCCATCACGCCGAGCTGGTCGTTCACGTACACGCGCAGGTAGTAGCTGGTCGTGATGTCTTCCATCGGCAGGATGGAGACGTCGGTCATCTCGTTCGGCTGGAAGGCCAGGTGCGGCACGCGGCAGTACGGGTCGACGGTCGCCAGGCGCGTAACGTCGACCAGGTCGGCGATCACGGCCGATGCGGTCGGCTCGGAGCCTGCGCCCTTGCCGTAGTAGAGGGTCGAGCCGACGGCGTCGGCTTCGACCAGCACCGCGTTCATCGCGCCCTCGACGTTGGCGATCAGGCGCGAGGCCGGGATCAGGGTCGGGTGCACGCGCAGTTCGATGCCCTCGACGCCGTCCACCAGCGAGCGGCGCGTGATGCCGAGCAGCTTGATGCGGTAGCCGAGTTCTTCGGCATAGCGGATGTCGTCGGCCTGCAGCGCGCTGATGCCCTCGACGTGGGCCTTGTCGAACTGCACCGGGATGCCGAAGGCGATCGCCGACATGATGGTCAGTTTATGCGCCGCATCGACACCTTCGATGTCGAAGGTCGGGTCGAGTTCGGCGTAACCCAGTTCCTGCGCCGTTTTCAGGACGTCGGCAAAATCGAGGCCCTTGTCGCGCATCTCGGACAGGATGAAGTTGGTGGTGCCGTTGATGATGCCGGCCACCGACTCGATGCGGTTGGCGGTCAGGCCTTCGCGCAGCGCCTTGATGATCGGCACGCCGCCGGCCACGGCCGCTTCGAAGGCCACCATCACGCCCTTGTCCTGGGCGGCGGCGAAGATCTCGTTGCCGTGCAGGGCCAATAAAGCCTTGTTCGCCGTGACCACGTGCTTGCCGTTGGCGATGGCGCGCAGCACCAGTTCGCGCGGGAGCTCGTAGCCGCCGATCAGTTCGACGACGATGTCGACGTCCGGGCTGTCGACCACCAGGAAAGGATCGTCGACGACCTGGCATTTGCCGCCGGTCATGCGCGCGGCACGTTCAAGGTTGCGGGCCGCGACCATGGTGATTTCGATACCGCGGCCGGCGCGGCGCCGAATATCTTCCTGGTTACGTTGCAGCACGTTGAAGGTGCCGGCACCGACGGTGCCGATGCCGAGGAGGCCAACTTTGATGGGTTTCATGATCTTGTAGAGTGAGGTGTTCAGCGCGCGTGGCGTCGTCGGTAACCGTCGAGGAAGCGTGCGATGCGTCCGCAAGCGTCGGTCAGGTCGTCGGAATTGGGCAGGAACACGAGCCGGAAGTGATCCGGCGAGTGCCAGTTGAAGCCGGTGCCCTGCACCAGCAAAACCTTTTCCTCGCCCAGCAGTTCGCAAATGAACTGCTGGTCGTCGGCGATCGGATACATCGCCGGGTCCAGGCGCGGGAACATGTACAGCGCCGCTTTTGGCTTGACGCAGGACACACCCGGTATATCGGTGAGCAATTTGTGGGCGAGGTCGCGCTGGCGCAGCAGGCGTCCGCCCGGCCCCACCAGGTCGTTGATGCTCTGGTAGCCGCCGAGCGCGGTCTGGATCGCGAACTGCCCGGGGGCGTTCGCGCACAGGCGCATCGTGGCCAGGATGTTCAGGCCATCGATATAGTCCTTGGCATGGCGTTTTTCGCCCGACACCACCATCCAGCCGGCGCGGTAGCCGCAGGAGCGGTAGTTTTTCGACAGCCCGTTCAGGGTGACGAACAGCACGTCGTCGGCCAGCGAGGCGATCGAATCGTGCTGGTGGCCGTCGTACAGCACCTTGTCGTAGATTTCGTCGGCGTAAATGATGAGGCTATGCTGGCGCGCCAGCTCGACGATCTCGAGCAGGATCTCGCGCGGGTACAGGGCGCCGGTCGGGTTGTTCGGGTTGATGACGACGATCGCGCGCGTGTTCGGCGTGATCTTCCTGCGCATGTCGGCGATGTCGGGCATCCAGTCGGCCTGCTCGTCGCAGACGTAATGCACCGGGGCGCCGCCGGCCAGGCTGACGGCGGCCGTCCACAGCGGGTAGTCGGGCGCGGGCACCAGCACTTCGTCGCCATTGTTCAGCAGGCCCTGCATCGCCATCACGATCAGTTCGGAGGCGCCATTGCCGAGATAGATGTCGTCGATGCCGACGCCGGCGATTTTCTTTTGCTGGCAGTAATGCATCACCGCCTTGCGCGGTGCAAACATGCCCTTCGAGTCCGTATAGCCCGCCGCGCCGTGCATGTTGCGGATCATGTCCTGCATGATCTCGTCGGGCGGATCGAAACCGAACACGGCGAGGTTGCCGATGTTGAGCTTGATGATCTTGTGGCCGTCGTCTTCCAATTGGCGCGCCTGCTCCAGCGCCGGGCCGCGGATTTCGTAGCAGACGTCGTCGAGCTTGTTCGATTTCAGAATCGGTCGCAAATTGTCACCCTTTTTTGTCACCAACGATTGCCCGCATGTTGCAGTGCGAAAAATACCATTCTGCCGAAAGCGCCCGATTTAAGCAACCTGGGTCTTCCCGCAACCGGTGAGAGGCAAGAATGACAGAAAGGTTACAATGGCAGCCCATTTCCGCCAACAGCGCTTTCCATTGCGCTCATTACGATGAAGCTCCATTCCGACAGCACCCAACAATACCAGACCGTCACCGGCTACGATGCCTCGGGCGTGGAAATCAACGCCCAGCGTTTCGATTACAGCTTGCTGGTGATGCCGGAAACTCCGCCCCGCCCCTGGGACGTGACGCGTTTCGAGGACTTGCAGGCCGCGCATTTCGAGCAGATTGCTGCGGATGCACCGGACGTCGTCATCCTCGGCACCGGCGAGCGCCAGCGCTTCGTGCATCCGCGCCTGGTCCAGGCCCTGTCCGCGCGCCACATCGGCGTCGAATCGATGGACAGCCAGGCCGCCTGCCGCACCTATAACGTGCTGATGGGCGAAGGACGCAAGGTGACGCTGGCGCTGATCCTCGAAGGCGGCGCCGCGGCCTGACGGGGGCCGGGCGCGAATTTGCCCGCGCTGGCTTAATTGAACAACATTGCTCTATTGAATGGCGGCCTTTCGGCCGCATATTCGGGCGACCCTTACCATATCGGCATGCCGGAGTGGCACCGCCGCCGATAGCCGATTATGATGAGCGCACTGCGGGATGGCACGAGGCCGATCCTGCCCTACCAGTCCAGGAGAACCCCGTGGCCGACAGCCCCAGCGCAGCAAGCGTAGAAAACTTTTCCGCCGCCATGACCGGCGACCAGACCTTCCAGCTCGGCGGGCGCCCGGCCAAATATACGGTGCTGTATTTCTACCCGAAGGACAACACGCCCGGCTGCACCACCGAGAGCATGGCATTCCGCGACCATCACGACGCCTTCCTGGCCGCCGGCGCCGAAGTCTATGGCATCAGCCGCGATTCGCTGCGTTCGCACGAAGGTTTCAAATCGAAGCTGGGCCTGCCGTTCGAACTGATCTCCGACCCGGACGAACTGGTGTGCAACCAGTTCGGCGTCATGAAGAATAAGATGATGTATGGCAAGCAAGTACGCGGGATCGAGCGCAGTACGTTTGTCGTTGACGCTCACGGCCGATTGGTGAAAGAATGGCGTGGCGTGAAAGTCAATGATCACGTCGATGAAGTGCTCGAATTTGTGAAGAGCCAGCCGTAACAGGTGGCTCAAGTCCAACAACTTTCTGGACGAACCCCGTTATTTTGAGTCGACCCGTTTTATCTCAGCATCATTCCAATCTGGCAGCCTGCCACGCCGGTTCTTCCGGCCCTGGCCCGCGCCTCACCGTATTAGCTGTTACCTCTTTACCTGTTACCTCTCCAGTTGCATCTCCAGTTGCATCTTCCGCCCGCCAGCCGTCCCCGACGTGCTGGCGCGAGCGTCCTCCACTTTTCTAGATTGAGAACCTGATGCCACTACCAAAAATGCCCACCAAACCGGCCACACTGCTGCCGGTAAACGAATACCCAAAAGCCGAACCCGGCAAGTCTCCCGTGCGCGCCATTGCCGCAGCGCCGGTCGAGGCCGAACCTGTCGAAGACCTGATCAGCGGTAAAGCCGTCCCCACTTCCAAGTCCAGCCGTGCGCGCAAGGGCAAGGCCACGCCCTTGGCCGCCGTGCCGGTGCCGCCAGCCGATTCGCAAACCTGGCCGGCCCGTGCCGAGACCGGCACCGTCGCCAAGCTCAAGGAAACCGACATGGCCGAGCCGCATCCGGCCAAGCACAAGCCGGTCGAAGTCAACGTCAAGTCCTCGACCAGCCGCCGCGCCGACAAATCCGGCGGCACCAAGGTGTTCGTGTTGGATACCAATGTCCTGATGCATGACCCGACAAGCCTGTTCCGTTTCGAGGAACACGACGTCTACCTGCCGATGATGACGCTCGAGGAACTCGACGACCACAAGAAAGGCATGTCCGAAGTTGCCCGTAACGCCCGCCAGGTTTCGCGCACGCTTGACGCCCTGATCGCCGACATCGACGACGACGGCATCGAAGCCGGCATCGCGCTGGCCAAGCTCGGCAACAAGGATGCGAAGGGCCGCCTGTTCTTCCAGACGAAGTTGCAGAGCGGTCCCCTGCTCCCCGAAGGCCTGCCGGTCGGCAAGGCCGACAACCAGATCCTGGGCGTCGTCAAGGCGCTGGCCGCCGAGCAGCCGGAGCGCGCCATCGTGCTGGTGTCGAAAGACATCAACATGCGCATCAAGGCGCGCGCGCTGGGCTTGCCGGCCGAGGATTATTTCAACGACCACGTACTGGAAGACACCGACCTGCTGTACTCGGGCATCGTCCAGTTGCCGGACGACTTCTGGGACAAGCACAGCAAGAACATGGAGTCCTGGCAGGAAAACAAGAACGGCAACAACGCGACGTTCTACCGCGTGAATGGCCCCTTCATTCCAAGCCTGCTGACGAACCAGTTCGTGTTCCTGGAACCGTCCGCCGGCGAGGCGCCGATGTATGCCCAGGTCAAGGAGGTCAACGGCAAGACCGCCGTGCTGCGCGTGCTGCGCGACTACAGCCACACCAAGAACAGCGTCTGGGGCATCACCGCGCGCAACCGCGAGCAGAACTTCGCGCTGAACCTGCTGATGGACCCGGAGTGCGATTTCGTCACCCTGCTCGGCCAGGCCGGTACCGGCAAAACCCTGCTGGCCCTGGCCGCCGGCCTGGCCCAGGTGCTGGAGACCAAGCTCTACAACGAGATCATCGTCACCCGCGTGACGGTGCCGGTCGGCGAAGACATCGGCTTCCTGCCGGGTACCGAGGAAGAGAAGATGTCGCCCTGGATGGGCGCGTTCGACGACAACCTGGAAGTGCTGAACAAGTCCGACACCGACGCCGGCGACTGGGGCCGCGCGGCGACCCAGGACCTGATCCGTTCGCGTATCAAGATCAAGTCGCTCAACTTCATGCGCGGCCGTACTTTCGTGAACAAGTTCCTGATCATCGACGAGGCGCAGAACCTGACGCCGAAGCAGGTCAAGACCCTGGTCACGCGCGCCGGTCCGGGCACCAAGATCCTCTGCCTGGGCAATATCGCGCAGATCGATACGCCCTACCTGACCGAGGGCTCGAGCGGGCTGACCTATGTGGTCGATCGCTTCAAGGGCTGGGCGCATAGCGGCCACGTGACGCTGGCGCGCGGCGAGCGTTCGCGTCTGGCGGATCACGCGAGCGACGTGTTGTAAGCGTTTTTCGCTTCACCGAAACCTGCGCGCCTTGCGGCCCGCAGGTTTTTTTTCGCCCGTTGGCGGCAGCGTAACGTAGGGTGGGCATGCCCAC
>Ga0308169_10004214_pt1 | contig 13533 bp, 14 predicted proteins | sample PhyBR1_2_FD_202139 | JGI IMG/M metagenome (GOLD analysis project Ga0308169, IMG submission 202139) | Phyllosphere microbial communities from UC Gill Tract Community Farm, Albany, California, United States - DLSLSB.R1 | ecosystem: Host-associated > Plants > Phyllosphere > Unclassified | place...
TAGAGGCCGGGCGATCGGTGCGGCGACCGGCACGATCGCGCGGGTGAGGGGGCGGCGGGCCAGGCCGGCCGCGCGCCAGGTGCGGCGGAAGAGGCCCCCGAGGCGGGTACGGCGCGGGGCGGACTGGCTCACCGGGCCACCATAGGGGACGGCACCTCGCCGACGTTACGCGCCAGTAACCTGCCCGCCGGAGGGCCCGTCAGGCGGGAGACGCGACGCGCCCCGCACCCGGGAACGGGGTGCGGGGCGCGTCGGTGCTGGTCAGTCAGCGCGAAGCTCAGGCGTCGGCCTCGGCGTCGGCCGCCTCAGCGGTCTCGTCGCTCGCCGGAGCGAAGGTGCCGTCCGGGAGCAGACCCTTGAGCACGACCTCGTTGCCCGACTTGTCGGTGACCTTGGCGGCCTCGACGATCTCGGCGAGGGCCTTGCCGCGGACGATCTCGGCGGCGTACTCGCTGATGTGGTGCGGGTGCTCCTGCAGGTGGGAGAAGGCCTCCTGCGGGTCCTGACCCTGCTGCTGCGCGCGGCGGATGACGTGCTGGGTCAGCTCGTTCTGGTCCACGCCGTACTCGTTCTTCGCGGCGATCTCGTCCAGGAGCATCTGGGCGGCGATCGAGTCGCGCACCCGGCGCTCGAGGTCGGCCTCGAACTCGTCCTGGGTCTGGCCCTCGTCCTCGAGGTACTTCTCCAGGGTGAGACCGGCGAAGACGAGCTGCTGCTCGAACTGCTCGCGACGGGTGTTGAGCTCGTCGGTGACGAGGCCCTCGGGCAGCGGGATCTCGACCTTCTCGAGGAGCGCCTCGAGGACGGCGTCGCGGGCCTCGGCGGCCTGCTCGAGGCGCTTGCCCCGGCCGAGCCGCTCCTTGACGTCGGCCTTGAGCTCGGCGACGGTGTCGAACTCGCTGGCGAGCTGGGCGAAGTCGTCGTCGACCTCGGGCAGCTCCTGCTCCTGGACCTGGGTGACCTTGACGACGACGTCGACCTGCTGGCCGATCAGGTCGCCACCGACAAGCTGGCTGGTGAAGGCCTTCTCGTCGCCGGCCGAGAGACCGGTGACGGCCTCGTCGAGACCGTCGAGCATGCCGCCGCGGCCGACCTGGTAGCTCATGCCGCTGACCTCGGCACCCTCGACGTCCTCGCCGTCCTGGGTCGCCTTGAGGTCGATCACGACGAAGTCGTTCTCGGCGGCGGCGCGCTCGACGTCCTTGAGCGTGCCGAAGCGCTCACGCAGCGCCTGGACCTGCTCCTCGACGTCCTCGTCGCTGACCTCGATGTCCGCGACCTCGGCGGCGATGCCGGCGTAGTCGGGCACGACGATCTCGGGCTTCACGTCGACCTCGGCCACGAACTCCAGCGGGCCGTTGTCGTCGAACTTGGTGACCTCGAGCTCCGGCTGCGCCAGCGGGGTCAGGTTGTTCTCCTGCAGCGCCTCGCTGTACTTCTGCGGAAGCACATCGTTGAGAGCCTGGTCGAGGACCGCAGCACGGCCGACCTGGCGGTCGATCACCGACGGCGGAACCTTGCCGCGGCGGAAGCCGGGGACGTTCACCTGCTGGGCGATCTGCTTGTATGCCTTGTCGAGGCTCGGCTTGAGCTCCTCGAAGGGCACCTCGACGGTCAGCTTGGCCCGGGTCGGGCTCAAGGTCTCGACGGCGCTCTTCACAGGCTTTCTCCTCTTAGTTGATCGGGTGGTGAAGCAGTCGGGGCGACAGGACTCGAACCTGCGGTCTCCTGCTCCCAAAGCAGGCGCGCTAGCCACTACGCTACGCCCCGCGAATCGACCCCAGATGAGCCGGCTTCGAGCGGATGACGGGAATCGAACCCGCGTAATCAGTTTGGAAGACTGAGGCTCTACCATTGAGCTACATCCGCGCGCTGTTCCGCGACCGGCGAACCGGCCGCGAGCAACCCGCACATGGTGCCACATCGGGCGCGGAGCGACCCAACCGGTCCGGCCTCCCGGCCGCTGCCCGGGTCAGGCCACCGAGCGGGTGACCACGACCATCGCGCGGTCGTCGTCCTTCGAGCCGAGCGCGTCGACCAGCTTGCGGGCCGCCCCGTGGAAGTCGCCGCGCAGCAGCTGCTCGGCCTCCCCCAGCAGGCGGTCGATGCCGAGGTCGATGTCGCGCCGCGGCTCCTCCACCATCCCGTCGGTGTAGAGCAGGACCGCGTCGCCCGAGCGCAGGGTGCCGGCGGCGGCCGTGAAGTCGGCGCCCTCGATCAGCCCCAGCAGCGGCCCCTCGCTCGCCAGCACCTTCCAGCGTCCGTCGCCGGCGCTTCGCTGGACAGCGGGCGGGTGGCCGGCCGTCCGCACCTCGAACGCACCGGTGTCGAAGCGGACGGTGAGGTGGACGGCGGTCGCGAAGCCCTCCTCCCAGCCCTGGCGCAGGAGGTACGCGTTCGCGGCCGGCAGGAACGCCTCCGGCGGGAGCGCGCTGAGCATGCCGCCGAACGCGCCGGAGAGCAGCAGGGCGCGGGTGCCGGCCTGCTCGCCCTTGCCCGAGACGTCGACGACGACGACGTCCAGCCGATCCGGGCTCGGGTTGCTGGCGACGACGAAGTCACCGGCGAAGAGCGTGCCTCCGGCGGAGGCCAGGGAGGACTCGGCGTGCCAGCCCTCGGGCATGGTCGGGATGCCACTCTGGTTGAGGATCCGGTCGCGGAGGTCGACGAACATCGACTCGCCCATGAATCCGGCGACGCCCAGTCGGGATCGACGGAACGAGACCAGCAGGACCAGGAGGCCGAGCAGGAACTCGATCGCGATCGACGCCTGGATGAGCGGGGTGATCTGGTCATGCCGGAGCAGCACGGCGATGACCAGCATCGTCATCAACAGCACCACGAACCAGGGCAGCACCCGCGGACCGAGGACGAGGCTGCCCACGATCAAGGGCACCAGCAGGGAGTTCAGCGGCACCCGGGTGGGCTGGGACACGATGAGCACGGCGAGCACGACGGCCAGCAGCGACAGCCACAGCAACGCGACTCCCTCGGCACCCGAGCGGCGCTGCTGGGCGCGCAGCCCACCCAGGGTCCGCCGCATCCCAGCGGGTGTCATCGCGGCCAGAGCGCTCATCGACGCGCCTCTCCGAGTCGGGGGTCGTGGGTTCACTTCAAGCCTGACTGTAAGGCACCTGTGCGTGGCCTGTATGGCGGCTGGCAGCCAGGACACCAAAAGAGGTTACGTCCCTGGAGCTCGGCGGTGCGCACGACCTTGCCACAGACGTGGCACGGCTGTCCGGTGCGTCGATAGACGTAGACCTCGCCGCCGTGGTCGTCCTGGCGCGGCGGCCGGCCCATCACCTCAGGCGTGTGCTCGGGACGTACCGTGTCGATCCGGTTGTCGACCACACCCTGGTGCATAAGCTCGACGAGGTCGGTCCACATCGCGTTCCACTGCCCGCGACGCAGCGTGCTGCCGGGGCGCATCGGGTCGATCCGGTGCCGGAAGAGGAGCTCGGCGCGGTACACGTTGCCGACACCGGCCAGCACGGCCTGATCCATCAGCAGTGCGCCGATGGACACCTTGCTGCGGCTGATCCGCGCCCATGCCCGCGCCGGGTCGCTGTCCGCACGCAGCGGGTCCGGACCCAGCCGGGCGATCACCGACTCGCGCTCGTCAGCGGTGATCAGCTGGCAGGTGGTCGCGCCCCGCAGATCCGCGTACTCCTCCCGCCCGACGATCCGCAGCCTGACCTGGCCGATCGGCGCGGGCGCATCCTGCTGCGGCTCACGACGGGCGATGAGGAACTTCCCGTAGAGCCCAAGGTGGACGTGGACGTACCGCATGCCTGGGAAGGCGAGGAAGAGGTGCTTGCCCCACGCCTCCGCGTGCTCGAGCACCTGACCGTCGACCTGCGCGGCCGACTCGGCGAACCGCCCCTGCGGCGAGCCGACGCGCACCGGCTCGCCGCCGAACGCTGCGCTCAGGTCGTCGGCGAGCCGGTGGAGGGTGTGTCCCTCAGGCATGCTGGTGCGCCTGGGCTCAGTCCTGGTCCTCGGCGGGGCCGAGGCCCACCGCGGACTCCGGGAGGGCGGGACGCCGGCCGGTGCTCTCGTACGCGCCCATCTGCTCGATCCGGCGCACGTGCCGCTCCTCGTCGCTGAACGGCTCGGCGAGGAAGATCTCGACGAAGCGGGTCATGTCCTCGAGGGAGTGCATCCGGCCGCCGACGGCGATGACCTGGGAGTCGTTGTGGTCGCGGGCGAGCTTCGCGGTCTCGTCGGACCAGACCAGCGCGGAGCGGATGCCCTCGACCTTGTTCGCGGCCATCTGCTCGCCGTTGCCCGAGCCGCCGATGACGACACCGAGGCTGTCGAGGCCCTCCGCGCGCTCGCGGGCGACCGCCTCGGCCGCACGGATGCAGAAGACCGGGTAGTCGTCGAGGGCGTCGTAGACGAACGGGCCATGGTCGACGACGTCGTAGCCGAGCTCGGTGAGCCGGTCGGTGAGGTGGGCCTTGAGGTCGAGTCCGGCGTGGTCGCAGCCGAGGTGAACGCGCATGGCCGGATTCTCTCAGACGCATGACCGCCCGGCCGCATGGATACCCAGACCCCGCTCCCGTTCTCGTCGCCTTGGAGCCGCCATGCTCTCCCCCACCGTCCTGCGCGTCCTCCGTCGGATCTGCGCGTGGTTCCCCGTGCTGGCCCTGGTCGTCGGGGCGGTGATCCTGATGCCGGGTGCCGACGCCGCCCACCGGGCCAGGATCTCGATCACGCCGTCCGCGGCCGCCCCCGGCGAGCCGCTGGTGATCAGCGGCGCGCTGCCGACCAGGTTCCGCCGACCGATCGTCGTACAGCGCGGCATGTTCGGGAGCTTCGGCGACCTCGTCCGGGCGCACACCGACAGGCACGGACGCTTCCGGATCACGATCCCCAAGAACGGGATGCCGAGCGATCCGTACCGTGTCCGGGCCCCGCAGGTGCACAAGCACCACCGGACCTACCCGGCGATCATCACCGCCGCCCGGACCATCGTGACGCTTCGTCCCAATGTGACCGCGACCCTGTCGACCGACGCCGTCGCCGTGGGCGAGCCGGTCGTCCTGACGGCGGTCGGCACGCCCGTACGCCCGGGCCGGCCGCTCACCCTGCAGCGTCGCATCAGCCCGACCCAGTGGCAGACCGTCGGCGCGGCTCACCGCGAAGACGCCCACGGCAGCGCCACCTTCGTGCTCGGCACCTCGACGCCCGGGATCTTCACCTACCGCGTACGCGCCGAGACCTGGCACGGCGCGGGGTGGATGCCGACGTTCCCGGTCGACCTGAGCGTCGGCGCGGGGCCGCTCCCGGCGGCCCAGGCACCCGGTCCGGCCCCGACCGGGGCGCCGCACAGCGGGGGCCCGCAGCCGGGCCCGGTGAACGCGGCGAACACTTTCAAGTGGGGCCGTATCGCCGAGGACTGGGGCTGGGAGAAGGGCGAGTCGACCGACCCGTGGCAGATCTACGCCGACGGCAGCGGCCGGGCATCGATCGACACCGCCCTGCTCGTTCTCGACTCGGGTGTGGCCAAGCCGAGGCTGCGTGACACCGGAAGCGTGCGCGCGACCCTCACCGGTGCCGGGCACACGTACGGCCGCTGGGAGGCGAAGGTGCGCGGGCCGGTGTTCCAGACCGGCAGCGCCGACTACCGGATGGGCTTCAGCCTGGTGCCGGCGCGGGCCGGTGATCAGCACTGTGGCGGGCTGAGCGTGGACGTCGGGTCGTGGACCGGCTACAGCAGCACCACGACCATCGGCGTACGGCACGGCAACACCGCGTGGACGACGACCCGCAGCCAGGCCCGCAACGAGGAGAACTGGCACACGCTGGCGGTCGAGGTCACGCCCACCCGGATCGCGTGGTTCATCGATGCGAAGGTGGTGGCCGTCCTGAAGAACAGTGCCGCCATCCCGCGGGTCCCGCTCGTGCCGCAGCTGCGGCTCGACGGCGCCGGTGCGGGCGTGGAGATGAACCACAGCCGGCTCAACACCGACTGGCTGCGCTACTTCACCTTGAAGGCCCCCAACAAGAAGACGGTCGCCGGCCCGGCGCCGGCACCGACGAGCGTCCCCTCCTGCTGATCAGACCGAGGCGAAGAACCCGCTGACCTGCCGCATCACCCGGTCGGAGGCCGGCATCGCGGCATGGCGCCAGAAGCCGTGCACCTGGCCGAGCGCCCGGCTGCCGGTGACGTCCACGCCGAGCCCGTCGAGCCGGGCGGCGAGGTGCTCGCCCTCGTCTCGGAGCGGATCGTGCTCAGCCGTGACGATCAGCGTGGGCGGGAGGGTGGCGAGTCGCTCGTCGCTGCTGAGGAGCGGCGCGAGATTCGGGTCGCGCAGATCTGCCGGGCTGCTCGCGTACTGCCCCCAGTACCAGGCCGCCTCGCCGCGGTCGAAGCCCTCCGCGGCGGTGTGGTAGGAGTCGAAGTCCTGGGTGGGGTCGAGGAAGGGGTAGATCAGCGCGACGGCGTCGAACGCGCCGGGGTGACGCAGCGCAGCGACGAGGGCCAGGTTGCCGCCCGCGCTGTCGCCGTGCACATACGTCCGGTGCGCGGGGTCACGCTCCTGCCGGGCGAGCCAGCCGATTACGGCGTCCGCGTCCTCGATTGGGGCCGGGAAAGGATGCTCCGGCGGGCGCCGGTAGTCGACGCTGAGCACGGCCAGCCCGGTGCGGTTCGCGAAGCGCCGGCACGCGCCGTCGTGCACGTCGACGTCGTGGAAGACGAAGCCGCCGCCGTGGAAGTGGACGACCAGCCCGTTCAGGTGAAGGCCCTGGGCTGCCCCGTCGGGCTGGGGCCAGATCCCGTCGAAGGGCTTGTAGAGCCGGCACCGGACGCCGTCGGCGTCGACATCGCGGATCTCCGCGACCTCCTCGCGTTTCTCCTCCGCCGCCTGCGCCCGCGCCGCGTCGCGCTGGTCCTGGATCGGCAGGTCCCAGACCTTCGGACCGGTGTCGTAACCGGCGATGGCAGCGGCCGCATGGCGGTAGAGGCTCATGCGGCGCATTGTGGCGGCTCGCCGCGCACGTCAGCCAGCGAGTATCCGCGCGATCCGCGGTCCGAGATCGCGCATCGCCTTGCCTCGGTGGGAGATCGCGTCCTTCTCGGCCACGCTCAGCTCGGCGCTGGTCCGGCCGTCGGCGGTGTCGTCGGCGACGAACAGCACGTCGTAGCCGAAGCCGCCCTCGCCGCGCAGCTCGCGGATGACCCGGCCGTCCATCCGGCCCTCGACCACGACCTCACCGTCGGGCCCGTCACCGAAGACGAACGCGATCGCGCAGGCGAAGTGGGCGCTGCGGCGCTCGTCGGGAACGTCGTGGAGCTGGTCGAGCAGCAGCGCATTGTTCCGTTCGTCGGACTTGGGCTGACCGGACCAGCGCGCCGAGAGCACGCCCGGCATGCCGTTGAGGGCGTCGACGCACAGCCCGGAGTCGTCGGAGACCGACGGTAGGCCGGTCGCGGCGAAGCCTGCGCGCGCCTTGAGCAGCGCGTTGCCCTCGAAGGTGGGTGCGTCCTCGACGGGCTCGTCGTAGAAGTCGACGTCGTCGAGGCCGAGCACCTCTACTCCGGGGACGAGCGGACCGAGGATCCGCTCCATCTCGGCGATCTTCTTGGCGTTGCGCGAGGCGACGAAGACCTGCGGTGGTTTCGAGGCCCGCTGCGCTCGCACCTCAACCACCGAGGGACTCCAGCTGCAGGCGGGTGAGATCGGCGCAGCCCTTCTCCCCCAGGGCCAGCAGCGCGTCGAGCTCGGCACGGTCGAAGGCGACGCCCTCGGCGGTGCCCTGGACCTCGACGAACTTGCCGTCGCCGGTCATCACGATGTTCATGTCGGTCTCCGCGGCGACGTCTTCGACGTACGGGAGGTCGAGACGGGGCTCGCCTTCGATGATGCCGACCGAGATCGCGGCGACCGAGCCGGTCAGCGCCTCCGGGACGCCGAGCTTGGCGCAGGCGTCGGCGAGCGCGATGTAGGCACCCGTGATGGAGGCGGTCCGGGTGCCGCCGTCGGCCTGCAGCACGTCGCAGTCGATCTGGATGGTGTTCTCGCCGAGCTTCTCGTAGTCGATGACGGCGCGCAGGGAGCGGCCGATGAGACGGGAGATCTCGTGCGTACGGCCGCCGATGCGGCCCTTGACCGACTCGCGGTCGGAGCGGGTGTGGGTCGAGCCCGGCAGCATGGCGTACTCGGCGGTGACCCACCCGAGACCGGAGCCCTTGCGCCAGCGCGGTACACCTTGGGAGGCGGAGGCGACGCAGAGCACCCTGGTCCTGCCGAACTCGATGAGCACCGATCCGGCGGCGTGGTCCAGCCAGTTGCGGGTGATGGTGATGGGGCGCAGCTCGTCGTTGGCGCGGCCGTCGGCGCGGTTCGTCGTCATGGCGTCGACCCTAACGGTCGACACCATGACGACGGGTGGCCGGTGCCAGGCCGCTTTCGCGGTCGGCTCCCGCGCCTACTTCACCTCGGCACGGCTGATGCGGCGCAGGCCGAGGATGAGCGGCGCGGCGAGCCAGACCAGCAGCGCCACGATCAGGTGTCCCCACTCACCGGCGCTCATGTTCCAGAAGCCGTCGTACAGCGGGCCGGTGGCCTCCTGGAAGAAGAACCAGCGCGAGACGTTGTCGAACCAGCCGATCAGCTGGTTGCCGATGGCGAGGATCGTCGGGACGGCGAACCAGAACGCGTAATAGATGACGATCGCGGCCGGGGTGTTCAGCACCAGCGCCGCCCAGGCGAAGCCGATCAGCATCAGGGCGCACTGGATGATGACGAAGCCCACGACGCCGGCGCTGCCGGTCCAGGAGACCGAGCCGCCCATCGCACCGTAGAAGAGGTTGAAGATCACGCCCAGCACCACTGCGAAGACGACGGTGACCAGCGTCCAGACGAGCGCGACGCCGAGCTTCGCGTTGATCACGCGGTCACGGCGCGGCTCGAGGGCGAAGGTGACCATGGCGGTGCGCTGGGTCCACTCGGCGGTGACGAGCAGGATCGCCACCACTGGGAGCATCAGCTGGCACACGAAGCCGGCGACACCGGCGAAGGTGCCCAGGTCGACCGTCGTCTGACCGTCGTCGTTGACCGCAAGCACGATTGCGGCGATGAACTCGGCGGCCAGCACCACAGCGCCGATCGCGAACAGCAGCCAGAAGCTGGCCTTGGTGTCCCACGACTTGCGGAACTCGACCTGAAGCAGCCGGCTGAACGGGATCCCGCTCGGTGCGCTGGAACGTGGGCTTGAGGTGGTCTGGGTCGCGGTGCTCATGCCACCACTCCTTCGCGCTGGGTGTCGGCGGTGAGCTGCAGGAAGAGCTCCTCGAGACCGCCGTCGCCGGAGCGCAGGTCGGTCAGGACGATCTGGTGCTCGAGGGCCGTGCGGCCGACCTCGACCGCCTCGGCGGTGATCCGCAGGCCCTCACCGGCCGGCACGACGGCGATGCCCTTGGCGCTGAGCGCCGCGGCGAGGGCATCGTTGTCGAGCGAGGTCGCCAGGGTCTCGACCGCGTTCGTGTTGTGGGCCAGCAGCGCGGCCCGGTCGCCCTGGGCGAGGATCTTGCCGCGGCCGATGAGGATCATCTCGTCGGCGATCATCTCGACCTCGTGCAGCAGGTGGCTGGAGAGCAGCACGGTGCCGCCGCGCTCGGCGTAGGTCTTCAACAGGCCCCGCATCCAGCGGATGCCGGCCGGGTCGAGACCGTTGGCCGGCTCGTCGAGGATCAGGATCTCAGGGTCACCGAGCAGCGCGTTGGCGATGCCGAGACGCTGCTTCATGCCGAGCGAGTAGTTCTTGACCCGGCGCTTGGCCTCGCTCGGGGACAGGGAGACCAGGTGGAGCATCTCGTCGACCCGGCTGGCCGGCAGGCCCATCGTCATGGCGCTGAGGGTGAGTACCTCGCGACCGGTACGTCCGCCGTGCTGGGCCGAGGCGTCCAGCAGGACGCCGACCGTGCGAGCGGGGTTCGGGAGGTCGTGGTAGTCGACCCCCTTGATGGTGGCGCGCCCCTTGGTGGGCGGCGTCAGGCCGACCATGATGCGCATCGTGGTCGACTTGCCGGCACCGTTGGGGCCCAGGAAGCCGGTGACCCGGCCGGGCTCGCAGGTGAACGTGACGTCGTCGACCGCGGTGTAGGCCCCGTACGTGCGGGTGAGTCCTTCGACCTTGATCATGGTGACAGCCTGCCAGCCCGCACCCACGCGGCGCATCGGGGTTCACCCCGATTCCGGCACGACAGATGTCATGCCCCCGCACTGGCGACGGGGCTCAGACGAAGTACGTGGCGCCCGGGCGGGCCAGCTCGGTCGGCCCGGAGAACGCCGGCACCGCCTCGGCCAGGATCTGCTGCTCGTCGTGCCACGGCGGGACGTGCGTCAGCACGAGTCGTCGCACGCCTGCCGCCTCGGCGGCCTCGCCGGCCTCCTTGCCGGTCAGGTGCAGGTTCGGGGGGTTGTCGTCCTGCTCGCGGAAGGACGCCTCGCACAGGAACAGGTCGGCGCCTCGGGCGATCTCCACCAGTGCGTCGGTCGGCCCGGTGTCGCCGCTGTAGACCACGCTCGCCCCGTCGGCGCTGACCCGCAGGGCGAAGGCCGGCACCGGATGCTCGACCTCACGCGGCTCGATGGTGAAGGGTCCGATCTCGACGACGCCGCGGTGACGACGGAAGTCGAACTCCTCCTCCATCCCCGGCTTGCGCGGCAGGTCGTACGCCCGGGCCAGCCGGCGCGGTGTGCCGCGCGGGCCGTACACCGGGATGACCGGCTGCTGGCCGCTCGGGTGGTACTTGCGCAGCACGTAGTAGCTGGTGATGTCGATGCAGTGGTCGGCGTGCAGGTGGCTGAGCAGGATGGCGTCGACGTGCAGCGGGTCGATGTAGCGGTGCAGGGCGCCCAGGGCGCCGTTCCCGAGGTCGAGCAGGAGGTTCCACGTGCGGCCCTCGGCATCGTCGGCCTGGAGCAGGTAGCAGCTCGCGGGTGAGTCGGGCCCCGGGTAGGAGCCGCTGCACCCCACGATCGTCAGCTTCACAGGAGACCTCCGCACATGGGTCGCAAGGCTAGGGCTTAACCGTTCTGTTGGCAGTACGTCTTGACCGAGGTCACATGTGACCTGACAGGACCCTATGCCCGCGACGGCGCCCGGGTAGGCCTGCGCGTGGTCCGGACTACGCGAGCCCGCCGGCGAACTGCCGTGCCGCTGCCAGCTCGGGGCCGAGGAACCGGCGCCCGATGGTCTCGAAGGCCTCCGGCGACCCGGTGGTGAGGAAGGAGTAGACGGGCTCGCCACCCACCCGCATCAGGTCCCGCTCGGCGAGCATCCGGTAGACGTCCTTGGCGCACTCCTCGGCACTGCTGACCAGGGTGACGTTGTCCCCCATCACCATCGAGATGACGCCGGTGAGCAGCGGGTAGTGGGTGCAGCCGAGGATGAGCGTGTCGACGCCGGCGCCGATCAGCGGGTCGAGGTACTCGTGGGCGGCCGCGAGCAGCTCATCGCCGCTGGTGATGCCGGCCTCGACGAAGGGCACGAACTTCGGGCACGCCTGAGTGTGGAGCTCGACGTGTGCGGCGGCGGCGAAGGCGTCGTCGTACGACATCGAGTCCGCGGTGACCTGGGTGCAGATGACGCCGATGCGTCCCGTACGGCTCGCGGCGACCGCCCGGCGCGTCGCCGGGAGGATCACCTCGACGACCGGGACGTCGTAGCGCTCACGGGCGTCGCGCAGCATCGCCGAGCTGGCGGCGTTGCAGGCGATGACGAGCGCCTTGACGCCCTGGTCGACGAGGTGGTCGAGGCACTCGAGGGCGTACTCGCGCACCTCGGCGATCGAGCGGTCGCCGTACGGGGCGCGGGCGGTGTCGCCGACGTAGGAGATCGACTCGTGCGGCAGCTGGTCGATCACCGCGCGAGCGACGGTGAGGCCGCCGAAGCCGGAGTCGAAGATCCCGATCGGCGCATCGCGGTCGGGGGAAGGGATCGAGCCGGGCACAGGCCAAGGCTAGGCGCTGGCACCATCGATGCTCACCGCGACCCCGCCCCGCACGCGAGCGCCCACGTATGCCGAGCTTGTCGAGGCGCCGCGACCGCATGTCACTCGGGCGCCTCGCGGCGGCTTCGCGACAGCCCTGGAAGATCACCGAAGCGGCCTTCGATCAAGGCGCGCTTCTTCGGCTGGCTCCATCCCTGGAGCATCTTCTCCGAGAAGAACGCGTCACGGATCGACGCGAACTCCGCGCTCCAGAGCAAACGCACTGGAAGGCGTTCCGCCGTATAGCGTGCTCCCGCACCGTCGCTGTGCTGGAGCAGCCGTCGTTGCAGGTCGATCGTGCTCCCGAGGTACAGAGTCCCGTCGGAGCACTCAAGGATGTAGGTGTGGGCCATAGTTCCGACGATGCGCTCTGAGGGCGGTCGTCGGTAGCCCGCTGCGTCGATCTGTGGATAAGCGCCTCGACAGGCTCGGCGTACGTTCGGGCGTCGGCGTACGTCGATGGGCTCAGGCCCAGAGCTGGCCTTCGAGGCCCTCTTCGGCCTCGTCGATGGTGCCCTCGTACGCGCCGGTGGAGAGGTACTTCCAGCCGCCGTCCGCGACGACGAAGGCGATGTCGGCCCGCTCGCCGGCCTTCACGCACTTGGCCGCCTGGCCGAGCGCGGCGTGCAGGATGGCTCCGGTCGAGATGCCCGCAAAGATGCCCTCGAACTCGAGCAGCTCGCGCACCCGGCGGACCGCGTCGCGCGGGCCCACCGAGAAGCGGCTGTCGATCAGGGAGGCGTCGTAGAGCTCGGGGACGAAGCCCTCATCGAGGTTGCGCAGGCCGTAGACGAGCTCGCCGTAGCGCGGCTCGGCGGCGATGATGCGGGTCTCGGGTTTGGCCGTGCGGAAGAACCGCGAGACGCCCATCAGGGTGCCGGTGGTGCCGAGGCCCGCGACGAAGTGCGTGATGCTCGGCAGGTCGGCCAGGAGCTCCGGGCCGGTGCCCTCCTCGTGCGCGAGCGCGTTGGCGGCGTTGCCGTACTGGTAGAGCATCACCCAGTCGGGGTGCTCGGCGGCGAGTCGCTTCGCCACCCGTACGGCCTCGTTGGACCCGCCCGCGGCGGGCGAGGACACGATCTCCGCGCCCCACATCCGCAGCAGCTGGCGGCGCTCCTCGGAGGTGTTCTCCGGCATGACGCAGACGATCCGGTAGCCCTTGAGCTTGGCCGCCATCGCCAGCGAGATGCCGGTGTTGCCCGACGTCGGCTCCAGGATCGTGCAGCCGGGGCGCAGGGTGCCGTCCTTCTCGGCCCGCTCGATCATCTTCAGGGCCGGGCGGTCCTTGATCGAGCCGGTCGGGTTGCGGTCCTCGAGCTTGGCCCACAGCCGGACCTCCGGGCCGTCGGGGCTGGAGCCGCCGACCATCTCCGACAGCCTGGGCAGCCCGACCAGCGGGGTCCCGCCGACGGAGCTGATCAGGTTGTCGTAGCGCGTCATGAGGTCATCGTCCTTCGCTGGCCGAACAGCCCGAGCCGCGAGGCGGGGGCGGTATCGAGACCGATCAGCGGGCTCCGCCGGCGACGGCC
>Ga0308169_10004217_pt1 | contig 13527 bp, 18 predicted proteins | sample PhyBR1_2_FD_202139 | JGI IMG/M metagenome (GOLD analysis project Ga0308169, IMG submission 202139) | Phyllosphere microbial communities from UC Gill Tract Community Farm, Albany, California, United States - DLSLSB.R1 | ecosystem: Host-associated > Plants > Phyllosphere > Unclassified | place...
GATAGGTGTCGGGTTGAGCGCTGCAAGTGCCGTCATCGCAATCCCCAGTCATCGACCTCTCGACCGCGTATCGCGATGCAGCTCCCATGATCCCCGCAAATACCAGTTGAGCTGCGACGGAGAGATTCGGAAAACTAATTGGCCTGTGCCATGCGCCTCGGGTCCCCCACTTTCCCCCGGATGTGCATCGGTTCCAATCGCATCCACCAGACATACACTGAGAGTCAGTCGAACAAGTCGAACGCCCAGTTCCGCATTGGTTGTGTACACAGTGGGTGCCGCGAGTATCTGTGTGGCCGTCAATATGATATGGCCCCACAAGCCATAGCGATGAAAGTAAATCGCATCCCTGTAACCGTGGATGTATGGCAGAAAAGCAGGTCTAAGGAAGGATTTCAAGAGGGCGAAGGGCGGCCGAATTCGAGAGCGATATCGGGGGAGAGATGCCACAAGAGAGAAGAGACGGGGCGGGGGATAGCTCCGGGAAAGATGAGCGGATGTTATTCTCGAATGGTGCCTAGCCTCGCGAGACACGGCGTTGTGGTGAAGGTGACTGAATGCCCAGTGTGTAGCTTTGCTCTTGTTTCGGATGGATCGCCGCAGACCGCCCTCAGCCCCTGGGACGAACGGCGGGAGAGGGGTCCCGAGACTCTGCTAGTGACGTGAGATTTGCAGGCGCCTTTGTCCTGGAAGCCAATCGCACTCGTGGCGGTAGCTTGCAACGGAAGTAGTAGTGACTGCGACGGTGCAACGCCGCGTCCAGAGAGAGCCAAACCCCGCGTCTGGGCCGAGAGGCTTGCCGAGGGAAGCGAGCGTTCGCCCAAACGGGATCAGCCCGGTGTGGTGATCTGAAGGAGTCGACGCAGGGGATCTGGCCGGTGTCTGGAAAACTTCACACTCAGCAACAGCAAGCGGCGAACCTGTGCTGGTGCCCAAGCGAACGGCTTCCCTTTACGTCTGCTAGGTCCCAGTGCTCTGTCACGATTACGCGTGCGTGTACACCTGGATGTTCATGCCGACCGGAAGATCTGCAGCGCAGATTTATCGCACGCCGACTGCACAAGAGGGGCATAACCCCATTCATCGACGCCAGGCATTCGACCCGATGAATCCGGATATAAAAAAAAGACATGCTGGCACGGCCTTTGCTCCTATTTGAACTTCCAACACGATTCCGGCATTGTCAGAGGTATGGTCCAGACTCCAGATGCGATGCATGTGCTTTGCCCCTGTCGATCTCATGATCTGATTCCAGATATCACCGCGACGCGCCGCGACGCGCTAGCTACATGCCGAGAGTTTTCCGCCTCGGCCGGTAACTAACGAGCGACTCGGCATCTGGTCAAGTCCCACGATGACGTGTTCCTTGCGTCTCCGGCGTGGTACGCGGGAGCTTCCCGCGATCAGCTGAAAGGGGACCTGAACCGAGGGACGGGGAATCTCCGCAGCCGGAATGACCCGTGTGTAGTTGGGAGGAAGCGGAAGCCGTGAGCTCGAGGGCAACCCGTCCAGACCTCCAGCTGACTAAGATCGGCCAGGCAAGGCAGGCACGACAGCAGAAAGAAGAAGAAAAAAAAGCAGGACCCTGATCGCGTGGACCGCCTGGCTGCTCCGCCATAGTGTTCATTGCGACGTGACACAAACGACTTTGTCCGACCCGCTGCTAGCGTCGGCATTCGACTTGCCTAACTGGATACCCAATCTACATACCACTTCATTCGGTATACGCGCGCTCGCTGACTGGGCTCGGGACAGATGACCAGCACTCCGCCGACCGAGTCGTCGATTGGCGGGTGGATGGAGTTTCTCGGTGCATACGCCCAAGGTCAATTTCCCACAGCGCCCCCTTCTCCACCTCGCGAGCCAGTTCACCAAGATTATACCGGCGGCAATGACACTACGCACTCGTCCCGGCCGCCCTCGCCGACCTCGTCCGATGGCTTCGGCTGCGATTTCGACAATCCAGTGTACACGTCAGTCGAGATCACGCCAGCCGTCACCGAACGCGTTCGGCGGTTTTTCCGGAAACACTCGTTCCTGCCTCCTCCGCGGGCGCCCCTCGAGTTCCTACGCGAACAATGTATCATGGAGTACGACCTGTACTCGGAGAAACAGGCCAGCAACGTGCAGGCTGCGACGGACCTTGTGCAGGCGTTCTTCGGCGGCATCGTGACGTTTACGCTGTTCAAGCATTCCCAGCAGGAGCTCATCGCTATATCGGGACCGAAAGACGTCGTCGATGCCGTGGGACTGTTCGTGGGCAAGCGGCTCCTGCCCGAGACGAGTCTGTGCGGGCATGCGATCCTGTTCCCAAAGGACATGTTGTACATCCCGGATCTCGCCAGGGATTGGCGATATACCGGCAACCCGTACGCGGACGAGCTGAAGGGCGTGAAGAGTTATCTGAGCAGCGTGGTGTCGCTGAACGTGGATCCGGCGGCGCTGGAGGAGGAGGAGCGGACGGTGCCGGTCGGAGTCATCAATCTGATGCACCTCGACGAGCACCTCCCGCCTTTGACGCCGAAACAGGAAAAGGTCATCAAGCACATCACAGACATGCTCGAGACGCAGCTGCGGGCGACGTGGGAGGGACACCACCGGACGAGCGAAGCAAAGAAGAAGAACGCGTTGACAGAATACTTGGAGGACACGTTGGTGCAGCCGTTGGAGGGCATGGACACGTTTGGGACATCAGCTATACCAGAGTCGCCCGAATCGACTGTACGCCCGGACCCCCTGGCTCGAATGGGGTCGTCGAGCAGCGGGCGCAAAGCGTCGACTGTGGGCACCGAGGCGGCGTTGGTGGGAGCGGGTGGTGTGCCGTATTGCGCTCAGATGGCAGCGAGCAAGATCCGGGCGGTGCTGGGCGAGGTGGACACGTTGGCTATCATTGACGTTCGCGGGCTGCACATCATCGTGAGTCGCTGCTTGGATGGCGCGAAGAAACGGAAAGAGTTCATCCGCTGACGCCACAGGGCGGTCCGGAGACCGACGAGACCAAGATCGTGTACGAACATCCGCCGATGCAGGTCCTCGGCTGGGAATGCGGAGACGACGCCACGCCCCGGCCCAATCTGCCGGAATCTTCCGCAAGCTCCTTCCTGCATGAGCTGTTCAGACTGTACATGACGCGCCGAATCGCCGTCTACGACGACACGGCCGAGTCGTCCGGCTTCGAACGCTTCCTGCCGAAGAACACTCTCAGACACATTTGCATCCCCCTGTACGCCGAGGACGACCCCCTCATCGCGATCATCGCTTCCACCTCTCGGCCCTTCTACTCTTTCCGGCCGGGCGATACCAACTTCATCCGGTCGATGGGCACGGTCTTGCGCGCGCGGATCATCCAATCCCGTCTGATCGAGGCGGACGCGGCCAAGACGGCATTCCTCTCGTCGATCAGCCACGAGCTCCGCACGCCGATGCACGGCCTGCTGTCGGGCCTGCAGCTCATACACGAGGCGGCAGAGCACGGCGAGCACGCCGAAGTCGTGCGACTTCTCTCCATGACCGAGTCTTGCGGGCAGTCGTTGGAGTTGATCTTGAACGACGTCCTGGACTTTGGGACGTGGACGAGGGGCGGCGAGGTCGCTTCGAAGAAGGTGAAGCGGGACTTGGGCAAGGTCGTGCTGGATACGGCGGGGATATGCCTGCCGCGGATGATTTCGTCGGGCGATGGATCCAAGGTGGATCTGGTGGTCGAGATGGAGGATAGGGACTGGTCGGCGGTGCTCGACGAGGTCGGCTTCCAGCGGTGGGTGCCGTGTCCTCGGGCACGACGTCTGTCATGATAAGGACATCGCACTGACGGCAGGATACTGTTGAATGGCCTCACGAACGCCGTCAAGTTCACCAAGGCCGGGCGCATCGTCGTGCATCTGTCCTCGTCGCCGGACAACACGCGCGTGAAACTGAAAGTGATAGACGACGGGCCGGGCTTGGACCCGGGATTCGCCAACAAGGCCTTTGAGCCATTCACCAAGGCCGACTCGTTCTCGCCCGGCGCTGGACTGGGGCTGCACATCTCGCGCATGTTGGCGGAACGGATGTCTGGCAGCGTGTCGCTGTCGTCTTCGCAGGGTCGGCAGGGCGCGACCTTCCGACTCGAGCTGCCCTTGCATCTACGGGCATCTCGACCGTCGGATCCCAAGATCACCAGCAAACTCGTCGGGAGCACGAAGCCGATGTGGGCTGCAGAGCCCGCCCACAGCGCCAGGCAGGTGCAGGACCTGGCGGCCCAGCTTGACGCGACGGAGATCGCGCCCGGCCCGCTCAAGGAGCCGGGCCCGAGTCTGCGGCTGCGGATACTCGTGGTGGAGGATAATGAGATCAGCCGAAAGATCCTCGTGACGCTCTTCAAGCGGCTCGCCAAGGCCGAACCGCTCGAGCTCGCGCAGGCATGCGACGGCGTCGAGGCGGTCGAGGTGTTTCAAACGTTCAGACCGCACCTGGTCCTCACGGACGTGTCCATGCCCCGCATGGACGGCATCACTGCGGCGGCCGAGATGCGGCGGATAGAAAGGGAGTGGGCCGTCGAGGACGACGGCACGTCGGATTGTCCCATGGCGAGGGTGCGGATATACGCCATCACGGGTCTGGGGTCGTCGGACTCCAGGCTGCAGCTGCAATCGCTGCGGGGGGGCGCGGAACTCGACGGGTGGCTGATCAAGGGCCAGGACAAGCTCAACACAATCAAACAAATCGTCCTGGACACACGTCGGGGGGCAGAATGATGTGGGCCGACTGGAAGGCCTTTTGGGACTTGTGTGCTGGATTTTACATGACGACACTTGACGAACACTTGACGATCATTGTATTGCTAGATTGCGCGAAGTTGGTGGCTGTGCCATCCGAGGGGTATGATCACATATAGTGACGGGAGAGGAGCCAGAGTGGAAAATGCATCGCGCACGATTGTCAGAGTGCAGAGATCCGACAAACTCTCACTTACCGCCATACATGCGATTTGCGCATTATCATGCTCGGTTGCTTCTCAAGCACAACGAAGCGCGACGATTGTCAGATCCGTTCATACGAAGATACCACAAGATGAGCCACGGATCAAATACGGACGCGCAAACTGTGCCCCAAATCAATAACCAACCGAGTCTATACAATTCTCAGCCCATGATATCCGATGGTCCTTCCTCTCACACCTCACACCGAGGCCCTCGCCGCGTCCATTCCATTGCTCGCCTCCCTCTCCCGGCTCTTCTCTTCAGCGGCACTGATCAACGCCGCGATGCCCACCGGCCCACCCGCCAGTGCTCCGCTCCTGTCTGCATCCGCCTCCCCATCCACCTCATCCCTGCCCTTGCTGTCCTCTCGTCCCTCCTCCAGAGGTTTGCTCAACGGCGAGACCGCCCTCCGCTCATCCGAAAGCTTGTTCGGGCTCGGACGGTCCCGCGCATAGGGGTTGAACCTCGGACTAGCCGATAATCGCTTCTCGTCCTTTGCCCCACCCGACGAGCCATTACTGCCCCGCTCATCCTTCCAAAACGACGGGAACTTGAAGCCCTTGTCGCTCCCGGAAGGGGTGATCACCGGCTCGCGTAGCCGCGGCGAGGGGTCCAAGGGCGGCAGAGGCGGCAACTTGATCTCGGTGTGGGGTTCGCTGAACCCGAGGCCGAGGGAATGGCGCGGACGCTCGGGGCGGGCGTCGCGCTCGCGGTCGTACCGGTCAATACGGTCCACGCGGTCGCGTTCGAGCCGATCAAATAATTCGCGGTGATCGCCCTTGCTGCCGCCGAGTGAGAGGCGCGGGGACGGCGAGCGGATGGACGGAACATGCGCGAGCGACGCGAGGGTGTTTGCACGTGGACGGAGCGGCGGGAGTTGGTTGACCGAGTACCGGTGCGTCTGGGCGGACCCACTGCTGCCGCCGCCTTGCGAGCTGAAGGACGGGAAGGTCGATGTGGACGAGACCGGCGTGGCGAGGATGGTCGAGCCCGAGGCAGAAAGGACAGATTCCGGGGGCGGTATCGGCGAGGTGCCATACAGTCCCAGGCTGGATGTACCGTTTGACGGGGGAGGGGGTAGAGGCGAAAGACCCCGATGGACCTCGCGAGCCGCAGTGGCTGCCGAGGGATGGCTGGAGATCGAGTGTCGGTGTGAGTGTGGGTGTGGGTGCGAAATCGAGTGCGAGTGCGGATGCCCATGGGCGTCGTACAGTCCACGGTCGACGGTCGACACGCGCTCAAAGCCCCAATCTCGCGCAGCTTCGCCCCACCATGCCGCGAGTCTCTCGTCAAGGAGCATTTGTTGAGCTGTAGGCGGGGCCGGACTGGATCGGAGATGGTCGTGCCAGTTGCTGACGACGAGCAGTGGGAAGATCACTAAACGTCAGTCGGTGCTTGGCCATGTCTCGAACCCCCGCAGACTCACTCAGCGGCGACTCGCGCCCACGGACGCCCACAGCCTCGAGGATGACAGCGATGTTGTCGACTGCTTGGCTCTGCCTCTGTGCGGCCCAGTCTGCGCCGTTGGTCGCGAGCGTGGCTTGCAGGTAGAACATGCCGCACTCGGCGAGGGCGTGCATATACGCGAACAGCCAAGCCGAACGCGAGGTGGTGTGCAGCGGCGAGCTGAGTTTGTTGACCGACGAGTTAAGTGTGTTCTCGTCGAATGACAAGTGGCGAGGGAGCGACCGGGCCCAGGTCTGTTGAGTCAGCATCATCCTCACGCGAAGGCGATGTTGATTGGGCGGTGGTCTCACCTTGAGGGCAGCCTCATGCTGGGCGGGGTTACCGCGCGTGTCCGATCCCGGTCCGCCATTGTTGGCAACGGTCATGATATCGGTAAAGACAACGAGCTGGGCGTCAGAAAAGAACGCAAAGGCTGGTTCAGAGTCCACATACGACACGCAGCACATGGCCAAGCTCCCCAATCTGACCCTCTTCTCCCATCCACGTACCGGTCCCAGGGGCCAGCCCATCGCGTCGCGAGCCTTCCCGGCCCGAGCTTCCTCCGCCACCCCACCTGTCCCACTGACTCTCATCGCCGGGCAGCGGGATATTGTACAACTCGTGATCCAGCAGCCTTCTTGGACGACCATTCGCCGCCGCACACAGGTCGTGCAGCACCAACATCCAGAACGTCCTGTTCCGGCACTCGAGGAGCGTCAAGTAGTCGATGGTGCTGAGACCGAGGTGCGTCGGTGGCGGTGCGAGCGATGCAGTCGAAGCGGGTCGGAGGATATCGATCGCAACGTCCAGGAAGTAGAGGCCCAGCGACGACTGCCGGACAGAGGTGTAGTATACGCTCAGGAGGTACAGCGCCTGAACGAACTCGGTCTCTTCCCACGTCCCCTTGTCCGCTGCCTTCTCGTCGTGCGAGAGGCCGGAGCGTGTATCGATCAGCCTCTTGGCGGAGTGGTGCGCGCGCTCCGCGAAGGCTTCACCCCGCGCCCAGGTGGGTACCGAGGCGGAGATGGTGCCCAAGAAGGTCGGGTTGGTACACAAGTGGGCAGACAGGGCGTAAATCGCATCCAGGAGCAGGGGAGAGGTCCGGCCAAGAAAGAGCCGGTACTGGAAGGTCGGGCCGTGCAGCATCGCGGCGTACGGTTGGATGCGGTTGAAGAAGACTGCGCGTCAGTATGGCCTGCTCTCACTGGATGGTCGAAGCCCAGGGGACTCACTGTCAACAAGCTCGGACGACAAGGTGGTGTCCCGATCAACGGCTTCCAGGGGGTCGACATAACCTCGAGGCGCCTTCTCTGCCTTGTCGCCGTTACCCGAAGACTCCTTGCGTGGTGTCCGATCATGCGGAGGCGGCAGCGAAGGGTTGTCGTTCCGCTCGGGAGAGCCGTGCCCGCTTGATCCCTCGGGCAAAGGCTTTCCGTTACCGTTGGAGAGGCCACCAGAATGAGCGGCGACGGAATTTTCCTTCTTGACAACGGTGTCGCGGGTTCGGGGCGGCGGGATGACCTCGCCCTGGGCGTTGATGTACAGGCACGGGCGGGACGAGAATTCGCAGTTGGAGCAGGGGGCGAAGCCGTCGCAGCGGCGTTTGTTTTTCTGAGCGTCAGCGGGGTTCCCACTGGTGCACAGAACCAGACGCCAGAGGCTACGATGAAGGGGGAAGAGCGCAGGGGAGGGTGTGTGGCGGGCAGGACTCACATGGCAGGCCGAGCATGCCTTCGCGAGCCTCTTCCTCTTCCTCCCTTTTGTGGTCAACTCCTCCCTGTCTTCGTCTTCTCGCCCACTGCTCGCGGCCATGCCGACGGGGTTGCTGATGACAAAGTCCCCGCTGGTTTGTGCCGGGGTCGTCGACGTCCGGACGGGCATACTGGGCCGAGCATGGTATTGCTGCGGCATGCTGTCGGATCGGTGGTAGCCAGGGTGGTGAGGGTGATGCGGGTGCGAATGCGAGTGCGAGAGCGGATGCAGGTGCGGGTATGCGTGCTGCGGCGTGGGCGGCTGGTGCGGTGATGAGAGGGGCGGTTGCGGGTGAGAATCGCTCGTGGGCGATGGGTAGAGGTAAGACGAGGACGAGGGTGGGAGGCGTTCTTGCAGTGTCATTTCGATGGACGGTGTGTCGTTGATGAAGGTTCAAGCGGTCGGCACGAAGGGCCCGGATGTACTTTGGGCCAGCGTGTCGTCGACAAGAGGGCTTCTTCGGACGACGAGACAAGCGTTGGAGCCGGGTTCGTGATCTCTCGGTATGACGCCAGAATCCGAACGGCGCTCAAGCCGTGAAGGATCTTATGTGGAAACCTACCGCGTTGCTTCTGCCCGTCTGTGCTGCGCAGAGGGCACACGAACGAGCGAGGGGACGAGGGGAACGAGCGAGCGATACGCTCTGCGTGGGTGGAGAACGAGTCGTAACCGACGCGGCGACGACAGGCCTTGCAATTGCGAATTTACGATTAGGTGTGGAAGAAGGCTTCGGAAGGCGTCGGGAAGGAAGAAAGGAGGACAAGCGAAACCGGCGGCGAAGAAGGCGACGACGGTGTCGAGTGATGAACGTGACGAGTTATATGGGGGCCGGCCTCAAGAGAAGGCGAAGGCGAAGGGGAAGGCGACGGCGAAGGCACAGGCGAGGACGGCCGGTGTTTGACAATGTTGCGACCGTCTGGTCCAACAGGTCCTTTGGCGGTTATGGCGTCTTAGCAGAGACGATCGAGAGAGTGCCTTTAGGGACTCTTGTCTTGCCGTCGGCTCTGGAGCGGCCGAGGTTGTCACTGCCGTGCGGTTCACAAACCGGCGCGATGGGCTGGGGCGACAGATGCGACCGAGGTGGGGCCGGGGAGCAGTGCCGTCTGATGGTGATGGCGTTTGCTTGATCGGCACGAGGGATCAGACGGGAGCGAGACAGCGTTTGGTCCGCTGATGGCGATGGTCGAGTTGTCGTCGACTGGCGAACGGGAGCGTGAGAGCTGAAAGGGTCGTCCTGTCCTGGTTGTTTGTGATGCGGATGCTAGAATAAGATCCGCCCGTGACCCGATGATGTCGGGTCGGCGAGTCGGCGTATGCACGTTCAAAGGATGCACGGCGGTGTGGTTGCGAGGGTGGTGTGTGGTCGGATGGTGGGGCCGGGGTTGAGTAATGTCGGACACACGGGTGGGTGTAAGGAACGGGTGAAACGAGTGGAGACTCGGACGGGGGCCTCTACTTGGCGGGAATGGGGCCGAACGCGACGACGGGGGCCGATTACAATGGCTACAAAAGCGACGAGTGAAGGAGAAACGTCAACGACAACGACGAGGAGAATGAGGACGACGACGCCGAGCGAATGGATGGGAATCGGACGAATGACATTCCCGGGCTTATCCCTTTCCTTGCAGCATCGACCGGGATTGCTCGTCAACTGCTTTGCATCGAGAACCAACCGCCTTTCGCCCCCCTTACCCCGGGCCGTATTTGCCCATTTGCCCGTTTTACAGCGAGCGACAGCCGTGCAGCGGAAGTGTTCCCTCCCCTGGCCCCCCTCGTTTCCCCCTGTCAGACTCCTCCGAGCCCCTGAGACGCAACCGCATTGGCCGCGCTGTCCCACATCGTCCCCGGACGGGCAGGCCGACGAGTTTTGCGGCTCTGCACCGTGTGCGACACTCTGCACGTCTCTGCTCTCCCACTGCCGCTTTGTTGTGCCCTCTACCCACCCTGAGCCCGACCCGCGCCCCTGAGGGCTTTTGCAGCTGCAACCGGCGGTATTACCCGGGTGGCCGGCGTCGCCCCGCGCGTCGGGGCTGGTGACGTCGCACTTCACCTGATCCATTAAGGGAAGGGTTAAGGCGGAGGCCAAGCGTGCCTCGCAGTGCTCGCTTGTGTTCGGTAGGCTTTAAGCGCGAGAAAGCGACGAGGGAGAAGGGAGAGCGAGAACGGCACAACGAGGCGTTTTCGCCTCGGCGCGTTGTATCCCGCGGAGGCCCCAACGACGCCATCGGCACCCTTTCCCCCCCCGTGATGGCACTGCCGGGTCTGCGTGAGACAAGGGGTGCGGGGACCATGGACCTCAAAAGACGACGCTCGCTTCCAACACGGTCCGAGCCTTGCCGACGGCACAAGCACCGAAGAACACGGGCACAGTGGAGTGATGCCGAGACGAGCGACACGTCCGATTCTTCGGCTGTGGTCACCCCCTGTCACAGACACTCGATCAACTCTCAGCTCTGTACGCTCTGTACTCGGGCGTGATGCAGACAAAGTTCTTTTTTTCGTCCATCGCGCGGCCCAGCGGGAAGCGCATCATTCATTCATTCATTCATTCATTCATTCATTCATGCGCCCCAACGTCGTACAGCCCCTGTACGTCAGGACACTGTGGTGCCGGGGGCGCAGGGCGAGCTATTACCGATGTTCTGGAACCCCCGCACCGCGTCGTCATTTCCTCCGACGTCGAGATCCGCCCTCGCCGGCGGCTACGGCTTGCCCAATCCCCGCCTCGGGATTATCGGTCCGGACGTTACCGCCCGGCTTGGCTCGGGATATCTGTTGTTGCGCATGGGTTCCTGCTTGAGCGCGCAGGGGGCGGGTCGATGTGAGGACCGCCCGGCGCGCACTTCACGACCTCCTGCATGGGGGCAGGGAAAGCAGGAGTAAGTCGTCAACCGACGATGGGTCTGCTGCATTTTGGTGGGTACGCCCCATACATGCTTAACCCACTCTCTTCCACGATCCCTGCGTACCCGTCGTCTCGCGCGGCGCAACTCGACACCTCCAACGTCCAGCCAGACCCCCTCGGCAGAATGCACAATGCAAGCCAAGAAAGAGCCGGCCGGAATATCCGGACCGAGCTTTATCCGCCCCCCGCCCATCCCACCTCGTACTCCTCCGGCGCTCAGGCTATGTCCTCCATGCCCATGAGACCCATGCTCCGCACAGGCTACGTGACACCCGGTCGATTGCGCCGAGACCATCGACGGCGACCTAGGCTACCAGTCACAACCCATGCGGGTACATTTCCGGACAGCCGCACCCATACGAACAAACGTCCGCACATGCAACCGTCTGTAGCCTACCGAGACAGTCTACCCTCGCACTGCCCGAACGGCATGGTGCCAACTGCCGATGCCGCAGAGAAAGCGCGCTACGGGCGTGCGTGCGTATCCCCCAACATCGTCGATCTCCGCTTGACTTGCCGCCGGCGCAACTCGTCCCATCGTGTAAACCCCGGCGACGAGCTGGGCCGCCGGTAGTCGGCGGCGGCGGTGGGACCGCGGGGACCGAAACCTACCGTGCGGTTTGACGCGGTGCGGCCGGTGCGGTGCGGTCCTTCTTTCCGGGCCGCACCATGACTGGAGGTGCAGGCGAGCTGAGCTGGACATCCCGGACGCCGACACCGATGCCGGCGGTCGGAGCTCGCGCCGAAGCTGGCGTATGCAAGACCGAGTCGCTTGAAGCAGGATGTGCGACGACGGGTTCCGCCGGAGAGGTTCCGGTGACACATGCATTAGCGCCATTTGCCCGCATTCTGCACGCCCATGTGTCATTTTGTGGGCGACAAGCCTCATGTTGCCGCGCGGATGCCGCCGGCAAGTCGACCGGAGGATCTGCACGCAGTCCTTCCGGACAGTCCGACCGGTCAGAGGTCGTGTATGACGCAGCATCGGCAGCGTCCCCGAAACGAAGATCTTCAGGGGTCCACTACGCCCGAGAACCACCCGGGGCGGCCGAGTGGGCTGGTTTGACGCGGGCTGAGCCACCGCAAACAAACGAAAATGTACAAGCGAGACGAGACGCTCGTCCGTTTGCGGTCTCGGAGGGGTGCGTTCCGGCGGACGGGCGCATCACATCGACCCTCGTGTTGCCGGTGCGACGCCTCGCTCGGTGCGGACCGCGCACCGCAGACAGCACAGCAGGTGCACATCACTCCGAGGCAGAGAGTGGAGTCGCCGAGCATGGAAAGGAGCGTTGCGCGTTGATCGGCAACTGAACCGGAACGGGTGCTCCACAAGAGTCGTCAGCGCAGCGCAGCGCATCACTTCGCCGGAGTGGTGCCGAGCGACGCTGTGCGGGCTTCGGCGGCTCTCGATGCGGGTCAGGTGGGTGCATCGAACTCCGACGTTTATCCCCATATGTACACGCCGGGTTGCTTCGCAATCCGTATGCTGTGGCTATCGAGCGGCACGGTCATACATATCGCGTACGGGACTCGAGCATCGCGAGACTTCACAAAGAGTCGGAAGGAGCACATACACCGTGATAAATCACATTTCTTCGTCGTCCGCCATGAAGCACCTCCCACGCTCATGCGCTGATCGCATTCTGCGGCGGGGTGTTTGACCGGCTGTCCAGGTTCTCCTCCGGCGGCGGCGGCGGCATCTGCACAAACGTGATCGCCGAGAACTGGCGTCAACCCATGCTCCAGTCGTATCGATCCCGCCCTGCAACCATGCGATCGTCCATCCATGCCCGGCCCAAGCACTCACCATATTACACCAGTCCTTGATCAGCTCCTGCCCGCGCTCATCCACCCCTCCGCCGACCTGCGCACACAGCGCACAGGCAATATGGAACACCTTGCCGCGCATCGACTCGCCGTTGCTCGCGAGGTCCTCGACCGGGATGCTGCGGGATGAGCGAGTGCCACCAACACACATCCGGGACCAGGAGGATGGTACACTTACTTCATGAGCAGCAGGTGCACCTCGCGCGCGACAGCCTCGCGCTCCTTGGCCAGCTGGTCCGTCTTGATGTTGAGCGCGGCGCGCAGGTCGGACTTTCATGAGCGGCACATCCCCGTTTGTGACCAGTGAGACTCACCAGCGCAAACTTTGTGATCGCCGCAGTGATCAATACGTTCGCCCTCTGCATCGCAAACACGGCCTTTCCGCCATCTCCTCCTCCCCCGAGCGCTTGCCCGTTCAGCCCGCCCTGTCCACCCAGTCCCAGACCCACCGGACCCAACCCCCCTCCATGCCCCTCCGGATCCTGGATCGCGAGCGGCATGTCCTTCAAGACCCGATGCAGCCGCTCCTCCGCCTCGATCGTCCAGTTGATGCCGATCCCCTTGAATCCCGTCGCGACACAGCGGTGGTGGAAGAAACATTCGGACAGGATGCGGAAGAGCTGCGAGACGATGACGAAG
>Ga0308169_10004219_pt1 | contig 13522 bp, 14 predicted proteins | sample PhyBR1_2_FD_202139 | JGI IMG/M metagenome (GOLD analysis project Ga0308169, IMG submission 202139) | Phyllosphere microbial communities from UC Gill Tract Community Farm, Albany, California, United States - DLSLSB.R1 | ecosystem: Host-associated > Plants > Phyllosphere > Unclassified | place...
TGGCGTGGTACTGCTTCTTGAGCTGGTGAACGTGCATCGCCTCGAGGAAGGTGTCCTGCAGCAACCCTGCCCGGATTGCGCGGAAGCCGGTGTACGGCGTTGGGAGGAAGATGCCCGAGATGTTGACGACGTCTCCGGGGTTGACCGAGCGTGAGAGCGTGCCGTATAGGTGCACCGTCATTGATCGCGGGATGTGTCCGACGGGGACTTGATCGGCCATCTCCTGGATCTTGACCTCTTGGAAGGGTCGGAATCGCGAAGCTCGGGTTTGCATGTGCAGTTGCCCGTTCGTCTGGTTTTTGGTGCACTCTTCCGATGGGCACGTCGCGAGCGGGGTGAACTGCTTGGACGCGACTTCCTGGAAAATCTCGTTGCCGCACGAGTCGCACGTGTACGCGTTGACGAGCAGAAGAGGCTTGACCTCGGACACACGCGTGACGATACCTCGGACAGTGATGAGCTTGCCGAGGTGCGCGCCACGGACGTGTCGGACAGCAAGGACGTCATTGTTGCGTGGTGGACGGAAGTAGACGTTGCTAACGTGAGCGCCGCGGCCACGTACACGCTGATGCCGTTGCACGAGCGCGAAGGGTGCAACTCACTACCTCCTCATCAGCTCCGGCGGGAACATGCCTCCCTCCGTCCGTTCCCCACTGATAAGCTGATCGTTCCTCTCCCGCCTCTGCTGCATGATCAAATCCAGAACATCCTCCGTGTAGTCCATCTCCGCGTCCGGCAAGGGCATGAGCTTGTCGATGGCGTCGCAGAACAGCTGGATATACCGGCGCGTGTTCTTCAGGATGTTGGCCAGCAGAGACGTGTCGTTCGAGTACTGATCGTCAGTGCACATCATTCTACCAAACAATTTCATGCCCACTTTGCGCAGATCCGCCAGGTCGACGACCACCTCGGCCGTCTGTCGATTCGCTACCTTGCGCAACACCCTCATGTACTTGGCCTTACTCCTCTGGCCCTGCTCGTTTCCATCAGAGTCTCCATCGAAGTCCAAGTCGTCCATATCATCCGCGAGCTCGTCCTCGGCCTCTTCGTCATCGTCCGCCGGCAGAGTCGTTCGAGGATCGCGTGGAGGCGGGACATAAGTTGAGAGGAACTGAGTGATCTTTTCGAGCTCATCGGCGTAGTCGAGCTGTATGCTCGCGACTGGCAAGACGCCTACTGGAGCAGCCATGATGACGAGAGGAGGATCGGGATGGATAGATGGAGGGGGTCGGTATGGGACAAGACGAGTCACGGGAGGAGGCTGTTGGTCGAATGTAATGTTCTGTTCGCGGTCGTGCCAAACGCGTCGCCAGTCTGTCCAATGTGACATTTCACCAAAGACGCGTAGAGAGACGCGCGGGGTGTGGCGAATTTTGATCCCGTCCAACTCTGTTCTCATTGCCTTGTTCCTTGTTTGTGGGGCATCATCCGTTTCGTGCACGTACTCCTCTAGAAGAGCGCACGTACTAGCACAACCCCCGCGCGCGTAACTGATCTGCACCATTGCGTACTATCAGCTGGGAGCAGCTCCATCCAAGGCGTGCAAGTACACATGAATGAGGTCTTATGCATGAGTATGGTACAATAACATATTTTACTTTGACTCTGTTGTCGGTGTGTTTGTACAATGCGTGGTTGCGCCGACGCCATCGAGGCGGCATAATTGCGTTCTGGTTCTCTTCTTTCCTTCGTTCCACTTTGCCTATTCGAGTGTGTTCCCCAACATGGGCGTGCTGGCCAACTCCTCACGAGCACGCCGCGAAGCACCGCAGCGCCTGCCAGCTCGAAGCTAAGCCAAAGCCCAATTCCCCCGGACCTCTCTCTCTCTCTTTCCCGCCCTCCCTCGCCCTCGCTTGGCAGGCCCCACCATCGCGCTCACTTTCTAGCGAGCTCGTTCGAAGTCAAGTCCAGCTCGAACGTCGTTTTGAAGCCTTTCGTCGGAACGATCAACTTGGCCGCGCCCTTCTTCTTCGCCCCCGTCCCCGCGTGCGGCGTGTCGCTCAACTTCCTCGCGAACAACGCCCTCGATAACGGTTGAGCCTTGGGCAGCTGGCCCGTGCCGAGCGGCAGGCCGTTCTCAGTGTTGTGCGATAGCGGGGTGAGGCCCAGTCCTCGAGGTCGGACGGGACGTGATGGCGGGGCGGTGGGTCGATAAGGGTGGGATGGTTTGCTCACGCTCGCGAGCTTGTTCGGCGGCGATCCGGGCGCGGTGTGCATTCCGCCTGCCGAGCTGGAGCTCACGGCGCGCGGAGGGCTGGATGAAGCGCGCGAGTCGTTCGAGTTGTCAGAGTCGTCCGAGCCGGTCGGTGATGAGGCGTTCCACATGATCTCGTCGTCGCTGGGCGTTTCGGGGGAGCTGGACGGCGTCGCGCGGGAGTACGAGCGGCTGCCGATGGACATGGTGGTGGAGTTTATGTAGTCGTGCGGCGGGTGTGGGGTGGTATGATCGTGCCGGGTTTCGGTAAGCGAAAGGACGTGTGAGGACAGCTTCAAGAGTTTTGGGGATTCTGTTGCAATGACGTTACTATAAGGATGTTAGCCGGTGCCCGCACCAAAGACCGGGATCGTTCCGGGGAAGATGGAGGATGAAGCGGACCCACCGAGAAGACGGGCCGTCCAGATCTATGCTAGTGCGTGCGGGGTAATCGGGGGATCGTGTGACGGGTGAATAACTGGTGCGATGGGGATGGCGGGCAATATTGGTCTTTGTCGTGGGGTGATCGTCGTTGCTTGGCGGGATGTGTCTGTACGAATCTATGCGGGATCACTCGTGGGGTATGTGTGATGACGGTGAGGTGAGAGGCCAGTGACAGCCAGCCTGCTCCGTTGTGCCCCTTTATTTCCAGCACTGCGTGGACAGGTCGTTTGCTCTAGATGGGTTGAATTGCCCCATGAAATCGAATGCGATGCGTGGGGCCTCGTTGTCCACGCCACTCTCGCCCGCCCTGGCCATTCCAGCACCCGGAACGGCCGACGTTAGCCGAGGTGATACACGCATGCCTCTTCAGGCAATCTCGCACGCCTGCCGCTTCCAGGCGAGATAGCCGAACCGACCACCCCGGCTGGAATCACAACTGATCGTCACTGCTCCAGCTCCATCTAATCTAGCGAGGAACCATGGACAGCCCAGCGTCAAAAGCTTTCGCAGATAGACTGGCCAAGTACGCCTTTGACCCTTCATCTTCGTCGCGAGCTAGGACGAGGTCCACCAGAGCGGCTGCCGGTCCCGGCCCAGCGACAGCCCTAGCTCGAAACTCCTCACCTGTCAGCGGTCCGTCAGCCGTCAAGCGCAAGAGGCGAAACAGGGCCGACGACGAGGAGTTTGTCGCGCAGGATGAGGACGAATACATCAGCTCCCCCTCACGCACACCCGCGCGCCGATCTGCGTCCTCGACACCGGGCAGGACAACGCCCAAATCTGGCAAGAAGCCCCGCCCCTTCGCTGGTCCGGAGGTGTATGCGCATCTCAAGCCGGTGACGGATCATCTCAAACCGGATCTGGACAGTGAGTAGGACGTTTGTGGATGGACTGAAGATTGTCCACTGACCATAGTCGTCTTTTGTGGTATCAAGTGGGTTCAGATTCGCGAGTGGCTTAGGTTGACTGAAATGCTGATGCCCTGTTCAGTCCAGGTAAGCTGTACCATACATCCGGTCAAGCATCCAGCTCACCGATCAGGCAAGATGTCCTCGACCCTTGGGCACCATTTTGCGCATCCCACAAACAAGTTCTGGGTGAGTTGTGCGCACATTCTTAGACCCGGAACGACCCAAGGCCCCGGCTGACGGTCAGAAATCGCTGCACCAGTCAGGTCAGCTTCGACCCAGGCTCTCCTCGGACTTGTCTTCCCCGATGCTCACCCCAAGGTATCACAGATCGCCTCGTCAGCCCTAGGGAAGACCACCTCATACCCGAGCTGTACAACCTGGGTCTGGTTCGTCTTCGAACGCAAGATGCGGGCGAGAGCTGATTGCCAGACCAACCTCTGTGATCGGCCGACATCAGAGGTCAGCTGAGATGTGCGTTGGGCGCCTCAGCTGACGCCAGCAATCCGAGCTGTCCACCCTCGAGATGCGTCTGAATGTGTACAACCTCACGACCAAGATCCTCGCACACCGGCCCCGCGTGGTCTGCTTCGTCGGCAAGAAGATATGGGACATATACGAGGGCGTCGTGCTCAAGACGGCTGGCCCGCCCGTTGTTGCCGCTGCGGCACATGTGCCGCCCAGCGAGGCTCCATATCTTGTCAAGCTGGAGGAGGATGAGGAGGGCGTCAAGGCTGAGCGTATCGAGCCGGGCGGTTCAATCAGCCTCGAGCAAGGCAACTCGGGCGGGGTCAAGATCGTCACGCTGGCTCCCACCGGCGTGGTCAAGGTGGAGCCAAGCACCCCACCCAAGCCCTCCCCAAGTGGCTCAGCTGCCTCAGCATCACGCTCTACGACACCAGCCAAAAGCAGTAAAACAGGCATAGACTGGTCAAAACCGCGCGGCGCTCGCTTACCACACGACGGGGGATACACGTACTTCTGGGTCACACCCAATACGTCTGGGCTCGAACGCACACCGGTAAGCCGGTTTCCTTGCCAGTATGCTCGTCCATCCATCGCCACTGCTCCTCTGTCGGCACGTGCCAAGCTCATCCGCAGCTGGCGGAACAGGTCCGGATCTTCGCGCATCTTCGAGACTTTGCACGTACTGTCAAATCGGGCCAGGCGCTCGAGGGCACGTACCGTGACATCGACATCGAAGGTGTGCGGCAGACAGTGGAGAGCATTCGAGCAGCAGCGGTCGCGAAAGGGAGCCTATGACTCGCTCTGATCCAGTGTACAGTCGAGATACAGCCCGATGCATGTGGATGGACAGATCAATGCGAGGTATAAAGTACAACAATGCCAGACAGCCCTACGCGCGCCTCACACCGCAGTCCCTCCCTCACCTCTCACCAGAACCCACCCAGCGCGGCCAGGTCGCTCGCGACAGTCACCTCGTCCGTCCCGATCTGGCGCATCATCTCCCTCTGTCTCCCCACGCTCTGCAGCGCGAAATGTTCCAGCAGATTCCCGTCGAGGATGCCCTTTGAGAGCGGCTTGCCCAGCTCGTTCTTGACTGTGCGGTATGCGCGGGGGTTCAGCCCGGCGACGTGCTGCGCATTACGGACCAGCTGGTCCGAGACGAGTTGCAGCCGCTTGAACCGAGCTTCCTTCACGCTGACAATCGTCGTGAGTGCGCCGTCGGATGTCGCTGGGGTGAGCGCTGTGCACCTTGGATGGTGGGGCGCGCGCTCCGATCGCATCGGCCTCGACCATAACTCACCATAGATGATCTGCGTTTGCGGCGCCACCTCATCCTCGGGCGTCCTCCTTCTAGCAATGACCCGGCTCTGCGTGACCGGCACGCCCAGATCAAACTCCGTCCTGAGTACGAGCCTCTCGCCATTCAGCGAGTCCGCATCGGTCGGGTCGTAGTCTACCATCCGCATGATCCCGTTCCGGTCCGTCGTGACGAACGTGACCGAGTTGTCGTGCACGAGGAAGTCGCCCGTCATGGTCGACACGAGCTGCAGGTCCTTGCCGATGACGGTGAACTTGTACGGGTGTTCCTGGAGTGAGACGAACCACACCGAGCGGAGCAGGTCGGAGATGAGGATGAAGTTCTTGAAGACGCGTATGGACGTCACGAAGATCTGTACGTCGAGGAACGCGAGGCCCATGAGCTGGTCGTCGTGGTCGAGGCCCTTGACGTAGATCTGCACGTGAGCTCCTGACGTATAGAGACACAGTCAAAAGGCACAACCTACCTTTGGCCCGTTCGAGTTGAGCAGGTACCCGTTGATGTTGCTCACGGCGCTGACGGGGTTGCGCGCCGGATCCTTGTACCGCATCTTCAACTTGTACCCGCCCAGCTCGCCCTCCGCGCGGACCGTCTCGCACACCTCAAACACGTACAGGTTGCCCCTGGTCGCCCGGTCCTCGCCGAGATCAAAGCCCGTTCCGACCGCGATAAAGTCCCGGAACCCGGACAACGTGCTCGGCGATTCGAGCGTGACGGACTGCAAGGCCAAGACCTGCTCGCCTTGATCAAAGTCGTAGCCGTCGATGACACGCCACGGGTCGCTGCCCTGCGAGAACAGCTCCAGCGTGGAGCGCTCGTTCGTGGGCGGGATGAGGTTCTCGCCCTCCGGTCCAAGCAGGATCTCGCCCTCCTCATCGTATGCCTGGAAGGGCACGGTGATCGCGCTCGCGCCGACATATTGGCCCGAGGGAGGGTCGAATGCGATGTTGGTGTATATCCGTTCCATGGGATACCGGTCGCATGGCATCGCAAAATCGGTGTTGAGCGTCGGCGGGAGATAACAGATGAACGAACCGTCTTCGATACGGATAAAGTACTCGCCCGTGCCGCCCATGTGCGTCGTCTTGCCGAAAGCGAATGCAGCCTGCTTGAGCGGGTAGGCACGGACCGGGTGTGCATCGGACGACATAATCCATTGTGGCTTCTCGCCCGTGATGAACACGCCGGTGTGCCCCTCGAGTTGCGCGAACGGGATCATGTTGTACTGCAGCCGCGATGCGCCGGTCAGGGGCAAGAGCGAGGTGTAGACCTTGCGGAAGCGGACAGCGAGCGAACGCCGACTTTGCGTCGTTGCATCGAGGGTGAAGCGGGGCTGCGCCTCATAGATGTTCAGCCGGCCCGAGTAGTGCAGAGCCTGGTGTAAGTGCCTCTTTCCTATCCAGCTTCCGGCAGACTCACAAGCACATGCGGTCGGGGGTTCTCCCGGCCGACCAGTGCAAACGACAACTGCTTGACATGATCGGCCTCTTCCTCTTCGACTTGCGCCGGTGCCTCTCCTTGGGCATCGTCCGTGAAGCTCGGCTCCGAGTTGGACAGACCCGTCGACTGCAATACGACCGCCAAGTCGGGTAACGACCTGATCTGCAGCTCCCCGCTCGTTGTCAGCGCAGCGAGCCACTGCGTTCCTCGCGCCTCATCCAGCGCTTGCTCCGTAACGGTGGTCTCGGCCGTGATCGCCGGCTTCTCATCCTGCAGACGTTGAATCTGTTGTTGCGTGAGCTGCATGCGGGATTGTTGTCCGGCTCGTATAGCATTGGATCGCTGCGTCGCGCTTTGCTCTGCTCGGGCGGCCTCGAAGGTGCGGTATATCCCGGTCGTGTCGGCAAACACCTCAACCGCCTGGCAGGCGGGGACGTCGTGGCCGACTTCGGATATCTGCCGAGCGACGCTGTCACTGACAAAGGCCTTGACGGTGCCGTCTGCGAGTTTGATCGCTACGAATGGGTCGGATATGCTGGCTGAAGCGATTGGTGTTCCGGCAGCGGTGTAGACCGAATGCTGTTTCTTTCCGTCTGGGATCAGTATTGCTTGTTGCTACGACCCGAGAGACCTTACCTGAATCGAGGAGGCTGACCTCATGAGGCGACACATGAAGCACACCGGAGCGGCCGAAGAAGGGAGCGACATTGAGTGTGACTGCCCCTATTCGCCCAATCTGCTCAGGTGTCGCCTTGGTCGTCAAAGCAAATACCTTCCAATGAGCTTTGTCTCGGACCTCAACACGGCAGGCTCACCCTCGTAGCACCGTGCGCCGAGCTAAACAGCAACGTGCTTCTCTCAGCATCCGGTATACCCGTCAACTTCTGCCCCATCTGCCTCTGTACCGGCAGGAACCAGGCCCCTTCGGCATTGATCAACTCGTTGAATCGTCTCCGTTTCGTGATCGGAATACCCCTTCTGAACACATTGAACGCCGAATGCTTGCTTCCGCCGCCAATAGTAACCAGCTGCGGGTACGTCCGTTGCTATTGTCAGCACGACCTTGGCTTCGAAACACCAGCAACTTTACCCCCTGATCCGTCGTGGCGATACCGAACTGCATATCCATGATCTTGCCAACTCCCGCGAGGATATCGTACGTCGAGAGCACGACGTTTGCCGGACCAGTCGCGACGGCCGCAGCGGGATTCCCGTTTGCCGTCGGGGCGTTGATGTCGCCATACAGATCCTCATCCCAGTCCATATCGACGTCGGGTTTCTGCTCATTCTCCACCACCTCCCGCACCAGGTCCACCTTGACCAGCGCGGAATCCCCCTCCGCACACCCGACAAACAACGCCTTGTCGCCGGAGGCTACGAGCGCAGCCGGCGGGGGAAGCTGATTCGATTGCGGCTCGACCGTGATCTTCCCAATCGTCCGGCCGTCCATCTCGAACCGCACCTGGTGTACATCTCCGTTAGATTGCACGAGCAGCATGTCCCTCCCATCGACAAAGATGCACTTTGAGCCCTCCAGAGACAGCTTGCGGCTCTCCGATCCGCCGTCGGTGCGCAGTGTCGTAGCGTACGACCACCATGCGTTCACGCTTGTCGCTACAATGCGACCCGCTTGGTCGACGTGTACGATGCCCGTTTCGGTGACGATGACCACTCCGCCGAGGTCGGACGGACACGCGACGAGGTACAGACTGTCGGCCGGCAGACCGGTCACGGACGTGAGGAGGGGGTATGATCCACCCGAGGAGATGTCGAGAGTGCGTATCTCGAGGACGAATGTGTCGCGGGCTGATTTGTATCGTCCTGCCCAGGTGAAGACGGGCGAATACAGCATGGCTATTGTCGGAGAGTGGAATCCGGGGAGGAAGGCGAGGTCCGCCAGGTTCTTCAGATTGGGCGAGACGTCTGACAAGGTGAGGACATAGGAAGGCGAGTAGGGTACATCTCTGAGCGTCAGCTTCGCGGCACAATGGTTGCTGTTGGCTGACCTTGCGAAAGTCTCCTGTAGGTCAAGGTCGGACTGCTCCTGCAGCAGGGGCAGGATAGCCAGCGAGTCCTCTGGTAGTGTGAGGATCGCCAATCGAGACAACGGATCTGTGCGTAATCTTGGGCGGTATACCGCCAGGTCTCCCGTCTGCATCTGCGGAGCCCGCTCGTACGTGTGCAGCGAGACCGTGGCTACATCTCCCCTCGACCATTCCAGTATCGCCATCTGATGTCAGAGCCGGCACCTCCCACCACAGCCTCACGACCCACCTTTGCATCTTTGAAAGATACCAGAAGACGATCCAGCCCATCCACGCTGCTCTCTATCGTCCGCAAAGCCGCGAGACCGGTGATCGTCCCGTGTAGCTGATGGCGCGTCAAGAGGTGCAGCTTCCTGCTCGTCTCATACCGGACGGGGGCGCGCTGACATGAGCTTGGACCAAAAATGATATGCATGCGGCTTCCTCACTTCTGACGGGCCTGTATCATAGAAATCCTCGTCCATGCCATCTATCTCTTCAATCCCATTTGCGTCCTCGACCCCATTGGGCTCTCCCTTTGCTCCATTCGGCTGAGATGGGTCTACGACCGGTACAAGGGACTCCCTGATCTCGAACACCCTCAGATCAGACCTGCCTCCTAAGACCAGGTTCCCGACGACCTTGACGTCCGTCGCGCTGGTCGAGGATTTGGGTAAAGGGTAGATGGTAGATGGAGTGAAATTCGGGAGGAACAACGAGTGATGCACTGCCGACGGCGGGAGGAGAGTGGAATGCAATGCGTGCATAGCGGATAGAGGGGCGACTCCAGGGAGATGCCCCTAGGACGAAGCGGGCGCGAGACGTTGAGTGTAGGTGAGGAAGTGAGATACGTTTCTCCGTGAGGGATTCTAACAAAGGAAGAGAAGAGGGAAGGCGGCAGCGACATCGATGCCGTGCCTGACGGAGGAAGCCGCCTTGTGATCCGATAGGCACGCGTGGATTAGGTGAGCCGGAGGGCGACGGTTGAACGGTTGGACCGCCCAGCGCCCCGCCGGGAGAGGCCGGGATTTTTCAAGTGTGGCAGATTGTGAATCGTGTTCAACCAACCACTTCGTTCCCATTCGTCCGCGCCCACCGTAGCTCAGCACCAGCGACGGGCATCACCAACTTATTCCACCCCATCTATCACCCCTCCCCAACCCACCACTCATCCCTCATCTCCATCTCCCGCGCGATGCTTCCCACGACATTCGCGCGTCTCGCGTCCCGGGCCGCCCAGGCCAGCCCATTAAAAACGCAGGTGCGTGCATGCGATCCGAGCCTCGACCATCCGCAACTTCCGATCTGTTCCTATTTGCTATGAAAGCCGCGAATGTTGCAGTGGACACGGGACTGACGTCTAGGCCGCCCGATTCTCGTCGCAATCCGCCCCCTCCACCCTGTCCAAGACGGCCCTGTTCGCCTCGTCGCTCGCTACCGCCGGATCCGTCGCCTGGTACGGACACTTGTACGGGTTCCCGTCGTTCTTGCAGGAGGCCAGCGCCAACGCCGCGGACGAGGGACTGCACCCGCCCGCATACCCCTGGTCGCACAAGGGACCGTTCGAGACTTTCGACCATGCTTCGATTCGACGTGGATACCAGGGTGAGTCGGGATCGGCGGCGCGTGTGTGAAGATCCGGGTGGATTGGTGATATGAGGCGTTTGCTGTGGGAGGGAAGGGGAAACCCCCTGACGTCTCGGTCGTTGGGCAGATCGGCGGTTGCAGGCGGACTCAGAGGTGGATACAGAGGCGGCCAAAGAGGCGATCGGGACGAATACGTTCACCGCCAGCTGGGCGCTAACCCGTAGTCTACCGGGAAGTGTGTGCTGCTTGTCACTCGTTGAACCGAATCGCTTGGCGTAACCTCGTTGGTGTCTCGCACACCGTCGACGAGGTCAAGGCCATGGCCGAGGAGGTCGAGTACACCGACGGCCCCAACGACGAGGGAGAGATGTTCCAGCGACCGTGAGTGCTTGGAGGAAACCAGAGATCTCTCAAGCGACACTCTCTGACTTTCAGAGGAAAGCTGGCCGATTACATGCCCGCCCCGTACCCGAACGACGAGGCCGCCCGAGCCGGAAACAACGGAGGTCTCCCGCCTGATCTGTCCTTGATGGTCAAGGCCCGACACGGCGGTGCCGACTACGTCTACTCGCTCCTGACGGGCTACGTCGACCCACCACCAGGCGTCACCCTCGCCGAGGGCATGAACTACAACCCGTACTTCCCCGGAGGCGGTATCGCCATGGCCCGGGTGCTGTACGACGGACTGGTCGAGTACGAGGACGGCACGCCCGCCACAACGTCGCAGATGGCCAAGGACGTGACCGTCTTCCTCAACTGGTCGGCCGAGCCCGAGCACGACCAACGAAAGAAGATGGGAATGCAGGCGATGATCATCTTCTCGGCACTGTTCACGCTGTCGATCTACGTCAAGAAGTTCAAGTGGGCCGGTATCAAGAACCGAAAGCTGTTCTACAACCCGCCAGGAGGCGCCAAGCACTAGAGCGTGGCCCATGGACGTTGTAGGCGGTAATGGAGTATGGAGGCGAGATAGAGGGAAGAACGAGCATGCGGATGTAGAAGGGGTATGCCCAGGGACGTAAGAGTCCTCGGGGGTTAGTACGGAGGGGTGGTTCCTTTCTCTGCAAATATGCAACCCATAGGCATTCGCTCGGCGTGGCGTGGCCAATCGTGCGCTGATACCCCATCCCGGGACAATCTGGAGGCTTGCGATCTGCTGTGTCCGGCGACCGCTTTGAAAGGCGAAGGCCGGAGACCGGGAAGGAGGGTGCTGACCGTGTGGAGAGGACACGACTGAATAAACGGCGGATTCACTCGTGGCCGATCCAGCATCCGAGTAAAGCGTTCCCGGCCGGTCATCATACCTGATGCTTGCGATCGTAAGGATACCACTCGAGTCATGACCCAGGGGTGGGCACTGCTCAGTTCAGCGGCACGGATGCTGCGTCGCATCATTGCTCACACACTGCACAGGCAAGAATAGCTATGACCCGCGTGTTTGGACCAAAGGATGGGCAGGGCAGAACGCCGATGGGCACGTTCCTGTTGCAACCCGGACGCCTTTCACTGTTGACATGGCTTTCTGATACGAGGATACAGCGGTCTCACGTCTCACCACTCAAGCAGTACACACGCGGACTTGGACACGCCTCAGAACCTCGTATCACTCGTTGAGCCCGACTTCGTCTCGCAGGGTGACCCCGCCGCAAGGCATCTCGAGCGTCTGTTAGCGCAGGCTGAAGGTGAGTCTTATGGCTCTATGACAGAGGCAGGCAGCCAATCTAATGCTCGCCTCTCCAGTTTACCAGCCTGCCGTCCTCCCTACAAGTATCCTGTACCATCCTCACCGCTGATCGAGGCGCCGCCGTCCTCCAGCGGATCGGTTCAGACCACGATCATGAACGCGAAAAAGTCCAACATCGTCCCCGACCACCGCTTCATCGGTCCAGTCTACGCGCCCTCTACTGCAGCGCCTGGCCAGTCTCGCTGGTCTCACTTCGGTACGTGAAGGAAGGGCATGTAAAGCGGCGCACAAGCCCGAGTCCGCTGACGCTCAGCGGAACTGTGCGTCGGTCTTGCACTATGTCAGTGCCTCCCCTGCCTGCGACGTGACGTGGAGTACTAGGGAGCATAGAGAACTGGCGATCACCACAACGTGCCCTATTATGACATGGATGACCGCGACGCATGCACGCTAGATGACCGACGGACCTTGAGCGGCAGGTGCTGGGAATTTATCACCGAAGAACGCCTTTCCCTCCTGCCCTATCAGCACTCGCCCCTGCTCCTACCTCATCCGCACCACCTCACATCCGTCAACGAGGATCTACCTAGCTCCAAATCCCTCTGAGCGGAGGAGTTGGAGACGATGACACGGTGGGGCATATGTCTGTCTCTGCGTACTGCCCGCCACTCCGGTCTCGACCTGCTTGACTCATCCAGGCAGGATCGGAATACGTCTGAGTCAAGATAACTACAACCAACGACTTGGCGAGTCTGACGTATGCGACACCGAAATTTCAGAGGCTCGACATGGCCTACCGTATATAGCTCGTCGACAGTGCCGGGTCACTCTCCATCCCATCCTCTCGTCTCCTCTCCTGAACCACCGGTGAACCTTGCTGTGCAAGCTCCCTCTTCTACTCGTCCTCGTCCTCGTCACTGTCCTTGTCCGTCAATCCATCTAAACGTCTTTCAACCACCTCACTCTCATTGTAAACGCATACATCCAGGCAGGTCCTGTTGAACGACACCGATCACGACTACGGCTCTCATCCTCACGACAACGACTGACTCGACCGAGCTTCACTCATACCTCACCGGTTCCTTCTTCCTTCCGACTCACCTCGCTCACTCACTTTGCATCCGTTCTGATCGTCGTTGGGATCCGACATCGAACGCTTCCACACAATGGTGCGAATCAACTCTGTTAAGAAAAACGCCGCGATTCTCGTCGGGGCCGCTGCGCTCGGAGCGGTCTCGGGCGCGAATGCCGCGGCGATTCCTGCTGGACAGGGGCAGGGCAATGCGGCCATCTTGGACATCGAGGCGACGGTTTTGCGACTGCCTGTGAGTGTGGCTGCTCGCCATCGTAACCCCGTTCTCTGCACTGGGGACATCCAGAGGCAATGGCTGACAGCAGGACGCACTGCCACAGCGCACCTTTGCGCTACCGGAGCACGCCAATGCCAAGCGAGAG
>Ga0308169_10004220_pt1 | contig 13521 bp, 15 predicted proteins | sample PhyBR1_2_FD_202139 | JGI IMG/M metagenome (GOLD analysis project Ga0308169, IMG submission 202139) | Phyllosphere microbial communities from UC Gill Tract Community Farm, Albany, California, United States - DLSLSB.R1 | ecosystem: Host-associated > Plants > Phyllosphere > Unclassified | place...
CTCGAGAATAGTTCATGTTTTCGAATATGATGGGATGCCAGGATTTGAACAAACAAAGAATGCGATTCGAGAATCTAAAGGACATTTAACTTTCTTCAACAAAGAGATCTTGCCCTTGATTCAAAGTAGGACTAGTCAAGTGAGTTGCCTCTCTCTCTCTGTCTCCCAACGGGTATAGAGGGGTAATTGATTTTTCGAGGTGAGTTTAGCTCAATACCGAGTTCAAGTTTTGGCAAGTTTCTCCACCGGCAGAGAAAGGTGGGATTTATGAATTGAGAACCTACGATATTAAACCTGGAGCACTCCTAGAATGGGAGCATGAATGGTAGGGTTTTTCACTTCTTTCCCTCCTCTCTCCTCTCTCTCCCTTTACTGATACTCTCAATTTCTCGATTGGTTCATTCAGGAGGGTTGGATTGGAAGCACGACTCGCTTCGGGACATTATCCGGTCGGGGCGTGGTTCTCGCAAGTAGGGAAATTGCACCAGGTTCATCATCTTTGGCAGTATCAGAGTATGGAAGCGAGACGACTCAAGAGGGAACAGAGTTGGCAAATCGATGGTTGGTACGTCTTTTTATCTCTCTTGCACTTTTGCGACGACGAAAAGGGCAACGAAGCTGATGCCATGTTTGAGTTTTTTTTTTGAATAGGTCGGGAACTGTTTCAAAGGTACAAGCACTTCCCTCTTGTCAAAGGTGTCGACGATACTGACACATACTTGTATCGTACAGACTGTTCGTTTGACCAAGAACATGCAAAGCAACATTCTGCGACCTCTTCCTTTCTCTCCTTTACGTTAATGTTTGGAATCTTCTCCCGAGTTCTCAAGTCGTGGTTGTTTCGGGGTTGTATAGATAGTAAACAAGCAGTAGTAGTTAGTAACCTGTGATAATTGACGAAATTTGAGCGTTCGCTTTTGCGGGTTCCCGTCCCACTTTTCTCCCCTCTCTCTTCTTCTTTCCTCTCTTCTCCCTTTCTCCTCTTCCTTTTCTCGTCACTGCAAAACACGAATCACAAGGATGTCACGCCGACTCTTACGCCTCCCTCCCCTCTCCCGTTCCCTCTCGACTCTCCCACGAGTTGAACCACATCGTTATTCCCCTCTCCCTCAACTCTCCTCTCTCATCGATCCTTCCTCACCCGAATTCAAAGCGAGACAAGATGATATGAAGCTGTTAGAGAGTGATTTCAAGAAGAGGTTGGAGAGGGTTTATTTGGGAGGTGGGGAGAAAGCTAGGGAACGAGCGAGGGGGAAAGGAAAGTTGTTAGTTAGGGAACGGTAAGCTCTCCTCATACTACTACTCTAGTAGAGAACTGATTGGGAGTTCGCTGTAGGATTGATGAGTTGTTGGATCCTTTCTCGCCTTTTTTGGAATTGTCGAGTTTGGCGGCAGAGGAAATGTATGGTGGAAAAGTACCTGGAGCGGGAATCGTTACTGGGATAGGTAGAGTCAACGGGTGAGCTCACTTCTCTCATTGACCGGAAGCATGAGCTGATTCGAGTGACTCTTCGAGTTTAGAACGGAAGTTATGGTCGTCGCAAACGATGTGAGCACTCTCTATTCGCGTAGAGACTGGATTTCTAGAGCGATCGACTGATTCAGTCGATATGAGATAGGCAACGGTGAAAGGTGGATCATACCATCCTATCACAGTCAAGAAACATCTTCGAGCACAAGAAATCGCTCAACAGAACAAACTTCCCTGCGTCTACCTCGGTGAGCAGAACTTCTACTCGCCTTATGTGTTCGTTGACTAATCGATGTGTGAGTGGGTAGTCGAGAGTGGAGGAGCTGCATTACCATTTCAGAAAGATGTCTTCCCCGATAAAGAACATTTCGGGAGAATCTTTTACAATATGGCGAGAATGAGTGCTGAGGGTATCCCGTAAGTATCTTCCTCTGCTATCGATACTGCTTGAGCTTGCGCTGAATACCGTCGAACGGGTTTCGAAGGCAAATCGCTGTCGTTCATGGTATCTCGGTAGCTGGAGGAGCGTAAGTCTGATTTCCTTCTCGACCCGACCTCCTCAATCTCTCACTGATAGCTCTCAGCAATATACAGATATGTCCCTGCTATGGCTGATGGTGAGTAATGAGAGCTTACGACGACTCCTTACGAAACTGAGCTCTAGCTGACTTTCCCTGTTTCGCAGAAAACATTATCGTGGACAAAGCTGGTACCATCTTCCTCGCTGGACCACCACTAGTCAAAGCCGCTCTGGGTGAAGTAGTCGACTCAGAAACGCTCGGAGGTGGAGAGATGCACGCACGAGAATCTGGAGTAGTTGACCACCTCGCCTCTTCCGACTCCCACGCACTCTCGATCGCTCGTAACTCAGTCGCTACTCTAGCCTTCGCTTCAAATCATCGAGTTAAACCCCAAGAATCGGAGGAAGTTGAGGAACCTCTATTTGATCCGAAAGAATTGGGAGGTGTGACGGGAACGAATCTTAAGAAGAGTTGGGATATGAGAGATGTCATTGCGAGAACCGTTGATGGGAGTCGGTTTGCTGAGTGGAAGGAGGAATGGGGTGATACCATCGTAACTGGTTTCGGTACGTCGGATCTTCTCTTGTCTCTTGCGTTCTCGTTGCTGACTCTAGATCCCGTGCTACAGCCAAGGTACATGGACATCAAGTCGGAATCGTGAGTTCTCGTGATTGACTAAAAGTGTCGTTTGAGCTCAGTGCGAGAACGCTGACTCTCCTTTCAAACCTCTCTTAGATCGCCAACAACGGTATCTTACTATCACCTTCAGCACTCAAAGCTACCCAATTCATTCAACTCTGCGAACAAAGAGGAGTTCCAATCGTTTTCCTCGTCAACATTTCGGGTTTCATGGTCGGAACAGCTGCTGAGAAAGGTGTAAGTCATGCACTCAGTCCTCGCAGCGTGACTTCGCTGATCCAGTAAGTGTCGAGCATTGTAGGGTATCGCGAAGAATGGCGCGAAGCTAGTTCGAGCAGTAGCAGCAACTTCTTGTCCCAAGATCACGATTCTCGTAGGAGGTTCTTACGGTGCAGGAAATTACGGAATGGCTGGTAGAGCGTGAGTCGCACCTTTCTGCTAGTCTACGACCTGTCCCTCCTTCGATGCTGATCTTCACATCCCAAATTTTTCAGCTACTCTCCTCACTTCCTCTTTACATGGCCTTCATCGCGAGTCTCGGTGATGGGAGGAGATCAATTACAATCTGTCATGGAGACTGTCTCGTCAAAACGAACGAAAGAAGAAGAAGCGAACACGATGAAGCTCAAAGAGCAGATTGAGAAGGAGAGTGAAGCAATCTTTGGAACGGCTCGATTGTAAGCATTCCTTCTCTTCCTCTCTGTACTCCCTGTCGTACTGAGCACTTATTAATGTGCCAATGTGTAGATGGGACGACGGTATCATTATGCCTCATCAAACGAGGGAAGTGTTGGGTTTGACTTTGGGAGTCGTTACGAAGAGCTGGAATCCTCGCGAGCGCAAGAACGTTGGCAACTTTGGTGTATTCAGAATGTAATGATGTGCAACTGATCGTTATTCGTTAGTGAGCGAGTCAATTCTCGTTCACGCTCGTCCCCGAACCGAGGAGGGGTTTGATTACGTCGATTTCGCACTTTCTTGCTTCCGCTTCCCCTTCCAGACTTTCTTCCCTTTCTCCTTCTCTTCACCACATCTCCGGTACATCAAATCAATCATGTCTTCCAAGTCAAATCAACAGATCATCGAAGAATCCGCTGCCGCTTTGAACACTTCTTCGAACAAGGATTTCGATCGTGAGTTGCGTGAAGCTGTTCCTCTCCTGACTTTCCCTCTTGCTGACGTTACACTCTTTCGTTGTCCATAGCCAAACGTACCACCCTTTCTGATGAGTCTGGAGTAAACGAGTCTGGCTTAGACAAGTTCGAGGGAGCGTCTGTAGAAGTTGGCAGAACGGGTCAGAGTGGAGGCGGAGACAACATGGTGAGTATGGTACGAGGAGCCTCAGTATGTAACAAGCTGATCTCGTCGTTCTCTGTAGAATATTCCCGTCGAGCAAGGTGGAGATGCGAGGACGAACGGTTCTTCTGCTTCGGAATTCGATAACGTTCCTGCGGGCGAGACTCAGCAATCGCAACAAAGCCAGACCAATCCCGGTTCGAGTAAGCTACTCTTCCTTCTACGTTTGCAGCTGTGTCGGGCTAAACGAATGGATTCTGCAGTCAACGTCTCGGGGAAGAGTGGAGAAGCACTTCGTTCTGTCGATGCTCCCACCGACGGAAAGCCTCAACTTGGAGAGCAGGTCCGTCAGTTATAGGAAGTAGTCGAGGTGTGAGCATACTGTATAAAGTCATTGTAAGCAAAGAAGTGAGCTTTCGAACGTCTGTCTCCTGTCTTGCCCTGCTCCGCGGAACCGATTCGGAGGGAGTAGCTCTCATTCAATCCTCTCCCTTTCCGTCTCTTCACCCTTCACCCTTCACCCTCGCAATCAAGTCAGCCATGTCCTGCTGTTGTTCGTCAGCTTCGCAAGCTCTCGTAGGAGCGAGCGTCTTCACCTTGATCGTTTTCGTCCCTGTTGGATTCTACGAACTCTTACAAATCTTCTTCCGTAAGTCGCGTACGCTGGATGGAGGGTTAAAAGGCGTTGCTGACTTTCTCCTTTGACAGATTTTGACGAGCTCGATCATCAAGCGCTCTCCATCGTTTCAACTATCACCTGTGTTGGTGCGGTGGCGCTAGCGATACTTGCGGTGATTGGGAAACTATTGAAGAGTGCAGGAGTATTGGGATGTACCCTTTGGCTCGGAATCGCAAGTCGAATTTGAAGTCTTTCGACGCATTTTCGGTTCTTGCGCTGATTCCCTCTCGCGATATTAGTGTTGGACAGCGTTCGCCATCGCGATGACAATCTGGGGTGCTACTATTCAAGCACAAAGTAGCACAGAACTTGAACATTCGATCTCGTCCGCTGGTCTTGTGTGTTTTGTTTCTCAAGCTTAACTTCTGCAGATTGCTCATTTTAACTTCACGCAGCTCGTAATCTTCTGCCTAGGGTTTATCATCTCTCCTCTTGCATGGATCACCTACGAAAGCTTCGCTTACCGTCGAGAGCTTCAAACCGCCCAGGTCGATATCGCAGATGCCGAGGGAGGACCATTTCTCCAACGACGTCAAGCGAAGACGGACGCTATAGCGACTCCGACGCAGCTTCAAGAGAAACAGTCGATGGCAGCAGAGCTTTCGAAGCCATTCGGGAGAAGGCGGAGAGGCAGAAAGGAGCACAGTTACGAACGACCGTACTCGAGCGAATCTTCAGCCGAATCAGAAGATGCTGCCCCTCAACAAAAGAGGAGAGGATCGATGAGAAGCTAAGCAACGTTGGTATTTACAGGAACAAGAACAGGACTTTGATCTATCTTTCCTACCCCTCTTCTTCGTCTATCTACAAGTTTTCCTCTTTCTTTCTTTCTTATCTCAAGCGTTATCTTTGTTAGTGAAGCTCTTCTTTCCAAACTGATCCCTGCATCGACGACCTTCCATCTTCCGTATTGTTTCCGTCAGTTGTAGTTGGAACAGCTTTCCTCTTGATGCTATTGAGCGTCGATTGACTCTTCTTCCTTTCGATTGTTGGAGGATAAGAGAATCCGAGAGGGCGGACAGTGTCGACGGGATTGTAGGGAGGTACTCTTGCATTGGTCGCGAAGGAACCGTTTCGAGAGTTGTAGGACGAGGGAAAGAAGGAAGAATAATTCGATGTGACTGTCGAACGAGTGTCGAAGTCGCTGCTAGTGAGACGTCGAGACGAAGGGGACCCGTTGATCTGCCCGATTGTGGCTCGAGAAGGGACGGAGAGATGGGAGTGAAGGGTAGGAAGACGGGAAAAGAAAGAGTGATAGGCGAAGGTGACTGAGAGGAGAAGAGACGGAATGTCATCCGTCCAATTCGACCACAAGGTGAGAGTGATGAGGAAGGAAGGTTCGGCTTGAAAGTTCTTCGTGGAGTAAGCGGCTAGAGCGAGATAGCTGGAGATCCAAGGGAGAACGACAGCGAAGTGGAAGAGAAGCTGTGATTGCGATTCAACGTCAGTCGGTCTTGATCTGAGCAACGATTAGAGAGCGGGAGAGGAGCAGTGTACCTTCTTGATAGCCCTTTCTGTCCTGAGCAACCTTTCCTTGACCTCGACCAACTTGTCGATCGCATCGTTCTCATGTTTTGAAGCAATGTCGCCGAAAGTCGATGATTCTGCTTGAGCGCCACTTTCGCGGAGGCGGAGAAGCGCGACACGAAGGCTCTTGCGACGACGGCGAAGGGTGACGAGAATGTAGGTGAACGACGGAAGGTAAATCTAAACTTTCGAGGAAGTCAGCACTGGATTCGTTGATCATCAGTAGGGGCTAAGGGACTCACGACGACTACTATAAGTAGCATAGCCAACCAGAATCCAGCCCAAATCTTTGCTGTCTTGACCACTTTCGCATGTTCTAACAATTCCTTCGCTCTTTCGATGCTTAGCAATCCTAACCCAATTCGAGAACGAGTCTTCTCCAGATCTTCCGTGTACCTCTTTACGTCTTTCGCAACCTCCTGAAGTCGATTCCAGCTCTTGCAAAGTGCGATAGTTGCTGTGACTGGGGCGAGCAAGAAAAGGAAGATCGCAGAGAGCGAGACGAGATTGATCCTCTTGGATTGCGCGCGTTGTTGACGAAGACGGAGGAGTTTTGACATTGACCATCCATCGAGGGGAGGTGGTGTGTACGGAAACGAGCGAAGAAGGACGTCGTAACGAGTTTGGATCACGACTGATTGAACGAAACCGAGTAAGGCGAGGTAGAGGATAAGTGGAGAGCTGAGTTGGAGTGCGAAGTGACCATTGGTCGAGTAGCTTGAGTTGAGATACGCTGAGAGTGTGACGATTTGGCCTGTGAAGCGTCGAGTTGAAAAGGGAAGGAGACGGAAAACCAATTTATTCGTCAGCTTCGTAACTCTGAGAGCTGATAGCCAGACTTCGAGTGAAAAGTGTACGTACAGATAGAGTGAACACCAAGAAGGAGCTGAGAGAGCATTGCGACGTTGATCTTGGCGAATCCGTTCTCTTCGCGAGAGCAGAGTTTCCCGGTACGCCTGACGAGTCTCCATAGAATGCTTGAGCTCAATGTGGCAACCCTGTCAGATCAACCCTGCCACGTCAGCTCAACTCCGGTACAGAACAAACGAAGGAGTTCGTTAACTGCGAAAAAGAGTGCGAAAAAGAGGAACTCACAGCGCACAGAGACCTATCAAGATGGCGACCTGTATCGAAGCGCCAACCGGAGGTACGATGTAGACTTGAGAATCAATGTCTGTCATGATTGTCAAAAAAGAGAAGCGAGGAAGAGGAGAAGCGAAAAGGAAGAAGTAAGAGTGTGAAAGACAGAAAAGAGGAGTCTGCGCGGAGATGTGTCTTCAAAAAAAACAAAGATTGCAGCGCAACGAGGAATAGACATTTACAGAACAGAAAATAACAGTGAGCACAACCGGATGTATCGAAATCAGCGAATGAAGGAAAAATAGAGGGAAACTAGCGATTATTTGCTTGACCAAGATTGTGACATCAATCTCTGTGTTGCGACGAGACTCTGATACTTGACGTCTGGGTCACCATGAGCCATGAGTTCCATCACTCGAGCTTTCGCTCCTAGATCCTCAATAGCCCTATGATGAGGAGAAGGAAACGATCAGCAATTCCGTGAGTTCGAGAGCGAAGGAAAAAGGGAACGCACTTCTTCCCGTTGTCATGGAACTTGACAAACTGTGCGATATCGTTTGCAGCAACAGCGAGGGTGAGAGGTTCTTGCGAAGAGATTAGAAGGTGAACGAGAATCCTGGAACAAGGGAAACGATCATGAGTTCATTTCCGACACGAGTGCGAAAGGTTGAATACGAGGACGTACTTGAGTTGCTCTCGATCCTTCTCTGTCAACTTTGGTGCGTTGTCTCTCCAGAAATCTTCGTTCTTGTGTGGAGGAGACCAAGTCAAGTGTCCAGTCGCCAGTTCTGATTTGTACTCGTCGTAAGTGCTGCGAACCTCGCGACAGTACAGTCAGCGTCCTAATGACACCGAGATACAAGGGAGAGAACGACTCACGTTAACCCCTCGAAACTCTTTGTCAATTCCTCAATCAAGAATTCGACATCCTCTTTGATCTCTTCGTCTCCAAACTTCCTCCCTTGCAGAGTCTTGACGAATGGCAACACTTTTGATATGAGTAGAGCTGGCAAAGTCTGCTTCGGAGCTTTCGTGATCAAGTTGCGGTAGGTTGACAGGACGATTCGGAGGATCTTCTCTTTGATTGCTGAACGTGCGAGGTCGAGTAAGAGAGGGATCAGGTTATATTTCCTATCGATGAGAAGCTGGATAAGCGAACAGATGCAAAGAGGAGAGGCAGAGGACGAAGTGAACTCACGTGTTGATCGATTCTGCGACCGGGGTATCGAATGAAAGTAGCCAGAAGCAGAACCCTAATTGGTATTGCATCTGAGGTGAAGGATTCGTCTTGAGAAGATGCACAAGTCTGCCATATCAACCGAAGTATTAGTTTCATCCGAGAAAGCTTTCTCGAGGGAGGGAACTCACCCTTCTACGACTTTCGGCACTTTCGAATCCTCCTTTTCAGTATCCCACGCGACTGTGCGAGCCTTCTGCACTCGTAGGACTGATTCGAGACACTGCACTCCAACATCTTGACCTTCTGGTTCGTTTGGTAATCCTGTCAAGTCCGTTCTAGCCGTCAGCAATCCAGACTCTGCAGAGAGAGACGCTGGAGAGTTGACACACGGATGAGATGCGAGAGATGCGAAAGAAGCTTGGTTACGACTTCGTCTTGAGGTGATTTGTCGTAGGACAGGAGAACCGATGCGATGACTGCAGCTTTGAGTCGAACGAAATCATCTTGCGAGTCGAGTAGCCTATGTGACCAGTCGAGAAGCGTCAGTGAGTGAGATGAGCCAAAGGGGAAAGGCGGAAGGAGACAAACTTGAGGAGAGGAGGGTAAGGAGAGTCTGAACTTTCGGAAAGTAATAGAGGAATGCGATCTTCGCGGTCTGAATCCGACGATATGGGAGTGTCAGTACGAAGATGACGGTTTCGATAGGGAACGAGGGAAGGGTCCGAGCAGCAGCAGGAGGAACTGGAGGAAGGGAGAGATGGACTGACCTGCGATGAAATCTCCCAAGAGGACGAGGATGAACTGCAAAGTATCATTCCTCGACAGCTTGTTGAGTAACCGAATGTACAATGCGGCATAAGTCTCTCCTTCCTGCAGATGCAAAGGAATGTTAGAGGAGTTTCCCAAGGTTTCGAACGGTTTGAGAGTGGATGAACTTGCGGCGTCGAGAACAGGTTCTGCTTTATCCTTGTTTCCTGCTACTTTCTGAATCAATCCTACATCCTCTGCAGAGAGTAAACCCGCTCTTTGATAACCCTGTTGAAGGTGGAGTGGGGGAATGACGAGGGAGAGGAGAAAGAGGAACGGGATCAGCTTCTCGTTCTCATTAGGGCGCTCACTAGCTCAGAACAATGTACTCACATCCCATGGAATCGCCTTTGATCTGATCTTGAGTGATTTATCGTTGAGGTAATTGTTCAAAACGAGGGCCATTTGATTTCTCTTCTTCCTTGGAATGTTTGAACTCGTAAGTGATAGCTATAGTGTCTATTGAGGTGTCTATCGAGGTACAAAGTCGAGAGTTGGGTGAAGGGTAGCGAAAGAAGATCTCGAACCGCTCCTTCTCGAACCTCTCACTTGATACTCTCGCTTTAGCGTGCTACCTTCACATACGTCTCACCATTGACTCGATATCTGGGAGGCTACTCTCGCTTCGTCTGCCCATGCGTTTGACAACCTTCGCTTCGACTTTTCTTTCGCATTCGTTTACATTTGGTTCACGTAGCTCCGTTCTCCGATATTCCGATTTCGTACAGGTAGACTACACAAGGGGGAGACCCAACTTGAATGGGTACAGCAGTCTAGTTGCTAGAACCAATCTAGAACCAGCTCCGACTGGATCGAATCGGACAAGCTCCCCTCATCCCATCTCCTCTCTAGGCGTCCTGACGTATCCCCCATCTACATCTCTCCTCATCTCGTCTCGTCCAAAGGGTCCCTCCTCAGCACACCTACCGCAAAGAAGAATCCAAGTAATAATCGACCAGTCTCGGTTTCGCCCTCTCTTCCTCGACAGGTCGATCCGCAACCGATCGTACCGGAATAAGTGGTACCGTACGGTTGGTCGGCGTGCTTGGAGGGAAAGAGTATCGGAGGAGATACGACAAGAAGAGTGAAGAGTCTCGAGTTGGTGAATCCGAATCCGAATTGGATTCGGTCGAGAGTGAAGTGGTCGATGTAGAGAAGGAGGAGCCGGCGTAAGAGGAGGACGAGGATGAAATAGAGAATGACGAGGAGGAGAAAGGCCAGTCGGCGTCGGGAGGAGGTGAGTCGCTCAATACGATCTCGTGAGAAGAGGGAGAAGGGGGAGTGACGTAGAAAGAAGGAGTACTCGTCGACGCCGTGTGGGGCTGAGAGTCCATTGATGAGAAAGATGAACGAATTGAATGGAAGAACGAGGTCGAAGCCGAAGACGGGAGAAAGGAGGAATCCGAGTCATTTGAGCCTCGACGTCGTGAGCCTGTTCTCAACCGATCCTGTCAGTATTCAGTCGCACGAGTAGCTATATAGGGATGGCCATAACTGACTCTTATCGCTGTCGACAGAACCTTTCCTCCTGAATAATAACCACCTTTCCTCTTTGACCTCGCCTTCTCGTTCCCTCCGTTTCTTCAACTTTGACGTCTCTTTCGCAGTAACGGTATTGATAGGTAGATTGGAGATCGGTAGGCTATTGCGCTTGAAGCTCAACATGTCTCGAAGTGGAGTAGATTGGTGGGATTTGGATTCGAAGAAAGGGAGGGGGCAGAACGGGAAGACAGAGAACAAGTCAGCTAGAAGGGAGAGAGAAGCAACATTGCAAATCAGGTCACTCGCTCGAACACAGCTTTCATGAGAAAGGGAAGCGAGTTTCCCGGCGAGCGACAGACATATGAAAGCTGAGAAACGTGAATCCTTTCCTGCGAAAGGACAATTCTGCTCTATCTGGTAAATTCCGACGCTCTTCGACGTCAGAAGGCGCTTTGAGACTTTGATAGGGCAAGTTGTCGGGAGACGACTCCAGTCGTAAACAGAATCGACGGTTCAGAGTCAAACTCCTTTTCACATTGACTTCACTGCTACCTACGTAACGTTTCGGCAGTACCCGAGTATTTTGGCAGTATCATCAGGTACGAAGCTTACGTTTGACACAATCGTGCGGAACTCCCGCAAAGAGTCTTCCCAAAAACGCTCTCCTTCTCACAATCATGATGAACGCTTGTTAAGATACTAATCTCGTTCTCATCACGTATCTACGCCTTTTCTAACCCGTTCTCTTGCCACCTGAGCCACTCGTTTCCCACCGCTTCTCTCACTTGCTCGAGTTTCGCAAGAACTGCAGGTCGATCCGTCCCTCTCGCTTCGAGGTAGAACTTGATCTGCAACATTGCTCAATCGTTGTCAGTCCAGCTGCACAGTCTGTAGGAGAGTCGTCTCTGCTCACCTTTGGTTCAGTTCCAGAAGTGCGAACCGTTCCTACTACATTCACCCCATCTTCCCCTCCGACCTCGAAGCTGATCATGTGAGCTGATTTATCGATAGGTAGGCTAGGAAGATGATCGGGAGTGGCGGAATCGTAGCCAATCGTGAGATCTCGGATCGAGGTCAAAGGGAAAGAAGCCATAGTTTTCGGCAGTCGGAGGAGAGAAGGTGATGCAGTCGCAGAGTCCTACAGATCGCCCAAGTCAGCTACGAGTCAAATCCGAGGCGAGGAGAACTGAACTGACGACGTCGGGTTCACCGAAGCGGAGTTGAGAGAAGATACGATCAGTCTTCTTCGAGTCTCGACAAATGAAGTAGCTGTTCGAAGTCGCATGATAGCCATACCTGTGCACTTCGTCATCAGCTAGGTGTCTTCTAGCGGATCTGAGGTGGAAACAGCAGGGTTCGCACTCACTGTTCAAATAAGAAATCTAGTTGTTGAGTGATCGTTTTGCCTTCTTCAGCCAAACTTGCAGCCATTTCAGTAAATATAGCAAGTGCGGTGACCTACAGCGAGCACTCCTAGTCAGCTTATCGTGAACTCTCGTACGAACGATCAGGGAGATAAACTTGACTGACTCCATCTTTATCCCGAATCTCGGTACCGTTCATGAACCCAATAGCTTCTTCGTACGCAAACATGGGATTGTACCCTTCTTGCTGTAGCTTGATCATTTCATTTCCAATCCACCTATTCCCGAAGAATTCGAACGGAAGTCAATCAGATTTGACGATGAGTCCCAGGATTGGAAGGCAGAGTAACGTGAACGTACTTGAAGCCAGTCAACGTTTCTCGGAACACGAACCCTTCTTTCTCTGCCATCGATCTCAACATTTTCGACGAAACGGTCGAAGCGCACATTCCCAACTTCTCTGATCATTTGCCCGTCCTCGTAGCGTCAGCTCTTGTACAGCCGAGGGAGATTAAGACACGAGACTGACCTATCGGGAGTCCTGACTGCCTGTAACGAAGTAGAGCTTGGTATCCCAATAAGGCGCCGATCTGATCACCTGTGAAAACGTTCCACTTCCCATCGACTTGCTCAGCAGCACAGAAACGATCTGGAGATGATTGAGTAGCATCGAGGGGAAGGAACGAGGAGGAAAACAAGCGAGATTGCGTCGAGTGAGCGCGATCAATTGGACGGTATCGAGACAAGGGGAATTGTCACGTACCAGCATCCGGATCGTTCGCTAGGACGACAGTCGAGCCAACCTCCTCGGCATGTCGTATCGCGAGATCCTATCATTTCCTCAACCAAGAGTCAGATACGTCAATTCGCAGAAATCGAATTCTCAGCGAAAGAAATAAGAACACGCACCAACGCTCCTTTCTCTTCAGGGTTCGGGAACTTGACAGTTTTGAAATCTGGATCCGGTACTCTCGATTGGTCCTCCACTACCGCGAAATGTTTGTCTGCCGAGAATCCGAACGATTCGATTGCTCGGAGGGCGAAGGGCAGTCCGACGCCGTGCATAGCCGTATATGTGAACAGTAGAGATGACTGTGAATTCATACTAGGATCACGCGTAGTTAGTGAGCACAGTGCGAACAGAGATCGAGGCAGGAGAAGGCAGGACGTACTCTTTTCGACTTGACAATTCTCCAGTCATAGCTGTATACTTCTGGATCATCTCTTCTGTTCCATCCCATTCGGATTTGTTCGAGGCAGAATCTATATTCCAAGTTTGTTCGTCGATTTCGAGCGATTCTTGAATCTTCGAAGCTATGCCGTGGTCGTGAGGAGGGATGATCTGAACTGCATTTGACCAGTACACCTGAGAGGCCGAGAAGGGTCAGCTAGTTGGAGTGATGAGCAAGGCGGGAAGGAGTGATCACTTTGTAGCCGTTGTCTACATGAGGAAGAGGGAGGAGGAGAGGCGTTAG
>Ga0308169_10004221_pt1 | contig 13520 bp, 19 predicted proteins | sample PhyBR1_2_FD_202139 | JGI IMG/M metagenome (GOLD analysis project Ga0308169, IMG submission 202139) | Phyllosphere microbial communities from UC Gill Tract Community Farm, Albany, California, United States - DLSLSB.R1 | ecosystem: Host-associated > Plants > Phyllosphere > Unclassified | place...
GTCGGCGTTGTAGCGAGTGCTGTCGATGATTTCTTTGACTTTCAGCACTCTAGGGACATCGTAAAATCTAACGCCCTGGAGTTGCTGATTGCCTCGGTCCTGGTTCCAAGATCCTCGAGTTGGAGTGCTGGCAGAAGAGGCATCCTGGAAGTTCAGGGTTCCGCAGCCGAAGACTCGATCGAGGATTCCCCTCTCCACAGAAACCGAAGTGATTCGATCCAGAGGGATCTCCAGGGAGTGACGGTAGAGGATGCCCCAGTGCTTGATCACCCGACGGTCAGTGAGCTCAAAGGTAGCATTCTTCCAGCGAAGCAAAGGAATCACCACATAGAAGAGCGAGAGGAAACCTAGGATGCTCTGGAGTGTGAGCTGACCCCAGTCATCCCACCAGTTCCAGCTTGTCTCCCGGGGAATGTAGACAGCTACCAGCACATGGAGTCCGATGAGAAGGACCTGCACCATCGCCGGCTTGAAGAGGATCTTGGGATGGGTCCTACCCCGCCAGAGCTCCTGCTCTCGGGATCGTTTACCCTGCGTTTCAGCCACTATGCCTGCCTCCGGTTTCCATCATCATCCTCTATCAGCCAGCGGTTCGACTACTTCCAGCTGTCCATGTGGATGAGCTCCCCGGAGATCGATCCAGTCTCTGAGTCGAGCTCACAGACGATGGCGGGCTTGAGCTCCGCGATCCACTCCCGAACCATGGCCTGGGGCCCTGGATCTCCATCTTCGATGAAGGCCAGGAGAATGTCGCCGTCGGAATTGAGGATCTCCCGGTTGCGACGCTGAGTGGCTCTTCGGCAACTCTTCCTGCCCTGCCAGCACCCTCCATCAGCGGGTTTCTCACTGGGGCATTCGGGGCTGTGGCACCAGCGATCAGCATGGTGAGCCTCGGTGATGAGGCCCTCCCGGGCTGCTAGAGTTGACGCGATCTTATCCGCACCCTTCTCACCGCCGTGGATCAGCGTTGCCTTCTCGGGACTCCAGCCGAGGAACTTCAGCGCTCGACTCAGGGAGCTTGCTACGGCTTTACGGCTACTCCAGCTCTTTGAGCCGGTGACTAGGATTCGGCCGCCTCTGAGGTCGGAGAAATAGCCGTCGATCTGCTCCTGGCTGGGCATCCACTTGGGTCGACTTTCTGCTTCAGCCTCCAGGGTTCGTTGCTGAGCTTCCTGAGCCCAGCTCGTCTGCCCGGTTACGGCCATCTGTTACGCTCCTTGAGGATCTAGCGCTCACAGCAAAGCGGCACCACGGGAAGTTTGTTCTCTTCCTATGATGCCGCGAAGCCGGACTGGGATTCAGCTATCCTGAAGTACTCTTTCGGGAGTTTCGCTGCGAAGCGCTCTCAGCCTGTTGATGATGGTGCTCTGCTCCTGCTTACGCTCGTACTGGCGAATCTCTCGGGCCACCGCACCGGAGCGCACATCCCGAGAGATGAGCGCATCGAAGCCGGCGAGCTGTTCGCTTGAGGCCTTGAGCACCCTGCTGGATAGTGCCCGAGTTCTCGCAACGGGAGTAGCGATCCTCGAAGAGATTCGGCTGTTACGAGCTTCCCGGCGAGTCTTCCGGTCGACTCGCATTGCCCGGTCGCTAGGAACTGTGGCGGAAAGAACAGGACCGTTGGCCTCTGCCTGGTAGCTGATCTTGATCTTCCCAGGAGAGACCGCCTCGACAGCCCTCACGGTCGTGCCGTCGAAGGTGTCCCCAGGTCGAATGTGAGCTGCTGGGACGCTCATGCGAGCTGTGCGCTGCTGGACGATGCGAGCAGCTGCGCCGGCTCGCACCTTAGCGCTCTGAGCCTTGAGCCGAGCGGTGTCCCTGGCAGCTGCAGCAGATGCACGAACCGTGTAGCCAGAGTCGATGAGTGCCCGAGTTGTGCGCTCCTTGCCTGCGCTCACTGCGTTGCGAACTCGAGCCTTCGCGAGGGCTGCCTTGCGACTCTTGGCGGAGCGCTTGATCTGCGCCTTGGTAGGCTGTGGCTTGGCCTTCTCGCTGCGGCTCTTTTCGAACTCCTCGAGTCTAGCCAGGGCGTCTTCGCGAGCGCTGCCATCCACAGGCGTGAGCATGAAGCTTGCCTTGCTGCTCTTGGCAGTGATCCTGTTTCTGAAGTCCTGGAGGCTTTCCTCCCGACCTGAGCTAAATGTCTCTTCGCTGTTGGTCTCTGCGACCTGATCCTCGGGTGAGAGCTCAACGAGTGGCCTTGTCTCCACGGTTTCGGGAAGGCTAGCAGGGCGATCCGTAGCTGGAGTCTCACCGTTGTAGTGACCGCGGATTTCAGCGACTGCCTCTCGTGCCTTCGCTCCGAGAGTCTTGAGGCTTGCGACTGCTGCCTTGACCTGGGGATTTGCCTGAACGCGCTCGATGCCATCGAGCCCTCGGTAACCGATGCGTCGGGCCCTCTCCTTAGCGGAGGGTCGAACGAGTACGGAGAACTTTCCGAAGGCTGCCTCAAGCTCCTCGCTGTAGACTTCCATGGCATCTTCGAAGCTGTCGAAGTGCATGCTGTCGTACTTGCAGCCGCGGCTGTTGGGGTTGGAGGAGTCTACGGAGCACTTCCGTGGACCCTCAGGTGTGAGGTGGTACTGTGTGGCCACTGGATCAGCTCCCTGCGATCAGTTTCAGCATATATCTATGGAGCTATCTAACGCTGAACGGCCTCAGAGCTGGAGGTCCTTGAGGAGTTCGGCTCGCCACTGGAGGTAGGAGCTCGCGTGGGCTGTGAGCTTGCTGTCGTTGACCACATACGCCTCGCTCTCACTGGAGTTCACCGGCGTCTCTGTGACCACGAGATCGAGGTTGGGGAGCACATGGAAGTCTCGAGCCACCATCTCAAAGCTCAGCCCCTGGAAGACACGCTGACCCGAATCGTCAAGTCCGAAGACCACGCTTGCGTCTTCGATGAAGAAGACCTCAGCTCCATCCTCGTCTTCCTGTCGAACGCCGAACTCTCGAATAGCGCTCGAAAGCTCTCGAACTGCGATCTGTGATGCCTTCATGGTGAAGCCCTTCTGTGATGTCCTGAACCATATCGGCTCGAGTCGATCTCAGGCGGTCTGCGGAATTCCTTCGAGAGAGTTCCTACGCTGAATCTGAAGAAGCCGAATGCTCGACCAGATCAGCCCTCCGAAGTAGAAAATCTGTCCGACAAGGTTCCCGTAGGCACCTGTTTGATACTGGAAGATCGTCCAACAGATTCCCGCAGCGAGAAGGATGGCCTTGGATACCCAGGGATGCTCTACCATCATCACTGCCACCATGAGCACGCTTCCGAGGTAGGCAAGGAGCTGAAGATTGAGGCCGATGCCTCCGTTGAGCACGACGAAGACTCCTGTGTAGGCTCCCAGGAGGATGATGCGAGCCGTGGTGCTACTGATCCAGAGGCTGAAGGCATCCGTTCTGCCCACCGTGAAGTAGACCAGGGTTCCATAGGCGAAGCTCATGGCGCTTAGGGTTGCAGCTACCGGCTGATTGAGGCTGAGGTACTGGCCCACTAGGACAGTGCTCAGCACTATGCTCACCAGTGCGATTTGGCGCTGACCTTTCACGAAGCTCAGGGCAACGATGAGGCAGGATGCGATGAGACCGAGGACTATGGCAAGAATAGCCGTCACTGGGTCACATCCATCTTGCAGCCCAGGCTTCGAGCGTAGTCTCGAGCCATCTGGCGAGCCTCTTCTACAGAGCCTTCATAGCGAGGGAGCTCGTCGTCTTCCTCGTCCCGCGTACCCTTGAAGCTCTGGGCGAGCTGCTCCATGAGCTGGATCTTCTGGCTTTGGCTCTGGAGATGCACGAGCTCACCACCACCAGATTTGGGATCTACCTGTGCGCCCCGGACGATGCCATCCAGGGACTTCGCGAGGTCCACTGGGTCCCCGTGGTATCCCCACTTCTCATTGAGGGCAGCCATCGCTAGGCCCACCTCCACGAGGGGATCCTCGTGCTCTACTGAGAGCTTGCCTCCGCCTTCGCGGACGAACTTGAGTGTCAAGGGTTTCTCCTGTGTGCGAATGAGTCTACTGTTCGATTCGATGCTACACCGTTCGGCAGCCTTTCGGCAACCTCTTCGCTGAATCGTCGCCTAAGACAGTGACAGCCCGGGGACGATGGATGTTTCGTCCCCGGGCTGTCAGTTATCTAGGAGGTCACCTAGGGCTTCCTAGAGGGTGCTACTATTCAGTGCTCGCCCGCGAGGATGAGCTTCACCGCAGCCTGGTTCACCTTGGTGATCGAGCCACCCATGAGCGAATCGTAGACGGCGAAGGACAGACCCCGGAAGGCCTTGTTGCCGCCGTTGATCCAGCCAGCGATCTCGCCGCGGGAGATCTCTCCGATGAGCTCACCCGAGTCCTCCGCGTAGCGAAGGAGGCCCTGGCGGATGTCCTCGATGAGGTCCTGCGCTGCGCCGACGAACTGGATGTAGAGCATGTTGCGGCGCTTCTCCAGCATTGCCTCCATCTGACCGTTGAGCTTGAGCTCCCCCACCAGAGCCGAAAGGTCGATGTCCTCGGGACCGTCGATCTCCTGGAGCTGGTCGGTGAAGGCCCGGGTGGAGACGAAGTCCTTGAGCTCCGTCTCCTGGAGAGCGTAGAAGAGCTTTCGAAGCTGCAGGTACTCGTTGGGCTTGACCTTGTAGATCGCCTCCGGACCGCCGCCGATGACGGTGACCACGAAGCCCTCGGTGTTGTCCGCGTAGGGCAGCGCCACTGCATCCTTCAGGCTGCCGACCTCGTGGGTCTCAGCGTAGGGGAAGCCGAGCTCGGTGACGATCTTCTCCGTACCGGAAGCCGGAGTCCAGCCGCCGCTGCGGTTGTCGATGGTGCCGAGGAAGATCAGGTCCTCGAGGTTGCCGTAGTCCACCGGGTGGGGCCGCTCGGGGGTGATGATCTCGAAGAGCATCGTGACACCAGAGATCTTGGAGAGCTCCGGAAGCGCGTCAGCGTACTTGGAGTCGAGGACCCGGTTGGCCACGGTCGCCTCCAGGGAGCCGAAAGACCCCTTGGTGGAGACGCGGAAGAGGCCGGTCGGATCGATGTAGCCGAGGCCGAGTGCACCGTTGAGCTTGTTAGCCACAACTGCCGGAAGATCCCAGGGGATCTCGGGAGCCTCATCGACCACGACATTCTCGTCATCATCGATGAGCTTGACTCGACCCCAGTCGTCCTGCGACTGCTGGACCGTGAAGAACTTCGGGAGACCTCGCGACTCAACGGTGGCGAAGTTGAAGTCGCCGTTGGGGACGCGAAGGATGAGCCCGCGAGCGAGCTTCGCAGCGGGAGTCCAGAGTCCGCCGAACTGCGTCTTCTTGGTGTAGCTGTAGATGCGCAGGTCGGAGTCATCGGAGTGCTTGCGCTCCTGGATGCGGTCGGCAGCGATGTCTGCGACGAAGTCATCCACGGAGACGATGTCCGAGAGGAAGATGGGAGTCTGGTTGGTGTCCATGAAGAGAACTGTACACCAACCAGACAGCCTGTGCAACAGGCTAGCGCCGAGAGCTAATCATTTGGCAGGAGCACGCCATCCCGGATCTCTCGAACCTCGTAGCACCAGCGGTAGGCAGGGTGGATCTCGGAGTTGATCCAGTCCACAGCCTCCCGGCGAGTGCTTTGGAGATCGTAGAAGCCCAGACGCCGAAGCTCGCCGTCTGTGTGCATCTTGTCCGCAACCAGGAAGCCATCGGTCATCTGGTCTTCGAGGTTGTCGTCCATCAGATCTTTCCCTGACCGCGCAGCCTGTTCTGCTGCTTCTCGAACATGGAGGCGATGACCTCCTCGGGGACAAAGCGACCGCCAGCAGCTGCACGCTGACGGTTGCGCTCCAGGGCGACCTCCAGGGGCACGATCACGGGGACCTCATCGAAGCGAGCCTCGTTCTCCTCGGCGATGCGCCGCAGGTCCTTGATGCCCGCCGGGTGGAGGTTGGTGTCATCGGAGATCACCGTCCACTGACGCTTGAGCCCGTGGTAGATGAGCTTCCGCTGGAGACTGGTCACATCGCGCTCGAGCTCCTGGAGGGGAGTCACCGTGTGGTAGGACTCGCCGAAGAGCTCGGTGCGGATGTCGTCCCGGTTGACCTTGAGAACCTGGTAGCCCTTGGCGCGGAGCTCAGCCTGGTACTCGAGGGCTGCGTAGGTCTTGCCGCTGCCGGAGATGCCGGAGAAGACGATGAGGTGAGCGCCCTGAGGCGACTGGGTAATGAAGTCCATGAGGCCAACCATACACGAAGGAGAAGCTCCTCGCAACACAAAAGAGGGCGAACCCGGAAGTCCGCCCTCTTCTGCAAATCACTCGTACGACTTGAATAGGATACTCCCTCTCATTCAGCGGCCAACCGCGTCACTTCGAAGGTATGAAGCTACTCTATCGTCTCAGGATTAGCCTGTCAACCATCTGTTCCAAAGCGATTCTTATAGGTATCTTCGTCTGTAAAGCTCTTGGATGATTCATAGGGCTTACTTGAGCATTCAGGATTCGGCTCTTTGCTCGTAACATTCTGTCCTGCGATGCAAGCCGCTATGTCTGCCCCCTTGTTCATAGTGAGTGCGTTCATAGCATTCTGTGCAAGATTGGGGTCTCTCGAGACCAAAGGAAGGTCAGCAAGCTTCTTGCCGTCGATGTCTAAGAACTCGATAGATTCCTTCGTAGGCTTTGCTGTGTCGACCGTACCAGCCCATCTATCCTTACAGCCTTCCTCGGTTGCTCCGCTCTGCGGCAAAGAGCCTCCTTGAAGTGGGCTCAGATCAATGTTAGAGCCCGATTCTTCCCACTTTGCTTGCACCATCTGACATCCATCGCTGACAAGCGCTGTTCCATCTTTGTAGAAAGAGGCCCAAGCATCTCCCTCTACCTTGATGGATTCTTTTTCAGCAGTTCCCCAAGTACCGATGGGGCTTATAGAGCCCTTTCCTACTGCTTGAGTTCTTGATCCGTCATTCTTCTGCGGCTGATCACTCGAGCTACTACATCCGGATACTAAAACTGTCAAAATTGCTACTAGTCCTAGACTTGCAAGCGTTTTCCTCATTGAAGTTCTCCAAGCCCTTAGGCTGTTTCGTGGGACGAAAGACTTGGCAGATATCAGACGGGGAAGCGCTCTGTGAATTCACCGAGGTCGCCGATCCAGAGATGAGTGAAACTGTAGCCCTCTGGAGGCTCATCGTTGCTGATCCACAGGGTGGGAACCAGGTAGCGCTGAGCATAGAAGGGGATCTCGTTGACAGGACCAACCTGAAGCCCCGTGCCAGCTACGATGAGCAGGTCACTCCAGTCCACGGAGGTCCGGAACTCACTCACACCGTTCACGCCCTCGAAGAAGAGGCTGATGTCAGGCTTCAGGGGAGGAAAGCCACAGACCGGGCAAGTGGGGAGCACATCGCCCTCGAGGTCGGCCATCGGGAAGGTGTTGCGGCATTCGATGCAGATGGCCCGAGAGCTGTTTCCGTGGGCCTCTGTGACCTTCGAACTTCCTGCCTTCGTGTGAAGCCCGTCCACATTCTGAGTGAGGATCTCGAGGAAGGTTGTCTCCTCCCGGTGCTCCAGATCCACGAGCCAGCGGTGGAAGCGAGTGGGTTCGAGCTCACCCTGGAGCTCGGTCGCCCGCAGGGTGCTCCGGTAGACCTCCCAGAAGGATCGAGGATCCCTGCGCCAGTAGGGAGCTGAGAGGAGCGCCTCCCGAGGTTCATCGTAGGGCCAAGACGCATCCGTAGATTTGAAGTCAGGGATGCCTGCCTCTGTGGACACCCCAGCTCCAGTGAGCACGGTGATGCGCCGGGACTTCCGAAGAAGGCCCTTAATGCGCTCATCGTTCTCCTCGACGGTGGGCTTTTCAGCCCTAGAGAGCTGCTCCCAGAGCTGCTTGTCGCCCTTCATGGAGAACCTATCGATTCTCGTTGGCGGCGAAGACGACCTGCCACTCAGCCCAGGTCCTACCGTTGACCCTGATCTCATCCACATGCTTGCGAGCCATCTCCAGGGCTTCCTCCAGGGTGTCCCAGCGGTACTGATGCTGCTGGTAGCGCTCCGGGCTGCCCCACTTACCAGCCCGGGAGAGCTCATCGAAGCCATCGGTGACTCGGTAGCCGCCCCGGCCGGTGTCTCCACGAACGCCTCGCCACTGCACACGAACTGAGAAGTGGCGAAGCTCATCATTGTCGAGCTCCATGCCCTCGGGGAGCACCATGACCTCAGTGGTGAGTTCGATCCCGCTCATGTTCTCTTCTCCTGCTTCGACAGTTCTGTGGACATCATCCTACACCCTTTCGGCTATAACTGCAACTAGAGCCATTCGACTCTACTGGGGAGGAGTTCGAAGTCGAAGTCTGAGGCTGAGAGGTCCGGAAGCTCAAAGGCCTCATTGATCTCGTCCGCACCATAGAAGTCGCAGCCGGTACTGTTCCAGGTCCCGTCGTTGAGCTTGAGTCCCACGGAGAAGTCAGCATACTCGGTATCCGAGCGTCCCTCGAAGATCACCGTGCCTTCGGGCTGCTCTCTGAGCCAGGTCGTGATTTCCCGGTGAAACTGGTTATAGCCTCCCTCGGTACTCGTGAGCTCATCGCGTTTTTCCGAGGTTGCGATCACCTGATGTTCAGCTCCGAGGATCTCAAGCCTCGCGTTATCCTCTGCAGCGTACTGCTGAACGACTCCCATGCCCTCTCCGGTGTAGTTCGAGAGCGAGAAGCGCACTTCACCTCCAAAGCTCTTACTAATGGCAACGGCCTGGCGCTGACCGTCCCTGCTGAGCACTGCTACGGTTCCCGCAGGTGCCTCTAGGAAGCTGTCGATGGTTGTCATGGATTCCTCACTCTGTTCATTACTACAAACGAAAAGGGGCGACAATGAGATCTCTCGCTGCCGCCCCCCTTGGGAAGTTCAAGCTCAGCCCTTGGCTGCCTTGAGCTGCTTCTTGATGGCCTTGAACTCCTTGAGCTCAGCCTTGGTGAGTTCCCCCTCCTCAGCGAGCGCCTTGAGCTCCTTGCCTCTCTTCTTCAGCGCCTTCAGGTCCACGGCTGCATCAGACTTCTTGTCCTCCTTGGCCGCAACCTCTTCCTCTAGCTCTTCAGCCTCTGCCTCTTCTTCGGAATCCTCTTCGGCGTCGAGCTCCTCGGCGGCCTCTGATTCCTCATCGGCGTCTCGCACATCCTCGACCTCTTCGATGGAGGTCTCCTCAGTGCTGTCAGCTGCGAAGATCATGGGAGCATCATCGAAGTCCTCGGTGAGCTCATTCTCGTCCACCTCTACGGCCTCGGCCACATCGGCGGTTGCCTCTGCCTCTTCGGCTTCGCTCACGGGAGCGTCACCCTTGGTGCCGTCGGGACCGAAGCCTGCCTCCTCGAGGCGAGCAACGAGCTCGCTCTTCTTACCGGCGGTGGAGAGGCCCTCGCCCTTGAGCAGGGCCTTGAGCTCATCGACCAGGAGAGACGCCAGGCCCTTGGGCTGATCCTTGGCGTCCTTTTCCTTAGCCTTACGAGCATCCTCATCCTTGAGCCTCTTCTGCTCAGCGTTGAACTCGGCCTCTGTGAGGGGGAAGTTCTTGCTGCGGTTGGGGCTCACGGTGCGGTTCTCTGCGAGCACAGAGTCCACGAAGGCGTTGTACTTCTCGGGCGAGGTGCTGTTGAAGAAGTTCTTGGCCTCCTCGTCCGTGAGGTCGGTGAAGTAGGAAGCCAGGATGCGGAACTGACCGAGACCGAGCTTCTTGTCATCTGCCATCGGGCGGAAACGAGTAGCCATGTCGGCAGCGCTCTTGACCTGAACCTTGGCTGCCTCCTCGGCCTTGGCTACCTTGTTGACCACATAGGTGAGCTCAGCGTCAGCGGTGAAGGTCTTGGTCTTGCCGTCCTCGGAGGTCTCGAGGCTGTAACCATTGGCCTCAGCGATGGCCTCACCCTCGACGAGCTTGCGCTCTTCCTCATTGAGGTGCTGCTCCAGCTTGGGCTGAACACCACCGGCTGTTTCACCGTTGGCCACCATCTCCTTGCGGGTAGCCTCAAGCTGCTCCCGGAGAGCCTCGATGTAAAGGAGCTGTGCGGGGTCGTAGTGGTACTTGCCTGCGAGCTGCTTCTTGAGGAGCACGGCCAGGGTCTCCAGGGTGACGGTGCTACCTGAGAGACTCTTGGGGATGATCTCCACGAACCAACCGATCTCCCGAGCAAGATCCCGGAGAGGTCCGCGCTCGGAAGTTGTCTCGAAGCCGAGGATCTCCTCGGTGCCGAGACCTCCGTCGAGCTCCTTGAGCACGCTGTTGGTGGCGGGGAAGTTCCACTTGTCCCACTCGATGATGCGACCCGAGAGCATGTGGAAGAGGTCGGTGGTACCCTCGGAGGCGGAGACGCCATCGGAGATCGTCACGGGAACGGTCTCGAGCTTCCACTTCTTGGCGAGTTCGTAGCGGTACTGGCCATCCACGATCCGGTGCTCAGCGTCCAGGGTGATGGGCTGAACCCAGCCGAACTTCTGGATGGCCTCGGAGAGGACCCTCTCGGTCTCCTTACCACGGAATCGAGTCTCGAGCTCTCGGGGGACAATGTCCTCGACCGGGAAGTCGGGAACGAACTTCAGCGAAGCGTCCTTGATCTCGATCTTCTTGGCTGCCCGCTTGGCCTTGGGCTTCTCAGCGTTCAGGATCTCGACGGGGGTCTCACCACTGCCACCCTTGGTGTCACCCTCGGTGATGATCTCGACCTCTGCGACCTCGGGCTCAGTAGCCTCGACCTCTACAGTGGAGGTCTCTTCGACCTCAGCATCAATGCTGGGAGTCTCGACGACTGCCTCATCCTTGAGCTTCTTGCTCTTGTCCTTCTTGTCCTTCTTAGCCACAGTTTTCCCTTCCGACGGCTGTTTGCGCTACAGTACCGAACGCGATGGAACTCATATCCACCAGCTGTTGGAACTTGCTGAGAGTTTGCTACTCGGGATCTACCGAGAGACCAGCGACGGGGAAGAGGAGCCCCGATGCGAACTCCGCCGTAGAGATCTCATGCTTCTGCTGCTTCACGGCTGCAGCTCCGAAGGCTGAGCCCTGGCTCTTGGGCGCGGACTTAGCCTCAACGGGCGAGGCTTCCCAGCTCCCATCTTCACGCTGTGCTCCAAAGCGCACTGAACCACTTTCACTGAGCACCGAATAGGCCTCAGCAAGGGATCCTCGATTACTGACCTGGTGGGTTCGTGCCCGGGGAAAGTCATCATCCGAGAGCTCATCGATGCTGTTGGGATCGATGGCGTAATTGCGCTCGCGCTTCTGTCTGCGCTCCTTGCCCGATGGGACCTGGGCATAGGGGTCTGCGTCTGTTGCAAGGCGTTTCTTGAGATCCTCATTCTCCGTGCGCTTGAAGCGCTCCCGGAAGAACTGGGGACCCTTGTCGAGGAAGCCATCCTTGGGCTGAATCTCTTTCCTGAACGACATGGCGTTGGTTTCCTATCTAGGTCTTTCGTGGGCAGGGGGAAAGCCCCGGAGCATTGAACTATCGGCTCCGGGGCTTTCCCTGGGGTCTTACTGCTGGCTTAGATGAGCCTTGGGAATCCCCAGTTCTCGTCCTCGGGGAACTCGCTGAGGGCGTCTGCTTCCACGAGTACGCTTCCTCCACCGATACGGTGGAAGTCGGGGCTGTCCACCATGTTCTCCGGGCCCAGGTAACCCCTGGGGCTGGGCTCAGGAGCTCGCCAGGACTCGCTCGTGTAATACTTGCCGGACTCCTTGAAGAGCGTCACGGAGACCGTGCGCTGCTTCTTCTCTCCGCCGAGTTCGATCATTGGTTCTTTCCGTTCTGTGCTAGGCTGCCAGCTAAGGCGTGGATACTGCATAGTCGATCATGCCGACATTCTGACCGTAATGCCGTCTCAGGGAGCTTCCTACTGTCTCCTAGAGGGTCAGAATGGCGGTCGATTGCGCTCGATCTGTGCCTCGAGCTCGAGGATCCTTGCCTCTGCCACCAGGAGTCTACCGATGAGCTCCGAGCGACTCTCTCCGGAGAGATTCGCTACCGCTGGAGGTCGAATCATCGATCCGGCGGGCCGCACCGGAGGATGAAACTGCACCTTGGCGGCCTGCATGCCGATGCCGTACTCTTTCTTGGATCCACCCATGATCTTCACTCACTCTCTTGCTGGAAGCGCCTCTTGCGGCTGTGCCAATGCTTGTACTGCTCCACCCAGGCTCTGTAGTCATCCATGCTCATGGGTATGTACTGAGAGCTCCGCAAGATCTTCTCGAAGATGATCTGCTGTCGCCCATCATCGATGGTGTCGATCTTCATACCGTCCTGACTGGCGAGGACGAACTTCCGCGGGCTGACCTCCGTCTCCTGGCTGATGAGAAGATTGGGGAGGGCGAGCTCGTCTCTCCAGTCCCGGTGGACGAAGGCTCCGGCTCCGGTGAGATCCCAGAGCTCTTGCGTACAGCCTGGCTCGTAGTCGTCCAGGGCGATCTCAAAGAGGTTGCGGCCCTCAGCAGCCTCAGTGTCGCGGACATTGCAGGTGTCCTTGTCGAGATAGAGGGTTCGGAGCACATCTCCGGGCCTAAGGTTGCCAGTCACTGGAAACTCAATGCGCTTCATGTTGGGCTCCCTTCTGGTCAGCGATGTTGGAGAGGTCCATGGGCGTTCCACCGGCGAGGTCGAGCCTACCGAAGCTGTCTACGGCTGGAAGCACCCACTGCGTGTTGCGCTCCTCGATCTCACGCTCCGCAACTTGAGCCATGAGATCCTCGATGGTCATGCCGCGCTCTCGAGCGATCTCCTCATAGTGAGCAAAGTCCTCCTCAGTGAGCTCCAGGGTGAACTGATCTTCACCATTGCGCTCATCGAAGAACTCGAGAACTACGGTGCCCTTGGTGCCCCTGGGACTGTTGGGCTTCTGCTCGCGCTTTGTCTTTTTCCTACGGCTCATCTGTCGAGTCCCTGTTCCTTTCGCAGATGCTATCAGTGCTGTACGCTAATATCCCAGCTCAGTCTGAACCAAAGTCCTCATACATCCAGAGATCGACTAGAGCCTTCGGCGGACTCGCGGCGGGCCGCCGGGCCTCGAAAGTCTTCTCTATCTGAGCGATCACAGCAGCTTTCAGCCCCTGGGCGATCTTGAGCTGATCCTGGCATGTCGATGCGCTCTCCTCACTCCAAAGCCCGTGGTGAACCCCACAGATGTAGGTTCCACTGTCCCGGATTTCGGTGCGAAAGCACGCTCCCTGGGTGGCAACGATCTGCTGAAGATAGTCAGCAGCAATCCTGCTTGCGGTATTTTGGATCTCACGGGCTGATAGTCCGCTCTCCTCTGAGAAGTCCGGAGAACGCCTCTTAGCTCCCGAGGGGCTGATCGGTCGAATGTAGCGGTCGATGCCGAAGGCATCGTGGCTCGATAGGGGATTCATCAGGCCTCAGCACTCCGAAGCTCCACAGAGCTGATCCACTCGATGAGGAAGCGTCCGATCTCGTGGAGCTCGCTGGCGGCCACATAGCCACTGCGGTCGCCGACCTCTAGGTGCTTGACCTGCTCCATGACCGAGCCCAGAGCTCGCTTCACGGCGCCACCCTCTCC
>Ga0308169_10004222_pt1 | contig 13519 bp, 25 predicted proteins | sample PhyBR1_2_FD_202139 | JGI IMG/M metagenome (GOLD analysis project Ga0308169, IMG submission 202139) | Phyllosphere microbial communities from UC Gill Tract Community Farm, Albany, California, United States - DLSLSB.R1 | ecosystem: Host-associated > Plants > Phyllosphere > Unclassified | place...
TACTCTACCAAACGACGAGGCCTCGCCGGATCATCCATCGATGGGATGCTCCCCTGCTCCCCGGCACGACAATGGCCACACGCCGCGCAACCACCCATCGTTCCCGTCCCGCCGAGTGATAATCATCCCTCGACTAGGCGGCGACGAACTGGGGGAAGCAATCCTTGAACGTCTGCTTCGGGTGCTTGTTGTCCGAGTGGAGCTTGAGCCTGGTATAAGCGGTGTCGGCCTGAATGTACGGAGCCATGACCCACTGAGCCTCCTTGGACGTGCTCTGGAACGTGCTCTTGCAGATTTCGCACTGGATGCTCTGGGCAGCCTGCGCGTCAGCTCGGCATGTCGCACGGATGCCATCGTGGAATCCTCATAGGATCTGATTCGAAAAGCAGGTACTCACAGCGTTGGTCTTCAGCTGCGAGCCGGCCTTCTTCGCGTCCTTGGCGTTGATCTCCCGCTTGTGGGCGGCTTTGGCTCCCTGCACGTCAGTGCGGTCCGAAGAGCTGGTTGATGCGACCGACGTTTCCACCACCCATCTTTACTGTGAGCTTGTTCTTGTTCTGGATATAAGGGGAGGATATGAGAGTACTGTGGAAGGCGGGCGGGAGATGGGCGGGATATGTATTGATGGCAAGTGCAGAGTGACCGAAGCGCGGTGAAAAACAAGTGCAATCCAAATGGACGGAAAATCGAGGCACCGGCGGGTTGATACTTTACGTAAGATGCGCCACCCCACCGCTCGAGTGGCGAGTTGAGTGGCGACTGGTCGGACACCTTCAAGAGCGAAGGGATCCTTCGCCCGCAGAGAGTTCCGATGAGGCACTGTCCGAGCTAGCGAGGTTCAGAAGTGACTGTTGGCATTTGAGCCTCGTCCATGGCCCGTTGTTACTGTATTGCATGTCGTTGAGAGCGAAGCGTTACGATGTGTGATCGAATTCTTATGCTAGCGCTTGATGATAATAGTAACGATTTCGATCATCGAAATGACCTCACCCGCTCAACGAGGCCATCCACACGAAGGCGTCGCAGCAAGTGCCGGTAACTGGTATCAGCGAGGCCGCCTTGTGGAGGTACACCGGGCGGCAAAGACACTCACACCCCGCGGAAGAAAGCTGCGCGCAGTCCCTGCCCTTGACGCTTGCAGTGAAGCTGGGCATGGAACTAGCTCCACAGGCTCTGCCAGGACAAGGCGGCATTGCCCAGAGGTCGGACCAAACCAGCTCTCGGTGCAAGTCTCTGGATCTCAGCACTCCGATGGCCTGTCTTCGCGAACGCAGACGATGCCGCATGGCCGAAAGCTGCGACACTCACCGGGCACATAAGCAGCGTAGGCCTGCGCGCACTCATACAGATTCTGGACCGTTTCGCTCCACTCCTGCCCCACGTAGCTGTACACGGCGTCGTACATGGTGCCGTAGACGACCTCGCCCGTAGGGGGAGAGCCCTCACAAATTGGGTACGAGACTGTCGAGCACTGTGGATTCCCGGCGGACGACGTGCGGGTGGAATGTCTGGAGAGAGAAGCGTGTCCATGGTTGGGCCTGGACGCAAGCTTGTCGTTTCCGCCAGGGATGCGGGCGGAGGTGGTGTGCGAAGGGACCGAGGCGACCACGCAGAGAACGAGGGCGGCGATCAGGAGGAGCGAGAAGAGGCGGAGCATCGTGCCGACAGCCGCGTTGAGGCTGGATCAAGGGTCGAGTCTTGGACAACACGAAGGGGAAGACACCGGAAGGTCAGGTGAGGGCGAGGCTGACATACCGGCAGTCCCCAAATAGCCGTCCGAATAGCGTTTGTCGGCGATTTGCGTGCATGGAAGGAGTACCTTTGACTAAGCTCCGCCTGACACTGACTGCCACGATCGGTCTAAGGCCCGGCACATATTATGAAGGGAGCCTGAAGAACTATTGTTCATGCACGTCCACCGGCTCAACACTTCAAGTGATCGGCTGGCAACATCAGACATGATGTACCAGCAAACCCGGCATCATCCATCCGGATGATCGGCCGACAATCCTCGGGTGCTCGCTGTACGAGTGCCCGGTCGTCAGCCGCGTGGCGAGTGGCGGAGTGGCGACTCGCCGGCATTCCGAGCCTTTCTGTACAAACGCATGGGCAATCGCTTGCGAGGCTATGGATGACGGACACTCCGCCATGGCCGAGAAGAACAACACAATACCCCAGTATTGCATCCTGCTCGACGAATACTACCCCATTTCTACCATCCCTTGTGAGATGCAAACAGTCCTTGACTCCCCAATCGACGAATCACAAGCTATCAAAACCGATCCGCTTCACCTACAAAGACAGCTATGTCGACTGCCGTGCCCCTTCGAGGCCAATCCCCTCAATCATACGCGTCACAACATGTTCCGGTGACTGCCATGTATCAGCCATGTTTCATCCACAATGCTTATTTTCCGACTCTGCGGCGCAGACACTCACATCCCTCGGCAGCAATCTCTGAGCATTCTTTGCCCCTGACCGCCGCGGACACCCCGGTCACGTCCACTCGTGCGCCCAGTGTACCGTCCAGAATCCAGCAGTCGTCGGAGCTGGGGTCATAGAGGGCTTCCACACATGCTGCGGTGAGCAACAGGCCAAGCAAAAGCTGCGTTTCACCGGGGAGGCAGACACGGAGCCAGTCGGCTCAATCATGCGAAGCCCCCGATCCATGCTTGCCCCGCATGAGGGTGTCAAGGAGGAAGAACTTAAGAACAGAGGGAGGGATGATCTAACGAGCGTAACGCACCGGAAGTAGAGGAGCTACATGCCTGTGCGCAGGCCTACACCGACGCCGCGCGGATCATCTGTATGCTCTGTCCCTGAGCCGCGTATATCGCGTTCGTCATGACGCCATAAACGATTTCTCCTGAAGAAGGCGAGCCCTCGCAGATTGGATAGGTGACACTGGAAGCTTGTCGCTTGCGGGCAGGATAGGTGCGAGAGACCCGGCGCGCGAGAATCTCGTGTTTGTTGGTCTGTCTGTCGGCGAGCCTGTAAGCAAGAGATGATGAGTCGTGCAGCCCCCGGTGGGCTTTTCCAGAATCTGCAAGACTGAAAAAGGTGAAAATGAGAAGGGTAGTTACGGACAGCATCGCGAGGGTTGCACTCAGGTTCGGGCGATCGACGGACCGAGGGGACTGCAGGGTGGATCGGGAGGGAGTCTTTCGATCCAAGTCGGCATGGTGTCCCCGCTCTTAAAAGCTGTGACGGGCTTAGCCATAATCGGTACACCGAGAAACAGAAACATTCACCCCAGCATCGCCAGATGCGACCGAATATCGTGTGATACAGGCGGTTCATGAGGCGCAAGCCAAGGAGCGGGATTGAAACGACCGTCACTGTTTCAACATGACACAAACGCATATAAGCAGCACGCTCCTGGGTGCGACCGTCAGGGCGGCGATGGGTTCATACCGATCAAGTCGACGCGATGTAACATCATGCGCACACATGCACTGTCACGATACAGACTCATCACGATACAGACTCATCGGATGCCAGCCCCATCCCTAGCAAGACACGATACGAGGAGGTCCAGCGCTATCCAGAAACAGTCAGACCGAAATACACAAACGCTTCCGACTCCCTTCGGCGGAGGCATGGATAAGTGCCCGCTCGTACATGCACCAAGTAGCAATCCGAGGGGCATGTCGAGGTTGATCGGCGATCATTGCGAGGGCCGACAAGGCCCAGGTCATGGCGAGGAGAAGCTTGCAATTGAGCGACATGATAGGAGCAGGACAATGATGGCAAGAGAGCGAGTGTCGGGCCAGAAGCGAAGAACAGACGAGGCCGATGATTCATGTAGTCAATGATGTCGAGAGCGATCGGATATAATGAGGAATACACCTCCTGCGCCGCTAAGGGTGATAGGTCCTTTGAGGACATGGTCATTACGATTTACGGCCCGATTGATGATGCAGAGGACTGCCGATTCACACAGGAGCGAAGGCCAGATGAAACGACGGCCCTGGTGGTGAGGGTGAGGCGGAAAAGTCGTGGCCGGCTTGTCCAGACAAGCATTAAGCAAGACGGGCAGGCACGCGAGACGCGATGAAGCGAGCCTGACATGAACAGTTTCCTGTGTCAGGCTGAAACCAATGACGCACCGCACGGCGCGCTGCTGTCGACGAGCCCGACACCAACTGCAACTACGACCCATACCGTGACCTTTAGGATGACAATGGGCGATCTATCCTTGGATCAGAAGTGCAAGCTCGCCGCTGAGCTGATTGTGCAGTCGCCTCCAGGCGAAGTCAAGTAGGTCCAGCTCCTCTTCCGCGCCGAGCTTGAGCTGATGCCGCCAGTGATGTAATAAACGGTATGCCCTGCTGCTGCCCTGGCGTGCACGCGCTCATTAGCAGACTTGCGGAATATCATCAACGACGACGAAGCATTGATGGCCTCTGTCCGACCGGCGCTGAGGGCATACAACTTGTCGCAGCTCACAGCGGTCGAGCACTCTGCCGCGGACGGTGTGCCCGCGCACTCTGTGAGTTCCAGCTCGAAGGACGTGGCTGATGGGCAGAGTCTGTTGTCACACGCTACAATCTTGCCTGGAAGTGAGGAGGATGGCGAGAGGCATGTCGACGCTGAGGGCAAGCGGAGCTTCGCGTTTGATCACATAACATTGGTGCGTGGTGCAGCTAGGGCAGATACGCTGGGCTAATTCTAGGGCGTCTCAGACTACCAGCCTTACGAGTTGCCAGAAGAGGAGGCGTCGTTCCGGTAAGCTTACAATGCGGCAAATGCGGCTTCCACGCGATCTGACGCCCAGAGCCGAACTGGCGAAATCACTGGCCGCTTACACCAAGAACCACTTCCAATCGGGATCATACGCCGTTTCGTCGTCCCAATACCCTCTCCTACCTCCCGCACCACCCGCCCGCGCCCTATCGACCTCAGCAGACACAGAGACGGCTGCGACCGATGAAAACGAGGAGACTGTCGCGGACGCCTCAGACCCGCTGGAGCAGGAAGCAGAGAAGCCGGAGGAGCCCATCGTGACAGATGTCGTGTCAGAGCAGGTTGGCGCTGGCGAAAGTGAACCAGCTCCAACGCCAGCCGTGGGCGACTCGCCAAAGGAGGAGCTGGACCAGCCGGGAGGCATCGAGAAAGCCGACGAGGAGATCGCCGAAGTGAAGCAGGAAGAAGAGGGTCAGGCGAAGCAGGAGGAGGCTGGCGAGACAGCTGCTACAGGCGAGGGGAGAGGTGCTACTACTGAGCCGGAGCCAGCAGCTCCAAGCGCCGCAAAGCCGCAGATGGAAGAGGTCGTGCCGGAGACGGAGGATGAGGTCACACAGCAGCCTGCAGCGGAAGACCAGCGGGAACAGAAGAGGGTGGAGAACCCGGTGTACACGCTCGAGGTCGTTGGCAACCGGTACAACCCGTCGAACTTCTGGTGAGCCTGACTTGATCGGCCGGCGGTCAGGCGCTGATTTGTAGGACTGGGCGATGGAGGACTCAATGGGTCGTCGACCAGACTGCCGGGCTAGTCAGCGGGACTATCCAGGTCGACGTGCACTACTACGAGCAAGGCAATGTGAGTGCTTGCAACGAGGCGGGACTCTAGATCTAACTCGGCAGGTGCAACTCGCCACGAAGCACACGGCATCATTCCCCTGCCCAACGCAGTCTAACGGCTCTCAATCCGTCGCATCGCAAATCGTCACGGCCATCGCCAAGGCCGAGACGAATTACCAGCTCGAGTTGACTGAAGTGTACGACGAGCTCGGGGATAAGGCATTCAGGGCGTGAGTGGCGGTGGCATCAAACGCGTGACGTAAAGGATGTTGATGGCCCAGATTGCGTCGAGCATTGCCAGTGACGAGGCAGAAGATGGACTGGGAGAAGGTTGGCGGCTACTCGCTGGGATCCGATTTGAGCAAGGCGAGGGCGTAATCTGGGAACGCAAGCTGTATGTAGTCACGATAGATACGACATGTAAGATGCATCCGTGAGATGCTTGTTGAAATTTACAGTCCCGGTGGACCCTCCTGTCCGGGTGCCTGAACGTGTGTGTTGTGTTTTGGTGTGTCGGTGCGTTGGTGGGCTCACCCGATCACGCCGGCACGTCGCTCAAACCGATTTTAGCGCGTCTGCATCAACTTGCTTCTCCAACTCATCCATCAACATACGCCCATTCCATACCGCTGCGACCATGCAATCAAACGTCGTCAACCTCGACGAATCCCCGCCAGACTCGCCACCGGACACTCCCCCTGCCCGAGCATCGACCAGCTCCGGTCCTCGGACCGTCGCCCGTATCGACCTCAAACGCCGTCCAGTCCGCGATTTCGCCCTGGCTGCCTTCCAACGCGAAGAGGACCTCCCTCGACTCGTCGCTGCCCTGGAAGAACACGACAACCAGCCGCGAACCTTCAGATTGATGTACCCCGGGCAACGGATCACCGAGATTTCGCTGCGACGTATAGCGTCCGAACCCGGGCTGGCTCACATCAGATCAGAGGCTGGCGATTCCGACGTCACCATCAAGGCCAAGAAGAGGGAAGACGCGGATGAAGCGGACTCGGCGTCGAGCACCGAGAGGGATGAGCCCGGAAGGTCATTAGCGAGAAAGTCGCCCGCATCAGGCGTTGAAGGAGCGAGGCTCGCGGCTGACGGGGACTTGGCGGGTGGCCACGAGGGGGAGAAGGGGCTGGAGCAGGCGAAGAAGAAAAACAAGAAGAAGAACAAGAAAAAGAAGAAGAAGTCGGCGGGCTCGGAGAGCAAGAAGGACGAAGCGGAGGTGGAGGAGCTGCTTGATGAGGAAGCTGTCAAGGGCACGAATGAGCTGGACCGCGCTGACGCGGATGCAGCCGGTCCCGAGGGCGAAGTTGACATCGAGCTGGGAGGGCAGCCAGACCCCATCCCGAGGAGTCTTGACCCGGTCGAAGAGCAAGACGAAGGGTCCGACGAGACGGCTCAGGAGGATCCCGACGCAGGTGACGTCAGCTCTTCGACCATCGACAACACACTGCTCGTCACACCTCACATCGGTAGTGAGGCACTCCCACCATTTGGGGAGCTTGATGCCGTCATCGGCATCAGCGAGGTCCACGCGAGCGAGGGAAAACCTACAACCGAGGTCATTGTCCGCATTCCGTCGCCTTCCGGCTCGAGTACCCACGGAATCTCCGGACCTGCAGCCGAGAACAGCGCTCAGAGGGGAGGGGGTGGCTTGGCTAGTGGTCAAGAGACTAAAGACGAAGTTGAAGAAGAGGCAGAGGGAGATTCGGAAGGAAGGGCCGAGGAAGATGTTGAGGAAGAGGTGGAGGGAGAAGATGCGGACGAGAGCGCCGATCAGCGGTCCGTTGGCCTCTAGATGCCTGCCCTGTTCAGCGCTTACCCCCGCCTACAGTCAGCCTACGATGGATCCCACCACTGTCACTCAGCGACCCACCGCCGAGGAAACCCTCCAAGGACCAACTGAGCGACTCGAAGTCCACCATTCCTCCCCTCTTCTCGAGCCTATTCAACCAGTCTTCATCGACGTTGACGGAGTACCCCTGCCCTTGGGCCGTTCGTGGACTTTGTGTCACTCCATGACAGGCGCTAGCACACAAAGCCCCACTCCCAGCATCCTGCATGGCCTCAACGGGCCCTCGCCTCCCCTCGGACGACAAGCAGCCGAAGACTACTCGCACGGCCTGTTCAAGTTGTTCACCGCGCGTACGATCCAAGACCTATTTGGCACCTGGAAGGCGCTGCGTCGCAAGATCGCTGCCAGGAGAGGCCGATACATCGAGCCCATGGAAGACCCTCCTCTGCCCGGTCTTAGAGGTCTCGGTATCGCCCATCTGCCGGACGACACCAACTTTCACTTTTTCCTCGAACACGTCAAGCCCATGTGGGAAGACGAGGTGTGCAAGCGCGGGGGTAAAATTATGATTACTGGCAACGCTGATGACGTGTGTGACCAGCATCCGCTGCTTGGCCAGCGCTGACGGTAGATGGATACCCTATTCTTCGAGCTAGTGTTGATTCTCGCTGGAGAACAGTTCCACGCCGCTGCCCCTACGCCGCCCAACATGTCCTGCACCGTCGTCGGTGCGGTTCTATCGAAACGCCGAAGTACCTGCCGTATCGAGGTCTGGGTCGGCGGACGCGAGCCACTCGATGCGGAATGGGTGAGGCAAGTCGAGAAACACGTGCGGGACTCATTCCCCGGTCAGAACATCTTTGAATACAAAGCGTTCCCGTCGTCCGCCAGACCGATGAGACCGCGGCGCGAACAGAATGGGCACCGATCTGTCAGCACTGGATCAAGTGCTTTCGGGCGCGGTCTCGGGAACGTGATCGGGCCGAACGGCAGGTGAAGAGTTGGTATCATGGATCAAGGCGACGGCATAGATGGGAGAAGTGAGCGATAAGGGCGGTCATGACGGATTGGCGAGGTCATTATCAGCATGAACTTCCTTTCTTTGTAGCGCAGACATTTCTTTGAGCATAGCGACAAGGCACTGTACATATTCTTATTTGCATGCAGACTGATCCATGCGCCAGCGCCTGGTAACGCGGATAGGCGTAGGCCCCCATTTGACCTGGGACCCGGCGCCACCGCCCCACGCACGTTCCTTTCTCTCTCGCGGGCGGATGGGGCGCGACTGAGAAAGGTGAGCGATCTATTCGCGTGAAATGCCTAGCCCAACGTTCACCATGCACACTTGGTCTGATCAAGCCATACCTCGCTGCAAAGCTCGTGTTACACTCTTTCATACGCTCACTCTTTAGTCGTCCGTATCGACTCGCTAAAGACGTCAGTCCCATCAGCTAGGCGTCTTCGACCAATTCCCCTTATCGCGGAGCTACACGCACCACTCGCGCCCCGCAATATCGCGGAAGCCAGCAACACTCCACCGACCGTCTTGGCTGATCCATCACCATCACACTCATTCTCAGCCCCTCACTGTACATACGCGATCCCTCGACATGCTCGACGCCCCTGTCGACCCCTCGGCGCTCAGGATGGTTTATCTCGCGGCGCCCATATACGCGGGCTTCCTGATGGCATACCGGCATTTCTCACCCCGCTTCGCCAGCGAACGGCAACGCGCGTACATTCTGTCGGCCATCTCGTCATGCTCGATGAGCTTCATGTCGTTGCCATTCCTGTACTCGTACCTACGATACGGGATGAAGGAGACCTTCGAGGCGGGCCAGGGTGGATGGATGGGTGTGTTGGCACGATTCAGCACGATCTTCTTTGGGACGTACTTGTTTGGTGAGTTCGTATCTCCGTCGTCTGGGGTCGAGCTGACGTCCAGCTGACGTGAGCTGACAGCGAGCGAGGCTTCCGAGAATACTACTGATGCACAGCTCTCCCTGGGGTGGTGCAAGTATCGGTCGCAAGTGGGACTCCTGACCGGATGGATCCACCACACGTGTGTTGAGGGTTGCATGCACAGGCGACAGAAGCTGACCAAGCAGGGCGTACATCGGCCTCATGGTCTACTGCTTGAACACCCGCCAGTCCCCCGTCTTCATCACCGCATGCATCATGGAGCTACCTACGTTCGACCTAGCCGTATCCAACCTCTTCCCCTTTTTACGTCACGACCTCCGCTTCCTCTCCTCCTTCTTTGTCATCCGCCTGGCCTTCCACTTGGGATACCTCATCGACTGCCTTCGACCCAGCACGCGAACTACAATGGACGGCTCGTGGGTGCCCACAGGCGTCATGTCGCTCGCATTCGTCCTACACGCGAGCTGGTTCCATGGAGGAGTGAAAGGGTACGCCAAGCGAGCCCGCAAGGCTACCGAGACGCCCGCAGCGGACACCACAACGGAGGCGAACGCGACCGCGGACGCCGATGCGGCCGAATCAGTACCTGGCACCCCGGAAGACTCTCCGCTCGTCACGCCGCACACGCCCCGCTCAAGTGCGATCCTGTCGCTGCCTGCCTTAGCTGCCATCCCGCAATTGCCAAACCTGGCTCAAATTCCGACAGTTTCGATCCCGTCGTTCTCCGAGCTGACCGCCGCGCTGCAGAGCCGCGAACACCTCGCAGCCGAGTTCAAACATGCTGTGAAGAATAGATGGGAGGAGCAGCGGGGAAGATTTACGGAGATGCGGAGGGGCGCGGGCGAGGGAATGAACTTGAATCTGAACCTAGGAAGGCTTGGCCTCAGGCGGAGAGGTGAAGTGGAACAGGTGGTTGCTGCAGGCGTGAACGAGTGAGTCGTGGGCCTGTTCGTGTGGTTGTGCCAACCTATATTGTAATCTTAATGAGATTCGATCCGGTCTACAGGTCCCATCGATTAGAGTTGTTACTTTCCGATGACAGATAATTACCCGTACGTCTCATGTACTGGTGATGACGCCTCAGAAAGTCTTGTAGCGGACTTTGAGGATCGCTCGACGAGGGCGAGGGCGAGGATGACACTGAGCGGGACTCGACTGAACATACGTGCTAGGGCAAAGCGGCGGGGTAGGGGCACGCAAGCGTATGACATGTTGGCCAAGGGCAGCCTGATCTGTGTGTGTATTGGCCTATACTTCGGGTGCGGAGGGACGTTCGAGATTCACAGCTCGTCCCTCAACCTCCCTCTAACGACATCGCGCACCTCGTAAGGTAGGTATGCGTCATCCTTACCGCCCCACCTTGATGGTAGATCGGTGCGCTTCTCATACACGGCGCGGCCCGGCGGGACGAGCATCATCTCGTCCTTGACCCGATCCGCTTCGTCCATGACTCTAAGGAGGTTCCCTCCCATGAGACCGACAACCTCGGCGTCTGTCCATCCCCTCGAGAGAAATTCCATGATCTGTGTAGTGTGAGCGGACATTCGACAAGTACCTCTGGGAAGGGTCTTACGAGGTGTGGGTACTCGCTTGCGTCCTCCAGCCCATGCACAGATGCATACATGCCATCGAAATCGGAGCCGATGCCGACGTGGTCCTTGCCTACGATGCTCACCACATGCTCGATATGGTCCGCTACGCGACCGACGGTGGGACACCGGGGGTCGATGAAGGGCGGGTAAAAAACGGACAAGCTGGAAAGTAAGCGCAGGTACGCGGATGCGGTGAGGAAGGACAAACGAACACCACACCCCGGTTCTGGCCGGGACCGTTGCCGATCAACTGTAACACATCGTCTGGCACGTTACGCGGATGATCATGCACAGCTCGTGCACCGGAATGCGTGAAGACTATGGGAGCGCGTGAGAGTGAGATTGCCTGAACACTTAGCTCCGCGAGGGGGTACTTGGGTCCTGAGGTGCTGTACCTGTTTCATGACCTGATCCGACGTGTGAGATAGGTCGACCAGGACTAATCCGTCAGCGCCTTGTTCCGTCACCCAGAGTCAATCACTCACCTCCCAGACGGTTAAGCTCCTCTATCAGGCTCACACCGAAGCTGGACAGCCCATTGTGGGGGTGCGAGGGAGTTATAGTCGAGCCATCTCCAGCTGAAGAGGCGAACGCTGCCCTCGTCAACAAGAGTCCTCATGGACGTTGGCAAGAGTACTGACCATTGTGACAAATATGCGTCAGGGTCATGGAACGCAACCCGAGTTGGGCGAATATCCGAAGCGTCGACAAAGAATTGCCCAAGAGGTGCGCACTGGTATGAGATGTGGTCGCGCGAGTGCGACGCCGAGTTGCGTACCCTTCCATGCCGAACATGACTGACATGACGCCCCTGTCAAAATTGTTCCTGACATCTCTGGAGTTGCGTGCGAAAGCAAAATGCTACAGGGTGCATCAGCGGTGGTCATCCCGAGGACGCTCGACGAAGTCTCACATTAGGGTGCTGACTGATGATGTTCTGTATCAAGTCGGCCATCTCGAGAGCATCTCTGAGGGACTATGCCGTCAGTTCCTCGTGGTAACACCTGCGTACCCACGTGTGTTGGCTTGGTGAAGTCGGCTCCGGCGTCTTCGCCGACTGATGCCGGACAAGGAGCCCAGATCGAGAAGAAACCGCCACCAAAGCCGCCTGCTCGAAGACGCGGAATGTCCACGTGACCGGGCACTCGGTCGGCCAGGGACGGGACGACATCAAGAGGCTGTCGTGCTATGGTTACTCTGAAGCACCCGAAAGAATATTGCAGTCACTCACAGAGCTCTCGCAGTATCTGAGGCATGTCCATATGGGTATCGATGAGCGGCTCGGCCCGCAATAGCTGCAGGGCGTGATTGCGCAAGAGGGTCGCGTTTGCGCCGCGATAAGCGTCCACGCCACAATCGGCAATAGGAGTTCCGGATGGATCTGAGCTGGCCATGCCACCTCCCAAGAGGGCACAGAGCAGGAGCAGTCGTGCGAGCATGTCTTCTGCTGGTGTCGTATGCCGCGGTTGAGATCCGACCACCATTATAGCAGTCAACATGCGAGAATGAGAGCCACTATTGGCCATTCCGCCACTCCCACTTTTCACCCTCCACCCACTAATTATCGTAATTAGCGGCCGCGTTTCGCGGAAGCCCCCCCTCTCCCCCGGCGGTCTCGGTTCACGCCTCAAGGCGCTTGGCCTGCATGCCGTGACGTGCACTCCGGGCAAATTCCCTTGGCAGTGTTTTCCCAAGAATCTCTCACCTTTCGGGGACTCGTCAGCCGAACGAGAGGAGAGATCAGATCAGCGGACTGCCGCCGCTAATGCCTCCGGGGGCCAGATGCCGGAGGCATTTTGGCCGATAAGGCTTCGCAACGACCAATTGCATGAAGGGATCTCGACCCACTATTCGCACATCCTGCAACGCTAATTCTGGGACGAGTTCCATGCATGCTAACGCGACAAGCGGGATAGTGGGATGTAGAGGTAGCACTGGGAGAGGGCAAGGTGCTATAAATGATGCGACCTATGAGATGCCCTGAACGGCTGATATCCCCATCCACAATGACAATCGACAAGCGAGCCGTCCTCCGCCGACTCCAGGTGCCTCAGAAAGACGAGGAAGCTGCCGTCTGGGAGACCAGCCGTTGGGTGCGTCTTTAGACTGACCCGGCCACGGAGTCACTGACCAGTCAAGTTGAATCGCGACAATGTACCGCTTCCGCCCTCGCGTAGGACCTGGGGTGCCTGGTCTTTCGTCGGGTACTGGTGTACCGTTGGTATCAACATCACTGGCTGGACCAGCGGGTCTTCGCTGCTGTCGCTCGGTTTGACCGTCGGTCAGCTCGTTGTTTGCAACTTCTGGAATCGCGCTGACGAGGACAGGCCAAGCCATGGCTGCCGTCGTTATCGGTCAATGCATCATCGCCGTCGCGGTGGTCCTCACCGGACTGGTCGGGGCCAAGTGGCATGTCGGGTTCCCCCTTTGGAACCGAGTGGGTTTCTCCCAACCATCGTCAAGGCTTGGCTGACAAAGGCAGATGACCTGGGGTCTCAAAGCCTCGTTCTTTCCGGTGAGAACATGGCACCTGCGCTATTTCAACGACCAAGTATTGACTCTCACAGCTCGTGAACCGGATCATCTTGTCCTTCACTTGGACTGCTAGTGGGTTCAAGAGGTCTGAGCCAGCCGGTTTCAACTGATTTCAGCCCAAGCGTGGTTCGGCGGCTCCGTGCTCAAG
>Ga0308169_10004223_pt1 | contig 13516 bp, 11 predicted proteins | sample PhyBR1_2_FD_202139 | JGI IMG/M metagenome (GOLD analysis project Ga0308169, IMG submission 202139) | Phyllosphere microbial communities from UC Gill Tract Community Farm, Albany, California, United States - DLSLSB.R1 | ecosystem: Host-associated > Plants > Phyllosphere > Unclassified | place...
CCTCCTTCAGGCTGTCGTTCCCTCGTTCCTCCCGTTCGTCGACTCGTTCGGGCTCGCGCGTGTCGACCGCTCGCCCGTCACCGGCCAGATGTGCGTGCAGCCTCGCTCGCTCGCTCCCTTCCTCGTTCGCGCACTTGATGCCCATGCTGACTTGCTCCCTCTGTCCCGCAGCCGCCTCATCTTCACGACAGCGACCGGCGCGCAGAAGGCGCGTCAGCACGTCCTCGCCAACCCGATCAACGTCGGGCTCAGCAAGGTGATCGACCTCGAGGTGAGCCTCGCCCTCCAACTCCCTCGCTGTTCTACACGCTCATGCTTTGCTCTTGTCCGCAGCCGATCGAGTCGGCGCACTCCTGGCCTCTTGCCGAGCGCCTCGACAACCCGCGCCCGCACGACCAGGCCGTCCTCATCCCGGCGCTCGACCCGCAGAGCACGCTCTTCGACCCGGACATCATCATGTGGCGCGACGTGAAGCACTGCGAGCGGTGGAGCGCGATGACGCAGGCGGTGTGCGTGCCGTCCAGCGGCTTCGTCTCCTCGCCGCGCATGCCCCTCCGCTCGAGATCGGTCGTCGACTTCGGCACGGGCGCCAAGCGCTCGCTCGACATGGCCGGTCTCGTCGGCGTCGCCTCGACGAGCAAGAAGGCGGCCTTCGACGGGCTGAGCGGCTCCTCAGGCGCCGCGACGTCAAGCACCGAGCCGGTGCCTGCCTCGCTCCCGACGCTTTCCAGGCTCTACTTCTACCCGGTGCGTCCTCGCCTTCCTCGTCCTCGTAGGGCGCTCCCCTGTTGACTCGGGCTGCGGCGTGCAACAGCTTCAGCCGTATGGCAACATCTACGACCTCGTCGGCGGCACGGCCGGTCTGCTCGACGCGCGCATGCACAGCGCCAAGGTCAACGGCGCGTACTGGGCGACCGCCCGTTACGACACGCCGCAGCACGCTCAGCAGGCTCTGAGTGCGTCAGTTCGTTCTTGCGCCTTCCTCGCTGTCTGGAAGGGCTGGCGCTGACCTCTCGCCGCCGCATCCCTCCTCTTGCCTTCGCTCGATCAAGGTACGCTGCAGCATCGTTCGTGGGGAGGTGCACCGGCCGTCGTGCGACTGTGGAACTCGTTCGGCGCCGTCGACGCGCGCAGCAAGACGGCGAGGCTCACGATCGCGTACTCGGTGCGTTCAGACCTCTTCGCTCGCCGTCTATCCAGCGCCTCGCCTCGATCTTACCGAGAAGCTCCCTCTGCTCACGCTCGTCTCTTCTACCTGCGCCCGCAGCCCAAGTTCCACGGCCGTCGCATTCAGCGCACGGACGCTGAGCAGCTCGAGCAAGTGCTTCGTGCGGCGACGGGCATGCAGCCCGAGGCCGTCGTGTGGGAGAGCTACCCCGACCGCGGCGTCCACTTCTTCAAGCTACTCTACTCGTCCGTCGAGCAGGTCAAGCAGATCATTCTGCTCCTCGGCGGCATGACGACCGGGCTGAGCGACGGTGCGTCCGAGCTACCTCCCTCATCGACGGTCCACTGAGCTACAGACGGTTGATCGGCTGAACTTCGACGTGCAGGTACGGCGACGATCCCGCTCGACTGCGACTCGGCGTCGCATGTGTGGGACTTTGGGCGCTTCCAGACGGGCTCGAGCGGCGTCACGGCGGCGCAGCACCGCACGTGAGGAGTGAGGAGGCGTGAGTGATCTCGAGGTTGTAGCTTGCTGTAACGGTCCTTCGCTCAGTGAAGGTGCGCGTTCGAGCGAGAGCTGCAGGGCCGAAAGCTCGAGTTGGAGAGGGCGAGCTTGGCCGGCCTTCTCAAGTTGAAGCTATTGCCAGTTTGTATTTGCCATTAGAAAAAGTCAAGCGCGTCAAGCCCGGATCCGTAATGAGCATTCAGCTGCATTACAAAAGAGGAGTCAAGCGAGCACCGAAAAAGTCAACCGGGGATCGAACCTGGGACCGGCTAACCAGCATTAGCAAAAAGACTACAACCGCTCGCGATCACCGTCTCGGCGCTATGCTCTCAATACAACGTGAGTTACTAATCTCGCATTACCAATCTCTCGCGACCCCAGCGACGGCTCGCGCACGACAGGCCGCTCGCTCGGCTCTACCCTCGCTCACGGTCTCCCTACTCCGACGAGCTCCTTCGCTCTAGAGCGTGACGCAGTGGAGAATCCGGGCGAGAGAGCAAGAGCGCGCGCACCGCTCGAGCGCCAAGCTTTCGCTCTCCTCGACCCTCTCGAACCTTTGCCGGCGCACAAGCGGTTGCACTGATCAAGCGGTACTGACGAGGGGGAGCTACGAGAGAGTAGAAGGAATCCGAGGCACAAGCGAGAGAGGGGGAGTGAGCGCTAATCACATGTAGAAGAGCGTCTCGGCGTGGTTGACGTGGATGTCCTGCGCGACCTCGGCGGCGTCAGCGACGAGCAGCGCGTCGAAGGAGAGAGAGAGAGTACGGCGCACCTTGAGGCGCGAGGTGTACTCGGCGAGCGCAGCCGAGCGCAGGTGCTGCTCCTGACTCGAGTGGCTCGTCGACGAGTACTGCGTCGTTGAGTCGTCGTCGTCGCGCTTGAGGAGGAGCTGCGCGCGCGTGCAGACTGCAGAGATACGTCAGAGAGCTCCTGTCGACTGCGAGGGAGCCGAAGAGGGAGAGGACGCACGGCGCGAGGCGTAGAAGGCGGGCGTCGCGATCGAGACCGAGCGCGTCGCACGGGCGTACGTGAACGACAGGTTGAACACGAGGCTCTGGAGCTGGTCGGGCTCGAGCTTGTTCTCGTCGACGAGGACGATATAATGCGCCGCTGCGAGCGGTCAAGCATGTTGGGTCAGCAGGGCGACGAGGCAGGTCAGGTCGTGAGCCACGCCACGCTCAGACCTCGAAGGGGAGGAGCAGGACGTACAGCGAGCGGTGCCGAGCAGGCCCTGGTGCGCGTTGAGGTAGCTGCAGCGTGCGGTGAGAGAGAGGGGTGAGCGAGGGGGAGGAGGCCGAGGAGGGGCTCGAGCGCGACGCACAAGTCGAAGTGGAAGGGCGAGACCACTCCAGTGTCGATGATCGTCTGCGGGCGACGTCAATAGGGGTCAGCAGGTGTCGAGGTGCACGCAGGCGAGGCTGTCGAGCGCTGACGTGAGCGTAGAGGAGGAGCGGGACGCACGCCCGGCTTGACGTTGCCCGTCTTCGGGTCGGCGTCGCCGCGGTTGCTCGGGAAGAACGACAGCTTGTGCCTCTTGCCGCAGCAGATGAAGGTGAGCGCCCTGCGTCGAGCGGAAGGAAAGGCGTCAGATTTAAGACCGAGAGCGCGAAGAAGAGGAGGAGGAGGGATAAGGACGCACGGCTGGTAGCCCGGCTCGAAGCGCTCGCACGCGCGGCGGATCGACTCGACCTCGGTCGAAATGACTTGCGAGAACTGGCCCTCGGAGATGCCGTCGCGGAGGAAGATCTGGTCGAGCGAAACGTGCCGAGCGTCAACTTGAGAAGGTCGACCGACACGGTCTCGAGAGCGGCACCGCTGCGCAACAGCGAGAGGAGGACGTACGAGACGCTCAGGCTTGATCCCGTTGCGCTTGGTGAACTGGTTGAGCAGCTTGAGGAGCATCTCCTCGACCCTCGCGATGATCTCGAGGCGGGCTGCACGAGCGAGAGTTCAGTCGAAGCTCGGCGGGGATCGAGGCAGAGAGGCTGAGGGACGCACAAGGCTGCACCGTGATTGCTGAACCGTAGATGCTGCACGTGTGGTCCATGGAACCGACGATCGAGGCGACCGAAGGCGCGAGCGAGCCGGGCGACGCGTGCGAGACGTCGCCGCCGAGGACCTGCGGGAGATCGGCATCAGCACGCCGTTCGCACGATGTATCTGAGCGTGTGGAGGAGAGGCACGGCCGCAGGAACGAGCAGGGCGAAGAGGGTGAGGAGGAAGAAGGATTTCGAAACGGACCATCTGCGAGCGGGGAACGACAGAGACGGCGTCAGCGCTGTCTCGTTCGCTTCCTCGGGCTCGAGAGCGTGCGAAAGAGACGCACCGTAGGGCGTTCAGCGACAGGGCCGAGGTCCTCGGGCTTGAGGATCGAGTTGATGCCGCCCTGCATCTTGATGTTGACCTTGAGCGCGACGTTGCTGAAGTACTGGTCGTTGCCCTTGACGCACTTGGGGACGAAGAGGCACTGCGTCGCGACGCCGACCTGCTGGTCGCCGAAGCGCTTGATCTGCGGGCGGGCGAAGGGGCAGAAGTCAGCGAACGCCGACGACTCGAGCGACGACCAGCGCCGGCGGTGAGACGAGGAGACGAAGAGAAGAGGAGACGCACGTCGCCGTACGCGTCCATCGGCTTGCGAGGCAGGAAGCAGACGATGAGCTGAGGCGGCTTGCCCTGCTCCTGCATCATCTTGAGCCCCTCGTCGAGGAGGAAGGCGTGGACGTCGGCGCCGCGCGGGGCGTACGTGATCGCCGGCTGCCGGTTGTGGATGTTGATGCCCATCTTGGTGCAGGCGGTGACGAGGCCCGTGATGGCCGTCTGGGCGCTGCGGAGGGGGAAGTAGTTGGGCTGGTCGAACTGCCGGCGAGGACCGAGCGAGTTCGACAGCAGGACGAGGAGTCAGCGCGGCGCCCGAGCAGCACGAGCAGGTGCGAAGGAGAGGAACGCACCGCGACGACGATCCTGCGAAAGGGTAGAGCGCGTCAGGTCGCCGACTCGAGCCGAGAGGGAGGAGGGCGAGCGAGGACGTACCAGCGTTCGACGGTCGTGCTGCTGTAGAGCTGGTGCCCGCGCACGTCCCACGCGCCGTTCCTCGGCATGACCGAGCTGTTGCACAGGGGCAGGCGAGCATCAGCATCAAGGCCGGAAAGAGGACGAGCGCTCTCCCCTCCTCGCGATCTCGAGGACGCACCGCTTGTAGTTGATCATGGGCGGGGCGAGCTCGCGCGCCGTGACCTCGATCGGCTTGGTGTCGATGGCGATGCCCCACTGCTGGAGCGCGTCGGGCGCAGGCTGGATGCGCTCGAGCCCCTTGCCGAGCTGGAGGAGACGGTCGCCGGGCCCGACGGTCGTGAGGCGAATCGCGTCGGCCGTCTGCTCGGGGTCGAGCTTCTTGGACCACTTCTGGCCTGCGAGCGAGTGAGTGTAGGGCGTCAGCAACGTCGAGGGAGGGACAAGGAGGGAGCGCGAGCACGAGGAGGGAGACGACGCACCGGCCTCGCAGTCGACGAGCTCGATCGGCCACGCCGCCGTCTTGCTGACGCGCACGACGGGGAAGTCGGGGCGCTGGAGGCGCGTGTTATAGAACTCGGCGAAGTAGCTCTCGATCGTGTACGTCTTGCCGTCGATGTCGAACTTCTGGTCGGCCGCGCCGACGGCCTCGAGCATCTTGATCTTGCGCGTCGGCATGACGCCGTCCTTGTCGCGCACCTTGAGCTGCACCTTGAGGCCCTTGAGGAAGCGATTGAGCTTGATCATCTCTGCGCGCGACGGTCGAGAGGGTCAGTGCGGGTCCGAGAGGTGGCAGCGCTCGAGCCTCGCCCGACTCGACTCGACTCGAGGCGACTCAGGACGAAAGGACGGCAAGGCGAAGGTGACGCACCGGTGCCCGGGATCGTCTTGGCCGACATCTGCTGGAACGAGATGTTGCGGCTGCCGGCCTTGAGAAAGTCGAGGATGATGTCGGGCAGCGAGCCGGCGGCGACCATCGGTTGCGAGGCGATGTCGAGGTTGAGGTACAGCTGCTCGGGCCCGAGGCGGAGCGAGCTGTAGAAGCCGCGCCACATGACGAGGCCGCGGCTGAGCGACGCCTGGCGCTGGTCCTGCGGCGGGAGGAAGAACGAGGCGTTGCGGCTCGGGTAGAGCATGGTCGGGCCGTGTTGGATGAGGACGTTGAGCGCCTGGATCGCCGACTGGACCTCGCTCGCGTCGGGCTCGATCGACTGCCCGCGCAGGTCGCCGCGGACGAAGATGGCGAGGCGCTCGAGGTCGATCGAGCGCGTGAAGCGGATCTTGATCGTGAAGTCGCGCCCGCCGCTGTTGCGCGACTTGGTGCCGTCGTCCTCGGGGAGCGTGATCGACCACTGGCCCTCGTCGGCGGGCAGCTTCTTGGGCTGCGAGGGGGGAGAGAGAGCGACGTCAGCTGTCGTCGCTCGCGGTCCGGCACAGCAGGTCCGGCACAGCGAGCGCAAGGACTCGAGGACGCACCGAGTACATCATCGAGCGGCCGTCGTAGCAGACGGCGAGGCCGCCGAACGCGTGCATCTCGCGGTCGAGGTGGGTGAAGATCTGGCGGTTGAGGCGCGGCGGCGTGACCGGGTTGGCCGGCGAGATGGCGACGTCGTAGTGGTAGCAGCTGCAGGATGGTCGAGAGGAAGGAGAAGGCCGAGGAACGAGCCAGAAGACGGAGGAGGAGTAGGAGGGGAGGGGGGAGAGTCAGCGACCGAGCCCGGCAACCGCGACGACGAGCTCTTGGTCGAGTGGGGGAGGCAGGCGACGCACACGATGCTCGGAGGCTTGACGAGGTAGGCGTTGGCACGGACCGGGAAGGGCCTGCCCTTGCTGCGGATCGAGGAGCAACGAGGCGTGAGCGATGAGGTCCGTCGCTGTCGGACGCTCTCGACGAGGAGAGGTGGGACGCACGTGCCGAGGCCGGGCCTGTGCATGGGCTGGTTGGCCTGGAGGGACATGCCGGCGGCAGCTGCACACAGAGCGAGGCGAGGCGAGCGGCATCAGCGTCGACTCGGGGTCGGGCGAGGCCGGATGAGATGAGGCGAGGACGCACCTTGGGCGAGCGCGTCGGCGCCCCCGTCGTCTTGCGGGCGGAAGGGCATGATTGCGGTCGACCTGGGAGCCGTGCTCGGTTGGACGAGAGGCGGTGGGAGGACGAGGGAGGACGAGGAGGGAGCGAGTCGGTCGGCGAGCGGCGAGGAGGCCGCCGTCCGTCCAGGAGAGCGCGACGGACGCTGCGGACATGCCGGCGCGCTCGTCCCCTCGATCGCCGCAGCACAGCATGCACTCAGTCTCTGAAGCCGGCCAAGCGCGAGCGAAAGCCGGGCGAAAGAGTGGCTCTCGACGAGGCCTGAGCGCGACCCTCGAGCTTTGCACAGGCCCATTTTCCTCCCTCGCCCTCCTTGCGTCTAGGTAGAGGTACAACGCTCCGCTCCGACGTCGTCGGGAGGGAGATGCAGGGAGAGTGCGGCGGGGAGACAAGATGGGATGAGGGTCGAGCACGACGGGCTCGAGTCGGGTCGAGACGCCGGCTCAGTAGCCCGCGGGACCTTGCGGCGCTTGGTTGAGCAGCTTGAGGTGCACGAGGTTGAGCGCCTTGACGGCGTCGCGCTCCTCGATGACGCACGAGATGCTGCGAGCAAGCACGAGCGCGGGTCAGCCTCGAGCTGCTGCAGCTCGACGACGACGACGAGGGGAAAAAAAAAAAAAAAGAGCACCCACTTGATCTCGCTCGCGCCCTGAGAGATCATCTCGATGTTGACATTGCCCTCGGCGAGAGTGCTGCAGAGAGGAAGAGCGTCGTCAGAACGAGTCCCCCTTCGGCGGCCGAGCCCTGCACGAGCACGCTCGACGGACGAGAGGAGCAACGAGAGACGCACCTGAACATCTTGCCAGCGGTGCCGACCATGTTCTTCATGTGCTTGCCGACGAGCGACAGGATGGCCATGTCGCGCGAGATCGACACCTCGCCGACGGGCTTGAGGTCGCGCACGACACGGTCGAGGACGCTCTTGCGCATCTCGCCGTGCACGGCGAGCGAGACATGCACCTCGGACGTCGAGATGAGGTCGACGACGATGCCGTGCTTGTCGAGCGTGCCGAAGATGCGCGCGAAGAAGCCGTGCGCGATCGTCTTGCGGTTCGAGTGCACGGACAGGACGACGACCGTGTCCTTGATCGTGATGGCCGTCGGCCCGAGGTGCGGCTCGAGGGCCGAACTCGGGACACTCGCCGGCGCGCGAGTCGCGACCGAGGGGGCGACCGTGTTGCGCGCCGTGTGGTCGGCCGGGTGCGCGTCGGGCGCGACCGAGTCGGGGAAGATGATGGTGCCCTCGCCGCTCGGGTTCTCGACGTTCTTGATGCGGATCGGGATCGCGGCGCGGATGACCTGCTCCATCGTGAAGGGGTGAATGACCTCGGAGCCGTAGTAGGTGAGCTCGGCGGCCTCTTCCGGCGTGATGGTCGACAGGAGGCGCGCGGTCGGGACCTTGCGCGGGTCGGCCGTGAAGATGCCGTCGACCTCCTTCCACACCTGCAGCTCGGACGCGCCGACGCCGACCGCACACAGCGCCGCACACAGGTCCGAGTAGCCGCGGCCGACCTGCGCGAGGAGCGAGCCGGGCACGACGCCGAAGAAGCCTGCGAGCGAAGATCGACGAGTCAGTGTGTGCATCGTCCGGCATCGCGCACGCACGGCGCGGAGAGTCGGACCGAGCTAGCGAGAGGGAGAGACACGCACCCGTGACGACCGGCACCCTGTCACCGCACTCTGCCAGCCGCTCGCCGAGCCGCTGGCTCAAGCGCGAGTAGAAGACCTGGCCGAGCTGAGGCGGACCGTCGGTCGCCTTGCCCGTCTGCGCATCCTCGTCGGTGAGGACGTCCCAGTCGATGATGTTCTCGAGCGAGACGAGCTCGGCGTCGATGCCCTGCAGGAGCTCGGCATCAGCTCACAGTTCACCGTGATCGTACCTCCACGCGAGCGCCGAAGCGCTGCAGGCGAGCCCGCAGAGAGGGAGCGGGGGAGAGGACGGACCCGATCCCGCAGTGCTGCAGCGACGATGCGGCACGAGAGCCGCTCGCCGACGCCCATGATGATGTCCTTGGACCGCGTCGAGATCTCATCAATGATCTGTGTGAGCGAAGAGGGAAGGCGTGGAGAGGGCGGCAAGTGAGGGAGAAAGGACGAGGGGAAGGACAAGGAGGAAGCAGGTCAGCTCTGCTCGCAGACCGGGGCCGAGGCGCTCGCCCGACTTCCCTCCTCGAAAGGGGGGACATGCGGAGCTCGGAAAGAAGGAGAGAAAGGCCGCAGACGCACCTGGGCCGCCCGCAAAAAGCCCCTCAAGCGCTCGCAGTCGTACTCGAGTTCCTCCTCGACCTCGTCAAGCAGCTCGCGCGAGTTGACGATGGCCTTCCTCGCCGCCGCCATGTGGTCCTCCTTGATCTGGTCGACCGTGTCGTCGAACGGCTGGCGCTCGTCGGGCGTCGCCGAGCGCGATAGGCGCAGCGACGAGACGCTGCCGGACAGGAGGTAGCTGCCTCGGGGCGTCGACGGCGTGCCCGGCGCGGGCGACTGCGAGGGCGAGTTGCGGAGCGAGGGGACGGAGGACGACAGGTCGGTCGGGTTGCCCTTGGGGCGGAGGGCCTCGTGCGCGGCGCGCAGGAGGAGGTTGGTGGTGCCGGTCGCCTTGGTGTTGCCCGAGCGGGCCGAGCAGACGAGGGCGATGCGGTTGCCGGAGTTGATGTGGGTCCTGCGCACGCACAGCAAGGATGAGAGTCAGCTGTCTGCAGCTCCGACGAGGAGCGAACCGCGGGAGCCGGCCGATGAGGAGGAGGGCCAGCTCGCACGCCCGCTCGAGCGTGATCGGCGAGTGCGGTCTCGCAGCTGGACTGCCAGAGCGTGCTCGAGTGCCAGACAGGCGGACTCACGGGACGATGGTCTCGACGACGGCGTGGAGCTGCTTGCCGACGCTGGTGCCGCCAATCTTTGCGATGACCCAGGGCTGGTGCGACGACGACGAGGCGGCCGGCGTGCTCGAAGTGGATGCCTGCATCGCTCGAGCGGAACAGCGGGTCGGAGCGAGCGGGTGGTGGGGCGAGAGGAGCGAGGCCGAGTTGCTGCTGTCGTGCTTCGCTTCGCGTCGGAGTTGACTCTGCGCGGCCGACCCTCGTCCGCGCCGGGCTCTCGCTCGATGCTGCTCTCTCTCCTTTCGTGAGCCAGGCAAGTGGTGCAAGTGTCTGCTCGTCGCGTTGCAGGCTGCGAGACCAAGGACCGCGCCCGCTCCCAGCTATCGCCGCGCTCAAACCCCGGGAGCCGTCGCCCGTCGGAACTCGAGCTTCTCGACGCTCACGTCGCCGCGCTTCTCCTGGTAGACGTACCTGCGCGCGAGGGGGGAGGGCATCAGCTCGAGTGCTGGTCCGGAAGCCAGCTGAGAGCGCGAGGGAGAGAGAGAGCAAGCCGACGTACGTCACGACGACGTTGCCCTGGATGTCGAGCAGCGCAAAGCTGGGCGTCGGGCCCTCGTCCTCGTCCTCCTTGTCCTCCTCCTCGACGTCCTGCTTGCCGTCCTTGCCCTCGGCTCCTCGCGCGGCGCCATCCGCTCCTTCCTTCTCGCCCTCCTTGCTCTGCGCCGGCTCACCCTCGCCTGCTGCACCTGCTGCACCCTCGGCAGCAGCTCCAGCGGGAGCTAGTGCAGGCGTCCACAGCGGCGAGAAGGCGCCGGTCGCCGAGCCCGGGTTGAGGAAGAACCGGCCCTGCGCCTCGAACGCCTCGAAGCTGCGAGCGGAGAGGGCAAGGTCAGCATACAGGCACTGCATGCAGCCGTCGCCGTGCTCGAGCACGAAACAATGGCCTGCTATAGGCTAGGGAGAGCGAGAGAGCCGGGCGAGGGACGTACCGGTGCGTCCCGCCGCTGATGAGCACGTCGACGTCCATCTTCCTCGCCGTCGCACCGAGCATCTCGGCGTCGCCAAGTGGCACGACCTGGTGGCCGTGGATGACGCCGATGCGGAGCGGGCCGTGCTGGACGACCATGGATGGCGGCAGGGAAGAGGAGGGCTGTGTGCGAGACGGCGAGGGGAAGAGGGTCGCCGCAGCGTCAGTGCCCGGCTTCAACGAGGGCCACTCAGCCGGCGACACGGCACAGGATGACTGCACCGCGCGCACCCACAGAGTCCAGAGCTCGAAGGAGACGCACCTCGTCCCCGTCTCCCCTGACCCCCCTCAGGTCGGGCGCGACGCTCCTCAAGTACTCCCACGTCTCGCGGTCGGTGATGTTGCCCGTCGAGAGAATCTGGCCGATCTTGCCGGGAACCTGCGCGCGCAGGCGAGAGAGGAAGCGTCAGTCGGGCTGAGAAGGGAGCCGGCTGTGGGGAATGCTTCGAGCGAGAGCGACAAGGGCCGGTGCTCGACACCAGTCTAGGGCCGCTTCGTCTGCTCATAGGCACGCTCGTCAAGGAAAGCCCCATCTCCTACCGCTCGACCGAGCAAGCCGCCTGCTCTGCGCCGACCGCGGTCGCTCATCCCCGTGGAGGGGGAGCCGAGCGCACCGCCCACACCTGCGGCCAGCCATGGCGGCCACCCCAGGTCGCGAGCGATGCCCTCTCGCCACCCCAAGCCCTCCCTGTGCCGCCCCTGGGTCCTCCGGCCGAGCTGAGAGGGGGGATGACGGAGCGGGGACGCACGAGGAGCTTCTTGAACTTGGCCGGCAGATCGTGGGCGCGGTTCGGGATGTGCAGGTCGCCGATGACGAGTACGAGCATGGCGGTACGGCTTGTCGGGCCTGGCGGGCGGCTGAACGAGGAGAGGAACCGGGAGAGGTGGGGGTGGGTGATGAGGACGCGAGAGGGCGAGTCGTCGAGGCGGTGGCGGCGTGCGTGGGCGTGAGGGCTGTGTGCAAGCTGGTAGAGCTTGCTCGCGCAGGTAGCTGGATCGAGTGCGAGGCGTGGGAGCAAGCAGGCGAGCGGACCCTCTCCGACGAGGAGCGCCAACGCTCGAACGGGCTTGTCTGCGCTCTCGCTTGACGGACAGGCCGGTGTGCTCGACAGAGTTGCAGTCTACAGCTCATGGACGTATCGAGGAAGCTCGAGAAGCGCTAGCAAGTCGTCCGCTTCGCTTGTGGCCAAGCCTCTCTCCTGCCGCCGCTGTCCCTGCGCCGGCCACAGCCTCGACGATGCAGCCGCCTGCGACGCTCTTTCTCAACGATGCTGGTGCATCGTCCTGTCGAGGGGCGTAGAGCGAGCCGGTGAAGCTCGCGTCGGCCGAACAGAGACGGCCGCAGAGGTGCGCCCGTCCAGGAGGGGGGCGCTCATGGCAGCTGCACGGGAGCGGGGAGACCATAGAGCTCGCTCGACTCTCTCCAGGCCCAGCTGAGAGCGAGAGAGAGAGCAACCTTGCACGCCAAGAGCGGGGCAGTGGCCGGCGCACCGTCGAAGGCGTTCGAGCGCGAGCAGATCCCGTCTCGCTGAGCGCCGGTGTGCTGCAACGAGACTCGAGCTCGGGGTACGGCCTCGAGATAGATGCGCTGGGTGCAGCTGGACGAGTCGGCGCTGCTTCTCGCTCGACGTGGCGTCGTCGAGAACGAGCCCAAGGGCTCCCGGGCTCGGGCGTCCAGGACAGCGGCCCAGGTCCCGCGGGAAGAGCAGCATCGCCTTCGGCAGCCTGAGAGAGCATCCCTGAGCAGGTCGACCAAAGCGACGTAGCGAAAGAGGGTCGTCGGAGAACCGTCGAGGTGACGGAAGGAGGGAGAGAGGCGAGACGACGAGGGTGAGCGAGGTCGCCTCGAGGGGGATTTGCTCGTGCGGTTTGGGTGAATCGGTGACAGCTACCAGACTGCTCTCACCAAGCTCGCAAGCGCTCAGAGGGCGATCTGGGTGAGCTGAGCGGGGCTGCGTCGTCGACGACGCCGACGACGAGTCCGAGCCGTCTCGCGGTGGCTGCTCTCCACTCACAGCCTCGCCCGACTCGAGCGAGCGCACCAGCACCCTACTCAGCACCACCCCGACACACCCAGCTCAGCGAGGAGCTCGCCCCTTCGCCCTCCCACCTCCCCCTCCCTCCTCGGCCGACCTCAGCTCCCCCTCACCCTCCCCTCGCCTCTCCCGCCCGCCCGAGCGACCCCGGCGCACAGCATGGCGCGCCTCAAGCGCCAGCCCAAGCGCGGCGGGTCGGCCCACCCCGGCATCGCCGCCTTCATCGCCCAGGTCCAGGCCGTGCCTCAGCACGAGCTGCCCGCCCTCCTCGAGCCCCTCGTCGCCGCCGGGTGGACTTGGCCCCGCACCGACCTGCAGCACTGGATCCACCCCTTGAACCGGTTCGACGACATCCTCGAGCAGGTCATCGCCGACTACGACCTCGCCACGATGGAGCACGGCCAGACCAACACGTTCACGCCGCGCACCAAGGAGCTCCTCCTCGCCGTCCTGAGCTTCGAGAAGCTCCTCCTCGAGAACTCGACCAACCGCAAGATCTTCAACGGCTTCGACCGCCTCAACGACCTCCTCCACACGACCGACCTCGACGTCCTCCTCGCGACCCTTCGCCTCGCCCTCCGCCCCGCCCAGCAGTACTCGAGCTTCAACTCGTCCCTGTCGAGCATCCCCTACATCGAGCGCCGCCTCCTCAGCCTCGCCCAGCCCTGGGCCACGCGCGAGCACGGCATCGAGATGGTCGACCTCGCGTCCGACAAGGCCCTCGAGGTCCCGCTCGAGCTCCTCGAGCCCGAGTGGCAGTTCTACCGCAAGGCCGACAAGGCGGCGGCGACGGCGGCAACGGCGGCGACGGCGTCGTCTTCGGCCGACGAGGCCGGCGCGAGGGGCGACGCGCAGGAGATGGACGTC
>Ga0308169_10004225_pt1 | contig 13512 bp, 6 predicted proteins | sample PhyBR1_2_FD_202139 | JGI IMG/M metagenome (GOLD analysis project Ga0308169, IMG submission 202139) | Phyllosphere microbial communities from UC Gill Tract Community Farm, Albany, California, United States - DLSLSB.R1 | ecosystem: Host-associated > Plants > Phyllosphere > Unclassified | place...
TTCTGTTAGTAGACAACGCCTTCCATCGAAACCTACAGTGTGATTTCAGATGTCCTAATGCATTCGAATTTCATTTCCAAGGCATAACAAATGGCGGACTTGAACCCTCGCCCAGAGATCCTGGCCCTACAGCCCGGTAATTGGATCGATCTGGATCAATTGGGCAGCGCTCCATTACTCACGTACATCAAATATCCCGGTATGGCTATCGATGACGTGCTTTGGCCCCATTGGCGAGGGTGCGGCGCGCAAGGTGAGGTGGCCGACTACAGCGATTTTCGAGCGGATGTGAAGGAAAGTGAAGGGTACACCCCGGAACGGGGAATGCCGGTGGATATCCCTAATGATCTACTTAAGCAAGCGGACCAAGGCCTGGCCTTCTATTCCTATGCCGTGGCCACGCCGGCTAACCCCAACGACAAAGGACCGGAATCGCTTCGGATAGTGTGCTACGTAGGAAAACGCAAGCTGCCTGTCCCCCAAATAAAAGAATCCCATGAGCGGTCGGTGGACCCCAGGGACGTCACGGCGGGCGCAACCGCTGTGGTACCCCCCTACCAGGCGATGAGCGTCGGGGATGAGGTCGTCTTCAGCTGGCAAGGCTACTTTCAAGGCTCCCCAGACCCCGAGCATCTGGAGTCCAAGGTCATCAGAGCCGAGCATCTGGGCCAGCCGTTGACGTTTACTGTGCCCTATATCGAGATCATTGGCATTGCGGGTGAACATGCGCAGATCAGCTACCGTGTTGAGTACGCAGATCGATCCGCACCGCACAGTGAGTCCGAACAGCAGAGAATCGATATCGTCGAGCCCGTTTCTGCCTTGTTGCCCACCATTACCGTCAACGACCACACGGATGGCCCGATCAATCCTGGGCACTATCCCGAAGGGCTTACCTTGCAGGTAAAACCGGTTTATCCGGACATCCAGGAGAACGACTGGGTAGTGCTGTACTGGACCGGCAGCGAAAAGATCAAGAGTATCACCAAGGCACTGCGGGTCGACCGTTCGATTCTCGACAGCGCGCTCATCGAGTTTCATATCGAGCCTCAATGGCTGACGGTCAACAGTAACAGCCAAGTGAAAGTGACTTATCAATACGCCCGCGCTGGTGCTGCACAAGCGGCTGAACCCTTGGTGCTGGATATCAGTAAACCCTTGTATCTGCCCCCGCCGATTATTGAAGGCGTTACCCCTGGCGCAGAGAACCAGGGGACACTGCCGGCGAGTACCAATGGCGCCTATGTCTCGGTGCCAGAGACGGCAGAAATAGGTTCGGGGATGGTGGAAATGCACTGGCAGGGGCATCCCAACGGCGGACGTTATATTGCGCCAACTCCTGTTTCCGGCAGACGTTTTCATATTCCAGGTACCGCCATTGCGGCCAACATGTCGACGGTCGCACAAGGCCGTTATTTTCCGGTGTTCTACAAGGTCAAGGGTGAGGACTCTGTCCATTACAACCTGTTGATCACGCCGTTGCCGGCGACGCGCTACCCGTCTACGACTTCTGTGCACATTATCGGCGGCCAGATGTCTTGGGGCAGCTTACCTTTTAGCGGTGCAGATCTACTCATCGAGTCTCCGGGTTTCGATGCATGGCCATTCATGGCGCAAGGGCAACTCTTGACGATGGTGGCCACCGGCGTCACCAGTGCTGGCCAACTCGCGTACCCGATACGTAGCGCTCGGCCAGTGTCAGAGGCCGAATTCAGAAACAAGAGAGTCACGGAGAAATTACCCAAGCAAGGGTTCTTGGATGACCTTGTGCGCGGAGAAATGTTTTCGCTGAAAGCGAGTGTCAGCTTTGACGGTGGTGAAACGTTTACGGAGTTCAGGGATACCACTGTAACGCTGGTTAACTGAGTCAAGGTACGAGTCGCCGGTCCTAGTGAGAGGCTCTTGTCATGGAAATCAATTCTGTAGATACGTTGTTGGACTGGCTTGAGGTGAAGCCCCGGACATTGGGTTGGGGGGCAATTCTGGCCTATGGACGCAGTGAAACCAATAAGGTTTTAATGCAAGAGTACATTACGCGATTCGGTACCGGCGATTATATGCAACCGATCACCGAAGAGATACGAGACACCACGACGCCGACGCAAAAGGATTTCCTGCATAACTATCAGATGGACGCGCCGCGACTTTCATTCAAAGGGGCGAGCCTGCAGAAGTCCTCGGCAAAATTGACGATGAAAGAGGTCGGTGGGACCCATCTGTCTTTTACTAAATCAGTAGGTTCTCAACAATGGTCGCTCACCCGAATTTCGGAAAAAGATGTGCTGGATGGGCCTGGGCTGAAATTTGATATTGATCTCGTGGAGAGCGCGGGTTCAGTCACCTCGGCGGGGCGGGTGGAGCTCAATATTGCGGAGGGCACCAATTATCGGTTGATTGACATGCCGTCCGAACATTTGCAGCGAGTGGCAGGTGAACGTTTCAAGACACACTTCAGAGGGTTGCCGCTAGAGCAGAAGGTTTTCGTGTTGAATGAATTAAGGTTTGAACCGAATCAGTTCTTGAAACCTTCTAAATTTTTAATTCGTACCCATAATAAACTGGGCTCTGGTGCGAGGCTATTGGCCGATGAGGACGAGGGTGAGGGCGCGGTATTGGTGTTTGTCGCCATGGACGGAGACGCCAATGGTACAACGCCTGCCGATAATGCTGATTTGAAATACCTGCTGCCGGATGGGCACTCCGCTACCGTATTGTTGGGCAATGAAATGTTGATGAAAAAGATAATGACTGAAGGGCTTAGGAGAGTCAGTGACGGTGACCGACCGTTTCGTGCGGAGTTTAAAGTTGTCAATGGTTTTACTGAGGTTACTGGATTCGGGGATGTGCGTAGACATGCGATAGATATCTACAATAATACGTCTCCTGAGGTGAGCGATGTCAGGCGGGTATATTTATTTAGCTTGATTATTCATTTTTCTGACCTTGTGGATGAATTGTACCCAGGTGTGGCTAGCATTAATATCCTTAGCCGGTCAGGGGTGGATGGCGCTAGAAAAGTATATTTGGAATGGGAGGGTAATTCCCAGCAAGCTACTAACGCATATGATTTTGAAGGTAATCCTTACTATGGTGGGTTAGGAGCCGAGTGGCGTTGTGGATGGGTGATTGAGTTTGGCCTTGATGCCGATGTGGGAACTATTTATGTGGATATTTCGCCACATGAGGCGTTAGCCTTTCATGTGAGCATAGGGACGTTCCACGATCGGCCGAAGGTAGTAAAGATATTTCCTCAACTAAAAATTAACCTGGAAGAAGAGTTGAAGAGAACGATGTCTTTAGTCGTGCGAAGCATGTTTGATTCTGGGATGGAAATTAACGCTTTTACTCTTAACAGTTTGTTATTTCGCGGCAACGATGCAGTGAAATTCGATAGCGTTCATTTCCCAGGCGATCTGGCGGTCTTCGGCCACGTCGGCCCCACCCAAACAGCCTTCAGCATCACCGAACTGGAGCCCATCATCCCCCACACGGTGCCGTTCCAATTCCATACCGATCCGGACCGCGACGATTTAACGTGGTCGGTGCGAAACATCCTCGGAGAGACCTTCCCCAAAGGAAACATCACCAACAGGGGCCTTTATACCCCACCCACCAACGCCGAGATGCCACGCAGCTCCGTCCGCGTCGTAGTCACTGCCACCGACGGCACCCACACCAGCTCGGCGCTGGTGGGCATCACGAGTCGGAGCATGGCCATCAATCCGCTGATCATGATCGCGACGGCCGGTGACTCACTGGCCCATGACGTATCGGCTGGCGCTTCAGATGGCGGGCCATTGGTCTGGTCCGATGTGCTGGATTCGGGGGCCGTGGTGAGACCGAACCCCGCCGAGGGCAAGGACCATAGTTACGTGCCGGGGCCGCCGATCGCGCAGTCACCGCCCACCGTGGACACGATTGTGGTGACCAATCCCCGGACCCAGGTGAGCGAGACGACGAGCGTATTGGTGCTGCATCGGGCGCCGTTACTTGAGGTGGCGATCAACGACGCGGTTACGTTGCCGGAGAACCAGTTGCAATTGTCGATCATGGGAGCGAACGGCCCCATTAACCCCGGTGCCTGGAAGGAGACGTGGGAGGTGTTGCTGGGCGGCGGCTCCGCGCAAATCGATGCTGTCACAGGTTTGCTGGAATTGAACCCTGCCGGGCCGGACAAGTTTGTGGTCATTACCGTCCTGGCGCCCCCCGAGAGGGAAGGTGGGGCTTGGGATGACGGCTTTATCGTCCTGCCGTTGCCGTTGTTCAGCGTGCCCGAAACGGTACGGATGTTCCGCGCTGACAGCGAATAAGCTGCCGGCCGTTAATGCTGATTGCTGGAGAATGAACATGTCCAATTCACTGGAAAGTTTGTTGACTCGTATGCGAGGCCGCTCCATCACCTACGGCTGGGGGGCGATTGCCGCATTCGGTCGTGAGCAGATTAATCGCTTGCTGGAAACGCAATATTTAACCTGGCTGCACGAGGGGCGTTTCATTCCGCCCATCAGCGGTGTGGCGTACATCGATAACCGAACGGAATCCATGACATTGGACGGCCTGTTATTGGGCAAACCGGTGTTGTCATTCGAATCGGCATCGCTGAACCAGTCCAAAGTGACATTGACCATGAACATAGTGGGCGGCACTTATACAGCCAAAAGTCATCCGGTCGGCAATGGCGCGGTCCGCTTGCTCTCCAGCTTCAGTATTACTGAAGCGATGGGTTACCACATCCAGATGGAGCTCAGCTTGAACCAGATTGAAGGCGAGGTGGATAAGCGGGGACGAGTGACATTGGATGTGGCGAGTGACCTGTCGATGACTTGTAACCTGGGAGGGATGCCGGGGGTCGACAAACCCGTGGCGGCCTTGATTCAAAGCCGCTTGGCGGTGTTGCCGCAGGATCAACGCGTGTTCGAGTTGGGGTTGTTTGATTTCAGTGGCTACAACCCTTTGAGTCCAACCGGTTTCTACATTCGCACGCAAAAAGCCCCGGCTTCCGATAATCCGGATGATGGTGCGGTCGTGCTATTTATCCGCCTGAAAATCCACGATGAAAACGGAGAGGGGCTTCCCGTTGAGGGGAGTGATTTTCCCTATCTGATCCCGGACGACAAGGCGGGGGGCAAGCGCCTGTATTCGGCTTCGTTGGTGCTGAACCATGAATGGACCGAGCTGCTCGACGAGGTACAACTCGATGTGTTGAAAAATCTACTTTTCCCAGGCGATAACTTCTTCGTCGAAAGTACCAATGGACGGCATGAGCCCCACGATTTATTGGTGCTGGGCAATATCGAGCCAACCTCCGAGACAGTGGTCGTCGAGCCGACGTTCATCAGCCTGAAGAGTGGCGGCAGACCCCAAACATTTGTCGCGCGCAAGAGCAACGGATCGAGCGTCAGCGCTCAATGGAGTGTCAGTAACCCCCATAGCCCGCTGTCGGTGGGCACCATCACTCCAACGGGCGGGGTTTATACTGCTCCTGACCAACGACAAATGGGTAAAGAACAGCAGCCGATCGTCGTGACCGCGCAATACATGCAAGGAGGGAAGTCGCAGAAGAGCTCGGCATTGGTGCTCGGCGTGTTCGAAAGCATGAGCATTACGCCGCGGGTGTGCGTGCGTGGCGTTGGAAGTAATCCCACCCCTGTTGAATTAACCGTGACGACTCTGGGAGGCACGGGAAGCTTGCGCTGGCCGACGCTTTTGCCGGATGAGGGCAGGCTTGAGGTCATTGATAACAATCACGCGATCTATACACCGCCCGCCAGCCTGATTGAGCCGTTGGCCATACAGAAAATCTCGGTCATCGATCCGCAGGTGGGCGAGACGATCGAAGCGTCCGTCGTGTTGCTGAAATCGGCGCATACGCTGCCGATCGATCCGCCCTATGTGGCAGCGGTAACGGCCAGCGAGCCGATCCAGTTGTATGCCGATGTGCACCCTGATGATGAGATTCGCTGGGTTGTGATCGGTGAAGGTGACGTGGATGAAAACGGCGTATTCACACCTCCGGCTCAGCCCAGGTCCCGGATCAGTGTGGTGAGATGCTCATACTTGGTTGGTGGAGCGGTCAGGGCCAGTGGCTTTAGCATTATCCAGCTCTCGGAACAAGTACAACCGGAGCCTCGCTGGTTGGACCTTGACGACTTCTCGATCACCCTGGCCAATGATCGGCTGAACAGCTGTTTCAGCAACGGCTTTCAGCAGATCCCCGTCAATGTCACCATTGCCACGAAATCAGTCACCGTGGGGGGAGTGGAGCGATACATTCCCGTGAGCGATGCTGAATTGGCGACGCTCAGACTGGTCCATAAATTTACGGGGGATACAGTCAAATTCATACCGGTAGGCCAAGAAGGTATTGAATACAACACGGATACTAAATGGGCGGCTAACAAAAGAAGAAATCGCTTCAGATTATATTCAACCACGGCGGCGCGAATTTCTCCGCTGGCGCCGCCGACGCCAAAAAATAACGGCATACGCTATCGACAGCTCTATATACATCTTGCAGAAGCGGGCACGCATACCTTTTATGCGCGTTTTGATTCGCCTTACGGCCCCCATAACTCCAATGATGATAAAACCGAAGGCTTTGAAGTGACGGTAGAGGGCATTGCCCCCTCCACCCCACCACTGTCTCACTATGAGTTCAACCGTGAGCGCAAGGATGCTGATGGAGATGGGCATAATGAACCGCCGAGCCAAGCTAATCCGGAGTGGGATTATTTCAGCTATTATCGCTGGTCCATTGATTACTGGCATTTAAGCTATCTACGGCGAGGCGTTGATCAGGTCCTGTTTACCACCTTGACCATCAAAAACAACGTTTCGACCATGCAATGGGAAAGTGAGTTGCTCGATGAGACGTACTTTAGTTACACCGGTTACGCTTTCAATCCAACTAACTTCGAAAATAGCGACAGCCCGTCCCCCGAAGGATTGACGTTTGATCCGTATTTGTGGGGGATGATGAGGGGGTTCCAAAAAAAGCTAAATACTGCTTTTTCCGGGAAAGGGCCAGCGCAGGGCGAGTTGATTATCAGTATGCATCGGGCAGACGATATACCCTATTGGTATGACGGCCAGGCGAATGGCGATAAACGAAGGTTGTACCGTCAGCAGCTGGATCCCGGTATTGATATTATATTGCTCGACGAAGACGGGAATCGACATGCTCTGACGATTGCCTTCGATTCGCGGTCCGGAGAGGACAGTCGCAATAGATTGATTCTAGCTCGAACATGAAAATACTCTGTTTGCGGAGGGCTGATTGCTGCACGATGTAACGCCAGACGTCCGGAAAGCCCCGCTTTGTTTCTTTACGAATGCCTAGACACTTTCGACAGTCGTAACTTTGAGGAAGATAAAACATGACCACTTCCCATGTCGTGCATTCCCAAGCCTTCGGTTTCATGAGTTATGTACAAGGTGGCGTTGACCCTCGAACCGGGCAGTACACCGTTTCCATCGACTTGCCCGAAGTCCAGAGTAATTGGCTAAGCGGCCCGGCCTTCCCGCTGAACCTGACCTTCAGTCCGATCAACATCTCGGACTCCGGCTTCGGAGTGGGCTGGAACCTGAACCTGAGCCAGTTCAGCCCCAGTAACAGCATCCTGGCCCTGAGCACCGGGGAGACTTTCAAGGTGACCGGCAGCGGCCCGCTCCCGGACATTAAGGAAAAGAAACTCGACAGTTTCCACTTCGAGAACTCCGGTGACGGGCGTTATCGCGTGGTGCACAAGTCCGGGATGGTCGAGGAGCTTCAGGTCGGCGGCAGTCTAACCCGGGTGGCATTGCCGGTGAGCATCAAATCGCCTGCCGGTCACAGCCTGACACTCGAGTATGCGTCGTTCCGTGGCGGACAATGTCTGCAAAGCATCCGCGATGCCCAGGGCGAATTGCTGCGCATTAACCGCCACGCCGGCGATGAATGGGTGGAAATCCTCGTGCGCCCCGAGGGCCCCGGCGGCGCGGCGCTGGCGCGCTATGAAATGAAGCTCAATGCCAGCGGCTGGGTCACCGAGATCGTGTTGCCTACGCCCGACAAGGGTTCCTGGCGTTTCGGCTATGGCAACGGCCCGATCCGTAACATTCTGTGCCTGCACGAGGTCAAGACCCCGGTTGGCGGGTGTGAAACTATCGAATACGCCGACACCGGGCATCCCTATCCCGGCGGCGTTGTCCGGCCCAACCTGCCACGGGTCACCCGCCATCGCAATTACCCCGATTTCGGTCAGCCGAACGCCGATGAAACGATGGTAGAGATGGTCTTCAGCTACACCGGCCACAACTTCCTTGGTGCCGGTGCAACCGTCAGTTGGGAAGACGGAATGGACCCGCTGTACAAGCTGGATGCCAGCTATGAATACGGCAGCACCGCCAGCCTGATGGCCGGTGGCCAGGTGGCACGCAAGGTCGAACACAGCTTCAACCGTTTCCACTTGTTGACAGAGGAAAAAACCACCCAGGAACACTGCGTCAAGCGCGTCAAGACCCAGTATTACGCCGAGGATGTGGCGTTCGAGCGTCAGGTCCCGCAATTTCAGATGCCCAAGGAATCCACCACCAGTTGGGAACTGGACAATGACGCCACCCAATATCGCGCCGAGATCGCCCGCAGCGCATACGATGAACATGGTAACCAGACGGAACAGGTCGAACCCAGCGGCATCAAGACCGTCTACAGCTACTACTCCAAGAATGGCGAGGACGGTTGCCCACCGGACCGTTTCCAGCGCAACTTGAAAGACACCACAGTGATCCCATCGCCCCAGGGCGAGCCTGGCGCGCCGACGCTGCGCACCCGTCTGCGCTACAGCGCGCACAAACCACTGACCAACAGCGCAGTGGACGACTGGCTGGCCGTTGAAAGCGAAACCCTGATGCAAGTTGAAGGCGCTAGTGAGACCACCTTGCAACGAACCGAGCGCAGTTATCACGAGTTGACGGGCAATGCGTTCTTGCAGGGTCGCCTGGCCAGCCAGCGAACCACTCTCAACGGCACCACCAGTACGATCCTGTACGAGTACGACACGCTCCCGAGCGTGCTGGCCGGTGAAACCGTGTTGGAAACCACCGAAACCTTCATTGGCTACGATGATAAGCCCGAATCCGAAGTTCGAAAAACGATCGTCAGTGAGGACTCACTGCTGCACGGTCAGCCGCTGCTGACTCGCGACGACAATGAAGTGAAAATCCGTTACACGTACGATGCCCTGACTCGCGTCGTGACTGAAACGGTCGCGCCGGACGAACCGGAGTTCGAAGCTACCCGCCATTATTCGTACCTCCTGGCCGCTCTGGACGGAGAACGGGCTGAGCAATTGGTAACCGATGTTAAAGGCGTCAAAACCCGATCACGTGTCGACGGGCTAAATCGTCCTGTGTATGAAGAGCGCGAGAATGCCGACGACCCTCGGAGCGCCGAAAGCTACCGTCAGATTTACTCGGCAAGTTACGACGTGTTGGGCAACCTGATCGAGGAAACTGAATACGACTGGCGGGCTGCGCAACAGATTGTATTGACCTCCACCTACGAGTACGACGCGTGGGGCATGCAGCGCAGCGTCACCGGGCCGGACGGGGTCAAGGTCTACGAGGAAACGAACCCGATCGGTTCGGCGCAATGGCGTGGTCCTATCCAGACCAGCTGGCGTGAAAGCACCGTCGGTGAGGCGAAGGTGAGCGGTAAGACATTGACCTATCTGAATTTGCTGGAAAAACCCGATCATGTTGAGCGCTTCGAGACCGATGAAACCCTGGTCAGCCGGCACCGATATGGTTATGACGGGCTCGGACGTGCTGTAGAGGAAACCGATGCTCGCGATGCAACGACAAAATATTCCTACGATGTTTTTGACCGCATGATTACCAATATCCTTCCCGGTGGCGCTACGGTTCGACGCAGCTACGCGCTGCACAGTTCAGAAGACCTGCCGGTTGAAATAAGCGTTGACGGTATTGTATTGGGTCAACAGGTTTTCGATGGGTTAGGGCGCAAGGTTGAGTCGATCACGGGCGGACGCAAGCAGTGCTTTACCTACAACCCAGGGCAAACCCAGCCGGCAACCTTGACCACCGCCAGCAATCAATTGATCAATTATGTCTATCAACCTCAGCTAGGCGAAGAACCCAGCCAACGGCGGTTACCGGGTGATGTCACGGCTGATTACGTGCGTGATCGTAAAAACGCTCGACTGCTCAGTTGCAAGGAAGGGGGCCTGGAGCTTTCACGTGAGTACTTCACGACCGGCGAACTGAAAACCGAAACGCGGGTACAGGAAGCGAAGACCTACGCGATGCATTACGAGCATAGTCGGCTGGGGCTTTTACTGAGCTACACCGATGTGCTTGAACAACCCCAGTCGTATACCTATGACAGGGCGAACCGCTTGGAGCGAACCCGTTTGGGTACGACATCTTCGGATTTTAAGTTTGATAGCTTGGGTCAGCTCAGTTCCATCAGCACCCAGGACAGTGTCAGCGGACAAAGCGTGACAATCACCCTGCATTACGACGGGATGGGTCGCGAGATACAGCGCAACTTTGATCTTAATGGCGTAGAGCAGCAACTGACCCAGGTCTACAACAGTGTCGATGCATTGATCGAACGAACCTTGTGCCAGGGCGAAACATTGTTGCGCAAGGAAACTTACGAATACGATCCGCGTGGGCGCTTGGTGGTCTACACCTGTGAGGGCAGCGAATCACCGGTGGATCCTTACGGTAAGACCATCATCAGCCAACTATTCAGATTCGATGCGATTGATAACCTGACCCGTGTGACCACCACGTCTCCCGAAGGTAGCAACATTGCTGACTATACCTACGATCAGACGAAAGACCGCACGCAGCTGCTCAGAGTGACCAATAGGGGCGTCGCGGGGTATCCATCCGAAATATTGCTCGAATATGACGCCGACGGTCATATGATTCAGGACGAGGAAGGACGTCGTTTGGACTACGATGCCTTGGGCCGTTTGATCCAAGTCAGCGCTGCCGGGTGAGAGATTATGAATCGCTCACCTTCCGTTAGCGATCCCGGTGACAGTGCCGCCGCCGTCGGGCCGGCACCCCGGCTATGCGCCCCAGGTCATGTGAGGGACACGCAGAGCTCGTTATCCAGTGTCATGCTGAGCTGGGATGAACCTTATTCTACGTGCCCTTTTTGCCCGGATGTCATAGGTTATGAAGTGGTCTTAGAGGGTTTCCCCGCAAAAACAGTGACACGGCCGCCTTGTGAAATCACAGGTTTGGCAGCCGATGTTCCCTACATCGTTTATATTAAGGCAATTGCAGCCGGGAGCCATGTATCGGCGCCCAGTGTTCACCACCTGTACATAAGACCTGCCCCCCCCACTCAGCCGGAAGCTCTGACCGTAAGTAATGTGTCATTTTGGTCGGCGAGGCTTGGGTGGACTCCTTCGATCAGCAATACTGGAAGCCCTCGCTACAGAATTTATCTCAATGGTTTTGTCGTAGGAATTGTCGATCAACCGTTGTTCAACCTCGAGCACTTGCGAAGCGGTGTCAACTACCGAGTCGACGTCGTCGCTTTCAATACAGTAGGTTCATCCGAACCTGTCGAGAAAACGTTTAGGACATTATTAAAACCGCCATCCAATTTAAAGCTGAAACACCACGCTGGATTGTGCCGGCTTTCGTGGGATCCCATGTTCGGAACATGGCCGAGTCATGAAGTTTCAATCAATGGTAGATGTTTTTCAGCGGGTCCTCTGGGTTTCAATTTCAGACTTGCCGAGGTCTCCCCCGGGCCTGCGCCGCATTCATTCAAGTTTGAAGTCTATGCCAAACTTGATGAGCAGATATCAGAAACCACTCTTTTTGAAACGACACTGCATGACGTCGAGCCTCCTACTCGACCTGGACAGCCTGTTGCTACCAATATCGCTGATCATTCGGTGGATCTGCACTGGCCACCGTCGAGCGACAATGTAGGGGTGGCGGGTTATAGGGTTTTTGTGAACGGCATTCCTTATATTCTTCGCAGCGCGACTGCCAGTCAGAAAATATTGGGATTAATAAGCGGTGCTTATTACTGGGTTTTTGTATGCGCCCTGGACGCAGATGGGAATCTTTCGGTGCCAGGTCCTGTGACGTTATTCAAAACTACGGGGGAGACGCCCACGCTTCCACCTCTTGCACCATCAGAGGTATCTATCACATCTCTGACTTCAACTTCAGCTCTATTACAGTGGGCGCTTGGAGAGGGGGAAGCCGTGACGGGCACACGAATCAATATCAATGAGGTTTATAGGAATATAGCTTTCCTTCAAGAATATAAACTGGTCAATCTAATTCCTGATGTTGAGTATTCAATTGAGCTGCAGACATTTAACTACTATGGGCAGTTGTCCGAGCCGGTTACCCTTACCTATGTGTCCCAAGACTCGACGCCGCCAACTATTCCTGGAAATCTGTATGCAAGTGCCTTGCAATCCGATTCAGTGACGCTGGCCTGGGAAGCGTCGACGGACGATATCGGCATGCATGGTTATGTGATTTACAACAACTGTGAGTACTTTGACGAAACTCCGCTAACTCACTACACCGCAGTCGATTTGCTTCCAGGTGCTTACACGTTTGACGTCTGTGCCTTGGATATTTCCGGAAATGCGTCTGAACCTGCTTCAATTGTTGTTGAAATCAAAAGCTGACAGGCTGGGTAAAATGCGGTCCCCTTGCCGGACTCAGGTGAAGAGGAGATGGCGGCCTCTGCAAGGCCCGACTCCATCCCGACCGCTGCAGAGGATTCCGTCGAGGCTGTCAGATCAACCCCCGCTCCCGTGCGATTTTTCCCGCCAGATGACGCGAGCTGACACCGAATTTCCGACGGATATTATTGAAGTGATAATTGACGTTAGCCTCGCTGCAATCGACGATCACGGCAATCTCCCAGGAAGATTTGCCGGCCTCGCTCCACTGCAGGAATTCTCTTTCCCTGTTTGTCAGTCGGATGGTTGGAGGTTGTTTGTTCTCCAGGGGTTGAAGGTGGGCCTGGTAGGGCGATGAGCTTCTGGAAACAGCGACAGTGTGGTGCATGAGGAATCTCCCATTCATCATCATTGATGGCGTGGGGGCGGCGCAATCTACCTACGGCTGGATGGCATGGTTCGCACGGCCCTTCTTCAGGCCCTGGACAGGGCTGGAGGCACGGGTTCGTTATATCTCGATCCAAACCGTCTGAAACCTGTCAGATATTACAGGTGTTGGACATTAGATGATGAGTGATGGCGAGGGCTATCGGGCCGAACTTATTGATATTCATCATGTTTCTTCAGAATTTTGTGGGTTCATTGTGGCGAGGGGATAAATCCCCTCGCCACAGGGTTCTGTCTTTTCCCATTTAAAAATTTGCATTCGATCAATCCCGGGTATATACACGCACCATGCTTCCTTCCCAATGCTTGTGCATCAACCTGCGTCGTGCCGCGCGTGGCGTCAGCAGGTATTACGACGGCGCCCTCGACGGCTTCGGGATCAACG
>Ga0308169_10004228_pt1 | contig 13505 bp, 10 predicted proteins | sample PhyBR1_2_FD_202139 | JGI IMG/M metagenome (GOLD analysis project Ga0308169, IMG submission 202139) | Phyllosphere microbial communities from UC Gill Tract Community Farm, Albany, California, United States - DLSLSB.R1 | ecosystem: Host-associated > Plants > Phyllosphere > Unclassified | place...
TATCTCCCGGGCGGATCCGCCGGCCCGGCACGGGAAGCGGTCGGACATCGTGCAGGTGTCGTGGTCGCTGCGGCCGCTCCGGGTCGGCGTGGGACGCATCCCCCCGCGGCTGCGTCCCGTACACGAGGCCGGGGTGCGACGCCTGCGGCGCTTCGCCGCGCGGCGCCTGGGCACGTACGGCCTCGACCTCGGGAGCCCCGGCGATCGCTCGCAGGTGGAGCGGATGCTCGGCGCCGAGGTCACCGCCGTGCTCACGGCGCCGAATTACGACGTCACCCTCGCCATGGTGAACACGTGCCTCGACGCGCTCGAGGCCCTCGACCCGGAAAGGATCGCCCGCCGATGACCGCCGACGACACCACCCTCGTATACACGCCGGCTGACGTCTGCCGCATCGGCAACGACATCCTCGCCGTCGTCGAGGGCGTCGTGATCGACCAGAGCGAGCCGCTGCGCATCGCGCTCGCCGGCATCCTCGCCGGCGGCCACGTGCTGTTCGAAGACGTGCCGGGGCTCGGCAAGACCTTGGCCGCGCGGAGCCTCGCCGCCGCGATGGGTCTCGACTTCCGCCGCCTGCAGTGCACGCCCGACCTGCTGCCCGCGGACATCACCGGTTCGTTCGTCTACGCGCCGGCCACCGGTGAGTTCGTGTTCCGCCCGGGCCCCGTGTTCACCGGTCTGCTGCTCGCCGACGAGCTCAACCGCACGGCGCCCAAGACGCAGTCGGCGCTGCTGGAGGCGATGGCGGAGGGGCAGGTCACCGTGGAGGGCCGCAGCTATCCGCTGCCGCGCCCCTTCCACGTGATCGCCACCGCCAATCCGATCGAGTACGAGGGGACGTACGCGCTGCCGGAGGCGCAGCTGGACCGGTTCCTCGTGCGCCTGAGCGTCGGCTACCCCGACCCGGCGGGGGAGGAGCTCATCCTCGCGAACCGCGTGGCGCGCCGCACCGAGGTCGCCTCGGTCGCGCAGGTGATCGACGGCGCCGCGGTGCTCGCGCTGCAGGCGGCCGTCGAGCGCGTGCACGTGGACGCCGACATCATGCGGTACTGCGTCGACCTGGCCGCGGCGACGCGCGTCGACCGCGCCGTGGAGGTCGGGGCCTCGCCGCGCGGATCGCAGGCGCTGATGCTCGTGGGGCGCGCTCTTGCCGTGCTCGCCGGGCGGGATTACGTCACACCCGACGACGTCAAGCGCGTCGCGGTGCCGACCCTCGCCCACCGCCTCACGCTGACCCCGGCCGCGTGGGCGGCGGGGACGTCGGCGCAGAGCGTCGTGGCGGCCCTCGTCGCCGCCGTCCCGGGGCCCCCCGCCCTGCCCCGCGCGGAGCCGTGATGGACGGCGCCCGCACCCCCGTTGCGCTCGCCGGCGCCGTCTCCGGCATCCTGATGTTCATCGTGTCGCTCTTCCTCGGCCGCGGCGACGTCGCCGTCATGGGCGCCGTGCTGCTGGTCGCCGTCGCGGTCGTCTGGCGCCGCGTGCCGGAACGGCCGCCGCGGGTCGCGCTGACGAGGTTGCCGGCGCAGCCGGACGACGCGGACGGTGCCGCGGCATCCCCTTCCGCGACGGCCCGTGTGCGCGTCGAGGTGGACGACGCCGATGCCGAGGTCGTGCGCCTCGAGATCACCGCCCTCGGGCAGGACGTCCACCGTGTCGCGGTCGGCGGGAGGACGAGTCTCGAGGTGCGCGTGCCCGTGGTCCACTCCGGCATCCACGACCTGACGGCGGTGACCGGGCGTTCGATCGGAGCGGACGGGGTCTGGCTGTCGCGGTCGTCGGCGTCCGAGGGGCTGCGCGCGGCGACGAACCCGGTCGCGCGGAGCGTGCCGTTCCTGCCCGTGCCGCGGGCTCTCGCCGGGATGTCCGGCGCCCACGAGGCGACCCGGGCCGGGGACGGCGGCGAATTCCTCGAGATCCGGCCGTTCGTCGCCGGGGACGGACTGCGCCGGATCGACTGGAAGGCGACCGCACGGGTGGCGCGCCGGCCCGGCGAGCTGTTCGTGCGACGCACTTATGCCACCTCCGACGCCGCCATCGCGATCGTCATCGACGACGGCGACGACCTCGCCGGGCTGACGGGGGACTGGTTCACCGCGGACCCGGGTCTGGATGCGCCGCGCTCGCTCGACGTCGCGCGCGAGGCGGCCTGGAGTCTCGCCGGCGCCTACCTCGACGCCGGCGACCAGGTCTCGCTGCACCTGCTCTCGCGCGCGGGCCGGACGGTGCCGCGGGGTTCCGGCATCCGGCACCGGGAACGGCTGCGCGCGGCGATCGTCGCGGTCGAGGCGGGCCGGCGCCTCACCCGGGAGCGGACCCCGCGGGTCGTGCCGGGAGCGCTCGTGGTGGTGCTGTCCACCTTCCTCGACGACGACATGGTGACGCTCGTCGAGCTGTGGCGCGCCGCCGGGCACCGCGTGCTCGCCGTGGACACCCTGCCGCGCCTGCGCACCGAGCGGCTGACGCCCGAGATGGCGGCGGCGGCGCGCATCGTGCTCGGCGAGCGGGCCGACCGGCTGCGCGCCGTGACGTCGGCTGGCGCGGACGTGCTGGTGTGGGATGCCGCGCCCGGGGAACGCGCGGCCGCCCTGCGGGGATTCGCCCGCGCCCGGAGGCGGCGGTGACGAGGCGCCTGCGCGCGCAGGTGCGAGCGGGGACGCTCGTTCCCGCCCTGGTGCCGCGCGTGGCCGTGGTCGCGGTGTCGTGCCTCGCGTTCGCCCTGGTGCCGCTGCCGGCGGCGCTGGTGGCGGTGGCGCTGTCGGTGGCCGCGGCCCTGGTGCCGACGAGTCTCGGCGCCTGGGGCGTCGCTCTCGTGATCGGGGCGGGTCAGCTCGCGCATCCCGCGAGCGTCGGCGACTGGCGGATCTACGCGGCGCTCGCCGTCGTCCACCTGCTGCACGTGCTGGGCGGCTTCGCGATGTTCGTCGACCCCCGCGGCATGATGCAGCTGCGAACGCTCCGGCGTCCCCTGCAGCGGTGGCTGTGGATCCAGCTGCCCGCGCAGGCGCTCCTCGTCGTCGTCCTCGCGGTGCCGCGTCCGGCGCTTGAGAGCGACGGCGGGGTGCTCGCGGTCGTCGCCGGGGTGTGCCTGTGCGCGGTCGCCGCGATCGTCGTCCGGCTCGCGACGCCGCGGCGGTGACCGCGCATCCCGGGCGGGCGGCATCCGGGCGCGCGGAGCCAGTGTCGGAGGCCCCTCCTAGACTTGTCGGGTGCCCATCGTCCCCGTCTCCTCCGTCGGCCATCCCAGTGGAAAGCTCAGCGTCCGCGGCGCCCGCGTCCACAATCTGAAGAACGTCGACCTCGACATCCCGCGCGACTCCCTGGTCGTGTTCACCGGTCTGTCCGGGTCCGGAAAGTCCAGCCTCGCCTTCGACACCATCTTCGCCGAGGGCCAGCGCCGCTACGTCGAGTCGCTGAGCGCGTACGCGCGCCAGTTCCTCGGCCAGGTCGACCGGCCCGACGTCGACTTCATCGAGGGTCTCAGCCCCGCCGTCTCGATCGACCAGAAGTCGACGAACCGCAACCCCCGCTCGACGGTCGGCACGATCACCGAGATCCACGACTACATGCGTCTGCTCTGGGCGCGCATCGGCGTGCCCCACTGCCCGGAGTGCGGCGAGATCATCCAGCGGCAGACCGTGCAGCAGATCGCCGACCAGCTGATGGAGCTGCCCGAGCGCACCCGCTACCAGATCGTCGCCCCCGTGGTGAGCCAGAAGAAGGGCGAGTTCGTCGATCTCTTCCGTGAGCTCAGCGCCAAGGGCTTCGCGCGGGCGGTCGTCGACGGCGACCTCATCCAGCTGTCCGAGCCGCCCACGCTCAAGAAGAGCTACAAGCACGACATCGCCGTGGTCGTCGACCGCCTCGTCGCCGCCCCCGGCATCCTCGACCGCATCACCGACTCCGTCGAGACGGCGCTGAGCCTTGCCGGCGGCGTCGTGCAGGCGAACTTCGTCGACGAGGAGGGGGATGCCGCCTGGCAGTCGTTCTCCGAGAAGCTGGCCTGTCCGAACGGGCACCCGCTGCAGCTCACCGAGATCGAGCCGCGCACGTTCTCGTTCAACGCGCCCTTCGGCGCCTGCCCCGCCTGCTCGGGCCTGGGCACGCGCATGTCGGTCGACGTCGACCTGATGCTGGCCGACGATGGCCTCTCGATCAACGAGGGCGTCGTGATCCCCTGGACGACGCAGGGCAAGGGGCTGTTCCAGTACTACGAGCGGCTGCTGCAGGGCCTCGCCGACGATCTCGGGTTCTCGCTGGACACCCCGTGGCGCAAGCTCCCGGCCGCGGTGCGCGAGGCCGTGCTGCGGGGCGAGAACTTCAAGGTCAACGTGCGGTGGAAGAACCGCTACGGGCGCGAGATGCGCTACACCTCGGGCTTCGAGGGCGTCGTGCCGTACATCGAGCGGCAGTACCTGCAGGCGGAGTCCGATTCGCAGCGCCAGCGGTGGGCGGAGTATCTGCGCGAGGTGCCGTGCCCGGTCTGCGACGGCGCCCGCCTCAAGCCCGAAGTGCTCGCGGTGCAGGTGCACGGCCACTCCATCGCGGATGCCTCGCGGCTGAGCCTCGCCGAGGCGCAGGCGTACTTCGCCCAGCTCCAGCTCACCGACCGCGAGGCGAAGATCGCCGCGCAGGTGCTGCGCGAGATCCGGCTGCGCCTGGACTTCCTCACGCAGGTGGGCCTCAGCTACCTGTCCCTGGGGCGCTCGGCCGGCTCCCTGTCCGGCGGCGAGGCCCAGCGCATCCGGCTCGCGACCCAGATCGGCTCAGGACTCACGGGCGTGCTGTACGTGCTCGACGAGCCCTCGATCGGGCTGCACCAGCGCGACAACCGCCGTCTCATCGAGACCCTCGTCGCCCTGCGCGACCTCGGCAACACGCTCATCGTCGTCGAGCACGACGAGGAGACCATCCACGCGGCCGACTGGATCGTCGACATCGGTCCGCGGGCAGGGGTCGACGGCGGCAACGTGGTGCACTCCGGTCCGCTCGGCGAGCTGCTCGAGGACCGCGGATCGCTCACCGGCGACTACCTCGCCGGCCGTCGTGCGATCGCGACGCCCGCCAAGCGGCGCCGCATCGACAAGAGCCGCAAGCTGTCGGTCGTCGGCGCGCGCGCGAACAACCTCAAGAACGTCACCGTGGACTTCCCGCTCGGCGTCATGACGGCCGTGACCGGCGTCAGCGGCTCGGGCAAATCCACGCTTGTCAACGACATCCTCTATCAGGTGCTCGCATCCCGGCTCAACGGTGCGCGCACGGTCCCCGGCAAGCACACGCGGGTGACCGGACTCGACGGCCTCGACAAGGTCGTGCACGTCGACCAGGCACCGATCGGCCGCACGCCGCGGTCGAACCCGGCCACGTACACCGGGGTGTTCGACCGCATCCGCACGCTGTTCAGCGAGACGCCCGAGGCGAAGGCGCGCGGCTACCTGCCCGGGCGCTTCAGCTTCAACGTCAAGGGCGGCCGGTGCGAGGCGTGCTCCGGCGACGGCACGATCAAGATCGAGATGAACTTCCTGCCCGACGTGTACGTGGACTGCGAGGTCTGCCACGGCAAGCGCTACAACCGCGACACCCTCGCGGTGCATTACAAGGGCAAGAACATCGCCGAGGTGCTCGAGATGCCGATCGCCGAGGCGAGCGAGTTCTTCGAGCCGATCCAGGCCATCCACCGGTACCTGAAGACCCTCGTCGACGTGGGTCTCGGCTATGTGCGGCTCGGGCAGTCCGCGACGACCCTTTCCGGCGGCGAGGCGCAGCGCGTCAAGCTCGCCACCGAGTTGCAGCGCCGCTCCAACGGCCGTTCGGTGTACGTGCTCGACGAGCCGACGACCGGGCTGCACTTCGAGGACGTCGCCCGCCTGCTCGAGGTGCTCGGCGGCCTCGTCGACAAGGGCAACACGGTGATCGTCATCGAGCACAACCTCGACGTCATCAAGTGCTCGGACTGGATCGTCGACCTCGGCCCCGAGGGCGGGGCCGGCGGCGGCACCGTGGTCGCGACGGGCACGCCCGAGCAGGTCGCGCGGGTGGAGGCATCCCACACGGGCATGTTCCTCGCCGAGATGTTCGCCCTTCGACAGGCTCAGGGACCGGTGGGACAGGCTCAGGAACCGGCTCGAGAGGCTCAGGGACCGGCTCGACAGGCTCAGGGACCGGCTCGAGAGGCTCAGGAACCGGTGCTCGCCGAGCGCAAGGCGGGGTGAGGCCGCGTGGCCGATCAGCTGCCGTACAAGCCGAGACCGGGTGAGATCCCCACACAGCCCGGCGTGTACCGGTTCCGGGATGCCGCGGGCCGCATCCTGTACGTCGGCAAGGCGAAGAGCCTGCGCCAGCGGCTGTCGAACTACTTCGCCCCGCTGCACACGCTGCACGAGCGCACCCGGCGCATGGTCACCACGGCGGCCTCCGTCGAGTGGACCGTGGTCGGCAGCGACGTCGAAGCGCTGCAGCTGGAGTACATGTGGATCCAGGAGTTCACGCCTCCGTTCAACGTGCGGTACAAGGACGACAAGTCGTATCCGTACCTCGCGGTGACGCTCGCCGACGAGGCGCCGCGGGTGATGGTCACCCGCAACCGCAAGATCCCCGGAGCGAAGTACTTCGGTCCGTATCCGAAGGTGTGGGCCGTGCACGACACCATCGACCTGATGATCAAGGTGTTCCCGATCCGCACCTGCAGCGACGCCTCGTACAAGAAGGCGATGGCGACCGGCCGGCCCTGCTTCCCGGGCCAGATCGGGCGCTGCGGCGGCCCGTGTTCGATGAAGGTCACGATCGAGGAGCACCGGGCGATCGTCGACGACTTCGTCGCCTTCCTCGCCGGCGGCGACGAGCGCTTCACGCGCGAGCTGACCCGGCGCATGCGCGAGGCGTCGGCCGCCATGGACTACGAGGCGGCGGCGAACTACCGCGACAAGCTGCAGTCGATCGATGCGGTGCTCAGCCGCAGTGCGCTCGTGCTCGCCGAAGACACGGACGCCGACCTGTTCGGCATCGCGGAGGACGAGCTGGCCGCGACCGTGCAGCAGTTCGTGGTGCGCCGCGGCCGCGTCCGCGGCGTCAAGGCCACCACGATCGAGAAGGAGATCGACATCGGCGGGGCCGACCTCGTCGATCAGGTGCTGCAGCGCACGTACGGGGATGCCGCCCCCGCCGACATCCCGCGGCAGGTGCTCGTGCCGGTGATGCCCGAGGACGCGTCCGGCCTCGAGGAGTGGCTGCGCGAGCGGCGCGGTCGCAGCGTCTCGATCCAGGTCGCGCAGCGCGGACGCAAAGCCGAGCTCATGAAGACCGCGACCCTGAACGCGCAGCAGGCGCTCGTGCTGCACAAGACCCGGCGCAGCAGCGACTACGTCAGCCGGACGCAGGCTCTCGGCGACCTGCAGGAGGCGCTGGGGCTCGCCGAGGCACCGCTGCGCATCGAGTGCTACGACGCTTCGCACCTGTCCGGCACGAACGTGGTGGTCTCGATGGTGGTGTTCGAGGACGGCGTCCCGCGCAAAGACCAGTACCGCTCCTTCAACGTCGCCGACACCACCGACGACACCGACACGCTCTACCAGGTGCTGATGCGGCGGCTCGCGTACCTCGACCGGCCGGAGGCGGAGGATGCCGTCCGACAGGTTCAGGGAACCGACCCGCTGGACGACGGCGAGGTGGTGACCACCCGGCGCAAGCCGCGCTTCGCCTACACTCCGCAGCTGCTGATCGTCGACGGCGGCCAGCCGCAGGTCGCCGCGGCCGCGCGCGCCCTGCGCGACAGCGGTCACGAGGAGATCGCGCTGTGCGGCATCGCCAAGCGGCTCGAGGAGATCTGGCTGCCGGGCGACGAGTTCCCGGTCATCCTGCCCCGCACGTCCGAGGCGCTCTACCTCGTGCAGCGGCTGCGCGACGAGGCGCACCGGTTCGCCATCACCCATCAGCGCCGGCGCCGCAAGCGCGACATCTCGACGGTGCTCGCCGAAGTGCCGGGGCTCGGCGAGGCGCGCATCAAGACGCTGCTGCGGCATTTCGGCTCCGTGGCGCGGCTGCGCGGCGCATCCGCCGACGAGATCGCCCAGCTGCCCGGGTTCGGGCCGAAGCTCGCCGCCTCCGTCCACGCGCATGTGACGGCGCGTCAGACCACCCCCTAAGCTGAGGGACGAGCCTGGGGGAAGAGATGACCGAACAGACGCCCGAGCCGGGCGAGGTGCTCATCGTGACCGGGATGTCCGGTGCGGGGCGCTCCACCGTCGCCGACGCGCTCGAGGACATGGGCTGGTACGTCGTCGACAACCTGCCCCCGCAGATGCTGCGCCCCCTGCTCGAGGTCTCCGGTCTCGCCGGCAGCGCGCTGCCCCGTGTGGCCGCGGTCGTCGACGTGCGCGGCCGCGACATGTTCACGCAGCTGCCGGACGTGACGCGCACGCTGCGCGACGCGCGACCGCAGCTGCGCGTCGTCTTCCTGGACGCCTCCGACGAGGTTCTGGTGCGCCGGTACGAGGCCGTGCGACGACCGCACCCGCTGCAGGAGGACGGCACGATCCTCGACGGCATCCGGCGCGAACGGGTGCGGTCGGCCGCGATCCGCGAGGCCGCCGACGTCATCATCGACACCACGAACTTCAACATCCACCAGCTCGCCACCCAGGTCGTCGACCTGTTCTCGGACGAGGGGTCCGCACAGCACACGCTCACGATCATGAGCTTCGGGTTCAAGTACGGGCTGCCGCCCGACGCCGACGTCGTCGCCGACATGCGCTTCCTGCCGAACCCGTACTGGAAGGAGGAGCTGCGAGCGCTCACCGGTGAGGACGAGGCGGTACGCGACTTCGTGCTCGAGCAGACCGGCGCGATGGAGTTCCTGGACGCCTACGAGCAGGCGATGATCCCGGTGCTGGCCGGCTACCAGCGGGAGAACAAGCGGCACAGCGTGCTCGCGGTGGGCTGCACGGGCGGCAAGCACCGTTCGGTCGTGATGACCCGCGAGCTCGCCGGCCGGCTCGGGCGCCTCCCCGGCGTCGCGGTGCGCGTGAAGCACCGTGACCTCGGACGGGAGTGAGTGCCGGGTAAGCTGGACGATCGTCCCGCCAACAGTTCCCAGAGGAGTCCCGTGTCGCTGACCGCCAACGTGAAGGCAGAGCTGATCGCTGTGCGCGACCCGCGTCCGACGGCGCGTGTCGCCGAGCTGACGGCGCTGCTGCGGTTCTCCGGTGGTCTGCATTCGATCGCAGGACGGGTCGCCGTCGAGGCCGAGGTCGACTCGGATCGCCTGGCGCGTCGCATCGCCCGCGACATCGTCGAGCTCTACGGCGTCCGCCCCGAGCTGGTCCAGCTGCAGGCGGCATCCGCGCGCGGGGGCGGGCGCTATGCCGTGCGCGTCATCGAGGGCGGCGAGACCCTCGCCCGTCAGACGGGCCTGCTCGACCAGCGCCGCCGCCCGGTGCGCGGCCTTCCGAACCGGCTCACCACCGGCTCCCGGCCCGACCTCGCCGCCACGTGGCGCGGCACCTTCCTCGCGGCGGGTACGCTCTCCGACCCGGGGCGCTCCGCCGCGCTCGAGATCGCCTGCCCGACGTCGGAGGCCGCGATGGCCCTCGTCGGCGCCGGTCATCGCGTCGGCATCCCGGCCAAGGCCCGCGAGGTGCGCGGCGTGCCGCGGGTGGTGGTGCGGGATGCCGAGGGCATCCGCGCGACCCTGTCGGTGATGGGCGCCTCCCGCGCCGCGGCCGACTGGGACGAGGTGCGTCAGCAGCGCGAAGTGCGCGCCGGCGTCAATCGCCTCGTCAACTTCGACGACGCCAACCTCCGCCGCTCCGCGCGCGCCGCGGTCGCGGCGTGCGCGCGCGTGGAACGCGCCCTCGAGATCCTCGGCGACGAGGTGCCCGATCACCTCCGCGAGGCCGGCGAGCTGCGCCTCGCCCACCGCGACGCGAGCCTGGACGAGCTCGGCCACCACGCCGATCCGCCGCTCACGAAGGACGCCGTCGCAGGCCGCATCCGGCGTCTGCTGGCCATGGCCGACAAGCAGGCCGAGGAGTCCGGCATCCCCTCGACGGATGCCGCGGTGCCGGCTTCCGACATCGACGACTGAGCCGTCCCGCTCCCTGTCACACGACGGAACCGTCCTGTCGGCGCCCCCGAGGTCGTCACTAGGATGAAAACGTCACCCTCGCTGCACGCGTCATCCGTGCGCGCGCGGCGCCGACAGGAAGAAGAGAACATGGCGAACTACACGCTGCCCGACCTCCCGTACGACTACGCTGCGCTCGAGCCGCACATCAGCGGCAAGATCATGCAGCTGCATCACGACAAGCACCACGCCGCGTACGTCGCCGGCGCGAACACGGCGCTGGAGAAGCTCGCCGAGGCGCGCGACTCCGGGGATCTGGCCAACGTCAACCGCTTCGAGAAGGACCTCGCGTTCAATCTCGGTGGCCACATCAACCACTCGATCTTCTGGACCAACCTGTCGCCGAACGGCGGCGGCCGGCCCGAGGGCGAGCTGGGGGCCGCCATCGACGAGTTCTTCGGCGGATTCGAGAAGTTCCAGGCGCACTTCACCGCCGCGGCGACCGGCATCCAGGGCTCCGGCTGGGCCGTGCTCAGCTGGGACCCGATCGGGGCCCAGCTGATCATCCAGCAGCTGTTCGATCAGCAGAGCAACACGGCTCAGGGCACCATTCCGCTGTTCCAGCTGGACATGTGGGAGCACGCGTTCTACCTGGACTACCTCAACGTCAAGGCGGACTACGTCAAGGCCGCCTGGAACATCGCGAACTGGGAGAACGTGGCCGCACGCTTCGAGGCTGCGCGCGAGAAGGGCTCGGGCCTGCTGGTACTGTCATAGCCAGCGCGGCGTCCCGGTCGGTTCGCTGCCCGGGGCGCCGTCGTCCCATGTCGTCTGAACCGCGCGAGAGCGCACGACACCCATTCAGGAGCATCTTCGTGACCGTGAAGATCGGAATCAACGGCTTCGGCCGAATCGGACGTAATTACCTCCGCGCTGCGCTCGCGCAGAACGCGGACCTCGAGATCGTGGCGGTGAACGACCTCACCGACAACAAGGCGCTGGCGCACCTGCTCAAGTACGACTCGGTCGGCGGCCCGCTCGCCTACGACGTCTCGTACGAGGGCGACGTCATCACCGTCGGCGGCAAGGCCATCAAGGTCTTCGAGGAGCGCGACCCGGCCGCCCTGCCCTGGGGCGACTACGGCGTCGACATCGTCATCGAATCGACCGGCCGGTTCACCAACGCCGCGGATGCCGGCAAGCACATCGCCGGCGGGGCCAAGAAGGTGCTCATCTCGGCGCCCGCCTCGGGCGAGGACGGCACGTTCGTCATGGGCGTCAACGAGGAGTCGTACGACCCGGCGACCCACGACATCATCTCCAACGCCTCGTGCACCACGAACTGCCTCGCGCCGCTGGCCAAGGTGTTCAACGACGCGTTCGGCATCGAGCGCGGCTTCATGATGACCGCGCACGCGTACACCGCCGACCAGAACCTGCAGGACGGCCCGCACGGCGACCTGCGCCGCGCGCGCGCCGCCGCGATCAACATCGTGCCCGCCTCGACCGGCGCCGCGAAGGCCATCGGCCTCGTGCTGCCGGAGCTGAACGGCAAGCTCAGCGGCTCGTCGTACCGCGTCCCGGTGCCCGTCGGCTCGATCGTCGACCTGACGCTCGTGACGGGCCGCACCGACCTCACCGTCGACGAGATCAACGGCGCCTACCGTGCCGCTGCCGCCGAAGGACGACTGCAGGGGATCCTGCAGTACAACGACGACCCGATCGTCTCGAGCGACGTCGTGCACAACGCGCACTCGTCGATCTTCGACGCCGGCCTGACCAACGTCAGCGGATCGCTCGTGAAGGTCTCGTCCTGGTACGACAACGAATGGGGCTACTCGAACCGCCTCGTCGACCTCACCGAGTACGTCGCCGAGCGTCTCTGAGACCCGACCCGCTGCAAAGGAGTCCCGTGGCACTTCGCACCCTCGACACGCTCGTCCAGAGTGCGGGGCCGCTCGCAGGCAAGCGCGTCGTCGTCCGTTGTGATCTCAACGTCCCTCTTCAGGGCGGGGTCATCACGGACGACGGCCGCGTGCGGGCATCCCTGCCGACGCTGCAGGCGCTGACCGGGCAGGGAGCCCGCGTCGTCGTCGTTTCCCACCTCGGGCGCCCGGACGGCGCCCCCGACCCGAAGTACAGCCTGGCGCCGGTGGCGCAGCGCCTGTCCGAGCTGCTCGGCCGGACGGTGGCGTTCGCCTCCGACACCGTCGGCGACAGCGCGCAGGAGGTCGTGGCCGCCCTGCAGGACGGTCAGGTGGCCGTGCTGGAGAACCTGCGGTTCAACGCCGGCGAGACCGCCAAGGACGACGCCGTGCGCGGTGCCTTCGCCCGGCAGCTCGCCGCCCTCGGCGACGCCATGGTCTCCGACGGCTTCGGCGTCGTGCACCGCAAGCAGGCCTCCGTGTACGACCTCGCCCAGCTGCTGCCGTCGGCCGCGGGACTGCTCATCGCCGCCGAGCTCGATGTGCTCGACCGGCTCACCGAGAACCCGGAGCGCCCGTACACCGTGGTGCTCGGCGGCTCGAAGGTCAGCGACAAGCTCGGCGTCATCTCGCACCTGCTGCCGCGCGTCGACCGCCTGTGCATCGGCGGCGGCATGATGTTCACCTTCCTCGCCGCGCTCGGCCACCCGGTCGGCAAGAGCCTGCTGGAACAGGACCAGCTCGACAGGGTGCGCGGCTACATCGCCGAGGCGACTGAGCGCGGCGTCGAGCTGCTGCTTCCGGTCGACGCGGTGGTGGCGGCATCGTTCTCGGCCGACGCCGACCACGTGGTGGCCGACGCCGACAAGCTCGAGGACACGCCGTTCGGCGGCGACGGCCTCGGCCTCGACATCGGACCCCGCACGGCGGACGCGTTCGCCGAGGCGGTCCGCTCCTCGACCACCGTCTTCTGGAACGGCCCGATGGGCGTGTTCGAGATGGCCGCGTTCGCCGCGGGCACGAAGACCGTGGCCGAGGCCCTCACCGAGGTCCCCGGCCTCAGCGTGGTCGGCGGCGGGGACTCGGCCGCGGCGGTGCGCCAGCTCGGCTTCGCAGACAGCAGCTTCGGTCACATCTCGACCGGCGGAGGCGCGAGCCTCGAATTCCTCGAGGGCAAGACCCTCCCCGGCCTGGAGGTCCTCGGATGGCAGTGAACGAGACGGTCGCGCAGCGCACCCCGCTGATCGCCGGCAACTGGAAGATGAACCTGGACCACCTGCAGACGGTCGCGTTCGTGCAGAAGCTGGACTGGACCCTGCGCGACGCGAAGCACGACGACGCCGTGGAGATCGCGATCTTCCCGCCGTTCACCGACCTGCGCACCGCGCAGACGCTGATCGACGCCGACCGCATCCCGTTCGCCCTCGGCGCGCAGGACCTGTCCACGCACGACTCCGGCGCATACACCGGCGAGGTCTCCGGTGCGTTCCTGGCCAAGCTCGCGTGCCGCTACGTGATCATCG
>Ga0308169_10004231_pt1 | contig 13498 bp, 13 predicted proteins | sample PhyBR1_2_FD_202139 | JGI IMG/M metagenome (GOLD analysis project Ga0308169, IMG submission 202139) | Phyllosphere microbial communities from UC Gill Tract Community Farm, Albany, California, United States - DLSLSB.R1 | ecosystem: Host-associated > Plants > Phyllosphere > Unclassified | place...
CGCGAGCGTAAAGAGGTCGGGGCCGGCTCGAGCGTCGGCGACGAGGGAGGGGGAAAGGCGGCCGGCTCGGCCAGGGCGGCAAAGGGGTCCTCGTCGAAGAGGGGCGAGAACGTCGGCGACGCGACGGCGGCGTGCGGCGAGCGCGGCGGGAGCTCGACGGGGACGGGCGAGATGCTCGCGCTCGACGAGACGCGGCGGATCATGCGCGGCGCCTTGAGCGTCGCGACCGACTGCGCCGCGCGCAGCCTCGGCGAGGGACCTGCGCCCGCCGTATCGTAGGCTAGGGTCGGCAGGCCGTCGAGGTCCTCCTGGTCGTACCCGGACGACCGCAGAGGAGCCGGCCCCTCCTTGCTCGACTCGCTCGCCGACGTGTCCCAGGTGCCGCTCGACGACGCGGGCGAGTCGGTCGAGGCGCCGCTCGTGTTGGACGATGCGGCCGACGAGGCGAGCGAGGCGTCGTCGTCGGCCTCGCGGCGGCGGCGAAGGGCGTCGCGCACGAGGCGCGAGACGTCGTCGGCGGCGGGGAGGGCGGGGACGGCGACTTGGGGCGGTGGCGGTGGCGCGGGTGCGGCGTACCAGCGCTTCCAGCTGAAGAAGCCGTCGTCGGTGGTGCCGATTCGGGGTGAGAGGTCGAAGGCGGAGCGTGCCTTGCGGAGCGACGAGGGGGCGGGGGAGGACGCGCGCCGAGCGGCGGCGGCGAGGGCGGTGGCGGCATCGGTGAGGTCGTGAGAGGTGTGCGAGTCCTGCAGGCAGGCATGGGCACAGGGTCAGGCTCGGCAGCGTGGGAGGCGCGACGAGGGGAAGTTGCGGAGACGGACCTTGCCCACCCTCGCTCCCTGCGCGTCTGCATCTCGCGGTGGACCTGCGCCGTGCGTGTTGGTGCGCCACAGGAGGGTCGCCATGCAGTGCGTGCTGCTCGGCGGGCCGCAGGTGGGCGTGTTGAGGCGGAGCGGGCGGGAAGATGGTCGAGTGACGGCGACGAGGGCGACGAGGGCCTCGCGGGGCGGCGGTCGACGGTGGGGGTGGGTGTCGAGGCTGTTGGCGGTAGGTCGAGCGCACTCGACAGGCCCCTAAGCGGTCGAGGGGGTGCGGGGCGGACGAGGTTGAGAGAGGGCCGCGAAGCTCTGCGCGCGTCCGAGTCGCGCTCGCTCCCTCGGCTCGTGCCTGCCACAGGTCCACGAGGCGAACAGCCTGTCGCTTTCCCCGCCTCTATGGCTCACAGGCTCGACCGAAGCCCGACTCGAGAGCTTGCGTCCATTCCAGCGAGCGCGCGAGCCGCCAACAGGAGCCAGAGTCGGGCGAGGAGGTCGGCTCGAGTGACGACGACGAGTCGTACAGAAGGCGTTGCCGCACAGAAGCCACAACAAAGCGTACCCGACCTCATCTACTGAGTCGCCCTCCTCGTCGCGCCGCCCACGCAAGAACAGCCACACCCTCGCCGATCCGACCGCTCGGACCCGCACCGGCTCCCTCCTCCTCACTTCATCCTGCGCTGCTTCCTCGCCATCTCCTCCATCGCGATCTGCTCGACCGCGCTCATCGGCGCCTTGCGCTTCTCGGTCCCTGCGCCGGCGCCCGCGCCGCCGCCCGGGCCCTTGAGCGGGTTCGGCTTCTTGAGCGGGTTGCCGCCGCCGCCCTTGAGCGGGTTGGGCTTGGGCTTGGCCGCGAGCGGGTTGGCGCGAGGCGTGAAGCCGATGACGGGCTTCGAGGGCGGCGCGATGAACTTGGACGGGGCGGGTACGGGTGCGGCGGCGGATGCGGGTGCCGAGGAAGAGGTAGAGGTCGAGGCGGCGCCGGCGGTGGGAGCGGATGGTGCAGCGGCGTCGATGGAAGGCGTCGAGGTGGAGGAGGAAGGGTCGGCGGGTGCGGTAGGGGCCGAGGGCGAGGTGGCGGCCGCAGTCGAGGTGTCGAGAGGCGGGGAGGGGCACGGCGCGGCGGCGGCGGCAGGCGTCTTGAACGACAGGTTGAGCGAGAGCTTCTCGCCCTCGTCGCGCTTGAGCTCGTTGCTCGGCTCGTCGGCCAGCGCGCCTGCCGCGCCCGGACCCTCGCCCTCGCCTGCGGCCGGCCCACCCGCCGCAGCGAGCGCCGCCTCGCGCTTCCTGCGCTCGCCCTCCTCCCTTGCGCGCTCGATCTGCTCCTGGATGAGCTTGCGCTGCCGCATCTCGTCGTCGATGTCGCCGCGCTCCTTCTTCTGGTTCGACTCTGCGCGGGCGAGCGCCCGAGGCGACGTGTCGATCCACGAGATCCACCAGCCCTTCTCGTTCTCGTCGACGTGCGCGACGCCCGTGCGGCCGAGGTGCTTGGCGAACTCGGTGAGCGAGAGGAAGCGCTGCGGGCGTGGGCGAGGTCGGGTCAGCCGGGTCCGAACGGGCGGGGTCCTCCTCGATGGCAAGAGGGGAAGAGGGACGCACGGTCGAGTTCATGTGGAGGTGGTGCGGGTCGCAGATGTACTCCTGGTAGACCTGGTTGATGCGGACACGTTTGGTGCCCCAGCTGTGTGCGGTACAGAGTCAGCGAGAAGGTTCGAGTCTGGGAGCGCCGCGGCGGTGCTGAGCCTCGGCGGCTTCGGCGGACGAGACGGCCGCCCGAAGCGCCCGTCGAGAGCGGCCGTGTGCCCACAAGTAGGGTGGGGGACGCAGGAGAGAGGCAGGAACGCACCGACGGCTGAGCAGCGCGACGAACTCGCCCTGGAACCGATCCGTGTAGTCGCCGATGTGCTTGCCCGCCGACTCGCCGACGACCAACATCTTGCGCAAGTGTCCCTCGGTTGCAATATGACACTGGAAGCCATTGTCCTGCGTCCAAGAAGTCGAAGGAGGTATCAGCGAGGTCGTAGGGAGTCGAAGGGGAGCGGGGAGGCGGGAAGAAGGTGGACGCACATCGCGGCACTGCTTCTCGCAAATCTGACAGTACCAGCGGAGCTTTCCGAGGCCCTTTGACTTCATCTTGTTCGAGAGGGCCTTTGCGGACCCGGCTTCTGCCCTGGGCATGGTGAACGGCGGTGGTTGATGAGGTGAGGCGAAGTGGCGAGGGAGCGAGGTGAGGCGAGGCCGTGGGCGGGTCTGGCTGGCGCGAGGCGACTGGTGGGCGTGTAGAGACTAGCTGTGCGGCGATAGACTCGAGCTCTGCGGTGAGCGAGTGGAGGTTGGAGGCGAAGGAGATGAGGACAGCTCGTCGACGAGGAGGTGCTCTCGTTCCCACCACTCGGCACGGCCAGGACTACCTGTCTAGTCACAGACCTACTCAACAGCAGCTCAGCAGCCGCCACAACAAGTCCCAGCCCCGCCGCTGCTGTTGCCGCCTCTCGCCTCCTCCTCGTCGAGCTCCCTCCTCATCTCGCCGTCGACCCCTCAAGCCCGCCCTCGCCTCGCCCCCCGACAGCGCAGCCGACGAGCGCACCATGGCCGCCACCTTCTCCCTCTTCTCGCCCTCGGAGCTCTCGTTCGCTCAGGTCCCGCTCTCGCACTCGGCCGCGACCTCGAACCCGCTCGACGACCCTCCTCTCCGCCTCGACGGCCGCACCCCGCTCCAGTACCGCGACATCGTCCTCGAGACCAACGTCTCGCACGCACAAGGCGCACTCGGCAGCGCAAAAGTGTCGCTCGACGACGCGGCCGGCACCGGCGGCGGCGGCACGACCGAGGTCTACGCCGGCGTGAGGGGCGAGATCGAGTCGATGGACGCCGGCAGCGCAGGCGGCAGGGTCGTCGTCAGCCTCGAGTGGTGCGTCCGCTTGCTCTGTCTACAAGAGACGCGGGCCGGGGTAGAACCCGAGGCTTCCCCGGCGCCCGCGTCCTCCACCTCCTCGTCCGAGCCGCCCTGACATCAGCTCCTCCTGCAGTGCCCCGACAGCGCTCCCCGCCCTCAAGCCCGACCTCCCGCAGCACCTCGCCTCCCTCCTCATGACCCTCTTCTCCCCCTCGGCCCTCCCGCCGTCCCTCCTGTCCCAGCTCGTCGTCCTCCCCGGCTCGAAATCCTGGACCCTCTACCTCGACGTCCTCGTCCTCTCGGCCTCGGGCGGCAACGCGTCGGACGCAGCGCTCCTCGCCGCGCGCGCCGCGCTCGCGAGCACGCGCATCCCGCCGACGCGCAGCATCGGGTTCGACGATGCGGGCGAGGCGACCGAGGGCAAGGACGGCATGACGGTCGACGAGGGCTTCAGCGGGTTGGTCAAGGGCGGCAAGAGCGGCGTCAAGGCGGTCGACTTTGAGCTCGTCGACGGCGGCGAGCGAGGGGTGCGGCTCGCCGGGTGGGAGGACCTCCCGGTCGGCTTGACGGTCAACCTTGTGCGTCGGCTCTCTCACCCCCTTACTCTTCTCGCTCCGAGTGAACTGACCCCTTGATGTCAACGTTCGCAGATCAACCAGCTACCGCACCTCGACGCGACCGTCCTCGAGGAAGCCGCTTCGTCGTCTCAGCTCCTCGCCGGCTTCACGCCCTCGGGCGCCGTGTGCGGCCTCGTCCAGCTCGGCGAGGGCGAGGTTGAGTTTGCGCGCGTCATGCCCCTTGTCTCTGTGCGTCCCCTTTCGCGCTCCCTCGACCGAGCAGAGCTCGCGAACTGACCCTCCCCACTCTCTCTTTCTCGCGCACGCAGGAGGCGGGCAAGTACGCGCAGGAGCTGTTGAGGACTGTCAATGCAAAGCTGCGCGACGCCTAAGGGCGCTCGCACCTTTCCTCATGACCTGGCCCGTCGTCTCTCGAGAGCAGGAAGCGCGCGCGCGAGAGAGAGGAAGGGAGAATAGGCTTGGTCGCCGGTGCATTTTGCTACAAGGGACTATGTACTTTCACGGCACAGAGTGAGCACAGAGAGAGGGAGAGCATCTAGGCAGGTGTATGAGGTCGAGTGGGGTGGAAGGGGAGGAGAGGGTCCGTGCGTCGACGAGGACCTCGCGCTCGAGAGCTGGTTCAGGCGCACGCAGCGCGCCCTCGACGGGCTAGTCGACCCTCCTGCGCTTGCCCGCTCGATCTGCTGCATCGTCAAGAGCGGGCGAGGCGGCCCGAGTCGGCGCCGTCGTGCGCGAGGTCGGCGCGAAGTAGCGCACGAGCGCGTACGGGTCCGAGTCGCTGCTAGAGGCGGCCGAGCGAGGGTCGTGCTGCGGACAGGACGAGATGGGAGCGTCAGCGACGGGCTCGAGTAGGGAGGGGCAGAGGCACCGCAAGAGAGAGCGTTCCGACGCACCTTTGCCAGAGCCGGCTTGCCGAGCAACCGCACGGCCGCCTCGATAAAGTCGACGAGGGCGTCCTCGAACTGCGACAGCGGGTACTTGGTGTTGAGCGCGTCGAGGTGCTGGTGCAGGTCCTTGCTCTGCGGGACGTTGAGGAACTGCGAGCGCGGAAGAGAGAGAGAGTCAGCGTCTCCTGCTCGACGAACGAAAGGCGGGCTCGAGAGGGAAGAGAGCGACGCACCTCGTGCGTCCTGTCGCGCATGCCGCGCTCGTAGTCGGCCTGGGCGACGTCCCTCGAGCCGAAGAGGAGCTTTGCCGCGCAGACGAGCGCGCGCGTCTCCTCCTCGCGCACGCGCACCCGCTCGGCCTCGTCGTCCGTCTCGCCCTCGTCGTCGTCCTCATCGCTCTCGCTCCAGTCGCCGTCGTCCTCGACGTGGTGCTGTACCGACGCGCGGCGCGAGGTCGCCGCAGAAGAGGAGGCGGGCGGCGCGGCGACGACGGCGGGCGTCGGCGCGCTCCACCCTCGGCCCTCCCAAACGCCGCAGCCGACGCCGAAGAGCGTCTCGACGCCCTCGGTGCCGGTCCAACCGTCGACGAGGTACCCCTCGAGGCACGCCTGGACGAGGAGCGCCGTCAAGAGGTCGAACCACTCGGCCGTGACGTGCAGGTCGTGCCGGCACTGCTCGTCCTCGTCCTCGTCGCCGGCGCCCGCCCGCCCCTTGCCCTTGCTCGCCGCTCCAGCATGAGCTGCGGCGGCGAAGAGCCCGTCGGTAGCCGCCGCGGCGCCGCCGCCCGAGGCAGGCCCGCCCGCGCGCTCCTTGACGTCCTCGAGGAGGGCCGCGCTCAACTTGAGGAACGCCGGCACGAGCCCGACGAGAGGCTTCTTGGCCTCGCCGTCTGCACCCCTGCCGCGCAGGCCCGCGCCGGGCACGTTGAGGCGGCGCATCGCGCCGTGGTTGCTCTCGCGCTCCGAGGCGGCGGCGACGAGCGCGGCGCAGACGGCGCACGAGCGCACGCGGTGCCGCCGGCAGTACGACGCTGGGAGCGAGGGCAGGGGGGAGTGGGCGAAGATGGAGCGCGCGCGGGTCCGCATCGACTGCGACAGGACGATGCGGTAGTCCATGTGCGGCGTAGTCGAGGGCCCGGCGGCGCCAGTCGAGGTCGAGGTGGACGAGGAGGGAACGCCGGCGAACGACTCGGGAGCGTCGTACAAGGGCTTATCGTCGTCGTCGAGGAGGGCGGCGGACGAGGAGGAGGACGGCTCGGCCTTGACGCCAAACTTGAGGTCAATGAGCGACTGGGCGACCGAGTTGACCCGAGGCCGGCCCGAGGGGTCGTCGCCCGCGGCGGCGACCGACGAGTGATAGTGCGTGCTCGAGTCGGGCGCCGTGAGGGGCTTGAGCGCGACGAGCTCGTCGACCTCGGCCGACGGCTGGACCGAGTCGGCGTCGATCTTGGTGACGGCGCGCTCGGCCGCCGGCGAGAGGAGGACGTCCTCGGCGAGGCCGGCGAGGTGCACTCGACGCTCGACGGCGGGCGGAAGGACGCCGCCCTCGCGCCGGCTCGACTGGAGCAGGTTGGCGCCGAGCTTCCACAGCCCCTGCGTCTTCTGCTCGGCCTCGAACCAGGCCTCGTCGATGTCGATGCCGTCCTGCGTGTCGCGCTCGAGCTCGGCGAGGTGGAGGAGCTGGCGGGACCCGGAGGCGGACGAGTAGGACGACAGGCGGGACGAGGTCGCGAGGTGGATCGTGTACGAGAGGATGTTGGAGCGCGACGAGCGTGAGGGGGCACGAGGAGGGATCGAGTGGAGGACGTGGGATGCTGGATGTTGTGGTGCGCTGCGTGCAGAGCCGAGGACGAGGTCAGTCGAGGCTCGGGCGAGTCGGGGCTTGTCGCGGCGGCGGCGAGCGCAGGTTCCTCCTTCCGTACCCGACGAAGGCTGTTCCTTCGGGACGGTGCGTCGACGATGCCCAGACCTTGCCAGCCCACCGTGACGAGCTGCAGCAAGACCTGCAGATCTCGAGCTGCCCTCGCGCACCCGATTGGTCTCGGCCCGCAACCGACTTATCGGGAGCAGTCGGTGCGGGGCTCGCGGTCAAGTCGACGAGCGCGCACTGAGCGCAGGGCTGCAGCGGGTCGACGACTTGAGCACGATGCTGTGCGAATGCTCGCTCACCCGGCTCCTTCAGAGCGAGTGCAGCGGAAGCCGCGGCCGAGTCGGTCGGGGAGAGGGAAGTCGCGCGTGCCCCACCACCGCTGCCCAGCTCGAACGGCACGGCAAGAGGACGTGGACGTACCGGTAGTTGGAAGGAGCCGCCTTGTCTGCCGCACCGTCGGTCCCGACTGGAGGCCGGAGCCGCTCGTCGGGGTGCGCGCTCCTCCATCGGGTGAGGTCGACGAGATTGACGGCGTGCTGCTCGCCGGGGAGGAGCTTGCCCGTGCGGGCGCTGAAGGCGGCGCGCTGTGCTGCAGTCGGTGGCGGGATCCATGCGCTCGACGCGCTCAGCTGCAGGCGGTCCCACGCCGTCGCGGGGATGGCGACAGAGGCGGCGGGCATTCCGAGGGGGCGGCGAGGCGAGGGGCGGTGTGGGCGGGGCTGGGGCGCGGTCGGACGGCCGCTTGTCGTAGGTGTGAGTGCTGCGAGGTCGGCAGTCGCGGTGCGGTGGTGGTTGGCGAGGAGAGAAGCGAGCGAGCGGGGGGGAAGAGGTCGGGAGCGGTCGCTCGGGCGAGTCGACGACAAGGCCGCGCGAAAATCGGCATCGCGCTCACTGGGTCAGCTTGTCCTCGCAGCTGCTGTATGACACCCAGATGGACTTCTGGGCATGGTACAGGCTTGGCCGCGACAGGTTGCGAGAGACCGTCAGGTCGCGCACGTGCATCTCTCGCTGGCGACGGCGACCGACCTGCTCTGCGCGTGCATTGCTAGGGCGCTTCTACGACAGCTCTACCGACGAGAGCTACATCGAGAAAGTCCGCCGTTCGATGAAACAGGCGGGCTCTGGGCTGGAAGGACCGCTCGGTTCCAGCGGACTCTTCTTCGACGCGCTCGCTCAGACCCGACGAGGCTGCATCCATGTCCTCATCGGCAGAGGCGCGCAGCAGGCCTGCGCGCGAGGTGCACGCAGGTTTCGAGCTGAAGCTGAGCCGCCGGCGAAAGAGAGGTTTGCGCGAGGGCGAGCCGAGCGTCACTTCGCCGCGCGGCAGGAAGCCAGGGTGGTAGCTCGCTCTAGCCCCGCGCACCCCTCGAATGGAGAGGGTCGTAGATGCCCCGAGCGGCGAGATTCCCGCAGCGCGAGCCGCTCGAGCGTGCCAGCAGCGAGAATGAGCTGGAAGCAGCTGAGAGCCGCCGCTGCGACCACAACATCGAGCTTGGGTCTGATGCGCCGGCTCAGACCAGCTTGAGGGCCCCCAGAATGGCTCGCAGGCCAACCCCTGCACCGCAGAAGCGGTTGCCGCGTACAGGAGTCGAGGAGGAGATGAGGAGATGGCGCGAGGCGGGACGAGGCAGGGCTGGCCGCGCGTGCTGATCGCAGCCGTGTACCGATGCGCAGCAGAGATCTGGAAGCCGTAGCAAGCCTGCAAGCTCCCCTTAGGCGAGAGGCGAAGCAGGCCATGAAGCAGAGCGAGCGAGTCGCCCGCTCCTTCAACTCCACCGCTCCGCGCCGACATCACTGGCTGATCTCGAAGCCTGCGAGAGAGCGCTTCCAGCGCCATGAGCGCACCCACCGCGCCGCCCGACCTACCGCCCGCCGCCCTCGACGCCGTCCCCCACCTCCTTCCCGCGCCAGCCTCGGGACCAGCATCCAGCAGCGACTGCGGCGCCTCGGCCGTCGAGAAGGTCGACTCGCAGCGTTCCACCGACAACGAGGAGCACGACGAGCACGCCGCCGAGCACGCCGAGATCGAGGCCGCCGAGGACGAACTGCGCGAGCGCCGCGAGCAGGACAAGGAGGCGGTCGGCGCGCGCAAGGGCGTGTCGGGCTTCGTCGCGCGGTGGATCTTTCGGCGACGGCACAAGAAGGAGCTCGGCCAAGCTGCGGCGGCGGCGACGGGATCCGAGGACGACGGCGAGGACGCCGACGACTCGCTCGCCGTTCCTCCCGAAACTCGGCTCCTCCCCATCATCAGCGGCCTGGCGTGCCCTTTCGCCGTCCTCCTCGACATCCCCGGACTCACGACGCCGTGGTACATCAAGACGCAGGGCGACACCATCATCGACTCGCAGCCCAACCCGGTCCTCCTCGACGTCGAGCAGGCCTTCGCGCTCGCACTCGGCGTCGTCGCCAACGCAGCCCTCATTTGGCGCTTCCTCGAGCACAGCCCTCGTCGTACGACCTGGATCGCCATGATCTCGCTCACGGTGCGTCTACTCTCGCTCCCTCGTCTGCATCGTCCCCGCTGACTCTCACCCTCGCAACAGATCCGGGACGCCATCGCGACCGCCGCCTGCGTCTGGTTCCTCGTCGTGCATCGCTTCAGCGACGGCTTCGTCTACGGCGACGGCCTGTGGCTGTCGCTCGCCGCCGTCGTCGCGAGCCTCGTCTGCAACATCACGCTCGGGCTCGACCTCGCAAGGACCAAGGACTTCGACAAGAAGGGTGCGTCCTCGCCCTCCCTCCGCCGCCGGTACGATCCACTGACTCTCTGTACCTGCAGGAAGCGGCCTCACCGAGAAGCAGCGCGCCCTCGTCATCGTCGCCATGTCCTTCCTCCTCAACCTCGGCATCGGCGCTCTCGTCTACTCGTACCTCATCCCCGACCTGCGCTTCATCGACAGCATGTACTTCACCGAGTGCCTGCTCACAACCGTAGGCTTCGGCGACAGTACGTCCTACCCTGTTGCTCGCCGTGTCCGCATTCGACGTGCTGACCCTCCTCGCCCTCTCTTCCCTCTCCCTTTGCCGGCCTGCAGTCGTCCCTACATCCGTCGGCTCCCGCATCTTCACAATGATCTATGGACCTCTCGGCATCATCAACCTCGCCGTGCTCATCGCCGTCGCGCGCGAGACCATCATCGAGAGCTTCGAGCAGTCGTACCGGTCGAGGCGGGACCGCCTCGCGCAGAAGGCGCGAGAGCGCAAGGCAGCGATCCGTAAGAAGCAGGAGCTCGCACGCCACCGTGCTCGTCTTGCGGCCGAGGACGACCTACTTCGCGCGAGCGACGCTGGACCGGCGCCGTCGTCCCTCAACTTCATCCCGCCGTCGGGCAGATCCGCCCTCGTCGCCGGCCTCGGTGCGACGATGCCTGTTGCAGGCGCAATGGTCGGCAAGGAGACCGCACGGTCGCAGCTTCCGACGCTCGACGCGCTCGAGCGAGTCGAGTCAGGTCCCGCTCGTTCGCGCTTCGCCCAGGTCGTCCGCCCTGCTCGTGTCGCCGGTCGACATGTCCTCGACCGCGTCTTCCGACGTCGCAAGGTCAAGCAAGACTGCGAGGCCGCCGTCGAGCCGGGTCCCGGATTCCTCCAGCGCACCTCGACCGCCGGATCGACCGTCACGACGACCTCGATCGACCAAAGCTTCGTCTCGCTCCGCAAGGCGCTCCTGCGCGAGCAGCGGAAAGAGTTCCGCGTCAAGCTCGCCGTCGCCCTGTCTGTGTTCCTCACGTTCTGGCTCGTCGGCGCCGCCGTCTACTCGGTCACCGAGGACGGCTGGAGCTTCTGGATCGGCATCTGGTTCTCGTTCGTGTACTTCTCCTCCTGGGGCCTGGGAGATTTCACTCCTACGTCGCCGTGAGCTCTCGCCGTCCCTTCGGCGCGCTCGAGCGGACCGCGCTGACCCCTCCCCGACCTCGTAGAGCCGGCCGAGCCTTCTTCGTCGCCTGGAGCATCTTGGGCATCGCCAGCATGACCCTCCTTCTCTCTGGTACGTCCCTCGAGCCTCCTTGTCACCGCCGAGGAACTGGACTGACTCAGTGCCCGCCCGCAGTCCTCACCGAGTCCTGGTCCGCCCGCTACAAGTCGTCGCTCACCGACGGTCGCTTCAAGAAGGCCTACCGGCGCGTCAAGGGCAAGAAGGGAGCTCGAGACGGCGAGTCGGCGCAGAAGATCTCGAGCCGCCTCCTCGAGAAGGAGGGGTACGAGCCGCTCAACCGCGAGGGCGACGGCCCGCCGACGACGGTCGACGACCTGCCCGACAAGATCGTCAAGGCGCTCAAGGGCTTCCACTCGCACGCTCGCTACTTCATGGTGCGTCTCGCTCTCGCTTTCTCTTGGGCCCGCAGGGCGTCGGCAGAAACTGACGAGCGGCTCGAGCAGCTCGGGCGCAACGGCCATCCTCCCTCTGAGCTTTCCGCGCTCTTCGCCGCCGCCGAGGACGCGCCCGAAGGCGTCGACCAGCTCATCCAGCGAGGCGCGGCAAGTCTCGCCGAGGCAGGCGCTCAGGGCGATACCGAGCATGTGCGTCCTCGTCTCCCCTTCTCCTCGTCCCCTCCTCCTCCCCTCTTCCCTGCCTTCCCGCCGACCCTCCTCTCTCAGCGCTCAGTCACCTGCTATCGCTCCTGACGCTACCATCGCCCACACAGTTCCTCTTCCTCGTCTCGTACGAGCGGCAGTTCGACCTCCTCCTCGAGTCGGCCGAGCAGCTCGCGACCGTCGTCAGCGACGCCGCCGCACGCATGTCGCACCTCGAGGCCGAGAATGCGCGGCTCAAGGAGCAGCTCGCCGGCGTGCGGGGTGCGGCGAGCGACGAGGGCAGCATGTTCCAGCGTCGGCCGGCCGGCGGGTTCGGCGACGACGAGGTGGAGGAGGAGCTGTTCGAAGAGCTCGACGAGGGCGACGAGCCGCTCGAGGAGCCCGCAGCAGCAGCAAAGACGAAGAGCAGCTCTCTTCGACTGCACCTATCGCATCCTCGACTGCACCGCACGTCCTCGCCTCGCCCCACCCCGCCGGCGCCTCTTCCTCCTCCCCGCTCCCGCACGCCCTCCATCGCCTTCGCCTCTCCTCCTTCGCCTGCACGACCCGCCGCAAGCACGACCTCGTCCTCCTCGCACCTCTCGCCCTCCTCGCCGCCGTCGGCCGGCCCGAGCGGCTGAGCGGTCCGTGCGAGCTTTCGTAGGCGCTTTTCCTCTCTCGCTCTCTCAATTTGTAGCTTTTTCCTCTCCATCCGTGCACAGCTCTTTGTTGTTTTGCAACTCGTCGTTCTCGTTATCAAGTACGCTCTACTGTTGCAGCTCGAGAGTCTCGAGCTCCTCCGGGTAGACAAACTCGCCCTGCTTGCGGATGTCGTCGAAGACCTGCACGCGCGTCGACGAGCGTCAGCATCAAGCTCTTGCTATGTTAGCGAGGGAGAGAGAGGAGAGAGAGAGAGAGGAGGGAGAGAGAGGAGGGAGCGAGAGAGAGAGGGTCAAAGCGCACCTGCATCATGAGGAGCGTCTCGCGCAGCGGCATGCGGTCGCTCTCCTTCTTGCCGTCGCGCAGGCACCTCGCGACCTCGTCGGCCTCCCACGCAAAGCCCGAGATGTCGGCCGGGCGCGGCTCAAACTCGAACGTCTCGCTCTGTGTCGGCTCGGCCGTCGGGTCGCCGGCCTGCTCGATCGACTCGTACGCGTAGTAGGTGAAGGCGCGCGGGCGGTACGGCGGGAAGGCGACCTCGAGGTAGCCCTTGGTGCCCTGGACGTAGACGCAGCGGCGGTGCGCCGTCTGGCGGTCCTGGGCCGTCGTGAGCGTGCCGTGGACGAGGCGGCCGTCGGGCTGCGGGAACGAGAGCGCGGCGACGACCGAGCTGTCGACGCCCGTCGACGTCTTGAGGACCGAGGCGGCGATCTTGGGGACAGGGAGCGGGTCGGTCGAGGCCTTGGACGGCGGGAGGAGCAGGAGGGCGAGCTGGGTCCAAGGGTAGGGCTGCGGGAGGGAAGGCCGTCAGTGCGCGCTCAGAAGCTGCGGACCTTCCTGTTCGATCGTCGAGGAGGAAAGAGGACGCACGCCGAGGTCGAGAAGGGCGCCGCCGGCGAGGTACGGGTTGCGGAGACGGTGCTCGTCGCTCTGCGAGGTAAAGTCGGCGCAGAGCTCGGCCTGGACGGCGACGACGTCGCCGATCGCGCCCGAGCGAACGACTTCCTGGAGCTTGTAGCTGTACGGCTGGAAGCGGGTCCAGACGGCCTCCATGAAGAAGAGGTTCTTGTCGCGCGCGAGCTGAATGAGGGCGGCGGCCTGCGGCGCGTTGACCGTCAGGCTCTTCTCGCACAGGACGTTCTTGCCGGCCGAGAGCGCTGCGTGAACGTGCGCGTAGTGGTGCGAGTGCGGCGAGCCGACGTAGACGCAGTCAACGTCCTGCGGGGGAAGAAGGCGGAGGTCAGCGTGTGGTCCTCTGCTGCACGAGAGAGGTAAGAGCGAGGG
>Ga0308169_10004232_pt1 | contig 13497 bp, 8 predicted proteins | sample PhyBR1_2_FD_202139 | JGI IMG/M metagenome (GOLD analysis project Ga0308169, IMG submission 202139) | Phyllosphere microbial communities from UC Gill Tract Community Farm, Albany, California, United States - DLSLSB.R1 | ecosystem: Host-associated > Plants > Phyllosphere > Unclassified | place...
CGGCGGTGACTGGCTAGGTACGCTCGGCAATCACCGAGACGAGTGACCCGCCTAGGCGTTTTTGGACGTTTTCGGCGAGTTGTGGCAACGCTCAACGCGCCTCTGCGAATGAGACATCGCCTCGTACGGCGCGGTTTCACCTTACCTAAGGCTCGGCCGGAACATCTATTTCTGGTGGTTAGCGGCCCGGCCGCTTTCGAGCGGCAATCGCGGAAAGCAGCCGCTCGTTCAGATGAAGCGGCAGGGAGTTAAACGACCGGTTCTGGTAGAAAGCAGAATGGCCGCTTTGGGGCGAACCGTGGCCTGAGCGGACGTTCGTTCATAAGGCGGAGCGGATTGATGGTTGCATCCGGCCCCAGGCCCAGCGCGTTATTCGGATCCGCTAGTCACGACGACCAATTGAGCCATGTATTTGATCAGATATTTCCTTTTCCGCCAAAAATCGATGCGGTGGACTCGCGAACGATCATCCTCGCGGGTACCGTAACCGGGGTGGCGGTCGTTGGGCCGTTGCCGTGGTCGGCAATGATGAGCGCGACGGCCTGCGCGGTGACTTCGGCGATCGGCTGGACGATGGCGGTCAGCGGCGGATGCGCCAGGCGGATGATCGGTGTGTCGTCGAAGCTGATCAGCGAGAGATCGGTCGGAACCGTCAAACCCCGTTCGCGCGCCAGTTCAAGCGTGGCCAGCGTCATCTGATCGTTGCTCGCGATGATCGCAGTCGGCGGGTCGGACAGCGCCAGCAGCGCCTGCGCCGCGGCGCGGCCGGAGGCATGGCTGAAGTCGCCTTGCGTCATCAGTCGATCGGTCGGGAGGCATGCCGCGAGCATCGCCGCGCGCCAGCCGTCGACGCGCCACCCGCTCAGTTCATACTCGTCGGGGCCGGCGATGAAGCCGATCCGGCGATGGCCGAGATCGACCAGATGCTCGGTCGCGATCCGGGCGGCGCGCGTGTCGTCCATGATCAGCCGGATGCCGGGGCCTTCGGTCAGCGAGCCGATCCGCGCGAAGCTGATGCCCTGCGCCTCGAGCAGGTCGATGATCAGCGGATTGCCCGAATGCGGCGGCGTCAGGATCACGCCGTCGGGCTGCAGTGCGGCGATCGCGGCCATCAATTCGCGCTCGATATGATCGCTATGCGTGTCAACCAGCTCGACGATCAGGCGATAGCCGTGCTCGGCGCAGGTCAGCATTCCGCCGAGCATCATCTGGTCGAACCAGTCGGTGCCCTGCCGCGCCCGCCAGTCGGCGATTGTCCGCTCGCGATCGTTCAGCGCGAGGATCAGGTAGGAGCGCGATCCGCCCATGCGTTGCGCGGCGATCGACGGGACGTAGCCGAGCTTGTCGATCGATGCCTGGACGCGTTGCATCATCTCGGGTCGGACGCCCGACTCCTTGTTCACCACGCGGCTGACGGTCTGCAGCGACACGCCCGCATCCGCCGCGACATGCTTGATCGTTACCGCTTGACGTCGCCGTGCCATGCGTCTGAACTCAGGCCGCGAGGACGGGTGAGGGGGCGGGTGCATTGCCGCAGTAGCGCGCGACGTACTCGGCATGCTCGGGCAACCCCGCGACGGTCGCGTTGGTGCCGTCTCGCAAGCCGCCGAGCAGGCGCGCCAGTTCGTCGTCGCGCAACTTGGTCGCGATCGGGTGATAGCTCCGCGGGACGATGCCCTGGCCGAGCATCACCTGTACCCAGCTGTTCTCCGCGAACAGTTCCTCGTTCTTGCGGAACACGCGGCCGGTTTCGCGGAACAGCTCGATCTTCTGTTCGAGCGAGGCGGGGATCGGCATTGCCGCGCATTGCCGCCAGAACGCGCTGTCGCGGCGGTTTGTCGCCTTGTAATGCAGGATGAGGAAATCGCGGATCTGCAGCATGTCGGTATGCTGCTGGTCGTTGAATTCGGCGACGTCGCGGGGGCTCACCGCTCCCGACGGGAACAGCCGCAACAGCCGCAGCACCGCGCGCTGGATCAGGTGGATGCTGGTCGATTCGAGCGGCTCCATGAACCCGCCCGATAGGCCGATCGCGATGCAGTTGCGGTGCCATTGCTGCCGCCGCGCACCCGTCACGAAACGGATCACGTTCGGCTCGGTCAGCGTCTTGCCCTCGATATTGCCGAGCAGCCGGTAGAGTGCTGCGTCGCGGTCGAGATAGCGGCTGCAATAGACTATGCCGTTGCCGGTGCGATGCTGGAGCGGGATGCGCCACTGCCAGCCCGCATCGTGCGCCATCGCCCGCGTATAGGGCAGGGCAGGCCGCACGCTCTCGGTCTGGATCGCGATCGCGGAATCGCACGGCAGGTAATGCGTCCAGTCGTCGAAACCGGCGTGCAGCGCGCCCTCAATCAGCAGCGCGCGAAAGCCGGTGCAGTCGAGGAACAGGTCGCCCTCGACCCGCATGCCGGACTCGAGCACCAGCGCGGCGATGTCACCGCTCTCGCCGTTCAGCTCGACCTGCGCGATCCTGCCTTCGAGGCGGCGCGTGCCGTCGGCCTCCGCCTTCTTCCGGAGGAACTTGGCGTAGCGCGTCGAATCGAGCTGGTACGCATAGCTGATCCGGTCGTCGGGCAGATGCGCGAACTTGCCTTGCAACGCCGCACGCAGTTCGAGACAGTAATCGTCGTAAGGCTGCGCGTGCCCCTTGGTTAGGCCGTGCAGCCAAAAATGCTGGAAGCCCGCGGACCAGTGATCCTTGCCGGTGATCCCGAACGAGTGGAAATAGCTCTCGCCGCGATCCTTCCAGTCGTCGAACAGGATGCCGAGTTTGAACGTCGCCTGCGTCTCGCGCATGAATTCGGCTTCGTTGATCCCGAGCAGGCGGTTGAAGGTGATCATCGGCGGGATCGTCGATTCGCCCACGCCGATCGTGCCGATCGCATCGGATTCGATCAGGGTAAGCTCGATCGTGCTGCCCATCGTGCGCGCGATTGCGGCGGCGGCCATCCAGCCGGCGGTGCCGCCCCCGGCGATCACAACGCGGCGTATAGGGTGTTCGGTCATCGGCTGAGCGCTCTCAGAAGAAAGGCGCGGAGGCGACCCGCGGTGTCGGCGGTGAGCGGGGCGAGCACGCCGCGCGCCGCCTCGGGGATGTGGTCCGTGACGTCGGGACCGTTGGCGAAGACATACTGGTCGAACATCTCGCGCCAATGCGCTTTCTCGTCTGCGGGCAGGTCACGGATCGCCAGCATCGCGTGGTTGAGCGCATCCTGCGGCTGGCCAAGCCACCGCGGCGTCTCGCGCCACCAGTAATTCACCAGAACGTTGAAGTCGGACAGCCCCTCGACATGATGCCACCACATCGCCGGGATGTAGAGCGCATCGCCAGCCTCCAGCTCCGCGACCTGGCCGTGTTCCAGCGCCTGTCGGAAACGGGGGTGTGCGGCGAAGTCCGGATCGTGGAAATCGACCATGCTGACCGCGCGCCCGGCCGGCGTGTTGTCGACGGGCCCGAGGTAGAGATTGCGGAACTGGTCGCGCGGGAAGACCGTGAAGCGGCGTTGCCCGACCGCGACGCAGGCGAGATTGTCGGGCACGTCGTTATGCGCGGCGATCCGCGTGCGGGTGCCCATCCAGATGCTGGCGAGCGGCGTGCGATCGCCCAGCTCGATATGGTTCGCCTCGTGCAATCCGACGAAGAATTGGTGCATGTCGATCGAGGCGAGATAGATGGCATGCGCGTCGATCGCGCCTTCGTTGGCGTCGATCCGTGCGAAGATCTCGGGCAGTTTCGCGCGGAGCATCTGGAAGTTCATCGCGTGTGCAGCGTCGTAGAACAATCGGCCGCCGCTGTCGGGCATCGCGACGGAGACCGCGAAGGGCAGGTCGCGGGCGTGGCGCTGGATATAGTCGCGTGCCGCCTTCGTGGACTGCATTCCCGCGCGGACCATCGGCCACTCCGCAATCAACCCGCGCACGATGAACGGCGTGGTCGCCTCGCGCAGATACACGTCGAGGCTCGCCGCATCGCTGACCTCGATCTCGCGGATGCGCGGCATGGTCGCGAAGATGCCGGGATCGGCGTCAGCCATGATTGGCCCGGCGGTTCTTTCGCGCGATCAGGTCGCCGATATTGCCGAGCGACGCGAGCGCCATGAAGATCGGCATCAGGTGCCCCGCGGCGTGCAGGTTGGCGACCGCGGCATCGTCGAGCGCGACCAGCCGATCCTCGTCGATGACGTGATAGCCGACCAGCCGGTTCTTCGAGCCATCGTCGAGCGTGACGTCCATCGTCAGCGGTTCGAGCAGTTCGTAGCGGCGCAACGCGGCGAAGAAGTCGGCTGACGCGACATAGTCGGTGTCGAGCGCGCGAAGCTGATCGGCAATCCGTTCGAGATACGGCGTCGGCCGCCCGGTATCGTCGAACATGCGCGTGCCTTCGCCGCCACCTGAGACCTGAGCAATCCGGGGGCTGGCCATGTCGATATGAACCTGGCGGACGTCGCCCGCGCCGCGCCCCACGAGGAACGGCTGGCTGTCCATCGCGAGCGGGCGATAGCGCGCGTCCCATCCTGCGTCGCCCAAGAACAGGTTCTCGCCGGGCTCGAACCCGAACATAGCGAGCGCGGTAAAGCTGTCGCGCGCGTGGTCAAGCTGGAACAGGATCGGATAGTGCGTCTGGACGCGACGAAACTCGCTGGGGACGATGATGCAGGTCATCACCGCATCGCCCAGCGCGGGCGTGCGCTCGATGCGGATGCGCAGGTCGCGGTGGTCTTCGGCGGTGAGGATGACGTGGTCGGGCATCAGGCTATCGGTTCCATCGCAGGCAATTTCATCGCAGGGGCGGTCGCATGCCGCAAGGCATCGAGATAGGCGCGGTTGGTCGGCAATCCAGCGGCGAGCATACGCCTGCGCTGATCGACCTGCGCCAGCAAGGCTTCCGTCCGCGATCGATCCGTGGTGGCGATCGCGCCGCGGGTCGGTGCGGGGAAGCCCATGCCGTACAGGACGTATTGATAGCTCGCGGCGGGGAAGATCTCGTCGATCATCGGGAAATCGGCGCGAGACGGTGGTTGATGCCGCCACAGCGCCAGCAGCTCGACGAGACGCGGGGGGATAGAGGCGGCGTCGCGGTGATCGCGCCAATAGGGTTCGTCGCGTTCGCTGAGCACGTAATGCAGCTTCAGGAACTCGACGATTCGGTCCCAGCGATAGCGGAACAGCGCGTTGAAGCGGTTCGCGTGGATAACCATCGCGCTGCGGTGGCTGGGAAAATGGTCCAGCAGCGCATCGAGCGACAGTTCGATCAGCACGATCGCCGAGGCTTCGAGCGGCTCCAGGAACCCGGCGGAGAGTCCGACTGCGAGGCAGTTGCGCTCCCAGAATTTCGCGCGGTGGCGCGACTGGAACTTGAGCTGGCGGAAGGTCGGCAACGGCGCGTCCGGCGCGATGGCGCGGATATGGCGCGTGAGCGTGTCTGCCGCGGCATCGTCGCTCAGATGCGCAGACGAATAGACGCAGCCTATGCCGCGCCGGGTGGGCAGGCCGATGTCCCAGATCCAGCCGGCGGCGTGCGCGGTCGCGTTGGTCTGCGAGGCGATCGGGCTGCCGGCCGCGGCGGGCACCTGCACGGCGAGCGCGCGGTCGTTGAACAGTTCGCGGCTGCGGTCGATCGTCGCGATGCCGTAATGGTCGCCGATCAGCAGCGCGGCGTGGCCGGTGCAGTCCAGGAAGAGATCGCCGCCAATGGCGCCCGATGCACGCGTGCGGACCGCGGAGATGTCGCCGTGCTCGGTGCTGTCGATACCGACGACGTGGTCGCGGACATGACGCACGCCGAGCCGCTCGGTCGCGTGGCGCGTCAGCAACGCGGCGAGCTTGCCCGCGTCGAGATGGTAGGCGTAATTCAGCGTGCCGGCGTAATCGGGCATTGCCCGCTGGCGCGGTGCGAGGTCGTGGTGGCAGATCGCGCCCTGCGCGCCGACGATGTCCGCGAACCGCCCGCCATGCTCCGACCATGCCGAGACGAGATCGCGCGGGTCGCCCTCTACGGGGGCGGTGAAGGGGTGAAGATAGCTGTCGTCGGCTGCGCCCGTGCGCCAGCCGTCGAACCGGGAGCCCTGTTTGAACGCGGCATCGCAGGCGAGGAGGAAGTTGGTCTCGGTGATGCCGATTCGTTCGAGCGTGCGGCGCATCGTCGGCCATGTGCCTTCGCCGACGCCGATCGTCGCAACATCGGGGGATTCGACCAGCGTGACCGTGAGAGGGCGCGCGGTGTCGCGATCGGCACGGGCGGCGATCAGGCAGGCGGCGAGCCAGCCCGCGGTGCCGCCGCCGGTGACCACGATTTGGGTGATCGGGTGGTCGCTCGTTACTTCGGGGCCGGTATCCGTGGCCATCGTCCGCTGCCTATTCCCTCGTTCGAGTGCATCTCGACTTGCCCTGCCAGCGTCGAGAACGCCATTTTCCCGGTCGTCGCGGTCGCTTGAATCCTCCCCCGCTATGGAGTGGTGGCGCCGACGGAGGGGAAGGCACGGAACAGAGGTTACCCTTACCTCCCCCTCCGTCTGGCACGGGCCAGCCACCTCCCCCCTGCGGGGGAGGATCATGAGGGGCCGTGTCAGAAGTTGAAGCGCAGGCCTGCCGAGTAGCGTGCATACCCCGGCTGCGCGAAGGTCACGAAATTGTCTGAGCGACGATGGCCGCGGCGGCCCTGGCCGGTCAGGTTGATCGCTTCGGCGAACACCGCGAGCCCCTTGGTCATCTGGACACTCGCACTCGCATCGACCTGGCCGTACGCCTCGACATAGGTCGGGTCGAACGCGCCGCCGGCATAGAACTCGCCGCGCCAGTTGTACGCGACGCGCGCCTGGATGCCGTTCTTGTCGTAATAGCCGACCGCGTTGGCGCTGTCGCTGAGCCCGGTCAGCGCGAACTGGCCGACATTGGGATCGAGCGTGTTGTCATATTTCGCGTCGCCGTTGACGATCGTGTAGTTCAGGATGACGCCGAAGCCGGTTTCCCACAACCGGTGCTGGACCGCGAATTCCCAGCCGTTGATGTTGGCGGTCTGGTCGCTGTTGAACGGCTGGCTCAGCTGGAAGTTGAACAGATCGTCCTCGGGCAGGCCGAAGATGTTGCCGTTCAACAGGCCGGCATCGCTGGTGCCCGTGACCTGCGACGAGGCTGGGAAATTGCGCAGGATGTAATCGCGGACGCGCAGATTGTCCGTCGTCCCCAGCGCCGCCACCGCTTGGCGATAGCGCGGGCCCGAGCCCGGATTGCGCAGGTTGAACGCGGGTGTGTTGAGCTGCGTCGTGCCGATGAAGTTCTCGACGTCCTTGGTAAAGTATCCGACCGAGATGTAGCTCTCGGGGCCGTAATACCATTCCGCCGACAGATCGATGTTCTTCGATTTAAACGGCACCAGGTTCGGGTTGCCCTGGCTACCCGTGCCGCCGCCGATCCGCGGGTTGGAGTCGATGTTCAGGCCGCCCTGGAGGCTGCCGTAATCCGCACGCGTGATGGTGTGGCTGTACGAGGCGCGCAGCTTGACGTTGCGGACCGGTTCGATGTCGAAATCGACCGCGGGCAGCCAGTTGTGATAATTCCCCTTCAGCGACGTGAACGAGTCCGCGCCATAGGTGAGGGCGAATTCGTTCGCGCCGGTCCAGCGCGTGCCGTTCGGGATCGGCACCAGCGCCGACGAGTTCACCTGCGTCTCGTCGTAGCGGACGCCGCCGATGATGTGCGCGGGCCGGCCGAACACGTCGAACTTGCCGTTGAACTGGATGAACGGCGAGATCGTCTGCTCGCGAATCCGGCGATCGTTGGTGTAGTTGGCAAGGCAGGTGCCTGGCGCGGCGACGCCGGTCTGCGGCGCGCTGCAGATATTATACTGCGAGCGTAGCAATTCGGCCATCTGCTCGAAATTGAACGTGTAGATCGACTGCGGGATCGCCGGATTGCCGGAGCCCGAGACGCCCTTGAATTTGTCGGGGATGCTGGTGAGGTTGAAGAAATCGTCGGGCACCGCGGCCGCGCCGAACGAGGCGCCGCGGGGATCGATGCCGCCCCAGGTCTCGTTCTGGATGAAGCCGTAGGCCGAGCGGACCTTGTTGTCGACGTACGAGAAGCCCCAGTCGATGCTGTCGAGGAACTCGCCGTCGTGGTCGTAATGACCCTTCAGCTGGAGCTGGTTGATCTCGTCCTTGAAATACGCGTTGCGGAACGCGTTGCCGGTCGGCGTGATCAGTGCGGCGTTGAGCGGGTCGATCCCCGGATACATCTGGTACGAGATGATCGGCAGGTCGCTCTCGAAGTTCACGGTCTGCGACTGGACGCCGAAGATCGCGCCGCCAATCGACGTGCTGCTGCCGTAATCGTTGGTCGGCTTCGACGTCGCGGTCGAGTGATGCGCGTCGAGCGACATCGTGACGTTGCCCGGCGCCTCCCAGGTCAGGTTGCCGCCGATCGACTTGTTCTCGGATTTGTTCGCGGTCAGCGAGCTGCTGTATGACAGATCCTTGCCGGGCGCGAAATTCTCCGAATAGAAGACCGGGCCCGCCGCGGGGCCGTCGGTCCACGCGCTGCGCGTGTCGCCGAAGTTGAACCAGATCCCGACGCTGCTGTCGCGGACCTCGACCTTGTTGCTCGAATAGGTGAAATCGAGCGTCGCGGTCAGCGTGTCGGTCGGCTTGGCCTGCAACACGAGCTGGCCGTTGATGCGCTCGCGATCGATGTCGATGACGTCGTAGGCGGCGCTCTGCGGGATCTCGTAGACGTCCGTCGGACCAGGGCGATTGGTAATGTTCGCGGCGCCGGGCGTACCGGGTTGCGCGAGCGTGCCCCAGTTGTTCTCTGCGCCAAGGAAACCGTCGCGGAAGCCGACGCTAGCCGAGTTGTTGCTCGCCTTGCGGCGCTGGTACGCACCGCTGAACAGCACGCCGATGCGGTCGTCGGCAAAGGTGGTGGACAGGATGCCCGACACTTCTGGGGTGATCTGATCCTTACCGTTGCGCGAGCTGTCGAGCACGCCCTTCGCGGCAATGCTGCCGCGCGTGCCCGGCTTGTCGAGCGGGCGTGGGGTGCGGATGTTGATCGTAGAGCCGATGCCGCCCGAGGGCACGGCGGCGCGACCGGTTTTGTAAACCTCGACCGCGGCGACGCCTTCGGAGGCTAGGTTGGCGAAGTCGAACGAGCGCGATGCAGGCGCGCTGGCGCCGTCGCCGAGCGTCGAGGTCGGCATCTGGCGGCCGTTGAGCGTGACGAGGTTGTACTCGGGGCCGAAGCCGCGAACAGTGACGGTCGAGCCTTCGCCGTTCGAACGGTCGATGGACACGCCCGTGATGCGCTGGAGCGACTCCGCGAGGTTGGTGTCGGGGAACTTGCCGATATCCTCGGACGAGATCGCGTCGACAACACCTTGGCCGTTGCGCTTGATGTCGATCGCTTCACGCAGCGAAGCGCGAATGCCGGTCACGACGATATCGTCGGTGGTCGCGTTGGGGTCGGTCGGGGTGGCCTGTGGCGCGATGTCCGACGGCCCTGGATTGCCGACGGTTGCGGCCGCGTCCTGCGCCATGGCGATACCGGACGTGCCGACCAGAGCCAGCGCCGACGTACCGATGATGAAACGCGAAAGCGAGCGAGCTGCGAAGCTACGCATGGTAATCCTCCCTGTACACGGCGCTATGAACTGCGCCTTTCCCGTGAACGTTCACTTTCTCCTTGCATGGGGCAGTGTCAAGCGCGGTAGCGCTACCGTTGTGAACGTTCTCAAAATATGCTGTTGATAGTGGCTATGGCGCAACACGCCGCCGGACGACTGCCTTCGAGAGCGGTTGCCGAACGAGAAAAGGATGCAAGGATGTCGAAGATGTTTCGCGGAATGCTGTTGGGAGCATCGTTGCTTGCACTCGCAGGGGCGGTCGATGCTCGGGATGCGGGCAAGCCCGGCACCACGATCTCCGCCAGCGATGCGCGCGCGCGTGCCCGGGCTATAGTCGCGCGGATGACGCTCGACGAGAAGATCGCGCTGGCGCACGGGCTGTTCCCGCCGATGGCCGCCGGCAAGACCGCCAGTGAACTGATCCCGTCGGCCGGGCATATCGACGGTATTCCGCGGCTTGGCATCCCGCTGGTGCGGGAAAGCGATGCGTCGCTCGGCGTCGCGAACCAGGTCGAACAGCGCAAGGGCGACGTCGCCACCGCGCTGCCATCCAGCCTCGCGACCGCGGCGAGTTTCGACGTCGCGATCGCGCGCGCGGGCGGCACGATGATCGGCGCGGAGGCTCGCGCCAAGCGGTTCAACGTGCTGCTGGCGGGCGGGGTGAACCTGACGCGTGACCCGTGGAACGGGCGCAATTTCGAATATCTGGGCGAGGACCCGTTACTCGCCGGGGAGATGGCCGGCGCGCATATCGCCGGGGTGCAGTCGAACCACATCGTGTCGACCGTGAAGCATCTCGCGCTCAACGCGCAGGAGACCGGGCGGATGGTGGTCGACGCGCGGATCGACGAGGCGAGCTTGCGGATGAGCGACCTGCTCGCCTTCCAGATCGCGATCGAAAAGGGGCGGCCGGGGTCGGTGATGTGCGCCTATAACAAGATCAACGGCGACTGGGCGTGCGAGAACCGGCACCTGATGACCGACGTGCTGAAGCGCGACTGGGGCTATCGCGGCTGGGTGATGAGCGATTGGGGCGCGGTGCATTCGACCGCCAAGGCGGCGAATGCGGGGCTCGACCAGCAATCGGGGCAGGAGCTCGACAAGGCGATGTATTTCGCTGCCCCGCTGAAGGCTGCGGTCCAGTCTGGCGCGGTGCCGGTCGCACGGCTCGACGACATGATCGCGCGCTATCTGACCGGGCTTATCGAGACCGGCGCGTACGACAATCCGGTCCCGGCTATCGCGCAGGTGCCGCCCTATGCCGCGCATGCCGAGGTCGCGCAGCGCGCTGCGGAGGCGGGCATCGTGCTGCTCAAGAATGACGGCGACCTGTTGCCGGTGGCGCGGACAGCCAGGCGCATCGTGGTGATCGGTGGGCGGGCAGATGTCGGCGTACTGTCGGGCGGCGGATCGAGCCAGGTCCGCTCGGTCGGTGGCGCACCGATCGAGATTCCGCTGACCTCGGGCGCGGCGATGTCGTTCGCGCGCTACACCTATCACGCGTCGTCGCCGCTGAAAGCGCTCCAGGCCGCGCTGCCGGGTGCAACCGTGACGTTCGTCGACGGAAAGGACGTCGGGGCAGCGGCTGCTGCGGCGCGAACGGCGGACATCGCGATCGTGTTCGCGACACAGTGGACGACCGAGGCGCAGGACGTACCGAATTTGTCGCTTCCCGATAACCAGGATGCGCTGATCGCCGCGGTCGTCAAGGCCCAGCCGAGAACGGTCGCGGTGCTCGAAACCGGCGGGCCCGTCCTGATGCCGTGGATCGGATCCGTCCCGGCGGTGCTCCAGGCCTGGTATCCGGGCCAGCGTGGCGGCGAGGCGATCGCCGACATCCTGACGGGCAAGGTCTCTCCGTCGGGCCGGCTGCCGATCACCTTCCCCGCCGCGGCATCGCAGGCGCCGCGCGTTGCACCGGTCGGGCTGGACCGGCTGACGTCGGTCGAGGCGCAGGCCGCGGCAAACCCCGCGAACGCATCGACCTTCCAGCTCGAGAGCTTTCCGGTCGATTATGTCGAAGGCGCGAACGTCGGCTATCGCTGGTACGAGAAGCAGGCGCAGCGTCCGCTCTTCGCGTTCGGGCACGGGCTGAGCTACACCAGTTTCGCCTATCGCAACCCGGTAGTGACGGGCGGGCGATCGCTGAACGTCACGTTCGAGGTCACCAACACCGGCAAGCGGGCAGGGGCGGACGTCCCGCAGATGTACGTCGCGCGCGACGGTTCGGCCACGCCGATGCGGCTCGCGGGCTTTGCGCGTGTGACGCTGAAGCCGGGGGAGACGCGGCGAGTCACGCTGACCGCCGAACCGCGCATTGTCGCCGATTACGACACGACGCTGCCCGGCTGGCGGATTGCGGGGGGTGCTTACCGGGTGGCGCTCGCGCATGATGCGCAGGACCGGGCGTTGGTTGTTACGACCACGCTCGATGCGGCGACGATGAAGCCGTAGTCTTTTCTCTGTCCGGGTCCGAAATCCTCCCCCGCCAGGGGGAGGTGGCTGGCGCTTGCCAGACGGAGGGGGCGGTACGCGATGAACTATCGTTCCGTGTCCTCGCCCTCCGTCACTTTCAGCGCCACCTCCCCCTGGCGGGGGGGATTGCAGAGACTGGCAACCGTCACCGTACGCTTGCCCTCGATACGCATGTTTCCTCGCGAAGGCGGGGATTTAGCCTGAGCTCCCGCCTTCGCGGACGAACAAGGAACGCGCTAAATTATCCTGACTTGGTAATTAGCGGGTATGAGCGCGGTTGCCTGTCCGGCTCGGACCGGCATAGGTGGACGAATGGCGCGTCTACCCGTTTCCCGTGACGTCTTGCCCACCCCCGTCCGCCGCTCCACCGGTTTCCTGCTCGTCTTCGCGCTCGCCTATGTCGGTGGGGTCGTCGGCTATCTCCCGCTGCTGACAATGTTGCTGCCGATCAAGGTCGACGCGGTCGTTACCGCGATCGGGGGTGCGGGGCGGCTCGACGTTCTTACCGTGATCGTCGTTACGGGGGCTCTGGCGGCGAGCGTGTCGAACATCGCGTTCGGGTGGCTGAGCGATCGATCGGTCGCGCGGGGCGGGGGGCGCCGGGGCTGGCTGGCTGGGGGCTTCGTGGCAACCGCGATCGCCTACGCCGCGATGGCTTTCGCGAGTACGACGATCGCGCTGATCCTCGCGGTCGTCGCGTTCCAGGTGGCGGTTAACGCGGTGCTCGCGCCGCTGCTCGCGATCATGGCCGACGAAGTGCCGGATGCACAGAAAGGCTTGGCCGGCGGCCTGCTGGCGATGGCGAGTCCGGTGGCGTCTGCCTTGGCGGCGCTGCTGGTGGCGACCGCGTCGCTGAACGAGACGCTGCGGCTTGCGATCTTGCCGGTCGTGGTCGCCTGCTGCATCGTTCCGCTGTTGCTGACACCGGCGCAACCGATCGCGCGAATCGATCCGAGATCGCCGATCGAGGCGGTGCTGCGCCGGGATCTGGCGCTCGCGTGGAGCGCACGGCTGTTCGTGCAAGTCGCTGGCAGTGCGCTGTTCGTCTATCTGTTCTACTATCTCGAAAGCATCGCCCCGTCGGTGGCGCCGGGCAGTATCGCGGCGCGGATGGGGATGGTGATGATCGTCGGGTACACCGTGCCGCTGCCGATCGCGGTCCTGGTCGGACGGCTGGCTGATCGTTCCGGGCGGACCAAGCCGTTCCTGTTCGCCACCACCATCGTTGCTGCGTCCGGACTGTGTGGCATGGCCTTCGCCAATGACTTTACAAGCGGCGCGGTCGCATTCTGCGTCTATACCGCGGGGGCGTCGGTGTTCCTCGCGCTGCACGCGTCGTTCGCCATGCAGTTGCTGCCGAACCCACTGCACCGCGGACGTGACCTGGGACTGCTAAACCTGACCAA
>Ga0308169_10004236_pt1 | contig 13493 bp, 11 predicted proteins | sample PhyBR1_2_FD_202139 | JGI IMG/M metagenome (GOLD analysis project Ga0308169, IMG submission 202139) | Phyllosphere microbial communities from UC Gill Tract Community Farm, Albany, California, United States - DLSLSB.R1 | ecosystem: Host-associated > Plants > Phyllosphere > Unclassified | place...
AAATCTATGCGACGATCCGCGAAGGCATCGAGGCGGGACGGATTCCTCCCCACGCCAAGCTGCCCTCGTGGCGCGACCTGGCTGCGCAGCTGGGCGTCTCGCGCGGCACCGTGCGCCTGGCCTACGAACGCCTCATCGACGAGCAGCTTGCCCTCGGCCTGGGTGCGGCCGGCACCCGTGTCACCGAACGCCGCTCCGGCGCTTCGGCCTCCCCGTGGTCGGTCGATGCGCCGCCGATGCCCGACCTGTTCCACGACTTCGGCACCGTGCCCTTGCCCTTCCAGATGGGCGTGCCGGCCCAGGACGAGTTTCCCGACAAGTTATGGTCGCGCATCCTGACGCGCGAGGCCCGGCATAGCGCCTCAGGGCCGGTCGGCTATCCGGATCCGCGCGGCGAGCCGGGACTGCGCAAGGAAATCGCGGCCTACCTCGGCATCGCGCGGGGACTACGATGCAGCCCCTCGCAGGTGCTGGTCACGGCGGGCTTCTCCGGCGCACTGGGCATTGCATGCCGCGGACTCGGACTGGAGGGCAGGACCGCCTGGATGGAAGAACCGGGCTTCCCGCTCACCCGTACCGCGCTCGGCCTGGCCGGGATGACAGCGGTGGCGGTGCCGGTCGACGAAGAAGGCCTGGATGTGGAAGCCGGCATCCGGATCGCCGCCGACGCGGCCCTCGCCGTCGTGACGCCGGGCCAGCAGGCGCCGCTCGGCATGACGATGTCGCTCCCGCGCCGGCTGGCCTTGCTCGAATGGGCCGGGCGCGAGGATGCCTGGATCGTCGAGGACGACTACCTGAGCGAGCTGCAGCTGGAAGGACGGGCCGCCCCGGCCCTCGCCTCGCTCGACCGGGGCGAGCGCGTACTGCATATCGGCACCTTCAGCAAGACGATCAGCCCGACCTTGCGGCTGGGCTTCCTGGTGGTGCCGCCGGCACTGGTTCGGCGCTTCGGCGACCTGGTGGCCTGCCTGGCGCCTGCGCCGGCGGGCCTCATCCAGCGCGCGGTGGCCGACTTCATGCGGGAAGGTCACTATCTGCGCCACCTGCGCCGCATGAAGCGCGTGTACGCTGCCCGGCGCGAAGCCTTGCTGCGCAGCCTGCGCGAGGAAGCCGCGGACGCGATCGCGCTGCAGGCGACGGCCGGCATGGCGGTGGTGACGCGGCTCCGGAGTTCCGCATCGGATGTGGAGATCGCCGTACGCGCGCGCGAGTTCGGTCTCGCGCCGACGCCCCTGTCGCCGTGGTATGCGCAGCCTCCCCGCCGGCAAGGGCTGCTGCTGGGCGTAACCAATGTGAATGCGGACCGTGTGGCCGCCGACTGCCGCCGCCTGGCCGAACTGGTGCGGCGCCTTGGGTGATATTCCAGTGATAAAAGCCATCCTCTTCGATGTCTACGGTACGCTCGTCGAGATCCGCGACAAACGCGCACCTTTTCGTCAACTGATCCAGATCGGCGCGCGCCAGGGCCGGAAACCCGGTCATCGGGATGCCGCCATCATCATGGCGCAGCGAGTCGGCTTGCAGGAAGCCGCCGGGCTGCTGGGAATCCGCTTGACCGATGCCGACCGAGAGCGTCTCGACAGCGAGCTGCGCGCCGAGATCGCGTCGATTGCGCCCTTCGAGGACATCCTGCCCGCGCTGCAGGAATTGAAACGCCGCGGCTTCAAACTCGGGCTGTGTTCGAATCTTGCCCTGGACTATGCGGCCCCGATCGAATCGCTGCTGCCGTTTGCGCTCGACGCGCATGTGTGGAGTTTCGATGCGGCGGCGATCAAACCGGATCCGGCCATCTATGCTCACGCGTGCCGGCAACTGGGCTGCCTGCCGGGCGAGGTGTTGATGGTCGGCGATACGCCGGAGGCGGATGTGGCGGGACCGCGGGCGTTCGGGATGCAGGCGGTTTTGCTGGATCGAAAGCGGCGATCCAGTGCTATTGATACGCTACAGTCATTGTCTTCACTGTGCGACAGGTTCGAACGCTGACTTGGATGACCTGACAAGGCCTCTCGGCGTATCGCCGGCAGGTGCATGAGCTGGCAAGCAAAAGAAAAGCTTGATTGCAAGCTTCGTGACCATCAGGCGAAGCACGAGTTGTCAATGCGGTACACGTAATCCCAGGCGGTGCCGAGCCAGGCTGCATAACTCAGATTCGCTTCACTGCTGAGCGCGCCACGTTAAGCGCAAATGAATATACTCAGCATATCCGGCCACTATTGGAAAGCGAATGATGAACAGACGCCGCGACTATAAGACCGCCCTATTAATCGACGCTGTGATCTACTCAAGCTCTGCTGATGTTCGGGCACACGCCGCCAGCGAACTTTCAGAGCGGCCTCTCCCGCCCGATTTCGAAATGCGCGTCTTTTTGGAGCCCAATAAGCGCCGCCACAACCCACCTTCGCAGCCGACAGTATTTCCGGAGTAACCGCGTTCAGGTGGACTGTCTTGAGGCTGGAATGCAAATGATTGCCATGATGCGACTGGCTGCGTCCGCTGTCGACTGCGCATTCAATCGGTCATCGCGCGGCAGACTTGCCTGCCTGCGTCGCCTCGATCTGCGAAGCGTTTGCTCGCCAGCTCTCTACTGCATTCGTGACCCTGTCTAAGTGGGTTCGCGACAAGTCCCGCCCTTTAAAGCGAGAGGTGCTGACTCTGGCAATTGGTGCGCTTTCCTGGATTTCGCTCGCCAGGCGGCTGATAAAAGCCCGACCTTCGTGTACGTATGCCTTTAGTTCCTCTGCGTTCAGTTGGAGCAGAAAGTCATAGCCCACGAAGCTGTGACTGCAATTTGCATCGAGAAAAAGCGCACCATTTTCTTCCAGAAGGAACCACCATTGTGGTTCGTTATCAATTACCTTCATCATTTTCCACAGCTTCAAAATCGTTGAAGTTCCTGTATACTGTGCAGTCGTTTGTAGCGGCTGAGCGGCCGCTCCTGGCTGATTGCAGCCATCCGGATGTGACTGGTTTCGACCCGAAGCTGACGTTAATTTGTCCTAAAATAGTCTCGGACCAAGTCGATTTTTCCCTCAGCCAGGTGCTCCCACAACAGGACAGCCTTCTCTTCAGGAAGCAATGTAGCTTCTTTCATCGGGCACAACGCCACTTCGTAATCCTGATCGGCCCACTCTTCCGAACGTGCATTTCCGTGACGTGTAATTTCAAGCACATACATGGGTCCTTCATCGTAGCCAAATCGTAGCGACGTAACACCGTGCTCTTCATAGTCGGCTTCAGTCATGCCCGGCGAACTTTCCTCGTATAGCTCTTTTACTGCGGCGAGAATGTCGTTACGCGTTGGCGTTCCTGTGTCCTCACCATACCTGTGCAGCAAATAGCACCATGGATCACTCATGCGACTCCTTCCAGCTTTCCATTTCTGAATAAGTTAGGCCGCTGCATCCCAATGTCCACCCCTGGCCGATAGTGAACCGTCAACCCGCCGCGTACGGCATACCTGCGCCGCGACATGCACGAGGTGTTGTTCGGCGCTCCTAAGCAAACTGAAACTCCCCGGCATACCCATGGAGAAACTTCCACGTCGGATCCTCATGCACCTTGCCGACGAGCTCTTCGTCGGAAAAACGATCCTTGACTCCCTCAACGAAGGCGTCCGCATCGAATGAAGCCGCAAGATAGATATAGTAAGTCCGCTTGCCTGCAAAGGTTTCGATAACGGCAATCAGGCCCCTCGTTTCGTCAGCGAAGGGCGTCGTCACGCAGCTGCTCAGCGTGATGAGCGAGTCGTTGTAATCCCCTTCCGGAAGACCGTTTTGCCTCACATGCTTCAGCTTATGCGTCAGTACCAGCAATCGCGGGTACAGCGGCCGAAGTCCCGCGAACTCCGCGACCTTGACGTCCGGCCGGCGCATATAGAGCGGAAAGCCCTCGTACATGGTATTTCCATTGAGCCAGCTTCGCTTCGGTGTCGTCATGGTTTGTTTGCCTTCATCTTTTCAGGCGGACTTCTGCTGCGCCACCCAACGCTGCACGATCTCCCCCAGCACATCCAGCGGCACCGAACCATTCTTCAGCACCACGTCATGGAAGGCCGGCAGCGAGAACCTGTCGCCCAGCTCGCGCCTGGCCTGGTCGCGCAGTTCGAGGATGCGCAGCATGCCGATCATGTAGGCGCAGGCCTGGCCCGGGCGGGCGATGTAGCGCTCCACTTCCTGGGCGCCGATGCCGTAGTCGATCGCCTGCTGGCGGGTCCAGCCCTTGGTGTGCAGGCCGGTGTCGACCACCAGGCGGCGCGCGCGGAACAGTTCGGAGCCGAGGGCGCCGAGCAGGCCCGGGACGTCGTTCTCGTACCAGCCCTGCTCCACCGCCAGGCGCTCGGCGTACAGGCCCCAGCCTTCGCTGTGGGCGCTGCCGCCGCCGAAGATGCGCTGGGCGCGGAATTTCGGCAGGCCGGTCTGCTCCTGCTGGATCGCCAGCTGGAAGTGGTGGCCCGGCACGGCCTCGTGGTAGGACAGGCTGCGCATGCGGATCATGTCGAAGGTCGGGCCGCGCATCGGCACCCAGAAGATGCCGGGACGGCTGCCGTCCGGCGCCGGCAGCGAGTAGTGGGCCGAGGCCGAGGGCTCGGTCAGCGGCGGCTCGCGGCGCACCTCGACCGGGGCGCGCGGCTTCAGGTTGAACAGGGCGTTGCTGCGCTGTTCGGCGTCCGCCACCATCGCCGCATACTTCTGCAGGATCTCGGGCCGCGGGTCCCCTTCCGCCTTCGGCTGGAAGCTGGCGTCCAGCTGCTTCATGCGCTGCTCGATCGTGCCGTCCGTGTAGCCGAGCGAACGCAGGTGGCGGTCCATCTCGGCTTCGATGCGGGCCACTTCGCGCAGGCCGATCTCGTGGATCTGCCCGGCCGTCAGGTTGGTGCTGGTGTAGGTCTTGAGGGCCTGCTGGTAGGCCGCGAGCCCGCCCGGCAGGCGCGAGATGCCGGCGGTGTCGTTGGTCCGAGGATGGATCTCGGCCAGGAAGGCCTGTATGCGCTGGTAGGCCGGGCGGATCTTCGCGTCGACGATGCGCGCCGCATCCGCCACAGCCTTGCTGCGCGCCGCTTCCGGCACGTCGGGCAGCTTGGCCAGGCGCTGGTCGAGCGTGGTCACCAGCACGTTCTGGCCGGCTTCCGGCTTGAGGAAGAGGTCGACCTGGTACTGGCCGCGTTCGAGGATGAAGCGCGGCGGCAGCATGCCTTTCGCGGACGCCTCCTTCGCGCGCACCAGGGCTTCGTCGAGGCGCGGTCCCACCTGCTCCAGGCGCGCCATATAGCTGGCGAGGTCGGTTGCGCGGCGCAGCGGATGCGTTGTGGTCATGAAGTTGACCAGGCCGACCTGGGCGCCGAACTGGCTGAACACGAAGTTGTAGTCTTCGTAGGGTTCGCTGTCGACGGTGTTGGCCAGGCTCCAGCGCATCACGGAGGCCGAGGTGCGCTGTTCCTCGCTCAGCGGGCCGGCCAGGAACTTGTCCAGGCGCGCGACGCCGGTCCTGGCCAGCGCGATCCGCTTCTGGCGCTGGGCGCGCGTCAGCGGGGTCAGCTGGCGGTCGAGGGCATCCTGTTCGGCACCCGAGAAATACTGGGTCGAGGTCGCCTCTTGCGGATTGGCGCGCACCCAGTCTTCGGCAAAACGGTCGGCCCAGGCGTCGAAGGCCTTGTTCGGCTTGACGGCGGGCGCCGCGGCCGCTGCCTTGGCCGGCTTGCCGGCGGCAATGGCTTGCGGCATCGCGGTGGCCAGCGCCAGCGGGAGGAACAGCGAAGCGATGGTGGTGCGCAGGATGCGCTGTCGGGTCTGGGTCATGTCTCTCTTCCGTGTTTTTATTGACTACCAGAAATTTAACATGAAGCCCTTACGCTTGGATACGTCAATACGGAACGGTTTACCCGGCGCGCACCTCGCTAGCGCCGCGCGGCGCCGTGGCGCCGCCATTTGCGCAGGCCGAGCACGATGAACACGGCGCACAGGGCAAGCAGGACGAGCAGGTCGCGGCCCACTTCCGCCAGCGATGCCCCCATCTGGTTCACCGCAACGAAGGCGTCGATGGCGGCGGTCGAGGGCAGCAGCCAGCGCAGCACTTGCAAGGGTGCCGGCAGCGCGCTCGCCGGCCAGACCAGGCCTGCCAGGAACACGATCGGCATCGAGGTGGCGATCAGCAATTGCACGCTGCGCTCGCGGGTCCGGAAAAACAGTCCCATGAAGATGCCCAGCGCGGCCACGCACACGGCGTACACGAGTGTCAGCACCACGGCGGCCGCAGGATTGCCGCCGCGCGGGTAGTCTTGCCACCAGAATACGAAACCGAAGAAGTAGGCGCCATTCAGGGCAACCACGGCGGCGCCGGCCGCCAGGGCGCCGCAATAGGCGGCCGCCGTCGGCGCATAGGGAAAGCTGCCCTCGCTGGCCCAGCTGCCGAACAGCAGGCCGATACCAAGCAGGAAAGTCTGCTGCATCAGCAGGACCACGACCCCGGGAACGATGTAGGACGCATAGCCTTCCCTCACGTTGAACATGGGCAGCGCTTCGATCCCGAGCGGCTCGCGCGCCGCCGCGGCCTGCGCGGCAGACGGCGTGGCGGCGCCCAGGCGCTTGAGTTCGATCCCCGCCGACACCGTTCCCGTCACTTCCGCCAGCGCGTTCAGGACGACCTTGTTCAACAGCGGATAGCTGCCGATGCCGGCCACTTCCACCTCCGGCTGCCTGCCGGTCAGGGCCTTGCGGCTGAAATCGGCGGGAATCAGCAGCGCGCCGGCGGCATCGCCCTGCCAGATCCACTGCTGCGCCTGGTCGGGACGGGTCGTGACGCCGCTCACCGCCAGCGCCGGGTGCGCTCCCACGTAGCGAATCAACTGGCGCGACAGCGACGAACCGTCCTGGTCGACGATCGCGACCGGCACCCGCCTGACCGTCTCCGCACGGTAAGGCAGCGGATAGAAGAAGGAGTAGATGATGCCGGCAATGAAAAACAGCAGCAGCGCCGCCGGATCCCGCACGATCGCCATGGCGGTCAGCCGGAACGATGCCCACCAGTTCCGACCCCATGCTCGTGCGTCCTTCATGACTTGCCCCAGCTGGCGGGCTGGCGCACGCGCGTCGACAGGCGCAGGTAGCCGGCCAGCGCGAAGCCGGCCATGAGCAGCGCCAGTGCCGCCAGTGCCCCGGCGCTGTAGCGCAAGGGCGCGCCGCCCAGCCAGGTCCGGTTCAGGAGCGCCAGGAAATGCGACAGCGGCAGCGCTTCCGCCCACGCGCGCGCGATCGTCGGCATCGCGAGCAAGGGGAATCCCTGTCCGGAATAGGCGAAGGCCGGCGCGGTGACGAAGGCGCAGGCCGACAGGGCCATGCGCAGTGAACCGCTCCACGCCACGATGCAGGTTCCCAGCGCCAGATACGCCAGCACGAAGAGCACGCTCCCGAGCGCCATCGCGGCGGCGCTGCCGAGGATCGGCCAGCCCAGCACGGCGCCGAAACTCACTACCAGCAGCACCGCGTGCAGCATGAAGACCCCGAACGGGATCGCCAGCTTGGCCAGGACCGCCACGCCCAGCCTGCCGTTGGCCGCGGCCAGCCAGGCCGGTACCGTCGCGGCGCGCAGCTCGCGCCCGATCGCCGTCACCGCGGACAAGGTCACGAACATGTGCAGCAGGCTCCATTCGACTGGCAGCGCCAGCGACGGCAGAATGCTGCCGCTCTCGTTGAACAGTGGCGCCAGGCGCGTGGCGATCGGTTCCAGCTGTGCCCTGGCCTGCGCGCCGCCGGCGCCGCGCGCGATACGCGCCTTCAGTTCGGCGCCGGCCGACAAGGTCGCCACCACGGTGCGCACGTCACGCGTCATGCTGCCGGCATGCGAGGGAAACTGGGCGTTGTAAGCCCATTGCAGCGTCACCCGGTCGCCGCGCTGCAGGCGCGCCTGCATATCCACCGGTATCGACACGATGCCGTAGGCCAGGCCGGCGCGGATGACATGCTGCGCCTCGGCATCGCTGGCGGCCTGCTTCACCCGCAGGCCGGGCGACTCGTCGAGCATGCGAACCAGGCTGCGCGAGGTCGCCGACTGGTCGAGGTCGCGCACGACCAGCGGCAGCTCACGGGCTATGCCGGCGGAAAAGATCGCCCAGGTCAGGACATACAGCGCCAGCGGGATCCAGCTCAGCATCGCCAGGTCCCAGGTGTCGGCACGCAGGCGCGCCCATTCCCTTGCCAGCGAGGCTGACCAGGCCGAGGGAGGGTTGACCGGCATGGCGGCGCGCTCAGCGATCGAACACGACCGTCATGCCCGGCCGCAGGCCCGCCACCGGCGCCGTGGGCCGCAGGCGGATCTCGAAGGTGCGCAGGTCGGTGCCGCCTGGACGCGCCGCACGCCAGGTGGCGAAGGCCGGCAGGGGCGACACCGCGGTGACCCGGAACCCGGCGCGCTGCTTCAGCGCCGGCAGGTAAGCCTGGTGCACGCTGTTCATGGCAAACGGCTTGAACATGTCTTCGCGCACCGCCAGCACCGCCCAGACGTCCTCGAGATCCACCAGCGTGACCACCGGGAAGCCTTGCGGCGCCAGCTCGCCCGCATGAATGTCGATCCGGCCGATTTCGCCGGCGCGCGGCGCCCGGACCCGGGTCTCGTCGAGCGCGGCATCGGCCTCCGCGACCACCCCGCCCACCTGGCGCAGCTGGGCCTGGGCCGCCGCCTTGTCTTCCTGGCGCGCACCGGCCCGCGCCAGGTCGTATTGTGCGCGGGCCGCGGTCGCCAGTTCCCTGGCGGAGCGCGCCTGCGCCTCGGCATCGTCGCCCTTCTGCCGTGCGAGGACGCCTTCCGACACCATCGCCGCGACGCGCCTGTAGCTGAGGTCTGCCAGCCTGGCGCCGGCCTCGGCCCGCTCCCAGTTGGCGCGCGCGGCGGCGATTTCCTCGGGCCGCGCGCCGGCCTGGGCCTTGCGGTTGACGGCACTGGCGGCATCGCGCGCCGCCTCGGCCTGAGCCACCTTGGCCTTCACCTCAGGGCTGTCGAGCTCGAACAGCAGCTCGCCCTGCCGCACGGCCTGGCCCAGCTGTACATGAACCTGGCCGACCCGCCCCGGCACCTTCGACGACACGCTCACCTCCTGCGCTTCGACCTGTCCCTGCAAGGCCTCGCGCACCGGCTGAAGGGAGCGGTACAGGCCATAGGCCACCAGGCCGAGAAGAAGTACGGCCGCGATGCCGGCCACGATGCGCTTTCCGGAAGCGTTCGCCATATTGCTCATTCCTTCGTGAAGGCGATGCGGTGCGCGGGGCTGCGCGCATGAACCGGCAGCTGGTCGGCCGCCCCGGCGGTGTCGAGCAGCTGGGCCAGCGCCACCACGTAATCGTAGGCGGCCTGGGCGCGTTCGATCGACACCTTGGTGAGATTCAGCGATGCGTCGTCGACGTCGGTCGAGGTCGCCTGTGCATTCTTGAACGACACCTGGGCCAGGCGCAGCGTCTCGCGCGCCAGTTCGATCGTCGATCCCATCGCGAGGTAGCGCTGGCGTGCGTCTTCCATGGTGCGCCACTGCTTTTCGGCCAGGGTCGGAATATCACGCCCCGCCTGCTCCGCGGCGACGTCGACGCGCTGCTGCTCGATACGGGCGGCGGCGATGGCCCTGGCGCGGTCGATCCGGTCGAACAGCGGCATGCTGAAGGCCACCCCGACCAGCCAGTTGGCGCGCACCGTGCCACCACGATTCAGGTTGTAATTGGCCACCCCGAGGACGGTCGGGCCGTATTCATGGCCCTGCAGCCTGAGATTGGCCGCCGCTTGCATTCGCTTGCTTTCGATCTGCTTCCAGGCCGCATTCGACGCCAGCGCGGCATCGACGAAAGACGCCAGCGAACCGACAGCGCGCTCGTGCACGAACAAGGGCGTGGTGGGCAGAACCTCGCCGCTTTCCCCCAGCATGCGGCGCAAGGCCACCTCGGCGATCTCGAGGTCGCTGGCGGCCCTGGACGCCTCGCGCACGGCATTGTCGACGGCCACATCGGCCTTCAGGCGTTCCACCCTGGCGATCAGTCCGGTACGTTCGAGCTTGAGCGCCATCGCCTGGTGTTCCTTCGCCAGGGTCACGGCGTCGCCGCGCAGCAGGCTGGCCTTGCGGGCCAGCTGGACCCCGAAATAACGCTGCGCCAGCTGGACCGTGGCCTCGCCGCGCGCGGCCTGCGCGGCGGCGGCGGCTTCCTCGGCGCGCCCGGAGGCGACATCCTTGACCGCCTCCAGGCGTCCCCCGGTATACATCGGCCAGGCCGAGGACAGGCCGACCGACCGGATGTTGTAGACGCGGTCGATGTCGAGTGACGGCGGCAACTCCGGCAAGGCGATGCCCGGCAGTGGCGGCAGCAGCTGCAGCGCCGGCTCGAGCGCCTGTCCGATGCGGCTGGTGTCGACGCTGAGGGTGGTGGAAACGCGCCCGGCAAAGCCGGTCAGGCGCAGGTCGGGGCCGTCGAGGCGGCGCAACGCGCCGGCCTGCAAGCGCCTGGCCTGGTAGTCGAGTTCGGCGCCCTGGATCGAACCGGACCTGCTCGCCAGCAGGCGCATGGCCTGGCCGATATCGATCGGGACCCCATCCTGGGCCGAGGCGGGCAGGACTGCGCACGACAAGGCCGCCAAGGTACCGGCGGCAAGCCTGCAAGCGTGAACCGCGATCGATCGCACACCACCTCCTTGTCGAGTCACACACACGACCGGCAGTCCCTCGCCTTTGCAGGAGGATCGCCCAGGAACAGTTGATGAGCAGATCATATCGCAGGCCCAGCGAGCGCGACGCACCATTCCTGACCAGAGCGGTGTCGCGCCGGTGGCGCCGCCTTTTTATTGACCGGGAAACGTCAGCACGAGACGGGTCCCCTCGGGACCGCTCTCCGCGCGCACGCTGCCGCCATGCAGCTGCATGATGGAGCGCACGATGGCGAGGCCGAGGCCGCCCGATTCGCCCGGTCCGTGCCGCGCCGGATCGCAACGGTAGAAGCGTTCGAACAGGTGCGGCAAATGTTCGGCCGCGATCGGCGCGCCGAGGTTGTGGACAGAGAGTTCGATGCCGTCCGCCGTGACGCCTGCGGCGAGCGTGATCGCGGTGCCGGCCTCGCCGTAGCGGAGCGCATTCGCCAGCAGGTTGGCCAGCGCGCGGCGCAGCAGCTCGCGGTCCGCCAGGAGGCTGCCCTGCATGCGGTTCAGCAGCGCCATGCCGCGTTCCTCGGCCATGCCTTCGAAGTAGTCGCACAGCTGGGCGGCCAGTTCGTGCAGGTCGACGGCTTCGCGGGCGATGGCGGACGAGGCTTCGGTGCGGGCCAGGAACAGCATGCTGTCGATCATGCGCGCCAGGCGCTCGTACTCTTCCTGGTTCGACACCAGCACGTCCTGGTAATCCGCGGCCGAGCGGGCCCGGCTCAGGGCTTGCTGGGTCTGGCCCATCAGGTTGTTCAAGGGCGTGCGCATCTCGTGGGCCAGGTCTTCGGAAAAGCGCGCCAGCTGGGCGAAGCCGGCCTCCAGGCGCTCCAGCATCTGGTTCAGCGCCGCGCGCAGCGCCCGCAGCTCGCTCAACTCGCTGGCGTCGATCAGCCGCAGCGACAGGTGCTGGACGTCGATCGCGGCGGCGCGTGCGGCCAGCTCGCGCACCGGCCGCAAGCCGCGCGTGGCGACCGCCAGTCCGAGCAGGTAGGCCAGGCCGGAACCGGCGGCCAGCGCCAGCCACAGCTTGAGGCGGTAGGCGCCCAGCATCTGCTCGCGCTCGGCCAGCAGCTTGCCGGCGATGAGGGTCAGGCTGCCGTCCGGTCCCGGCACCCGCATCCAGGCCAGGCGCACCGGCTGCCTGCCTTCGACGGTGCGCAGGGCGAGACGGCCTTCGCCTGGCGCCAGCGTAGGCAACGCGATCCCGGCGGGGTCGACCGCGATGCGTACCTGACCGGCGGCATCGACGATCCACAGCGCGCTGTCGCGGTTGCCGAGCATATTGTCGTACAGGCGCGGACGGCGCCGCAGGACTTCGAGGTCGGCGCTGTCTTCGATCAGGGAACGCGTACGGTCGATGCGCCCGGCCAGGGCCTGGTCGTCGCGCCAGGCGATCTCGCGTTCCAGCGCGCCGTACAGGAAGATGCAGATGGCGCCCAGCAGCAGCGCGCTGCCGAGCGCGAACAGCAGGGCCAGGCGCTGGCTGAGCGCGCGCGGCCAGCCGCTCAAGCCCGCGCCTCCAGCACGTAGCCGACCCCGCGCACGGCGTGGATCAGTTTCAGCGAATGGGCATCGTCGATCTTGGCGCGCAGGCGGCGGATGGCGACGTCGACGACGTTGGTGTCGCTGTCGAAGTTCATGCGCCAGACCTGGGACGCGATATAGGTGCGCGACAGCACCTCGCCTTCGCGGCTGAGCAGCAGGTGCAGCAGCGCGAATTCCTTGTTGGTCAGCTCGACGCGCTCACCGGCGCGGATGGCCTGGCGGCGCAGCAGGTCGAGTTCGAGGTCGGCGGTCTGCAGGCGTTCGGCTTCGCGCGCGGTGCGCCGCAGCAGGGTGCGCACGCGCGCCAGGAACTCGGCATACGAAAAGGGTTTCACCAGGTAGTCGTCGGCGCCCAGTTCGAGGCCCCTGACCCGGTCCTCGACGGCGTCGCGCGCGGTCAGGAACATCACCGGCACTTCGGAATCGCGGCGCAGCAGCCGCAGCAGCTCCCAGCCGTCGACGCCGGGCAGCATCACGTCCAGCACCACCAGGTCATAGCGCTCGCTCTCGATCAGCCTGCGTCCCTCGAAGCCGGTGGCCGCCACCCGCACCAGGTAGCCGGATTCCTGCAGGCCCTTGCGCAGGTAATCGGCGGTCTTCGCTTCGTCTTCCACAATCAGGATCGTCATGCCGCATAGCTTACCGCGCGCGCGCCGCCGCTGGCTTACAAATTTGTAATCGAAGCGTCATCCATGCCTGCCGAGACCTTCTTTCCGGAGGTGCCGGTGATCTTCAAGGCGGACGGCAAGCTGCCGCACTACCACATCCCGCTGCTGCCCAGTCCCTACGGCTTCTCGACCTACCGCGGGAACTAGGCATCGTGAACTGGCGGACCACGGTGGCGATGGCAAGCTGGCGCACAATCTTGTGCTTGTAGTTTAGACTGGTCCTCAAGCTGCACTCCCTGGAATCAAACGTCCAGAACAGACAGGATTTCCCATGCCACCCATCTCATCAGAACTGCACGAAGAAGTCGGCAAGCGTCTGCGCCAGAGCCGCGAAGACATGCTGGCCACCGTCCACGCCCGCACCGACGGCGACACCGACGACCGCCCGGCGATCTCGCCGATGGCCCACATGGGTTCGAACGACGATGCTCCGGCCGGCGAAATGCTGAGCCATAACGAAGAGCACCTGGCCGAGCACGAAACCAATCTGCTGCATGACATCGACGCCGCCATCGGCCGCCTGGAGTCGGGCGGCTACGGCATCTGCGTGTCCTGTGGCCGCGATATTCCCGACGAGCGCCTGCTGGCTACGCCGACGGTGCAGACCTGCGTCGAGTG
>Ga0308169_10004237_pt1 | contig 13491 bp, 12 predicted proteins | sample PhyBR1_2_FD_202139 | JGI IMG/M metagenome (GOLD analysis project Ga0308169, IMG submission 202139) | Phyllosphere microbial communities from UC Gill Tract Community Farm, Albany, California, United States - DLSLSB.R1 | ecosystem: Host-associated > Plants > Phyllosphere > Unclassified | place...
GGTCGCGCCAAGATCGACGACTGGGCATCGCGCCCTGCAGCAGAATTGCACGTCGAAGATGCCGCCTGGGCCAATTGAAGGGTTGACGGGCCAGCAACTTGGCCTTAGGCGCCTCCAACCACGCAGGCCCCTTCGTCTAGCGGTTAGGACGCGGCCCTTTCACGGCTGAAGCACGGGTTCGATTCCCGTAGGGGTCACCATCTGTGGTTTTTCAAGCACTTAGCGGTGGCATAGGCGAGATTGTCTCGCACTTTTATCTCACAGGCTTACCAGGCTAAAAAGCTCTCCTTCTCATACTGGAAAGGCTAGCGCTCCCTGATGGCTACGCCCCCGCGCAATCCTGTATGGTCAAGAGACGAGTTAACCCTTGCTCTTGACCTGTATATCCAGACCGGTGGGAACCCGACAGCCAAGGACGACCCGGCGTTGGAGGCGCTATCTGCCGTTCTCAACAAAATGCACCGTCTAAACGGCATCGGCGGTAGCGACACCCTGCGCAACCGGAACGGCGTGTACCTTAAGGTGATGAACTGTCGTTCGTCCGATCCTGCGTACCTAGGCCAAGGCAAGGTAGGTATGCAGCGTGGAAACCGCCTAGAAGGCGTGCTGTGGGCGGAATACAGCGGAAGGTTGACTGATTTAGCTACGGATGCCGGGGCGATCAGACGGGCCGTTCTAGAGGCGAATGAGGCGGTGGTGGCAAAGCTACCGCCGGCAGAGTCGTACGAGGGCGAAGAGGGCGGCGTCATTATGCGCCTTCATAAGCGATACGAACGCGATCCGAAGCTTGTAGCGGAAAAGCGCAAATCGGCGGCTGCGACGGGGAAGCTAGCGTGTGAGGTATGCGGCTTCGACTTTAAGGCAGCGTATGGCGAGCTTGGGGAGGGGTATATCGAGGTTCACCATACGAAGCCGGTCCATACCCTCTTAGCCGGCACGAAGACGAAGTTGGAAGACCTAGCCCTGCTCTGTGCGAACTGTCACCGCATGGCGCACAGAAGGCGTCTCCCCTTATCAGTTCCCACGCTTCGCACGGCACTCGTTCGACGATCGTAACACTAGATTTTACGCAGAGGTTAATCTGGCCGGTTCGCTATATACTCTTCCTTAATTCGCAGTAAAGCTAACGCATTGAAGCACATGCGATAGAAGGTATAGCAACTCTCCTGTAATAGAAGGACCGATAGTGCTAACATTATCTTCGGAACTAGGAGGCAGGTGAGCGACGCGATATGAGATTGATTTATTAACGTTAGAGAAAATCTCTCTCCTAAATATACGATGCTATTTGGTATCGAGAACGATAGCATCTGCAATAGGAATGCCGCGATACAGGCTAACGTGAGCGGGATAAAATAGGCAACGTTAAACCGGAAGTAGATAGCTAGCTGTCTGATTGTCTTAATATCATCGCGGTCCTCGGCGTAGAGGGGTTTTGGTAGTCCCGCCACACTTTCCAAGGCTATCGGAAACATCGCCGCAAAAGCAAAGCCAATCAGAATCGACAGGGCTGTGACAAGTACCGAAATGTTATCGTCACTAAGTTCTTTTACAAACGTAGCGATTATACCGGCTATAACGCCCTGAACTGTAAGCCTGACCCAATGTCGCTCGAGTGTATGTGTCTGCTCATTCTGGTAAGTGCTATAGTTGTCATGGACAATGTCCCAAATCTTATTAGCGGTCACCGCCTTAGTCCGGGTGTGACAACGTCGTCAATCAATCGTGCCATCTCCCCCTGTACCTGCTGATAGTTTAAAAGGCCATTCGGCGGCACTGCGACCGAAAGCGGAAACTTCGTTGAAATGTTGTTGTCGCCTAACAAATAGACAGTGTATTGATGACCGTCTTGACGCATTAGAACAGTGCAACCTGCAATGTCTTCATCATCAATGTCCATTAAATCGCCTTGCGACATTATCTTGGCAAGTGCTGCTTTTCTTGCTTCTAACGTTCCTTTGACGTGTGGTATTAGCCCTTTGACGTCGCGTTCAAAGTGTTCCCCATACTCGGAACCTCGCACTGCAAAAATACCAGTTTTAGAGAAAAGGCTTTTACTGCCTAGTTTTTTTCCCGGCCTATTTAGAGCGACCTTCAATTCAACGGGAGTTCCGCTGCCGAGTTCATGTTGCAAACTAGTAAATGACTTGGAACGTACCACCGACTCATTGGACTGTAGTATCTTCGTAATAAAATAGCTTAGTCCGTCATAGTCACCATAATTACCTAGATATTGACTACCTAAGACTATGCGCCCATCTCGTCGATGGTCGACGATATAGTGAAAAGTTCTAAGATTTAAGCTATCGGCGTCAATAGTGCCAACCTTAGTATTACGATATTCCTGACCGTAGTAAGCCCCTTCGAAACGCCCAAATATGCGAGTAGGCGATATATCCGTTACCTTAAGCAGCGGAATCTTTTCACCCTGCTTTATAAGGCTTATTTCGGCTTCGTTCTTGAAGTCTATAGGTGTGGTATCGTGGAGTCGTGCACTCAACTTTGCAAATTCGCGGGGAGTAAATCCTGTCTCTTCGCTTTCTGGCTCGCCACGCTTCCGCTTGACGAGATAATGAAACGACGCCGTGACTTGGTTTGTGCGTTGGCGCTTCGCCATATTTCTTCCCCGCTCCCTTTCGGGCAGCATAGGTTGCCCACTCGAAGTGACAAGGGGCGACACTGCTGCGGCTTAGCGGGTAGCCTAAAGCTGAAAATCATTCGGTAGCGACGCCCTTAGGCTCGCTATCAACGCTGGTGCAGTCATCCCTAACGCCTCGGCTATCGCAATGAATTCCAGCACGTCCAATCGGCGCTCTAGCTGCTCTATCTTGTTTACGAACGATGGTGGCTTGGACAGACGGCGGGCAAGTTCGCGCTGCGATACGCCTAGTGCCACGCGAGCCTCTGTGATGGCGGCGATAACTGCCCGATAGTCGCGCCCGCTATTAAAAAGGCCGGTCATTTCCAAGCGCTAATAAGTCAAGCGATCGAAGAGCGCGGGGCAGCTTCGGTCTATCGGTAAATGAGCATAAAAAGACAAATATCCGAGATTAAACAGCGACGACGTATAGGAAGCCCCGATTGTAAATATCTGACCATTGACCATGATGCGGATTAGGTGAAGCATAACCCGTCAACGAAAGGTTGTGGGGCTTGCTGATATGTCGCGCCGTTTAGTAGCAATCATGTTGGCCAGCACACTCTCGGCTTGTGCGGATATGACTCATTTGACGCGTACGCGATCTATGGGGATCGAGATAATTGATCCCGCTACCAATGCTACCGGACGTCATCAAGCATTCTTCATTGACGCAAAGCAGCGGGCTATATTTCAGCGTGGAGCCGTTACATGTGCAGAACCGAGCCCGGACGCGCTTTCCGCAATCGCCGCTTCACAAGGTTTAAGCGTTGCGACCCCTGGTGGGGTTAACGTTGGGCAATCACTGAGCATAGCAGAGGCGGCAGGAGCAATCGGACTTCGTACGCAATCAATACAGTTGATGCGGGATCATATGTATCGCGTTTGTGAGGCTTATTCTGCAGGTGCATTCCCATCACTAACTATGGCTTTACTACATCGCCGATTCCAGACTACCATGGTCGGTATATTGGCTATTGAGCAGTTGACGAGTGTCACGCGTGCTCCCTCGATAGTGCTCGGTGGGAACTCTCGTGTGGGCGATGCTCAAGCTTTGGTCCAGTTATCCGCTATGCATGAGACGGCTACAGCATCAGTTACTGACGCCCTCACGGCGTTGAAGAGTGCACAGGTCAACGAGGCAAGTGCAAAAGCTGATTTGGCCGCCTCCACGACAGCGGCAGCCGCCGCTCCCGGCGATGCTGTAGCGCAGGCCAGTTTAGCAGATAAAAAATTGAAGCTAGAGAAGGCGTCTTCTGATGCGGGTGCGGCAGAGAGCACTCTGGCGTCAAAGAAATCCGCTCTTTCACTCGTAGATCAACAACTTGCGTTTGCCAGGTCTTCTACCTCATCCAATGCTTCTGGAAATATAGAAATAATTTCGCCTACAAAAGCCGGCGACGTGTCAGCAGTAGCGGCGGCTGTGTCTAGTATTGTGAGTAATACTATGAGCCTAACCAACCGTGATGACTTTTGCATAATGCTACTTGCAGAAGCTGCAACCGTATCAACACAGATTAAGGCCGATAGTCCAGTCGTAAAAAGCTGCCTTTTAGTACTACAATGACGGTAGCTAATAAGCGATAATACCCTATCGTAGGCAACTTGCTATGATCACGCTGTCAGGTATCAGAAAGTTCTACAAAAGTAATCACCTTGTTGCATTTCGACTTTTTTCGGGTTTTCAACGCTTCGCTTTCAGACCGCGAACATTGGTGTATGAATCGATCCAGCTAAGACCTTCTCCGCCGCCGCGTCCACCGCGAGCCGCCCAGCCGCGACCTCCAGCGCCAAGGTCCCAGGCTAGGCCCAGCCGACCAACTCCAAACCCACGAAGGCGGCAACGTGGCTCGCAACTCGCGCTCACGTACAGCAAGCGGGGTGGCGCGTTATTATTAGGTGACGTTAACTAAAGCATAACGCTAGCCAAAGAGCATCGATGCAGCTCCGCTAGGGTAAACCCCTGCGAGACAGCGACGTGATACAGCGGACTCGTACCAATAGGGTTGACTCGGGGATAATGAGACACCTACAAGATGTTCTCTAGAAGCTATTGAGACAGACCCTATGACTACGATCATCGGTTACGCCCGAGTCAGCAGCGACGATCAGGACTGCTCGGTACAAGAGGATGCCCTTCGCGCTGCCGGTTGCACGTTGATCCGATCAGAGAAGAAGAGCGGGACGACGACAGAGGGGCGGCACGAACTCGACACATTGCTGTCCTTCATACGTAGGGGCGACACGCTGATGATTACGCGCATCGATCGCCTTGCTAGGTCGGTAGCAGACTTGGAGAAGATCGTAGCGGCGTTGAAGGCAAGGGGGGCGTTCCTTCGCGCTACCGAACAGCCGATCGATACCTCCACCCCCGCCGGGCTTGCCTTCCTTCAAATGCTCGGCGTGTTCGCACAGTTTGAAACCGCCATTCGCAAGGAACGCCAGCTAGAGGGCATCGCGCGGGCCAAAGCCAACGGGGTATATAAAGGCCGTAAGCCTTCTGTGGACGTGGCAGCAGTGCAATCACTGCGTAATGAGGGTGTTGGCCCTAGCGACATAGCCAAGCGCCTTGGGATAGGGCGTGCGAGCGTCTACCGTGCTTTAGATTCTTAGGCTATCGATCGTTGCTTGCACGACCGCACAAAGGTTCGAACACATTTATGTCGCCTGGTAAATTTTCATTAGACAACGAGCTATCAGACGATGTTTTGATCGATCTAGAGAACCGTCGGACCAAGAGAAGGCGAGCGCTTGTAATAATTGGTGCGTTAGCTTGCATAATCATTCTTCTATTAGCGCTACAATCATCAGGGGTGCTGGAAAAAAGCGATCCCAAGACACTAATTACTTTAGGTGGGGCGGGGATGGCCCTACTTGGAATGACTATTTTTAGTTATTTAGAGGGATCATTTCGGAACATTCGCCTGCCTCTCACTACGGGTGGTTATATAGCTGGTCAAGAATTTCCAGGCCGAGCGGAAGTTGACGAAACCGGTAGCAATTCTCTGACACGACTGAACGCCGAGGTTCAGAAGTTGAGGCGTGAAGTGAGCCATCTTAGCCGAGGCTCTAAACAGGAAGAGTTTGACGCGATCGTTAAAGCTGCCCGAGAGCAGGTGTCTCGGCAAGCCGCGGACGGTCTAATTGCCGAGGTCGAGAGCCGGCTCGACAGAATGAGGAACGACCTGCACGATGCCCGGCACGCGCTTGAATTATTCGCAATCACAAGATCACGTATGCAAAATGAGGTTTCTCGACTAAATCGACGGGGCAACGTGAATCTGACTATCGGATGCTTAATCACTGGCCTTGGAGCGTTCATGCTATGGTACTATGTTATTTTAGTACCGAGTAGAGACTCCACGCCTATGCTTTATGCAATGCATTACTTGCCAAGGCTTTCAATTGTAGTTCTTGTGCAAATATTCGCGTTCTTCTTTTTAAAGCTGTACAAAATTGGCCTCGACGAAATCAAATACTTGCAGAACGAGATAACAAACATCGAACAAAAGAACGTTGCGTTGTCGGTGTCGCTATTGGAGGACGACACTAGCATCAGGTCCGATATACTGCGCCACATTGCAATCACCGATAGAAATACGATTTTACAGAAAGGACAAACGACTGTTGGGTTGGAAAGGTCGAAGATAGATTCGCAGAATAATTATTCAAGTATTGTAAAAGATATTCTCCCCATACTGGCGAAGAGATAATTGCTGTCGTAATCGCTGTTTGACAGCGCATAGTCGTGTAAATCACGAACTGACCCATCTTTACCTAGCGGCGCAATCGGACTGCGAAGTCGCAGAGATATGGCTGCTGGCTCATAATAGTGCGCTTACAGGCGACAGCTTAAAAAATCTGTATGCTCGCACTTATCAATTATTTGTTGAGGATCCTGCGATGAACGCGTTTGACCGAGAATAAATTGAACCACTTAGTTCTTGCGCTATTCGGGCACTTAGTCGAGCTGGCCAAACGCGACGCATGACATTGCTCGCGTGCGATCAATTTAATTTATTGCCGAGAAGTCTTCGCGGATTGCTCATGAAAGCGGAATAGTTGCTGTTGGGGTCAGCCTTCTGGAAGCTTGATCGAGTTAGGCTTGAACTTGGCAACATTAACAAGGTATCGGTCGACGGCACTCGCCTTCCCTTAGATTAAGTGTAGCGCTGGAGTCGCCTGTAAGCCCCGTACAGCAGCAAGGGGCGGGATAGGTAGGCCGCCCTATCTCCCGCCCCCCATCGCTGTCGGCTGGTGCCCGGCTGCCCCTTTAAATCGAATGCTAACGGCATTTCTTGGGCCACCGGTCTTTGATTTTGAAAACTGGCGATACACCTATCCGCTCGCGAAAGGTGTTAGCTAGAACCTCGCTTGCCGTATCGATGTTAGAACGCTGGACAAGCAAGGCATCATGAAGAGGAAGTGCGGTAATGCCATGGCGCAGTCCTAATGCCTCAACCGCATCAATGATGGCAGAGCTTTCTATATATTGTAGGTTCTGCCACCTTACTGTCGAGTTAGGCCAGCGGTGCAAGATCGGGTGTTCGTCAATAACTGCCGCACGAACGGTATCAATTGGGTATTCCTTGCGCAGGTCGACACCCTCGCCTTTTAACTTTTCGACCGTTTCGTCCGACCAGTTCGAATGAAAACGATCATACCCTAATGTCATAGCGATCCACGCCTTGATAACCTCTCTTGGGATCGGTCCGAAGGTGTAGGGGTCAATTGATGGATCGGGTGCGATTCCGCGTTGAGCATACAGGATCGTTAGGAAGCTCGCCCGAATGTCGAGTTCAACCACAGGCTCCCCATTGATCCGCATATCATGGCGGTGATGCTTCTCCATGTTTTGATAGCTCACCCCGGACGCCTTGGAGTACAGCCGACCGCCCATGTTGTAGGCAAAGCCGTCTTGGTCCCCATGGTTGAATATGCGGATGAACCCGTCATGCTTGCAGCCGTTAATTAGCTGCGGTGCCATGTAGGCATTGATGCGGTTTACCTGTTCGGCAGCGGCAATGTATGCCGGATCGGTCTTGATGACGGTGAGCTTCTTTCCCTTGTCCTCCTGATCCCAAAACTGCCGCTTCCCCCGAACAATGACTGGATGGGCCATTGCACTAGGTCGTGGAGCAGGGGTGAAATGGGACCGCCAGTTACCGGGGGTGATGCCGTAGCGAAGGGCTAACTCTAGAAGGGCTGGCTTTGCGCGATAGCGGGCTGTGTCCCCTTCTCCTTGCTTATGCGAGCCTAGCCAGATGCCGGGCCTATGATGAAGTAGGTCTAGCGTCACCAAACCGTTCAGGGCATCGATACAAGGCCGGTAGCCGATCCTCTGGCCTTTGAAATCGGCATTGCCTCTCGGTCGGTATAGAAACTGATCATCGGGCTGGTTTGCTATTGATAGCAGGTCCGCTAGAATCGCAGCTACGGCCTGTCTTAGTTTGTTTGTTACTCCATAAAGCTTGTCTAGTGTTGAATGGATAGACTTCGCGAGGTAATCGACTAACCCTAAAGACTCTCTTGTTTCTGCTGTATATGAAAGGCTCATATACCTGTCTTCTGTATTAGTATGAATATTGTTTAATTTCGTTTTCCTATTATTATCGGTTGTCATTAAAACTATCTTACTTTCTATATTATAGATGGTTCTGTAATTAAGAGTGATATTGAAAGAGAGGGAAAGGAAGGAGGGGAGGAAGCCCCATAGGTGTTACGTTTTCGGATAAGTTAAGGTAAGTTACAGCTATATTTAACGCATCGATGATATCGGCGTTAATTCGCTGGTGGAAGGTGTTTAAATTGTGCTTGAATCAACTGACGGCCTCATCAATCACGACGACCGTAAGGCGTAGCTGAAACGACTGTCATGGTTGGTTAGGCTGGATGCGTTCGGATTAGATCGGGGGAATCTAATCCTCTCGCATACCTTGCCCAGGCCCCGTACCAGCGCCCCCTAATGGGCAATAATAAGGCGCGCAGGGGGGACGCTTGGGACAGATGAAGGGGTAGCTTAGCTGCCCTCCTAGGCTGCTTAAAAGCCGTCTTTACTGGCGACCTGCTGTCGATCAGGTGTGAGAAGGCGGCGTAGCGGGCCAACTTTGCCAAGGACAAGCCACCCGCCACCGCGAATACATCGACCCTATTGCAGAGCCGACAATCCCCACTTGAACTGCGATATCCGCTTGTTCTTCGGTACTAATATCCAGTCATCGCCCATGACAAAGACATTCCAGCCTAGCCTCTGCGCTTCCATTAACACTATATCCTGCGACGCGTATCTTTCTATATGACGTATATTGCGGACTACTGGACTCATCCTGTCCAAGTCAGCGTGGTTAAATATGGCACGAAGGTAGCGATCTATTGTATTCTGGCTCGGAACCGAATTTCTTTGGATAGGTCTGGCATTTGATTGTAACAGATTCATTTTTACTTACTCCTTTAAAGACCGCGGAGCATCGCACGCCCCGCAGCGACACGACCTCTAACGATAGGGCCAAGTAAGTAAACCTCTAGTACCCTTCGAGTTTATTACGCTCTTATCGCTGCTTTCCTAGATTGGCTGTGACGGCGATTTAGGCAGGATCAATCCTTCATAAACTAGTGAACTAATAAGTGGGTACGTTTCTTCGATAGTGACTTCACCGATGTACCTACTATCGATCTCATTCTTTGCATGCCCGATAACCTCATGAACGACGTTCATCGGTATGTTATTCGTTGTGCCGATCATCGCTTTGAACGCGCCGCGCAACGAATGGAATGTAACCTCCCTTCGAGCGTCAGGGGCAAGCTTGTCCGCCAGCATGGCAGGTATAACGGTGCGATTAAAAGCCCGGATAACCCGACTGTTCGACCACGCCGGATATGCGTCTTCCCCACTCCCCGCTGCCTTGATCGCGGTCCAGTCAGGAAACAGGCGCGTTTCACCCCTTCGGCGAATGCCATCCACATAAGCCGGAAAGCCAAGCTCAATCAGGGCGTCAAGTATTGGAACGCACCGACTGCGTCCGTTCTTTGTCCGGCGATGCTCATTGCTCCGAATGAGAAGATGAGGAAGCCCGCCATCTAATCGGACCTCGGATAGCTTTATGCCACCCAACTCCCCTGCCCTGCATCCGGTTAGAACGGCAACAATCGGCACCCAATACTCCGCCCCTGTTAGGCGGTGGCTGCCCGGCAAGTGTGTCTCCGTTGCAGATTGGCAGCCTGTAAACCAGGGATGAGCAAAGATGGCATTCAGTTCGCTGATTTGGAGGCGTCTCTTGTCCGGCATTACCGATCTATCGGTAGGACGAATAAGGTTGCTTAGCCGCATGTTTGAAAGAGGGTTATCACCTTTAAACAGGTCGATGTCTCGCGCATGGAAAATAGCCGAACTCAACATTCGCAGCCGTTTTTTGATGCTTTGTTCGGATAGGTTGCGCTTGATACTACCCGCAGTCTTGCCGCCAACTTGTTGCTTAGCAAGGCGCTGGACGAAGAGACGTGCATCGGCGCGATCTATGGATGCGAGCGATTTTCTACCAACCACTTGCTCGAATTGACGCAAGGCAAGGCGGGTTTCCGATATGGTCTTCGGTGCAGGCGCGCGATCCTGTAAATAACGGTCCACCGCATCAGCCAATGTTAGGTTCGCAGTAGTGGCTCCCACACTGCGCGTGACTGGCACCGAAGGCACAGCATCCCCGGCTATAATCGACCCCACGCGGTGATAACCCCTCTCCATGCCCGTCCGAACTGCGCCAATGATGGCTCCTAGGGCCTCGGTGTTATCGGCGGCGTCGAACCCCTGCTCCAAGACGATCCGGCGCGCGGCTTCGGCAGGCTTGATAATCGGCCCATCGGTGTCGTCATGGTTGGACCGGAGAGTCCGCTTTATATCCTCGGCATCAGTTTCAAATTCGTAGGCCAGCCGGTCGAACTCGGTTGCTGCCGCAGGGTTTACGTTAGCAAACCGCTGCATACGTTCGATTGGCTCGGCAACGAGCCGACTATACTGATCCGCGATGGCGGTAAGGTCTGCATCCGTCACCGCTCGTAAAGGCTGGTGAACGGGAACGAGCGTCCTGACTTTGATGAAATGGGGCTCGGCTATCAGGCTTTCAAATTCCTCATGAACGGCCTGTGCGGCAGCGAACATTTCACCTGCGCGCTTTGTGTGCAGCGAACGACGAAATAGTACCTTGGACCCAAACGCGTCTGCAAAACGACGGGCATCACGCTGGACGCGTGCCGGCACTCGCCGCTCGTATTGATATACCCCGTCCCGCGTTCGAACGTACCGTACCTGCGCTGCCAAATTTACCTCCGTGATGGTGCGCTGTCTCGCACCGTTGTCTCACGGTAATCGGCATAAAGTCGTGTGGACGCAACGGCTTGTACCTGATGCTCTTAGAAGCAGACTTACGTTTTGGCTCCCGTAGGGGTCACCATCTCATCGCCAAGCGGCTGAGATCGGCGAATATCAATATAATCAATGCCTCGTGAGGCGCCCAGTGCTACATATGGGCGTTGCATCAAGCGCGGCATATCGCGTTTCTCGCAGTTTCGAATGATCGTTGCGGAGGGTGTCCGAGGGGTCATCGGCAATCCGGCGTGGACAGGGTGTCTGAGAACAACCGACCCGTTCCTGGCGCGTAGGAGGCGCGCCGTGCTGGTTATCGGATGCCTGCCGAGATCAGGCAGCGCGAGACGGGATCACCGCCTGACAAATGGTCGCTGAGCGCACCAAGGCCGTATTGCATTGAGACGGCTGTTCCGCGACTGCGGCGCATGCCTCACGCCAGCAACATCGTCTATTGCGACGGTCCAGACAGCCCCCACGCCTTCGACATCGTTCCGATCCAGCCCCGTAAGGGGAGCTTGGATGCAATGTGCCCATTCTGCAAAGGCCGGGGCCAATGGAATACCGAGATTGATCTCGTAAGCTTCCGCTGCAAGCGCACTGCCTGCGATCGGTGCCATGGCGCTGGATGGGTAGAAACCGGCTCGGACCCGGTCGGCCTGCCCGACATCGAGATTTCACCGGAAGGCTACCCCCGGTGGACCCTGCGCTTCGAACCTGCCGACGAAGTCACGCCGATTGACCCCGAAAAACCAGGCCTATCGCAGACCTAGGAAGTCATTGGCTTGGTAAGGCGCACCGAGCTTGGCCGCGAGCCACGCAACGTTCACCTTCTTTGGCTCCTCCGGCAGGTCCTCGCCAGGCGAGAGCGCGTCATCGGGGAGGCCTTGCGCGGTGCCGGCAATCGGCTCGTCGATGGCGCGCTCTTTGGCACTGTCCGTGATCTTTTCTCTGTTCGGCAAGTCATTCTCGGCAGCGGCGGCTCCTGGTCGGCGAACAGCCCCTGCTCAGGTCATCCGCCGGGCGTGGCGGAACCGGGCATACCGGTTGAGGAGATCGTTGATCAGCTGTTCGTCGCTCAGGCCTGTCACATCATGCGCCGGCTCTCCCTCCGAGGAATGCGCCACCGCCCGGTAGTGGAGACGCTCCTGTTCGTTCGCCTTGCGCGATGCCGCCCAGGCGAAGCTTGCCTGGCGGAAGCCGCGTGCCCGAACCCCGTAGCGGAACTCGCCACGCTCGCCGTGCGGGATGCGAAGCTCGACCTGGTTTTCGTCCTGAACGAGGGTTGGCGAGAGGCCGCTGTCGCGCATCTGTGCCGCTACCGCGTCGAGCGCCGGGCTTGCCGTATCGGTGAGGAACGCCGCAACCTCACGCTTGTCGTGGAAGCGCGTGATGGTCGCGAGGCGCTGCTGCCAACTCAACGGCGTTTCGGCGATCGGATCGGAACCCGCGGCGGACAGGTCCAACGCTTCCTGGCCCTCGGTCTGCAAGGCGCGCAGCAGCCCATAGCAAATGAACACCATCACCACCGCGAATGGCAATGCACTGGCGATCGCGGCCGTCTGAAGGGCCTGGAGCCCACCGGCGACCAGCAGCACCGCACCGACGCCGCCCGCGGATACCGCCCAGAACACACGCTGCCACACCGGCGGGTTCTCCGCCGCGCCCGATGTGATCATGTCGATGACCAATGCCCCCGAATCCGCCGACGTGACAAAGAAGGTGATGATCAAGAGTGTCGCGATACCTGAGACAATCGTGGCAAGAGGCAGTTGCTCCAATGTTTCGAACAGCGCCACCGGCAGATTGTTGGCGACGGTGTCGGCGATGGCGGCCGTACCCGCCATGTCCAGCGCGATCGCAGTGTTGCCGAACACCGTCATCCAGAGGAAGGTGAATAGGGTCGGCACCAGCAGCACGCCGCCGATGAATTCGCGGATCGTGCGCCCACGCGAGATGCGGGCGATGAACATGCCGACGAAGGGCGACCAGGCGATCCACCAACCCCAGTAGAACAACGTCCAATTGCCCAGCCACGGGTTGGGTTCGTAGGCGTAGAGGCGGAAGGTGCGCGGCACGACTTCGCCGAGATAGGTGCCGATGTTCTGCACAAAGGCCTGGAGCAGGAACACCGTCGACCCGGTGACGAGGACGAAGGCGAGCAGCAGTCCGGCCAGGATGATGTTGAGTTCGGACAGGCGCTTCACGCCCTTGTCCAGCCCGGCGACGACCGACAGCGTGGCCATGCCGGTGATGGCGGCGATCAGGACGAGCTGAACGGGGATGCTCGTCGGCAGGCCGAACAGGTGATTGAACCCGGCATTCACCTGCAGCACGCCGAGACCAAGCGACGTCGCAACGCCGAACATCGTGCCCAGCACCGCGAAGATGTCGACGGCGTGGCCGATCGGGCCATAGATCCGCTTGCCGATCAGCGGGTAGAGTGCCGAGCGGATGGTGAGCGGTAGTCCGCGGCGAAACGCGAAATAGGCAAGCG
>Ga0308169_10004238_pt1 | contig 13488 bp, 15 predicted proteins | sample PhyBR1_2_FD_202139 | JGI IMG/M metagenome (GOLD analysis project Ga0308169, IMG submission 202139) | Phyllosphere microbial communities from UC Gill Tract Community Farm, Albany, California, United States - DLSLSB.R1 | ecosystem: Host-associated > Plants > Phyllosphere > Unclassified | place...
AGCTCGAACGCTTCGTCTATCGATCCCACTTCTTGGGGAACTCCCACTTTCTTCGTCCCGGATTCGTCTTGTAACGTTGAAGACTACTTCTCAGCTCAGCACCTCGTCATCGACATAACTCTTTGCGGGTAAGTCGAACGATCCTCCCATTCTTCGCACCTCAGAAGGAAGCGATGAAACTGACTGAGTTGGTTTTGTTCGAGCAGTGACTGGGCCGGACAGAATGCGACGTTAGCTCAAACGGGCTGTGCCCTAACTACACAACCTCTTTGCTACACGCAATATGTCCTCGAGTGAGCAACGACTTTCTTCCTCCTTCGAAGTTCCTTCCGAATCTCACCTCGCGACGACTTCGCAGTGCCGCAAACTACGATAACGCCTACTTCGAGATTCCTTCCGTACGAGTCTATCAAGATCCTTCAGTCTCGCACACTTCGACTTCCTCGAACGACACCAGCGGAAACACCAACTCGAACTCTTCGACCGGTTCCTCGAACAACTCGAACAACTCTTCGACTGGCACGAACGGCGCTGTCTCTCGATCGACAAACGCTCTCGCCGTCTTAGCTACTGGTCTCGCTGCTGTAGGATGGGCTTTACTAGCGTAGGAGAAGGAAAGGGAGGGAGAAGCATTTCATCATCTCTCATATTTGTCTTCATCAGTTAGATTCTGTTCATAGACACTTGGCTTGCATTCATTCATTCGTTTTCACATGCACGAGGCTCGAGTCGAGTCGAAGCTGCGAGCGAGAAAAAAAGAGGAGAGGTCGGAATCTGCGTTTCTCTCGTTTGTAGACTCTCGTTCGAACAATCGTCAACGAGCGGGAAATCATTCCATTGTATAGTGGAGACAACAACATGACGATCTATGGATAGCAGAATCCCCGTCACTTCGAAACTTTCCTCACCAACTTGACGCCTACACCTAAAGCACTTCGACTTCCTCCAGCTTTCGAAGGCGTTCCCGTTGATCCACTGAATGGATCGTTCTTGAGTGCTGAAGCGAGGGAGAGTTTCGAATGTAAAGCTTTGAGAGCGGGACTTGGATTAGAACTTGTCGATTTCGAGAGGGAAGAAGTCGAGGAAGAGCGAGGTCGAGATATTGAGCGAGATGGGAGAGGCCTGATAGGTCTCGATGAGGTAGTTGAAGAGTATCGTGATCGAGTAGTCGCATCCGTCTCCTTCGCTTTCCCTTTCGCTTCTCTCCAACCGACCTGTTCCTCCTCTCTCTCCCTTTTCCTCCTCTTCTGCGCCTCGACAACCCCCCTCTCCTTCTGTACATCCATCCAAGCCCTCTCCTCCTCTTCCCTATCCTCCTTCCTCGCCGGCGTCCTCAGACTCTCAACTCCGACCCTCTCTCCCAATCCAAACTTTTCCCGAACTTTTTCAGCCTTGTCCTCACTTTCCAAGATTTTCCTCTTCTTCTTCCTGAAAGTGTTGCGGAGGAGGGAACTCGCGTAGTAAGGGTCTTCCCAGGACGACGCGTTTTGTTCGTACATTGCTGAGAGTCGAGCGGATTCTGAAAGCGCTTTGGATTTTTGAGTTAAGTTCTTCTCGAGTGATGCGAAAGGGTCGGGTGGTGCGGTTGAGGTTGAGGCAGAATTGTCTGTGCACATTCGAATTCTACAAGATGAGCTTGAGTCGAGCAGGAACTTGGCGAAATCCGAAAGCTCACCAATTACCATTTGACCATTCTCCTCTGGATCCCATTCCTCATACTTTTCCCTCGCTCCCTCATGTACAACGTACCTCGTATTCTGTATTCCTCAATACCACTCATGATCAGCGCCGGAAGGACGAAACAGATCGAGGTGAGTCGAGACATACCTCAGGATCCGTTCTGATTTCGAACCAATGTTGACACAAATGACACTTGCAACGAAAACTCCAGATCGTCGACGAGTAGTACATTCCAACTTTCTTCTTCTCGGCATTGTAGCGTACTCCTTGTCCGATATGGGCGTTACAGTGACCACTTTTCAGAAGGAAACGATGAGATCAGGTCAATTGAGGTGTGCTGCGAGGCAAGATGGAGAGGAAGTACAGGGCTTACCACCAGATATTGTAGGGTAACTCAAATCGGACTACGAGGATACCTTGATCGATCTTACGAGCTCTGCGAAGTGGGACGAAATTGAGAAAAAGATCAGTATTCCTCTTCACCACGTCGCTTCTCTCTCGCACTCCTTCTTGCCAACACCGGTTTCTAACTTATACTCGTCGCGATACCACCTCGACTCCGCTCCTGTAGCTAGCAAGAGAGGTTCTAACTCACCGATCACCTAAAGCATGTTTCCCTGCGCGTTTGTTGAGCGATCCTTCGTTCGGATCATAGTCTGGAGGGTAATACTACTCAGTGTAAAGTATTGAGAGCAGTCCCGAGTGGTAGCGAGGAGATTAGCGAGATGAGAGAGCGATGAAAGATCAAGGAGAAACGAGCCAGTCGGAACGACACAGGATGAGTCGATTGAAGTATAGCGTACCTTATTGAACCCTTGCATATGTACTGGGCCCTAGTCAGTGAAGTTCCAGAGCGGGTGAGATGAGAGAGATGAAGCGATCTTGATGAGGTAACTTCTCTCCTGCTCTCTCCTTCCTACCACTCAGATCGCCACCTACTGACTGCTCAGTCGACTCACTACACCATCCACATCCACCCAACTTGGCCGATCATGACCTCAGCATGGAAATCCTACCTCAATCGCTCACTCGAACATCTCAGGGATCGCTCAGCCGAAGGTACGCTTTCTTCCCTCTCTTGACCTCTCTAGATGCGCTCATACTGATCAGTGAGTGACAGAGTAGTCATGAGAGCTAATCCGAACCGAGCACATGGAGATGTTTTACCCCTCGTCTCATTACAATCTATCGAACAAGTACAACAGTTCGCTTTAGGTTGCGATGCAGATTTAGGTCAGCTCATTTCAACTTGTCAGTCAGACGTGCGCGACGACTGACGCTGACATTTGAGTGACAGGCGGAAAGAGTACGACCAATTTGGATTTGGGTCCAGAGGGGAAAGGTCGATTCTATGGAACCTTGAGTAGTGAGTTGAATGCGGGACGAAAGAAGGACGGTGTGATTGAGAGAGGAGGGTACGCTGGATTCAGGAGCAAGGTAAGTCGATCTAATCTCACTTTCGCTCATCGAAGAGACGAAACTGACTCATTGATTACTTTCACAGCAACGAACCACTTTCTTCGGCACAAGAACTTGGGACACTTCGTTACATGACTTTTTACGCCTGAGGGTCAAAAACTCTGGAGATGGAATGCGTTATTTCGTCAACATTCAAACCGATGGACCTGGTTCGTTTCCCTCCGTCCCTCTCTCTTTCTCCATCCTGATCTCGAGTCTTCTCTAGTCCGCTCCGATCTCTTCCAACATCGATTATGGCTCCCGAACCCAGCATCCGACGAAGCGCCGCACGAATGGTCGGACGTTTTGATCCCATTCTCGGATTTCACGTTGACCAACTCGGGAGACTTGAGCGCACAACAAATGGAGATGTTACGTACGAGGGTGAGGACTGTTGGGATCAGCGTACTCGGTCCGAAGGAGGGAAGGTGAGTCTTTCGTCTCTTCCGTATCCACCGCTGTGGAATTGAGCTGATACGTCGGGAGCGATCGCTTCAGGTACGAGTTGGGGATCGATACTATCGATGCCGTATCGATCGATCCTGGCCGTTCTGCTGAGAGCTTTGGACACCTACCGCCACAGAAAGATGTGGATGGAAACCCTCTGTAAACGATATGGCCGAGTTATAGCGCTGAATCGAACGATCTGTCAGTACCAGAGGTATGATTGGACTGTGAGAGTAGGTTCTGAGAGGTAGAGTCGAAACCGACTCCAGTTTGTGCGATCTTGTGCGATCAAACTCAGGTTTTCCAAGTTTCGCTTTCTCGTCCCTTGAGTCTTTCGCTAGATCTCAACCCAGTTTCCCTCGGGCTACAGGATCTTGACGGCTTCCCCCTGCTTCTCCGTCCGTCTTGCTCTTACACCAGGATCGTCTTGCAGGAAGCTGTCAGCGAGAAGTTGGAACTTTTCTTTTTGACGCTTCTTCTTGCGATTATTTCCTGCACTTCTTCGTTCGTTCTTCGATTCGCTTCTTTGGACCCTCGTCATTCATTCATCCCGGTCGTTTGTTCTGACAGTGCTAGCCGGTCCCGAAGAATCTCTCGTGGCGACTCAGATCAGCTTGAGAAGTGAGGGAGGATCGACAGCTCAAAAAGTTCACCTTACTGTACCGACTTTTCACCTCCTCGCTTCGCCCAATCGGTACTTACCGCTTCCCAGCTTCCCGCAGTATCGTGGCCAAGTTCCTTTCCCGTCCGACACGCAAAACGATTTCGACGCAAATTTCGATCCGAGCTTGATCCAGTAAATTCTCCCTACCGAACCCCAGCTTCTCCTCCTCCTCGCAAAGGTCCATTTCGTCATGTCGAAGCGGGGACGATTCGAGAACTTGCCTCTTTCGAACGCAACTGGTTGGTCGAACATGCTTGAACTATGTGCGAAAAGGGTCTCTTCAAGCGAGGAGACGAACAGAGGAAAGCGACAGTCAACGAGGGAAATGTCAAACGTTACGCGAGGTGTCGTAATTCAGCTTAGAAAAGGTTAGCTCGATGAAATCGACCGAATAAGACGCTAATTGAATTTATTTTCAGGTTTTTCTTTTCGACCTTGGCTTCACCCCGGATTAGCTCTACCGCAAAAAAGGGAGTCGGGGAGTGACGCGTTTCTGAAGGCAGAAGTGAAGGGCGAACCCCGCGAAACTGAATTTTTAGTTCGACGGAGAAAAAAAAGTTCAACTCTGTGGAGAGCCTCTTTCAGCTTTGCACTCTTCTCCTCTTTCTCCTCACTCTCCCCTTGTTGTTGATTCGACCTTTCGACTCGAGAGGACGTCGATCAGCCCCCCCTCAACCCCTCAAGAGTCAGTTTCGTCCACTTCTTGCGAAACTCGTTCACTCTCCCTCGCGGTTCCAACCCCTCAGTTACTCTTTCAACCGAGTCCCCAGACGCAGATCTTTCACAACTCGACCCTCTTTCTCTCCCCTCGACGACGACCACTTCCAAGATGGCGACACCAATGCAACAACCCGAACCTCAACAAGAATTAGGTGCAGAGGACGTTCCAGTTGAACAAGGAATGGGAAACAAGGAGATCAAGGATATGGCTACCACTACTGAACTTCCTGAGAACGCACACACCAACTCTGATGGTGTTCCTACCTACTTGGGAGTCAGCGGTACCAAATTGATTAACTTGATCACTGCTACTTCAACTATCGGTTTCCTCTTATTCGGGTACGTTTATGCGTTCTGCATCTTCGATGGGATCGAGCTAATTCGCGCGTTGGTTTGTACACAGTTACGATCAAGGTGTTATGGCCGGTAAGTCGAATTGTTTTCGATGCGAAGGAGGTCAAAGTCCTCGAAACCTGATTTCGTCTCTATCGTTCAACAGGTCTCATTACTGGACCCGAATTCGTCCAAACTTTCCCTGCTGTACGTCTGGTTTCGTTTCGCCTCGCTCTGTTGCGCCGAAACTGATCCTTTTCGAAAACTTCGTCAATGTATAGTGCGACGCCCTCGTTCAAGGAAAGAACAAGGCCGCTCTTCTTCAAGCTACCTACACTGCTATCTACGAAGTCGGATGTCTCGCGGGAGCTATCTACGCTCTTTTCTTCGGTAACCGTGAGTTCGAGACATTTCGCAATGCGACAATCTCGTCTGAACGAAAACTGATCAGCATGCTACGCTTCTCGCAGGAACTGGTCGAAGGCGTATGATGAAGCTTGGTTCCGCCGTTATGGTTATCGGTGTCGTCAGTACGTCCAACTTCCGATCCTCAAAGACATCGCGAAATCGAACCTGACTCCAATTCTATCATTGAACAGTTCAAGTCACCGCTATCAAGGGACATTGGGCTGGAGGACAATTCATCATCGGTCGTGTTATCACCGGTATCGGAAACGGAATGAACACTTCAACCATTCGTAAGTTGTTGCGAATTTTCGAATTTTCGACAATCTCGCCGCACTTCTTTCTCCCCCCTCACCCTTGAGCGTGATGGCGATTGCCCGAAGTCGTCAATCTCACAAGAACTGACTCATCCCTTCGTCCTCAGCTTCATGGATGGCGGAGTGCTCTCGCTCGCACAATCGTGGTCTCCTCATCTGTATCGAGGCTTCAATGATCGCTATCGGTACTGCGTTGGCCTATTGGCTCGATTTCGGACTGTCCTACGTACCCAATTCCTTCAACTGGCGCTTCCCCATCGCTTTCCAAATCGTCTTCGGTAAGTTCTGATTCGCTTGTCAGCTTGAAAATTCGATCCTGACGAAACTCTCGCTGCATTCAGCTGTTGGCCTCGTACTCGGAGTACAGTTCCTTCCCGAATCTCCTCGATGGCTCCTCGCCCAAGGTCGTCACGTCGACGCTCAACGAGTCGTAGCCGCCCTTCAAGGTGATCGATACGACGGTCCCGAAACTATCGCCCAAACTCGTCTCATCATGCAAACTATCGAACAAAGCAAAGCTCTCGGCGTCGTCAAGAAGCGCAACATGTTCTCAAACGGTCCTACTCAACACTTCCGTCGCATGCTTCTCGGTGCATCGTCTCAGATCTTCCAGCAAATCGGAGGATGTAACTCGGTCATCTACTTCTGCCCTGTCATCTTCGAAGAGTACCTCGGACTCAGTCGTACCCTCTCACTCATCCTCGGTGGAGTCAACGTTACTGTTTACGCTATGAGGTAAGTCTCTCGAGCTCAGCACTCGCTATGTCACTCGGGCTAATTGACGCCGTTCCGTAGTGCCATGGGATCTTTCTTCACAATCGAAACGCTCGGACGTCGCAAGATGTTCCTAATCGGTTCAGCTGGACAAATGGTTTCCATGATCATTACTTTCGGGTAAGCTCTCACCGTCTCTAGAACTGTTCGGAAGTGCTCGGCATCGTTATCGAGAGAAGCTCACATTTTCCATTTTTTTTCTGTCCTTCACAGCTGTCTCGTACCCGGTACCGCTGAGGCTGCCAAGGGAGCTGTATTCGGACTCTTCCTCTTCCTCTTCTTCTTCGGGTATGTCCCTTGCTTGACTTGAAGAAGCAAAACGAGAAACCGCACTGACCCTGTAATTTCGCACAGATCAACCTGGCTCGAACTCCCCTGGCTCTACCCGGCGGAGATCAACCCTCTCCGTACTCGTACCAACGCCAACGCTGTCTCGACCATCTCCAATTGGCTCTTCAACTTCGCCGTCGTCCAATTCACTCCTCCTTTCCTCGCCGCTACTTCATGGGGTTGCTTCCTCTTCTTCGCGGTTTGGAACGCCCTCTTCATCCCAATCATATTCTTCTTCTATATAGAGACCGCCGGACGTACTCGTAAGTCTTCAACAACACTCCGAAGGCATTTTAGCTCGGAATAGCGAAGTTTTTCGAAGTTTTCGTCGACTGACTTTTCATTCTGCTGTCTATAGTGGAGGAGATCGATCTCATCTTTGCCAAGGGATACGCTGAGAACCGCTCCTACGTTTCGGTCTCAACATCGATGGAGAAGATGGACGACGAAGGCGTCCGCGGGGAGCTCGACCGCCTTCACCGCGAGCACAACGCTCGCAAAGGTATTCAAGACGAGGAGGGTCCTCAATCAGACAACAACACTCTCGCCGATGTCGAACAAGAGGCTACCGCTGACGCAAAGACGAGTCAAAACCGAAAGGTTCAATAGATCCGACTCTCCTTCGACTCTTCGTCTTTCTCTCCTCTCTTTCTCTCTTTTATTTCGTTGACCCCCTTACAAGATATATAAAGCTGTATAGATTATAGATTACTCCCCTTTAGACTCTCACGCCTAGTTTTTACCCTACTCTCTCTCTCTCTCTACTTTTTCAAGTCTATAGGTTATTCTCGTTTTTTTGGTTACGTTCGCATCTTACATTCAAACCCTGCATTAGATCGTTCGTCTCTCACACGTTTGGCGTCGAGGGAGAGCAGAGAGAGGCAGGAAAGGAGGGAAAGCCTCGTGAAAAGCTCGACCTTCGCATGGACTTTTTCCCTCACGACTCCTCTCAAAGCACGACCGACTCTGCAGACATTCTTCGTCTGCTCAAGATCCATACCCCGTCGACGCTGATAGTACGAAATTAGCGAAATTTCGCTTCGATGATGTCGGAGCGATTGACAAAAGTTCGATAGACTTGCGCTCCTCCGCTACTTCCTTCTTTACTTCTATCAACCGCTCAACACTCCACATCGAAATACAACACTCTACTATGCTCCGCTCCACCAGACTCATTGCTCTCGCTTCTCCTCGCACCCCCACTGTCCTCATTTCCTCCCGATTCATCTCAACCTCACCACTTCTCTTGAAATCACCCAATGAGGGTATGGGAGAGGTAAGCATCCCACTTTACTCCATTACCGTCATCCACAGCCGAGCTGACTCGCTTCCTTTGCCTTTCATTCATTACTCTCCTGTTCCTCCCGATTCCGATCAATTCCTTCAAAATCTTACAGAAGAAACCAGTTGATTCTGTCAACCCTTTAGAGGCGAGAGGTGAAGGAGTCAAGAACGCTGCTAAGAGTATATTGGAAGGTGCTCAGGGAATCGCTCAGAAAGCGACTGGCGTAAGTTTCCCTTTCGCTTCCTCTCGAGCTCTCATTTTTCGTTCTCTAGCTTTTCGCAATCAAGTGGGAAGATTTGGATGACGATGTGAAGATGCAGGGGGAGATTCTTAGGAGGAATTGGAGCGGGACAGAGACAATGAGTTCCGACGATGATATCGAATTAGATTGACTGACTCTCGCCTTACGTGTAGGATCAGAACCACGAAGGAAATCCTAACGCAAAGCATCCCGGTCCTTCTCCGAAGACGGTTCGGGACGAAGAGATCGATCGGGGATTGAAGGAGGGACTCGCGAAGAAGGGAGAGGAACAAGGTGGACTTTAAGGGATTGAACGAGAACGAGGAGGGGGAGAGAAGATTGTTGTATAACACAGTAACAGCACAAATGAAAGAATTACAGAGTACAAAGCATCGTAGTTCCTCGTTGAGGCCTGCGAGCGAAAATATCGAGGAATGAGTGTCGAGTTCGTAACTTGCACATTCGTTCGAAACCACGCTCACCTTAGTACATTTCTCTTGCGCGCATGGCGAGCACCAGCGGCTCCCTCGGTGCCTGCCCCATGTCGAATTCTTTGCGAAATTCCAGCGAATTCCTCTTAAACTCTTCGTTGCTCCCCCTCTTCGGCTTGTTGTATCCGTTTCCTCACATCCTCAGGTACTCCCTTCCATTCCCCCTCTATGCCTCCCCTCGCTTCAATCGGTAGATCCCCTCTAATTCGTTGAGGTCGAGGTAATCTCTTCTGTTCTTCACCTAGGAAGAGTCGTTTGTAGAGGAGGAGGGAAGAAGCTACTAAGAATGGAGTGGCTATGATTATCGTACGGATCCTGTACGAGTTGAGTGTGAGAGAGGAATGAGAATCAAGTTGAAGGAGACGAGATGGGGAGAGAGAAAGGGGAAGGGAGAGCGTACCTTCGACCATCAGGTGAGAGTTTAGCCATATTGGATTGGTGTAAGCCGAGAGGGAAGCAATACTAGGAATCGAGGTGAAAGTGAGCGAAAAACCATCTTTCCGAAGTTCGCAAGATTCTCAAAGTCTCGCAAAGCAAGCAACTTCGTTCTCTCGTTTGTTGCCCCCCCGCGGGAGGGCGACAAGGCAGAGATATCTCGTAATTCGAGCGCGTTCAGATCCGAACACTCCCGTGGTTAAAACCGAGTGAAGGAAGGAAGTATTTTCTTCGAATTATTCGAAAACTATCTATGTTTGTACTACTTTGTTCACTACTATCCACCTCGATTCCTACTTTCCATCTATACTGAAGTTAACCCTCTTCATCACGATGACAACGAGGAAGATACTGCTCAATACCGTTGCGACAGCAAGAGGTTTCTGGAACAACTCGTTGAAGATTGGTAAATCGTATTCAATCTATCACCCATCGAGTCATCAACATCAGCATAACGAACTCCGGCAGTAGAGGATGAGACAGTGATAGAGAGAGAGAGAGGAAAGACAAAACGTACGAGTACGTTCTCACCATGTCTATCCGTACAACCCGTTTTCTCCATGATCACAGTAGGTCTCCCAACCGAATCAAGGTAAGTCTTGACTAGAGTCAAAGGTTTCTCCTCAACTGGGAAAGGAGCAATCGCTCGAATATTCCTAACGAATTCCCGTCCTCAAATCAGAATCAGTTCAAATCTCCCTTCTCCCGTCAAGAGAGAAAAGGGCGTACCTCGCTCCTTCGGGTAAACGAATTTCGAGTCGTACTCGATCGATCGAGATATCTTTAATAGGAGTCAAAAAAGGTACACTCGCCAAATACTTTGGTTTACCTCCCTCCTCTTTTCGTACTTTCAACCAATCTTCTAAAGGTAAATCATACCCAATCGTGAACGTGAAATTCCAACCCCCTAATAAAGGATACCTCGGAACCAATTCCAATAATGAGTTTGTAGGTTTCACTGATGATCGTTTCTTTTGACTTGGTAGAACTCCACTTTGAGTGTTTGAAGAGGAGGTGGAAGGTCGGAAGCGAGAGGTTGAGACGTTTCCGACTATGTCGTAGTAGTATGCGGCGTGGGCGTTGGGAGGGAGAGTGAGGGACAGTGAAGTGATCGCCAAGTTGTTTTGACGTCTCATCATAGTCGCTTTTTGATGATCGATTCTTGCAAAGTTTCCATCGAGACTGAGAGAAGGGAAGGTTAGTGAGAGGAGGGGGGAGAAGTGGAGAGAAGATAACGGGATAAAGGGAAGGAGTAGGGCAAAAGCTCACGGAGGTCCAGCGTTGGTTAGATCTATGTTGTCTTGAATTGCGAGGTTTGAGCCCCAGTGTGAGAGTTCAACGATTCGATCCAAAGTACGAATCGAGGCGATCGCTTCCGGTTGTTGATAGTGAAGAGCAGCGATCTAATAGTACAATCGAAATCCGGATCAGTTTTCTCCTCAACTCGCCTCCTCGAAGTAGAAGCCTACTTGTGGTGGTAAGTCTGCGACGCTGCCCTTTGAGGTGAAAGTGACCATTGCACTCCCTTGCGTGTGAGCGACATTGAACCCATCTGGTTCCCTCGCACTCAATACTCGAGGCGTAGGAGTCTTGACCCTCACTTTCACTTCCTCAATCTGACTCTTCTCTTCAACACTCATTCCAGCTAAGGGAGAGAGGAGGTCCCCTTCCCAGAGCATGTAGATGGATTCGGCGTTCTGAGGGAGAGTTGGAGGTTGCGGGCGAGAGGCGTGAGAGAGAACGGTCGAGATTGAGACGGTCGTTTTCGAGTCGGATGAAGAAGGGGAGAGGGGAAGGGAATAGAAGATTAGATCACTGCAGAAGGGAGAGCGAGTGTCAGCATTTTCAGAATTCTTGCGAAATCGAGGAAAGGGTTTGCGAAGTTTCGTCGAACGCCTTCTCCCTTCCGCCTCGTATGTATGAACTTGTACAGCTCTGAACTTCGATTGAATAGACTGCTGCCCTCTGTCGTCCTTGCAAAACCCTCCCTTGCGATAGTAGTTTATTCCGACACGTCCGCTCCACTCGGCTTTGCTCTCTTTACTTGACAGAGTGAATGGTACTGACTCTTGTTCGCCTACTGGAATCAGTTCGAGTTTCTTCTTATTCCCTCCTTTGCCTTGAGTCGCTTCTACCCATCCTCCAATCTTGCCTCCATGTCTAATTCCTACAGTCCAGTTGTCCCCTTGTCCGTTCGCTAGTTTCTCTAGTGTATAAGTTGCTATTGAACGAGTTAATGAACCACCTAGTTCGATTGATGAAGAGAGGTGACTCGTTCGATACGATGAAGTTATAAATGAAGGAGAGGACAAGATTTGTTGTTGACTTGCTGTTGAGAGGGTCGCTAGTAATGGTAGGAGCAATGTCCAAGGTCTCATGGTCGATTAGAAGGAGTGATAAGGGAGAGAGCAAGGGGAGTTCGCTGCGAGTGTGCCAGTGATCTCTTGCTCTCTTCCGCTTGACTTAGAACTCTCTCGCTTTGTATTCCATCAACCAATCGAGCTCTCTCTTATAACTAGGAACGCGTCATCAAGTCAAGGGAACAAAAAGAATTCATCACTCATCCCCACTCAAATTCTCATCCCGGAATCTCAACTTCCCTCTCTCTCCTCTCTCTCCCACACTCTCTCCACACGACGGCCAACTTGAGCGGCCCCACCCATCTCCCGACGACGAGAGGAATACAGTATGAACACTTCTCATTCACCTCCAGAGATGGATCCTCCACCAAAAGCTAAAAAGGTATTCTTCTCCTCTCCCACTCTGTTCCCCCTTCCCACTCACAAAGTCGCTGACTCTTCAATCTTATCATGTCGCTCCAATTCCTTCGACGAAACAATTCTAGCCGAGAACAACGACCGCTTGCAATCGATGTAGGAAGAAACGAGGTCGTTGTGATGGAAAGAAACCTATTTGTACGGCGTGCGAACAAGCCGGAACTGCAGAGGAATGCGAGGTGCGCTTCAACCTCTTCCACTCTATTGATCAAACGCTTCAAGAGTTGACCATTTCCTGCACTCTTCGGTCTTTCGATTCGAACAGTACGAATTAGGTGGAGACAAACGTAAACCTTACACGAAAGCAGTCGTACAAGCTATGCAACATCGTATCGATACTCTCGAAGCACAACTCGCAACTCTCACTCAAGGAAACGGAGGAGGAGGAGGAGGAGGATTATCGAACAATGGTGATTTCAATATCGACCTCACAGCACCTCCTAGTCAAGGCTCGTCATCATCACTAGGTCTCACTGTCCTCGATGGTACGGGAGGATCAGCGACGTCAAATGGAGCTGCAGGAGGAGGAGGAGGAACGAAACAATCGACGACTTCTACAATCAACTACCTCGACAAGACTGCACCTCAAGTCTCACCGACCGCACGACTAGACACTTTCACTGGAGGACTCGCGTTGAACGCACACGGTCAACTCCGATTCTACGGTCCGACTTCATCCTACCGAGCAGTTTTAGCCGATTCCGCTTCGATCCTCAACACTCCCACTACAGTTCACGCAATCCGAGCGTTCTCCCTCACTCGCGCTCCAATCCCCACTGCCGAACCTTGCGATCCTACCCTCCCTCGTCGACCTCCCGAACTCTCCGCAGATTTGAAAGCAAAGATTCTTTCCCTCGCATTCGAATACTGTTTCTCTCATTACAACATCGTACCCGAATCTGAATTCTACCACGATTTCCAACTACACCCTTTCGAACGAACTCAAAATTATTCACCTTTCCTCCTCAATACGGTTTTGGCCGTTGGATGTCGGTACCTCGATCCAGACAAGGATGAGTTCCCACCTGAGATTTGTGGATTGATTGGAGATAAAGATACGAGGGGAGATATATTCATTACTTGGGCTCGACACAGTTTGGATCAAGTAAGTCAAAACAGCGAAAAACGATT
>Ga0308169_10004239_pt1 | contig 13485 bp, 12 predicted proteins | sample PhyBR1_2_FD_202139 | JGI IMG/M metagenome (GOLD analysis project Ga0308169, IMG submission 202139) | Phyllosphere microbial communities from UC Gill Tract Community Farm, Albany, California, United States - DLSLSB.R1 | ecosystem: Host-associated > Plants > Phyllosphere > Unclassified | place...
CGTCGCCCAGGACGGCGCCAACCTCGACAAGGAGGAGCGCGAGCTCGTCCAGACGCTCGACGGCGACTTTCCGGGCGACGTCGGCGTCTTCTGCACGTTCGTGCTCAACATCGTGCGCCTCAAGCCGGGCGAGGCCGTCTTCCTCAAGGCGAACGAGCCGCACGCGTACCTCGACGGCGGTGCGTCCTCTTCCCTCTCTCCTCTCGCGCGCACTCGTTCGCCGGCCCCAGGGCTGACTCTCTCCTCCTCTCGCGCCCGCAGACATCATGGAGTGCATGGGTACATCGGGTGCGCCCTCCTCCTTCGCTTTGCCCCCTCGCACGACCTCTCGCTGATCCCGCCTCCCCCTCCCTCCCTCCTCGTCCTCGTCCTCGTTACAGACAACGTCGTTCGCGCCGGCCTGACGCCCAAGCTCTTCGGCAACTCAACCCTCACCTCTACGCTCACCGCCACCTCGTCGCCGCCGCCGCTCAACCCATGGCGCTGCGTCTGGCGCGTCCGCCGAGCGAGCCTCCTTACCGACCTCGCTCAGGGCGACACGCTCGTCCCAGGCGCCGTCCGATGGCGCCAGCAGGTCCGTCTCTGCTCGACTCAAAACGACGACGGCGACAACGACGGCAAGGGCGCGTGAGGCTTTCGAGGAGCCAGGGCGTCGAGAAGGTCTCGGCGAGGACAAGCTCTTCTTCGTCGGCGCCGGCGAGGAGGCGACGGCCATGTGGCGGCCGTGTCGTCGTCGCGCTTTCATGCAGGCCCGTAGTCGCCGCCTTCCCTCTCCCTCCTCCTCCCCCCCTCTCGTCTTCCCCTCTCCTCGTTGCACAGACGCCTCCTCTTGCGCTCCCCCTCTCCTCTCGTGCTCTCCCAGACTGCATCGCGCATCCTGCTGAGCGACTGTTCATCGCCTCGCTGTTCGCCCGTTCGCCTCGTTCGCAGTGAGAGAGCGCGACCGAGAGCGGACCGAGAGCCGCTCGACGAGGAGAGCGACTGAGAGCAGCTTCGAAAGTCCGACACACGCTCGCTCGAGCACGCACGTCTGAGCTCATCTCTTTGACAATGCAGCCCTTGACGCACAGCGCGTGGGACGAGGTCGAGACGAGGTGTTGCTCCAACTCGGCGCCGCGGCGGCCGTAGCCACGCTCTCTCCGCTCCACCGCGCATGTCGACTGCGCGCACAGCGACGACCGACCCGCTGCATCCTCAGCTAAGCACCTTCACAACACCACACGCCGACCTGCGCCCCGCCCGCGACGTCGCCGAGGTCGAGTCCGGCACCGAGGTCGACGACGACGAGGAGGCTCTCACGCCCGCACTGAGACGGGTGGTCGTGGTGGCGGGTCTAGGAGGTGCGTGGGTTCCTCGATGCTGCTCCTGAAAGCCGAACACTGACCCAAGTCGTGCGCAACAGGGCTCCTCTTGTCCGTCTCCTCCCCCTCCTCCTCCCCACATCCTCCTCCCCCTCGCCCACCTCGCTGAACCCACGCGCCCTCGCAGCGGCTACGACACGGGCGTCTGCTCCGGCGCCCTCCTGCAGATCGGCGACGCGTTCGGCGGTCACCCCCTGTCGGCCTCGCAGGAAACGGCCATCGTCGTCTCGGCGCTGTGGGGCGCGCTCGCCGGCAGCCTCGTCGCGGGCAAGGTCGCCGACTGGGCAGGCCGCAAGCCCGTCGTGCTCGGAGCGGCGGTGCTCTTCGCCGTCGGGGCGCTCGAACAAGCAGCGGCGCAAACCCTGAAGGAGGTCCTCTTCGGTGCGTCCTCTCGCTCAGGCCTCGCGCTCGTCGAGCGGCCATGCGCGGCTGCTCTGGCGGGCTTCGTTGAGCCCGAGAATGAGGATCTGACGCCCCATTGCCCCGCAGGTCGCGTCATGGTCGGCCTCGCCGTCGGGCTCGCGTCGATGGTCCTCCCCGTATACCTCGGCGAGATCTCGCCGCCCGCCTTCCGAGGCCGCATCGTCGGCTCGCTCGTCGTCCTCATCACCGGCGGCCAGGTCGTCGCCTACTGCATCACGGCCGCCCTCATGCACGTCAACCAGAGCTGGCGGTGGAGCTTCGGGGCCGGCGCAGTCCCGGCCGTCGCGCAGCTCGTCCTGTCGTTCTCGGTCCCCGAGTCGCCGCGGTGGCTCGTTCGACAAGGTCGCATCGTCGCCGCTCGGAGAAGCCTCTCGCTCCTATCGCCTCACGCCGCGCCCGCCTCGATCCAGCGCCGGCTCGACGCCATCCAGGCCGAGGCGTCCGACCTGCGGGACGGTGGCTCGTCGACGGCGACCAAGGGCAACTGGCGCAGCCGGATGTGCGGCGCCGTGCGCGGGTGCAGCTGGGACGAGCTGCGCCAAGGTCGACTCGGCGCTCTCTTGCACGACCGAGCGAGCCGCCGCGCACTCGCCGTCGCCATCGGGCTTCAATGGTTCCAGCAGTCGACCGGGTTCAACAACCTCATGTACTACAGCGGCAAGATCCTCGCCCAGACGCACCTGTCGCAGCCCGCCGCGTTCGCCATCTTCATCGCCGTGTCCAACTTCGTCGCGACGCTCGTCGCGCTTCGGCTCATCGACCACGTCGGCCGGCGGTACCTCCTCTTGCGCACGTTCGTCGGCATGAGCATCGGCATGGCGCTCCTCGCCTTCGCCTTCGTCTTCATCTCGGCCGACGTCGGCAACGTCGACGGACTCGTCGCACCGAGCGCAAGCCCGTGGGCGTTCGTCGCGCTCGCGGCCATGGTCGGCTTCTGCGCATCGTACGCGCTCGGCGTCGGCAACGTGGCCTGGGTCGTGCAGTCCGAGGTGCGCTGCGTCCCTCTCTCTCACCCCCTCCTCCGAGTCTCGCTCGTTGTCCTCCCTCGCGCTGCAGCGCTGACTCGGCTCCCACCGGTCCCAGGTCTTCAATCAGGACCTGCGCGCCGTCGGCAACGGGCTCGCGACCGCCGCCAACTGGAGCGGCAACCTCCTCGTCTCGTCGACCTTCTTGTACATCTCGAAAGGTCCGTCCCATCTCACTCTCGAGCCGCCGCACGCCATCGCACTGGGCGTCAGAGCAACTCGGAACGCACGCTGACGCTCTTGCTGCCGCAGCTCTCACGCCCGCAGGTGCCTTCGCCCTCTTCTCGCTCGTCTCGACCGGCGGGTGGACCTTCACGTACCTGTTCCTCCCCGGTCCGTCCTCCTTGTCCCTCTCTCGCTTCGTCATTGCCTTTCTCGTTGCCGCACTGACAGTCTCTCGACGCACCTATGCCCTGCCCGCAGAGACCAAGGGCCTGTCGCTCGAGGAGGTCCGGGCGCTGTTCGAGCAGCAGGTCGGGCTCGCACCGAGCTCGTCCTCCTCGTCCGCCGCCGCTGCCGCTGGCCCGCTCGCGCACGAGGCACACGAGCGAGGTGAGTATCATGTCGTCGGCGAGGTGGACGAAGCGCAGGGGCTCATGTCGTCGAGCCACGAGGAGGAAGAGGAGGCGGAGCGAGGGTCGGCGTTCCGAGGCGGCCGCCTCGCAGAGGAACAGCGGCGGGACGACGACGACGACGGAGAGTGTACACGAGGGCCTGGAGTGTAAAGGAGCAGGGTTCTGTGCGACCCAGCGAGCGAGAGCAGCGTGTGCGAGGACGAGGAGCAGGGACTGAGCGGCCGGCACGAGCGTCTCGCAAGCGGGTGCAAGCATGCTGTGAGCGTGCAGGAGCGAGTGCGAGGCTGGCTTGTTGCTGCGGCCTGTGGAGAAATGCGCGAGACTCGGCCAAAGCGAGCGAGATCGGCGTCGGCGTCGCGCCCTCGTCCTCCTCCTCCTCCTCCCTCCCTCCCTCCACCCACCTCGCCTCGGCTCTCCACCACCGCCGCTCCTCGACCATGAACTTTGCCGCTGCCGCCAAGAGCGCACCCCACGACGGGCCCGAGCCCCAGCCCGACACGTCGCTCCTCACCACCCCGCAGGACGTCGCAGCCCGCCCCGTCTCGCCCGGCGCATCCGCAGACGACCTCGAGACCGAGAAGGCCCACAGTGCGTCCCCCCTCCTCCAGTCTCGCACCCACACCCACCTTCGCCCACCCCTCGCCGTCCCCCGCTCCGCCGTCGTCGAGCCACAGGTCGCGACTCTCGATGACGCGCTCCTCTCGGATCCGCATGCAACCCGGCCACTTCTTCAGCCAGTACTGACTCTTCTCGCCATCTCACTCTGCCCTGCACCCTCTCCCTCGCCCTTGCCTTCGATCCTCGTACCCTCTTGCCCGCTCTCGCCTTCGCCCCGCCCTCCTCCCGTCCAGTCGTCGACCACGACGACTTCGAGAAGATCAAGAACGCCGTCGAGCACGCCGACGAGCACAACACGGCCCAGGAGCACTTTGACGAGGCCCACGCCCACCGCGAGCAGCGCGAGCAGGCGGCCCGCAAGGCGCGCGCCCAGGGCGAGCTCAAGGCGACGACCGACAAGGTCGAGGCCACCACCAGCGCCGCCGCCGACAAGGCGTCCCAGGGCGCGTCCCACGCCCAGGCCAAGACGTCGCAGGCCGCGACCCAGGTCAAGCGCGACGGCGAGGCGCTCGGCCGCGACGTCAAGCAGGGCGCCGAGGACGTCGGCCGCGCCGCGCAGCAGACGGCCGGCGCCGTCAAGCGCGAGGGCGAGCAGGTCGCGCACGACGTCAAGCGCGAGGTCAAGCGCGAGGGCCAGGCCGTCGCCAACGAGGCGTCCAAGGCGGCCGACGCGGCGCAGAAGAAGGGCGCCCAGCTCGCCGACGACGCGAGCGAGCTCGCCGGCGAGGCCAAGCAGAAGGGCAAGCAGTTCCTCCGCGAGGCCGACCGCAAGGCGTCCGAGGTCGCCGGCGCCGCCGCGCACAAGGGCCGCGAGCTGCGCGACGATGCCGAGGAGCTCGCCGACGAGGCCAAGGTCCAGGGCCGCCGTTTCGCCAACGAGGCCGAGCGCGAGGGGCGCGAGCTCGGCGGCAAGGCCGAGCGCAAGGCGCAGGAGGCGGTGCGTCCTTTTTCTCGCAGCCTTTGCCGTCGCCGCCGTCGTCGTCGTCGTCAAATTCGCCGCGCGAGGCTGACCCTTCTTCCCTTCCTTCCTCCTCTTCGTGCAGGCCGAGAAGGCCAAGAAGGAGGCCAAGCGTCTCGAGAAGGAGGGCCGCGAGTTTGCGCGCGAGTACCCGATCGCCGCGACCGGAATCATCGGCCTGAGTGCGTCGTCTCGTCCTCCGCCGAGGTCCGTGCGCTCCTCCCTCGAGCTCCTCGCTGACTCTTCTCCTCGTCGCCTCTCGCGCGCAGCCAACCTCCTCCTCGTCGCCGTGCCGTCCTACTACGCGTACAAGAACTGGCACCTCCCGCGCTGGGACCGCCGCATCGTGTCGGCCGTCGCCGTCGGCCTCGCCGGCATCTTCTCCCTCGAGAGCACCCTCGGCTACTTCGAGTACCAGAAGGAGCACAACCGCCGTCTGTAGACTCTCCGTATGCACGCACGCCTCGTCCCCTTCCTTCTTCCATCCTCGACACCGTCTCGCCGACCCATAGCAGTTTAGTCCCACGGCCCCTCCCCCTCGCTGTAATAGCCGTGCTGTACATCGTCTCTCTCTCTTGCTCTCGACGAGAAAGCAGCGAGCGAAAGCGAGAGAGTGTGCAGATAAGACTCGTGCATTGCCGGTCTCGCCCCATCTCCTCGAGCTACAAAGAACGACTGCGAGCGCATTCACGTGCCGAACTGACCTGCCTTGACCCAGGCCTGCGGCAAGTCGCGCGCGACGTCGAACCACGTGCGCTCGACGGCGACGAGCTCGCCCAGACCGACAAAGTCGAACAGGATGAGCGGCTGGTACCGCCTCGTGACGCGGATGTCGAGCGGCTTGGGCGCCGCCTCGCCGCCGCCGGCCGAAGTCGCGACGGGCGCGAGGTTGTCGTCGTCGTCGTCGCGCGCACGCTTGCGGTCGGCCTCTCTGCGCTCGGGCTGCCGCTGCGCCTTCTTGCTGCGCTTGGCCTTGTCGTCGCCGGCGCCGTTCACCTTGCTCGACGACGACGTCGCGGTCCCGCGGCGCAGAGCGTCGAGGTCGACCTTGGCGACCCAGTTGGCGCCCCAGACGACGGCGATGTTGCTCTCGGCACCGCCGCTCGCGACGGCGGCGCGACGGCTCGGGTGCACGTGCTCGTCTTGGTCGGCGCCCGCGCCGTTCGCGGCGACGACCGAGTCGCGCCGAGGCTCGAACGTGACGCCGAGGATCGGCTCGCGGATGTCCATGAGCGTGTTGTACTTGCGCGACGAGAGGGGGAGGCCCCAAGGGTGGAACCGGTGCGAGCTGAGGCCGTACAGGAGGAGGGCGTTCGAGGGGAGGGCGACGATGAGCGTCGGCTCGGCGGCGGAGGAGGGCGGGGTGAATGCGAGCCATGAGGGTACGAGAGGAAGGCTGGGTAGAGTCGTGTGCCGCGAGGGGGAGGCGAGCGAGTAGACCTTGACGGACCGGTCCGACTCGGCGGCGGCGACGAACTCGCCGTCGGCCGAGACGGCGAGGCAGACGACGGTCGAGGGAACGCGCTTGGCCGGCGACGACGCTGACGATGCGACCTCGTCGTCGTCGCTGCCGTCCGTGTCCGAGTGCCCGGGTCCGTCCATCTCGACGTCCTCGCCGTTGCGCGCGCCGGCTGCGAGCCCGTTGCGCCTGCCCTTGACCGAAACACCCTCGCCGAACAGCCCGACGACCTCGAACTCCTCATCCACGCCTAGCGGTAGCTGTACGACGGCGATAGTCGCGCCGAACGCCGTCGAGAGGACGAGGCGCTGCGAGTCCTTGGTGAAGGTGAGGCAGGATGCGCCGGTGCCGAGCGATGACGAGGGGAGGTGGGCCGAGAGCGTGTCGACGAAGAGCTTCTGCCGCCGAGGAACGAGCTCGCCGGTGCGCCAGAACAGGCGGAAGAGCTTGGTCTCGTAGAGGTCGGACGCCGCGAGCCACTTGCCGTCGGGCGAGACGGCCGACGAGACGAGGTTGGTCTGGACCTGCGCACGGGTGACGCCGACGTCAGCAGAGAGCGCAAGTATGGGCGTTGCGGATGGAGAACGCACCGTGAGTTCGAGCTCTGCGACCTTCTCAAAGCCAGTCGTGCCGACCTCCTCCTCGTCCTCCTCGTCGTCCTCGCCGGCGAGCCCGATCGCGAAGCTCTTGCGGCCCCACTTGGCCCTCATGAGCGGCGCGGCGTTGGCGCCGAGGCCGAGCGAGCTGCCCGCACGCTTCGGGTCGTCGAGGCGCCAGATGCCGATGGCGCGCTCGCGGCGGCAGACGAGCAGCCGAGGGCGCTCGGCGGTGCCCGAGCCGGGAGCGACGGCGAAGGGGCGTGCGCGCTGCGGGACGTACGACGCCCGGCGGTGCACGGTCGACTCGAAGGCGATCGAGGCGACGTCCGAGACGGGGTTGGGCGGGGGCGAGGCGCGCTTCTTCGAGGCGGTCGAGAGCGTCGAAGGTAGAGGAGCGACGGCGGTGAGGATGAGGGAGAGATCGAGGCCGGCCGACGTCATGATGGGGACGAGGGCCCGCTTCGAGTGGGTCGAAGGAGGAGGAGAGGGGAGCGGGACCGAGTACGGCGGCGAGATGACGATGGCGCGCACGTCGTGCGAGTGGAGGCGGCGACCGGACGCCTGGATCCATCGGCCGACGGGGACGTCGTGGATGCGCGAGGAGCCGACCGTCACCTGGCGGAACTCGGTCGTCTTCTGGTCGACGCCGGACGTGAAGAGCGAGGTGCCGTCGGACCCGAGGGCGAGCGCGAGCACGTCGGCCTTGTGCGCCTTGAAGCTCTGCGCCTGCGTGCCGTTTGAGCCGTCCCAGAACTTGACGTTGCCCATCGAGTCGCCGCTGACGACCGTGCCGCTCGCGAGGACGGCGACGGCCCACACGACCGTGTGCTCGCCCTTGAGCCGGTCGAGCGTCATGCGCAGGCCGCCGCGCCAGACGCCCTGGACCGAGCCCGACGACGGCACGTCGAACCGACGGATTGTCGAGTTCGAGCAGCCGGCGACGAGGTAGCTCTCGCTGGGCGTCTGGAGGTGCGCCGGCAGGGACGACGCCTCGTCCGGCGACGCCTCGCGCGCCTTGCCCTTTGAGACGGGCTCGACTGGAGGGCCCCACGCGAGCGACAGCGCGCGAACCTTGCCCGCGCCGCCGATCTCGATCTTGGAGACGAGGTCGAGGTCGCCGTCGAGAATGTTGAGCAGGCGGACGGTCGAGTCCTCGCACGCGATGGCGAGCGCGGAGGACGCTCGCGTCGGCGCGATGGCGAAGATGGGCGGGAGCGTGGGGAGGGTCGACTGCAAGAGGGAGATCTGAGTCAGCGAGGGCGGATGCAGCCGGCGCAGTGAGGAGGAAGGGACGCACCTTGACCATCCCAACAGCCTTGCCGCTACCCGGGCAGCCCCACTCCCACTCGACGAGCTCGCTGCCGACGCCGCCGACGCCGAAGAGGCGCACTCCCTCGCGCTGCAGCCGGCGAACCTCCTGCTCGGCGCCCTCCTTGTCGCCCTCGTACAGGTCGAGGTCGGACGGCGAGAGGGTGGTCTGGTGGGTGAAGACGAGGTGCGAGAGGAGCGAGGTCGGCTTGCGCGAATTGCGCTGCTGCGGGAGCGGGAAGGACGAAGGGAGCGTCTGCGAGGTGGACGAGGTGGGTCAGCAACGAGGCGAGAGGGTGTGCGAGAGGGGAGCGAGAAGCCGACGCACCCGCCACGAGATCCACCCCTGGTGACCGCCCCAGACCATGAGCTCGACGTCGCCGTTGGCCCTGCCGACGGCGAGCACTCCCCTCTCGCCCGAGCTGCCGCCGAGTCCGAGCACGCTCGCGTCGAAGGAGGCCGGCGTGATTGCGAGGGCCGTGACGCTCGACGGGGTCCAGTCGGGGAAGCGGCAGCGGTGCACGGGCAGGCCCTTGCGCCTCGAGCGGCCGGTGCTGAGCTCTCCGGCGGCGGAGGCGGCGGCGAACGGCGATGGCGCATCTGCGGCGTCGTGCCGTGGCGAGGGCTGGTCGAACGCCGGGTCGTCGCCTGCGAGGTCCAAGTCCATGCTCATGGCGGCTGTGCCTCTGCTCGAGCTGGCGAGCGGGCGGTGTGGAGAGCGAGAGGAGAGCCGTCGCCGGCGCAAGGGCCAAGCTCGAGAGCCGAGGCGGCCGCAACCTCGCCCGCGCTTCCTGTTCCCCGGCTCGGATGCAGAGTGCGATTCCAGCTTATCGTGCCACTGATCGCGTACAATAACGAGCCTGGGAGAGCTGTCGTCGAGGTCTCGCCGCTTGCGCGAGCCGGATTTCGATCGAGGCTGGGCCGGCAGGACCGCGGCAGCGTCGCGCAAGAGCAAGACGAGCCCGGCTGCAGCGCACGAGGGGTATACATGCTTCGAGACGCACAGCATGCTTTGCAGGCACAGGCTCAATCTGCTACGCCCTCGACAGCGTCCTCCCCGCCGCCGCTCTCCTCCCACATCCGCCGGAAGGCGCCGCCCTCCCTCTCGAGCAGCGTCGCGGGCGAGTCCAGCTCGCCAACCCGAGTGGCATCGTAGCGCAGGGCAGGAGATGTCGAGGAGGTGAACGTGCGCGAAGGGGGAAAAGGTGAGGCGGCGCGGCGAGCCGAGAGGGAACGAGACGCTCGCGCACGAGCCGCGCGAGGGTGACGCCGTGGTTGCTTGCGCTCGTACACGAGTCAGCTCTGTGTGCAGTCGACGCGACGAGCGCAGGGGCGAGCGCAGAGAAGGAGAGGGAGCGGGACGCACGGTCGGCGGTGCCTCGTCGACCGAGAGGTGCCCGTCGTCGGCTCTCCTGCCGGACGGTCGACGGTCGAGCGGCCTGGGTCGCCTCGAGGAGCTTGCTGAGAGGAGGCTCAGGCCTGCAGAACGTGAGGGCGATCTGTGTCGGCGACGCTGCAGGTCGAGAAGGTGCCGCCGGCCGAACCCGCGAGAGAGAGCTGCGCACGCAGAGCGAGGGCGAGTCAGCTCTGCTCGTCACCGGCACCAAGAGCGAGGGTCGCAGAGCCCGAGAGAACAAGTAGGAGAGGGGACGGACCGAGCGAGTGCGAGCCGGCGACCAGGACGAGGCTCGCAACCTGGCCTGCGCCCGAGTGGCTCTCGGCTCGACCTCGTCCGTCGGTGCAGGCGACGACCTCGCGGCCGAGGAGGATGGACGTATCGACGAGCTCGAGCTCTTGGACCGGCGGCGAGTCGAGAAAGAGGCTCGACGGGCGGCCCGACGCGTGGAGGGCGGGCGAGCCTGCAGCAGGACAAGGGGCGGCCTTCGAGTCAGCCGTCGCCGCCGATGACGAGGACAAAGAACGAGAGAGCGGAGAGGGAGCAAGACGCACCTTGAGCTTGTGCCTGCTTGGGCGAGGTCGAGCAGGTCGAGGCGGGCCGGCGACGGAGGAGAGGGTGGCCAGGGCAAGACGGGCGGCTCTCGGCTGGGCGGGACCATGGGTCGGTCGAGGCTGAGAGAACGGTAGGCTGGGTCAGCTCCGCATCCACGGTCACTGCCGGAGAGGCTGACTTGGAGAGGGACGGACCCGAGGCGAGAGGACGACGAGGGAGGACCGCAGTCGACGAGGACGCCTCGTGGTGGTGCGCCGGCTCGGTCTGGAGCTCAGGTGGTACTGCAGCCGGTCTTGATGGTCGGAGAAGCTGGCCAGGCGGTGTTGCGGTCGAGTTGGCTCATCGGCGCGAGGGCGAGGAGGGTGACGAGGCGAGGGCGGCCTCGAAGGGCGCGAGTCAAGCGTGTGCGTGCACGAGCGCACTCGTAGAAGCTCGCACGAGCCATGGCGAGGCTCACGGCCCAGGCTAGAGCGGTGCGACGAAGCCCAAGCCGCTCCCTCTCGTCCCCGCTCCTCTCTCGCTCCTCCCGCTCGCTCGCCTTCTCGTCTCGTCGCTCTAGGTCCTTCTCTGCGTGCTGCCATGTCGTCAGAGGTGCGTCCGCTCCCTCGTCGCGATCCCTCGCGCACCCGCTGACCCTGTCCTCGTCCCCCCTGCGGATCTCGTCGAGTGTCGCCCAACCCGCCCCGTCGTCGTCCACCGCCAACGGCCAGGAGATCCAGGCGTCGCTCCTCACGCTCCCAGACGAGGTCCTCGGGGTCATCTTCGAGATCGCGTACGCCAACGCCACGCCCGAGCACCACTACGACGACTGGCCCGAGGTCTTCAGCCACGAAACGGTCGTGCACAAGCCGCTGTCCCGCCGACTTTGGCCAATTCAGCAGCGCGTGCGGTGCTGGTGCATCGACATCTCATCGTACAGCCGCCTCGCCAAGCTCTCGCACGTCCTCGTCCACGGCGGCGACAGCAAGAACGCGCCGAGCGGGCCCCTCATCGTCCACGTCGCGGTCAGGGTCAGCGAGCGCGATCCCGTTTGGAATTCCGACTATTACTGTTCGTGGGACATGAACGACGACGGCGAGGCGGTCGTGCCCGACATCGCGGCTGGCCTTCTGGCGCAGCTGTTCAGCAAGCTCGGCCAGCTCAAGTCGCTCACGGTCGACATCGCCTCGGCACCCGACACGAGCACGCCCCTCACGCGCGCGCTCCTCGCCGTCATCGTCGAGGATCCGAGCACGCCGGCCAACCTGCACGGGCTCAAGTCGCTCAACCTCGCGGCCAGGGGCAAGGCGCTCCACTCGGACGACGCGACCGAGGCGGACGACTTCGGCGCGTGGCTGCACCAGTTCAGCCGGTTCGCCAACCTCGAGGAGCTCCACATCGTCCATTTCTCCAGGTACCCGTCGACGCTCGCCCTCGACCGGTTGCAGCCGAGGCCGGTCCTCGAGAAGCTCTCGAAGCTCTCGATCTACGCCGACTTTCGACGATGGGACCTGTCGCTCAAGGCGCTCGCGCCCAGCCTCACGTCTCTCTCCCTGTCGACGGGGCGTGGCTCGGCGAGCCCGATCATTCGCGACGCACCGCCCACCCTCCTCGACCTCGGCCTCGACATCCAGTCGATCGGCGCGGCGCCCGAGATTATCGACGACCTCCTTCCCTCCTTCCCCCTCCTCCAGTCGCTCGTGCTTGAGCGCGCTTGCTACGACCCGGACCGCCTCCCCTCGACCGTCGGACAGCTCGAGCACCTCGAGCACCTCGACATTGGGCTGCGGGACGCCATCGACGACGAGCTCGTGCGCCGTCTCATCCGCGTCCTCCCCAGCCTCCGCCGCCTACAGGTCGGGCGCGGCGACTCGGATCGCGGCCCGGCCCTCCTCGCAGAGCGCCACCCCGGGCGCGAGCGCGACCTTCAGTAGCTTCTCTCCTTTTTGAGCCGAGCGCAATGCAGAGTGCGATTTGCCTAGCAGCCTGCCCTCTCTCGACTCGACAGCTAGCAGCTCTACCTGCGCTCTGCGAGCGAGAGCGAGAGAGCGAGCGAGAGCCCGCCACTTTGTCGTGCACGAGCCGGCTCGTCGAGCGCTCTCTGCTCGCCGACGCTCTCTCAGGGCGATCCTGCTCTCGACAGGGCTCGAGCAGCTCGGCGCACGAAGCTCGTCAGCAGGCTGTGAGCGCATTCGAAAGCGCGCGTTACAGCTTGTCGAGACGAGGCGGCGCTCGACGCTCGGACCTCGCTCGGCCGACTCTCCGAGCGAGGCGCAGCAGGGACGACGAGCACAGGGAGAAGCTGATGATGAATGTCCATGATGCAGAGTGAAGGAGAGAGCGCGAGAGGAGGGATCTATGGAATGAGGAGACGAGAGGAGGGAGAGGGGGAGGCGACGAGGAGGAGGAGGAGGGGGAAGGGGACGACGCCTACTGCGCCTCGACGAAAGCGCGATAGGCGACGACGCGGCCACCCTTGGCCTCGACCGTCACCTCCTTGCCGGCGCCGACAAAGAAGACCTGGCCCTCGCGCGAGACCTTCTCGTCGCCCTCGCTCGATGAGAGCCTCGCGCCCTCGCCCTCGCCCTCGCCCGCGCTCGCGAGCTCGGTGAAGATGAGTATGCTCGGGCCCTCGATCGCGTCGTACCGCTCGGTCTCGCCCTGCTCGAGGACGGTGAGCAAGACCGAGAACTCGTCGATGGGCGGGTCGTACAAGGTCGAGTGCTTGGTCGAGCGGAACCCGACGGGCGTCATGATCTGCTCCGACGGCGGCGATGACGTGTAGGTGAGCATCGAGGTGAGGGTCGGCACGTCGCGGAGCTTGGGCGTCAGGCCGGCGCGAACGACGTTGTCTGTGACGAGGACGAGGACGAGGAGGCAGAGGCGGGGTCAGCGACAGGTCGTGCGAGGGGCGTCGACGACGGCGGCGAGGGCGCACCCGACGTAGCCATGCACTCCATGATGTCTGCGCACACGAGAGGAGGGGGAGAGTGTCAGCCCTGGGGCCGGCGAATGAGCGGGCGAGAGAGGAGAGAGGGAAGAGGACGCACCGCCGTCGAGGTACGCGTGCGGCTCGTTCGCCTTGAGAAAGACGGCCTCGCCCGGCTTGAGGCGCACAATGTTGAGCACGAACGTGCAGAAGACGCCGACGTCGCCCGGGAAGTCGCCGTCGAGCGTCTGAACGAGCTCGCGCTCCTCCTTGTCGAGGTTGGCGCCGTCCTGGGCGACA
>Ga0308169_10004242_pt1 | contig 13481 bp, 12 predicted proteins | sample PhyBR1_2_FD_202139 | JGI IMG/M metagenome (GOLD analysis project Ga0308169, IMG submission 202139) | Phyllosphere microbial communities from UC Gill Tract Community Farm, Albany, California, United States - DLSLSB.R1 | ecosystem: Host-associated > Plants > Phyllosphere > Unclassified | place...
GTACCTTCGCGATGCGTGAGAGATATTGGCAACGAGAGGGCTGCTCGAGAGCCAGGTGGAGGGACCGTCGAACTTACCTCGAGCTCTGGTCGCGCTCGGACCTCTCGCTCTCGTTCTCTTCCTTTTTCGCTCTCGCGCTTTCTCGCTAGCATCTCTTTCACTGCAGCGTCTCGTCTACACTCCTCTGCTTGCCACTCGTCGCTGACAGTCGACCTCGCGCACCTCGCGCCCGCTCAGCCTCGCTTCCCCAGCTCGATGTCGCCCTCAGCACTCACGGGCGCGCGCTCGAACCGCACCGAGAACGGCGGCACCGTCTCGAACTCGAGCTCTTTCGACCCGTCGTGGAAGTCGGACTCGGCCTCGTCGACGCAGTGGACCTCCTTGAGAACGTGCACGGGCATGGAGCCCGTCTGACGGCCTTGGCGAGCGAGGGCGGAGGTCAAGCCCGGGTGCGTCGTCTTCGAGCGGTAGGGGCGGTCGGCGGGAGAGCTGCCGTCGTCGTGGAAGGTCGACTTGCGCGCGTTGACTGCGAGGGAGAGAGGGAAGGTCGGCGTGAGCGGGTCCGTGCGCGGTGGAGCGGCCGGCGCGAGGGAGACTCACGAGTCGCGATGCAGCTTATGACGTAGATCTTACTCTCCTGGAAGCCTGTAGGCGAGAGGAGAGGGAGAGGTAAGCTCTGAGGTGGGCGAAAGAGAGGCTCGAGCGCGGAAGGAGACGGACCTGGGACGGAGTACCAGAGCGTCGAGCCCTTGGCGATGATCGTGACCTGCAGTGTATCGATGCAGAGAGATGTCAGCATGCTGTGGGACTCGAGTGAAGGTGAGCGAGACGCACCAGGACGAGAAGCTGGATCGCGAGTGAGGCGGCGTTGGTTTGAAACGTCTTCAGGACGATGCGCCCGACCGGCGACGAGAGCTTGGAGGCGACCGAGTCGCCGACGATACGAGTAGGGCGGATGAGGAGGTAGTAGGTGATGGCGACCCTGCGTGCATCGGGTGAGGAAGGTCAATTCGCGAACGAGCGAGACGGCGAGGCTGAACGACGACGAGAGACGCACGTGATGAGGAGGTCGCACAGCAGACTGGCACCGAGCCACGTGTACATGACGGCCTGCGCGCCGAGATGTCAGCAAAGGAGCGAAAGCGAGAGGAAGCCGAAGCGAGCGCGCCGTGATTTGGGAGAACTCGGTCATGCTCGTCGCCTGGCCGCCCCAGTAGGCGAGGTAGAACGCCAACCCTGCGGCAGCGAGTTCGAGCTGAAGGAGGAAGAGCGGCAGCCACCAGTTGCGGCGCCCATTCGTCTCGCTGACGACCCAGACTCGCCACCTGCAAGGGGAAGAGGCTCGTGCGTCAGTCGAGCTCGACACTGTCGAGCTCCTGCGCCTCGAGGGGTAAACGATGTCATCGACGCACGTGAAGAATGCTTGACAGACGAGGACGTTCGGACCGGTGAAGCAGGCGTAAACGAGGAACTGGACCGGCACGAGGGCGAGGATGGTCGGGTCGAGGAGGGCCGTCGCCGAGTACCGCCAGGCCCACGAGCAGTCCTTCATCGTGTCGCCGAGTGCCGACAAGGTGAGAAAGCCGACGAGCAGCTTGAAGGCAAGTCGATCAGTCGAGCCGAAGCGCAGGAAGTACGTCGCGGCTGCGAGGAGAACCTGGTCAGCTTTCGTCGTCGAGGTGCGGGTTGAGGCAGGCCGGGACGCACACATGTACAGTAGGACGCCGTAAAAGAGGCAGGCGAGGAAGCTGGCGATGAGGACCGGGCTGACGAGGTCCGAGACGGCGACTTGCAGGGCGGCCAGCTGCGCCGCCGCAGTTGCTGCCGCCGTCGCTGGGTCGACTGGGGCGGGGCCTGCGCTCGACATGCTAACGACGAGGGCGATGGGCGATGGGCGAGCGACTAGGGCAAGCAGGAGAGTAGGACAGAGCGAGAGGTCGTAAAGCCACGTCGCCCGTCGTCGACAGCTCTGAACGATCCGCGCCGGCGAATTGCCCGCGCAGCGGTGAAAGAGCGATCGTTGATGCAGCCCGAAGAGCCCAGCTTCGGACAGAGGGGCGAGCTGAATGGCGATCGCTGTGCTGGGTGCTCGGACCCCGAGGGCCGTGCACCCTGCAGCCCGCTCGTCCTGCGCCTCGCTTGCGCGCCTCGCACGATCTGTGGTACAAAGGAGCTTGCGCACACGTGCAGCGGACGACGAGGGGACGACGTTTGTCCAGCCTGTCCGTCTGGAACGGTGATCGAGCGGTCGAGTCGCAGGTGCGAGCGAGCCCGTCTCGTCCTCGTCGGGCCGTTGCACCTGTGCGGTCGGACGAGCGGCGGGAGCAGTGTATGCAGCCCGAGCAGGACAGACGAGCGACGAGAAGCTGCGGGCTGAGCAGGAACCGGCCGGCGAGCTCTGCAGAGCACATTCGTCTTGAGGAGGGTCGCGCGCTGTGGACGAGCCGGTGGCGCGCTTCGACGGCTCGAGCTTACGCTGCGCTCTCGTACTCTCTCTTGCAGGCAGCGAGGCTCACGATGCTGCAGGTGTCGTTGCGCCGAGCTGAGCTGGACGACTTACCTCCTCCTGGACACGCTGGCGCGAGAGGGGACGCAGAGACACTGCTTCGACTTCCAAAGGGCTCGTCTACGAGTACAAATGAACAGCAAGAGATATAAGAGAGACCCCAGCAACGAGGAACCGCGACGCCCGACCACCTCCCGCGCTCAGACCTTCTCGTCGTCGCTCGAGGCGTTCTCGATGCGCTCCTCGCTGCCGACCTGCGGCTTGAGGTAGGCGACGCCGCGCTGCGCACCGACCTCGTGCTCGCGCTGGAGCTCGGCCATGACGATCTGGTTGGCGCGCCACACGTTCTTCTGGGCGAAGAGGCGGTCCATCTCCTCGAGCGGGATGTGGCGCGTCTCGGGGAGGAGGAAGCAGATGTAAGGGATCGACGCGAGCTGCATAAGCTGTGTGTGTGGATGCAGGGTCAGCGAGAGAGCGCGAGAGGCGAGAAGGTAGGAGAGAGAGGCGGACGCACGCAGAAGAAGAGGTACACGCCCCATCCACCGGCGCCCATGCGCAGGAACATGGTCGGCGTCGCGCGCGAGATGACAAAGTTCCCTGCAGGAAGAGGTACGAGTCAGCACGAGAGCGCGAGAGGGGAGCGGGAGGGAGAGGGAGGCGAGAGAGGGACGCACAAAGCCAGTTGGACATGGCGGCGAGGCACTGCGTGACCTGGCGGACGGTGCCCGGGAACGCCTCCGAGTTGACCACCCAGGGCGTGCCATTCCACGATGCGGCGTAGAAGGCGGTCCACAGGTAGAAGAAGAACATGGCCGCCTTGCCGGCGGCGGGGAGGGTGGTCGTCGGGTTCAGCTGGGGCTTCTCGACGTTGATGTAGATGGCGATGGCGAGCATCGACAGGGCACCGCCGAGAGAGCCAATGAGGAGCTGTGTGGAGGGGGAGAGTCAGGTCGAGAAGAGCGAGCAGGATGAGGCGAGCCGAGGGGGAGGAAGAGGGGGAGGAGGGGACGCACAATGTTGCGGCGGCCGTAGCGGTCGATGATGAAGAAGCACCAGGCGAGGCCGAGGAGCGTCTTGATGACGCCGAACACGCCAGTCGTGAGGAGAGCGGTGTTGGTGCCCGTGACGCCGATAGACTTGAAGATGGTCGGGGAGCTGCGGGAGGAGGGGCTGAGTTAGCTCCTGCAGCGCTCGGGAGTCGCCGTACGATACGAGAACGACTTGCTAGTAGTTGATCGCGTTGATTCCGGTGCCGTTCTGCCACAGGAATAAAAAAACGACCGTGCACATGCGGCGGAAGAGGTAGCCCGTCCTGAAGAGGTGGCGGATCGGCGCCCAGAAGCCAGTACCGACGGCCGTGCGGTCGTGCTCGGCCTGAATGTCGATCTCGTTGATCTCGTTGATGATGTAGGCGTCCTCGGGCGAGAGGTTGCGGATGAAGCAGAGGTTCTTGACCGCCTCGTCGCGCTTGCCGCGCTGCATGAGCCAGCGCGGCGACTCGCGGATGAAGAAGGGGATGCCGAGCGCGAACAGGCCGCCGGGAATGAGCTGAACGGCGAAGGGCTGCGGGCGAGGAAGAGGGAGGGGGAGAGGGAGGATGAGAGTCAGCGCTCGAGCCCCTCCCCCAGAGCCGGTCGCAGCGAGGAGCGTCACGCACCGTGATCCACTGCGTCGTGCCCGGTGCGATGTGCTTGCTGACGCCGTAGTTGATCCAGAACCCGACGAGGCCGCCGACTGCGAGAGGAGGAGGAGGGGGGGGGGGGGGGGGGGGGGGCGCCCCCCAGTCGCGCGCCGGCTTCGACGAGTCTCGACGAGCGAAAGAGGGACGCACTCTGCCAACCGATCTCGTACATGCCCACGAGCTGACCGCGGATAGCTGGGGGCGAGATTTCCGAGATGTAGAGTGGCGTGAGGTTCGAGGCGGCGCCGCTGCGAGGAGGAGAGGGCCCAGGGTCAGTGCTGGCTCACGCGCTCGACTCGGCGCAGAGCAGGAGGAGCAGACGCACATTCCGAGACCTGCAACGATACGGCCGCCGAGGATGGGCCCGAGACCGCGCGCGCCGTCGGCGGCGAGCATGACACCGGCTCCGAGGCAGAAGACGAGCGCCGAGACGAGGAGGCCCATCTTGCGGCCGAGGAGCTGGCCGAGCGGGTAGCCGAGGAGGGCGCCGAAAAAGCAGCCGCCCTGGTACGTCGAGACGATGTTGGAGCTGATGGCGGCGAACTCCTTGGGCGTCTTGGTGAGGAGGCCAAACTCCTTCTTGAACGACGGCAGCGCGATCGACGTGCCGATGAAGGCCGAGTCGTAGCTGTTGCAGGAGGGAGCATGTCAGTGTGCGTCGCGAGAGGGTGTAAGAGCTGGTAGGCGGTGCCGGCGAGAGGACGAGAGGGGCGACGAGGAGGAGGAGGAAGGGAGACGGACCCGATCATGATGGCGGCCGTCGCTGCGACGATGGCGCACGAGTAGACTCGCCAGTTGTAGACCGCCTTGGGCGTAGGACGGTCCTCGACGCGCTCAAAGAGCTTGACCATGGTGCGAGAGGAGGGCGAGGAGGAGAGGTAGGTCGAGAGCGAGATCGAGAGGGCGCTAAGGCGAGGGCGAGGGCGGTGCGCTCGAGACGAGCGGCCGAGGTGCGAGTCGGAGGGAGGTGTCGGAGGTGGAGAGGCGGTGCGAGGAGTGATAGAGAGGAGGAGAGGGGAGGAAGCTGTGGGAGAAGCGGAGGGGGGTCAACGCTGCGGGTGAAAGAACTTGGGGCACCTCTGGGCACTCAGGCACCGTCGTGGCCCTCCGCGCACGAGAGAGAGGGAGCAGAGACGCACGGAAGAAAGTAGACCGCCGGCCCAGCCTTTGTCGCTCCCCTCCTCCTCGACCGCCTTCCCAAGTGGGTGAGGAAGGTCAGCGGCTGAACGTGGGCGACCTCGACGCGCAGAACGCGCAACGCCGCACGCGAGAGCGTGCGAGGATGGTGGACGCACCTTGAGAGCGGCGCCGCCTTGGCGCAGCCCGATCACGAGCGCGTCGGCCTCCTCGCGCGCCGGTCGACGATCGCCCGTGCGCCAACGCTCTGCGCGGTCGTGTAGGCCGCCTTGGCCGCGCGCGTGCGCCTTGACGAGGCCTGGACGACGCGCAGAACTCGAGGCCGACGAGCTGGGCGCAGCGCTGAAGGTTGAGGAGGACCTGCGCGAGCAAGATGAGCGCGCCGGCGGCGAGGCCGGACGAGGACGCTGAGCGTGCTCGACGATACGCCCACTCGACGCCCAGCTCGCCGTAGAACCCTCTGCGCAACTGCTCGACCACGAAGGAGGCCCAAAGACGCGCGTTCCAGCCCTTCAGGCTACACGCCGCGGCAGGTCCAGCTCGTCCACCTGCCTCGGCGCGCCCATGCCGTCTTCCGAGCGCACGAACGCCTTCCGGTCCGTAAACCACTCGTCTGGCGAGACAATTACGGCGTCGAGCATCGGCAGTCGGGCGAAGTAGTCGCTCACCGAGAGCCCGACGGCCTCCTCGCAGGCGGACCTCCACGCGTCGTCGTCGCTGTCGCCGGCGAGTCGGCGTGTCGCGCGAGTATGGCGGAAGACGTTGCTGCAGGAGAACAGGAGGTCAGCTTGCTCGTCGATTCGGGAAGCGCGCGCGCAGGAAAGGAGCGAAGAGGACGGACGTGTCGAGTCGGCGCAGGGTTGTGCAGCGGGCGAGCCCGAGAACGAGGTCCTGCATCTGTGCGGCACCTTCCATCAGCGAGTGCGCAGCAATCGAGAGGCACTCATGCCCTCGAGAGAGAGAGAGGGACGCACAAGGTCGTGCGAGGCGTAGGGCCAAAAGTTGCGCGTCTCGTCGCTCATGAACAGCTGCAGGTACTTGATGCGCTTGAAGCTCGACGTGAGGGCGGCGATGACGGACGCGGCGATGGCGGGAGACGAGGCGTCGAAGTGCGGGTACTGCGGGCTCGACATGACCTCGAGGTGCTCGACCGAGTCGGCGAGCGGCTTGCACGCGCGCAGGACCCGGACGACGAGCGCGGTGTTGGCCGGGTCCTCGGTCGGGCCGTGCGAGGCCAATCCGTACGGGTGCAGGTGGAGGTGGAGGTGGGAGAGGGTCGAAGGGCGGCTCGACCGGGCGTACTCCTGCGAGCGCATCTCGAGCAAGTCAGCCGAGGGCCTTAGAGAGGCTCAAGCACAGGGAAAAGCGGACGCACCTCGAGAGCGTGCTCGATGATCCGGATCTCGGGCTCGTTGAGGTGGTACAGGGTGAGGGAACGCAGGTGCGAGAAGAGGGACGGCGAGAACCAGCTCGCGCGGAACCCTTCGACGGCGGCGAGCGACAGGACCGCGAGGCTGCTCGGGAGCGTGCCGACCGGTGCGCTTGCCATGTCGACGATCTCGACGTTGAGCTCGCGGAGGTGCTCGAACTTGTGCAGGTTGAGCGCCGGAACGGGTCCGGCGTGGATGGTGAGGCGGCGGAGGGCGGAAAGGCGAGGGAGGTCGTCCCAGATGGGCTGGATGAGGAAGTCGGGCAGCAAGGCGAGGTTATCGTCGTAGTCCCGGTCGGTCTTGAGCTGCAGGAGGCACGAGTTAGCTCAGGCGGCCCGACGAGAGGATTGCAGAGGGGGAGAAGTGGAAGGGGACGCACGATGCCGACCTCGTCGAGGAGCGAAGCTTGCTGTAGTATCTTGCAGATGTTCTCGGTGACGGCTTGCTCGAGCCAGGAGCCGTGGTCCTTGATGGCGAAGCGGCGGATGAGGGCGCAGCGAGCCGGGTCGTCGGCGAGCGAGGCGACGGCGTCTCGGGGTCGCGCCTTGCCGGCGATGTACTCGTCGAGGTCGGCGTCGTAGAGCGTGTCGAGGTCGAGCTCGACGTCGCGGTACAGCTCGTGCTGCACCGAGGCCCGGACGACCTTGTTGCTGAGGCTGAGTCGCGCTTGGTCGGCCCGAGGCAGGTGCCGCACGACGTGCGCGACGAGCTCGGCGGGGAGCTCGGCGAGGCTCATGGGCTTCGTGATGGAGCTGGCCTCGAGTGTAGCTGTGGTGTTGAGCGAGGGCGAGCCAGCTCAAGTCGGCCGCGGGACGGGAGCCGGTGGCGACCTGCGTCAACTCCGTCCATCGCCGCTCTGGAGCTGTAGGAAGCGTCGAACGTAGCTACAAGTGCTTCATGCACTGGACACAGGCACGAGATAGCCCGCTCGTAGATGTCGAGAAGGCGAGGGAAGAGCGGCGGTGCAGGTGCCGCTCCTCGACCCACCTCTCTCTTCCGCTACAGCATAAGTCGACCCAGCTAAGGTCGCACGAGCTTCCAGCGCACCACACGCACATAGCGAGCCGCGCCGCACCCTCGCCAGACCTCTCGCTCCTCCCGCCAGCCTCATCGTTCGACTCCACCTTCATCCTCATCTCGCTCGTCTCGACAAGGCCAAGATGGCAGGCGCGCTCGCCCACGACAACAGGATAGCCTCTGCAGACGCCCAGGTGCGTGCTGCTCCCCCTCTCGCTCCCCTCGTCTCGCGCGATCGCAGCTGACCCCTCCTTCTCCTCGACCCACAGGCCGCCGCCGCATCGCCGCACGACGTCTGCATCATCGGCGCGGGCATCCTCGGTTCGGTCCTCGCCTACTCGCTCGCCCAGTCGGGCCGGTCCGTCCTCCTCCTCGAGCGCGACCTGTCCGAGCCCGACCGCATCGTCGGCGAGCTCCTCCAGCCCGGCGGCGTCCTCGCACTGCAGAAGCTCGGCATCGACGACACGGTCGAGGGCATCGACGCCGTCCCGTGCGAGGGCTACCAGGTCTTCTGGGGCGACCAGGTCGTCGCCATCCCGTACCCGGAGGAGACCAAGACGATGCGCTGGAGCGACGGCACCGACCGCAAGCAGGAGGGCCGCAGCTTCCACCACGGCCTCTTCATCCAGAACCTGCGTCGCAAGGCCCAGAGCGCGCAGGGCGTCGCCCTCGTCGAGGCGACCGTCAACGAGCTCCTCGAGGACGAGGCCGGCACCATCGTCGGCGTCAAGGCGACGCCCCGCAAGGCGAGCGCCGACGACGACGCGTCCGAGCCGCTCCACTACCGCGCCAAGCTCACCATCGTCGCCGACGGGTGCATGAGCAAGTTCCGCCGCGCGCTCCTCCCGTCGCACATCGTCCCGACGACGCGCTCGCACTTTGTCGGCCTCGTCCTCGAGGACGCCGACCTTCCCGCGCCGCACCACGGGCACGTCATCCTCGGCAAGGCCGACCCGGCCAACCCGCCCGCACCCGTCGCCGAGGGCGTGCCCTCGCTCGGCCCCGTCCTCGTGTACCAGCTCGCGACGCACGACACGCGCATGCTCGTCGACGTGCGCGGGCCCAAGCTCCCGCCGCAGGCCCAGCTCGCCGCGTGGCTGCGCGAGCACGTGACGCCCGTCCTCCCGCCGACCGTCGTCGCGTCGTTCCACGCCGCGCTCGACAAGAGCCTCACAAAGGACAAGCAGCACCGCCTGCGGTCGATGCCCAACTCGTACCTCCCGCCGTACCCGCAGGGGCGCGACACGCAGGGCGCGTTCCTCGCCGGCGACTCGCTCAACATGCGGCACCCGCTCACGGGCGGCGGCATGACGGTCGCGTTCAACGACTGCGTCCTCCTCACCGAGCTCCTCGGCGGCGGCAAGGCCGTGTCGGACGTCCAGGGCGACGAGCGCGGGCCGGTCGAGCTCGACAACTGGCTCGACGTCAGCGAGCGCCTCGAGGAGTGGCACTGGAAGCGCAAGGCGGTCGCGAGCTGCATCAACGTCTTGAGCCTCGCCCTGTACTCGCTCTTTGGCGCCGACGGTGCGTCCTCTCTCCTCTCTCTCGGGGTCTCTCTTCCCTTGCGCACGTCCCTGACCCATCGCTCGCGCAGACGAGAACCTCGAGGTGCTCAAGACGGGCTGCTTCAAGTACTTCGAGCTCGGCGGCGACTGTATCCAGGGCCCGGTCGGCCTCCTCTCGGCGTGCGTCCCTCTTCCTCCCCTCCTCGACCTCGTCGAGCGCTCGCTGACCTCCCCTCTCGCAGGCTGCACCCCTCGCCCGCCCGCCTCTTCTACCACTTCTTCCGCGTCGCCTTCTACTCGATCTACTGCCTCTTCACGCTCCCGATCCTCGCCGCGGGCCCGGACGGCGGCAAGCCCGGCCTCAAGCAGTACCCGGCCCTCACCGTCAAGAGCTTCAAGGTCTTCTGGACGGCGTGCGTTGTCCTCCTGCCCGTCCTGTGGAGCGAGGGCCAGATGTAGAGCTGCCGTTCGAGCTTCCCCTCCTCCTTCCCTTCCTTCGCCCTTTCGCTCTCTCTCTCTTAGTTCATCTCCTTCGTTCATGTCATCGTCAGTCTCGCTGTGTGTATAGACCTCTCTGCATCGCACTCGTTTCCACCGCCTCGTCGCGCTCTCGTCGTCGCCGTCCGGGCCGGAAAGAGAGAGAGGGTCCGAGCGAGGAGAACGAGTTGCAAAGCGACGTAGACAGACACAGGCGCCGCGCACAGACAGCGGCGAGAAGGACGAAGGAGGTAGTGTGACTGCGAGACGGCCCCATGGAGGAAAGGTGAGATGTACAAGGAGGAGGAGGAAGAACAACAAGGGGCGAGAGGGTCTATCGGAACGAGGAGACGATGCCATGCTGGTCCATGCCGAGCCGAGGACCTCTGCGAGCAGCGAGACGAGGAGTCAGTAAGCATGCGCGAGGAGAGAGTCGTCGAGGAGAGAGACAGAGAGAGAGCGACGCACAGATCTTGCCCGCGCGCTCGTACGCCTCCCTCGCCGCCCTCCTCAAGCCCTTCATGCCCCTCGCCGCATGCTCCTCAGGCACCTCTTGCCGCGCGTCGGCCAAGCTGTCGTTAAACACCTCGAGGCTCCACGGGCCGGCGTAGCCCGTCGCGACGACGGCGTCCGAGAAGCGGTCGACGGGGAGGTAGGCGCCGAGCGCGCGCTCGAGCGGGAAGAGGCGGTGCGAGCGCGACCAGGGGCGGATGCGCGGGATCGAGGGGTCGGTCGGAGGGGTGAGGGGAGGCGACATGAAGCGGCCGTCGGCGACCTGGTAGAAGAAGATCTGCGGGCGGGACAGGTGAAGGGGTCAGCTTGCTGAGCGCGAGAGAGCGAATGGCCGAGAGAGCGCAGGACGCACCTTGCTCCCTGGCACGCGGCGCACGAGCTCGTCCATGTTGCGCTCGAGCTTGGCGTCGACGTCCGGGCTGAGGCGGCCGTCGACCGAGTACGGGTCGGCCCACTCGAGGGCGAGCGTATTGAACGAGTCGAGGCACAGGCCGAAGTTGGGCCGGTTGGCCGTCTCGACGACCTCGTACGCGTCCTGCCAGCTCTGGCGGTGCGCGCCGAACGACAGGCCCTCGTACATGATGCGGATCGGCGGCGAGTAGCTCGCGGCGAGGTCGGCGAGCCACCGCAGGTCCTCGACGGTGCGCTCGAGGCTCGGCGTCGTCCTCGGGGCCGGCGTCGACGTCGTGCAGCACAGGAGGAGGTCGGTGCCGAGGATGGGCATGATGTCGAGGATGCCGCGGGCGTACTCGCGCGCCTCGCGCCGGTCGTCGTCGCCGACCCAGCCCTCGAAGTTGCGCAGCGGCTGCCAGCAGCTCACCTCGACGCCGTGCTGCTGCAGGAGGGCCGCGAGGGCGTGCGCGGCCGAGATGCTCGCCTCGTCGCCCTCGACGGCCGGCGTGCCGAAGCCGTGCTCGCGCGCGTGGGCGTCGCGGTACTGCTGCCAGTCGAGGTCGAACAGCTCGATGCTGGTGAAGCCGTGCTCGGCGGCGGCCCGGACCTTGCGCGCGAGCGGGTGCTGCTCGCACGACCCGAGCGAGAGCGAGGCGATGCCGAGTGGAGGGAGCCGAGACGACGACGGCATGGCGAGCGCGTCGTGTGCGGCGAGGGCTGGCGGGGTGGAGGGGAGCGAGTTCGGGGCTGAAGACGAGTGGTCCGACATCTTGGGTGGAGCCGCTGGCTGGCCGTGTGGGTGATGAGCGTCGCCGAGGGGAGGAGGAGGGGGACGAGACGAGGGCGGTGGAGGGGCGAGGGGCGGAGGGGCGACCGGACTTGCGAGAGGCTGGGCGCAGAGAGCGAGTACGCTGCTACATGCCTGCCCCGGCTCGAGCAGTAGAGAGCTCAGAGCAGGGGCGAGCCGCCCACCGCGCCCTGCGTCAGCTGCGCGCCGCGCCCCGGACCAACTTTCAGCGCCGTCCTCGTTCGTCTCGGCTTCCCTTGTCCGCTCTTGCTTCCTCGGGCCGTGTCGCCCGCCGTGGGCCCGTTCTGCGCAGATGAACAGGCTGGAGACGACCAGCATGCGGCGGAAGAGGTGGCCGGTCGAGAACAGGTGCCGGATCGGCGCCCAGAAGCCCGTGCCGACGGCCGTGCGGTCGTGCTCGGGCCCTCTTTCGCCGTGCTCTTGCTCACTTGCTCTCTCGGCAGCGCTTACCTGATCAAACCGTCGAGGCCGGGCCAGCCTTGAGAGAAAGCGCACGCCTTGATCCCCGCCGCGCGCGCTCGCCCTCCCGCTTTTGCCCTCCCCCTCTTCCTCTTCGCTTTGCGCTCGGCGACTCGCTCGCCCTACTTCTGACGGGCGGGCCCTATCGCCGCCATCGCCAGCGAGTCGCCGGCCGCGCGCGAGCGCCAGCAGGGCTCGCTCGGCGGCGAGTCGGACGGCGGCCTGAGCGCAGGGCTCGCCGCAGTTTCTCTCGAGCCTGGCTCGGCCGCGCTCGCAGCTTCCGAGGAGGGTGAGCTCGTCTTCTTTCGTGCACTCCCTTCAGACGAGCCTGACTCCCTTTGAGCCTTCACAGCTGCAGACACGGTGCCGCCGCAAGGCGAGACGCCTTCCCTTTGACCTTCCCCCTCGCCTCGTCCCTCCCTTTGTCGAGCTCCTTGCCTTTGATCGTTCTCTCTGCAATGCCGTGCGTTGATCTCTCAGTCTCGGTGCCTGCGAGAGCTTGCGAGCCCGCCGATTATCCGGCGCAGCATGCACACGCCGACCTCTCGCCGCCGGAGCCGAGACGCCGATTTCCAGCGCTCGAGAGCCGGAGCGCCAGAGCCCGCCCACGCTCACTCGCAATCACCGGTCGAGGCAAGCCCTTTTTTGGGCGAGCGGCGCAGGGAGAAAGAAGGAAGCGAAGCGAGAGAGGGTCGGTGCGGGCGCAAGTTCAGCGCCGCGGCGGCGAGAGATTTCTCGCGCGCACGCTGCCCCGCATCCCCGAGCTGCTCGTGCTGGGTTGCTGGAGACCCGCGGTGCACCAGCAGCGAGTCAAAGGGAGCGCCGAGCGAGCTTCTCTCGACGGTGCCAGCGACTTGAGAAGGTCAGCTCGCGCGCCCGTCCCTCGAGGACCGTGCGAGGATGCAGCTGCTGCGTGCTGACTGAGCCATCGGGGAAGAATGAAAAGGCGCTCTGAGTGCCGCGCTTCGATTCTTCCGGACTCAGGCACGGACCGCGGGCGACCGGCCACGAGCGCGCGCCCTCCACTTTTGAGCCGTGGGGCGCGGTCGCGACCTCGAAATCTCGGTGGCCCCGCTCTCGCTCTTCTTCTCCCTCTCCTGCACCACTCCAGCGCGCTCTACACGCACCTCGCACCTCAGGCTTCGCACACGCCTCGAGCCCCTGCGCCCACTTCACCTCGCCGGCACCGACTTCGCCGCCTCCTCCACCACCAACTCCGCCTCCGCCGCCTCTCGCACCATGGTCAAGCTGTTCGAGCGCGTCGAGGACCGCCCGACGCCCAAGGCGGTCTACAACTGGCGCGTGTACTCGTGCGCCATCGTCGCAGCGACGGCCGCCATCATGATCGGGTCCGTCCTCTCCTCCTCCTCCTCCACTCCTTCGCCTCGCCTTGACTCCTCCGAGATCTCTCGCTCGATCCTCCAAGCCGCACACTGACATGCCTCCTCTGCAACAGCTACGACTCGGCCTTCATCGGCACGTCGATCGCGCTGCCGTCGTTCAAGAAGGAGTTTGGCCTCCTCACCAAGACGCCCAAGGAGTTCGCCGCCATCAG
>Ga0308169_10004243_pt1 | contig 13475 bp, 15 predicted proteins | sample PhyBR1_2_FD_202139 | JGI IMG/M metagenome (GOLD analysis project Ga0308169, IMG submission 202139) | Phyllosphere microbial communities from UC Gill Tract Community Farm, Albany, California, United States - DLSLSB.R1 | ecosystem: Host-associated > Plants > Phyllosphere > Unclassified | place...
CGTCTCGCACGTGCACGACGCGACCGCCGACGAGTACCGCTCCTTCGCCATCGTCCAGCTCGATGTGCAGCACGACGCCGTCACGCCCATCGGCCTCACGCTCCTCGCCTACCAGAGTGTGCGTCCTGTCTCATCGTCTCGGGTCGTTCGTCGACGCCTCGCTGACTTGAAACCGCCGCTCGCAGCGCCCGGACCCTCGGCCGCTCTCGACCGCAAGGCTCAGCATCGGCGCCGGCGAGGTCGCCTTCATCACGTTCCCCGACGCAGTCGTGATTGCCTCTATCGCTGCCGGTGCGTCGTCGCCGACTCTAGCCCTCCTCCTGAAGCGCAAGAGACTGACGAACCGCTCGCAGACTCGACCTTCGAGGAGGCCTTCCCGCTCCGCCAGAACTCGACCCGCTTCCTCGGCCTCTCGATGCCGACCTACCTCGCCGCACCTCTCTCGCCGACCGAGACGCTCTCCCTCCTCACCTCGTCGCCGTCGCTCGTCACCGTCACCGTCACGGCGCCGCACGGCTCGCAGCAGCGCGTCGCCCCAGGCGGCGTCGAGGCCCTCAAGACGCAGCGCCTCAAGACCCGACTCGAGCAGGCCATCTTCTACGGCACGCGCGAGGCCGAGAACCCGCTCGCGTTCGACATCCAGCCCGACTTCGAGGGCGACCTCGCCAAGGCGTCGACGGCCGTCAGCGCCGACATCCTCGCTTCCAGTGCGTCCCCTCTCCCTCTTCAGGCATCCGACGAGCCCGCCTGACGCTTGTGGCCCTCAGGCTCGAGCAACATGCCGCTCATTCTCGACCTTCGCGCCCAACTCGCCGACCGCGTCCACCGCACCAAGGCGCTCATCGAGTACATCAACGCCAACGGCATCCTGTCCAAGGTGCGTCTCTTGTCCTTCTTCGACCGCCCTGCTCGACGTGGAGCTGACGCTTGCGCCCTCTCCAGCTCCCGCAGTCGGCCCGCAAGCAGCTCAGCTGGGACGCCGAGCGGCTCCAGGCCGCCGTCGCGCTCTGGGCGCACGTCAACGCCCGCATCGGCGCATCGGGCCACAGCATCATCGCCGACGCCATCCTCACGTTCATGGACGAGGTCGGCGAGGGCTTCGGCGAGGACCCGCTCCGGCTCTTCTTCCGGACCAAGGTCGGCGCGGTCGGCAACGTGCTCGAGGAGGTGGCCAAGCAGGCCAAGGGCGTCGTCGACTCGAGTGTGGGCGCCGAGGACAAGAGCGAGAAGCTGTTCGAGGCGAACCAGGTCATCCTTGTGCGTCGCGCTCGGTCCCTCTCCCTCTCCCTTGCGATCCTCGACAACCTCATCTCGGTCCTCGAGCTGACTCTCCCACTCTCCACAGGCTGCGTTCAAGGCCGTCGCCCGTCACCGGGCCGACACGGCGCTCCACTACGGCCTCACCTCGTCGGCCGAGCCGGCCGAGCCGTGGTCGTCGCGCCCGGTCCTCCTCGAGGCCCTGCAGTGGCACTTTGACGCCACCGACGCGCTCCTCCGCGAGCGAGTGCGCGAGCTCGGTGCGCGGCAGCGCATGGGTGCGGCCAAAGGCGAGCCGGACGAGCTGCGCAGCCAGATGGCGGGCGTCGCCGAGTTCGCCTTCTCGAGCTTCGAGGAGCGCTTGCGGTACCTCAACACGTGCGTCCTCCTCTCCTTCTCCTTCTGTCCCTGCTCGAGACCATATCCTAATCTTCGTGCTGTGCGCGCAGGGTCAACGGCGACGCCGCGACGCCTGAATCTCGCCTCGTCACCGAGCGCTACCACTCGCTCCGCCCTCGCTTCATCAACACCCTCGGTACGTCCCCTCTCGCCCTTCGCACGCTATGCCCGAACCTTTGCTGATATCGTCTTCCTCGCGCAGTCGCTGTCGGCAAGGTCGGCGCCGCGTTCGAGCTCGGCGAGCGTCACGGTGACTTCAACTCGCTCGTCCGCCTGTCGAACGACGCCGCGCACGGCTCGACCGCCCGCATTTCGTCGTACCTCGACCGCTACGGCAAGGACTTTGCCTTCCCGCTGTACTCGTTCTACCTCGAGCACGGCAAGCTGCGGACCTTGCTCGAGCCCGAGGAGGCTCACCGCGACCTCCTCACCGAGTTCCTCGACTCGACCGACAACGACGGTACGTCTGTCTTCTTCCCTCTCCTCGCCTCTCCTCCCGCACCACCTCGAGGGCCAAGCAGGTGTGCTGACGCGCTCCCTCGTGCGCAGAGCTTGCGTGGATCAACGACATCGCGATCGGCCGACTCGAGCACGCGACCGACGTCCTCTTCACGGTCGCCGAGAAGGAGCAAAACGTCGCCCAGAAGAAGGTGCGTCTATGCGCGTCGCCGCCTCGAGCCCCTCCCGTCCTCCAGCTGACGCTTCGTCTCCGCCGCCCGCAGATCACTCTCTCGCTCAGCAAGCTCGCTCAGGTCGCTCAGGTCGACACGCAGTCGATCGAGGAGGTGCACGTGCAGCAGACGCTCGAGAGTGCGTCGCCTCGGCCTCCCTCTCCCGCCCTCGCTGCAGAGCCTGACTCCTGAAACCTGCAGCGCTCGACGACAACCTCGACCTCGTCAACACGCAGGACGGCCTCCTCGCCCTCTTCGAGTCGCTCCTGTCCAGCCAGGAGGTGCGTCTGACCGCGGCCGAGCAGGGCGACGTCATCGCCGCTCGGGTCGCGCCGGCTCTCGAGGACCGTCCGGCGCTCGCACAGGTGCGCTCAGCTCTCGCCCTTGCTCGCGCAGTTTCGACATCAAGCGTCAGCTGACCTCGCTGACTCGCCTCTGCAGCACCTCACGACGCTCGCCGGTAAGCTGTTCGAGGAGCGAGCGCTGTCGGCGGAGGACCTCATCGACCTCCTCACGCTCAAGGAGAACGTCGGCGAGCAGGCGGGCGACTTTGCGTTGGCTCTCGACGTTCTCGTGCGCGCCAAGGTGCGTGTCTTTAACTCGACTCGAGCGGCTTCAAAGGGTAGAGCTGACTCTCCTCCCGCGCCCTGCAGAACCTTCCCGCCGAGCGCAGGCAGGTCGCGCTCGAGAGCATCTGGAGGAGGGCCTTCATCCAGGACGAGTGCGTCCTGTTCACCTTCACACCATCTCGATGAGCACCTTGACTGACTGCTTCTCCGCCGCTCGCAGCTGGGCGTCGCTCAAGTCGGCGGTGGGCGTCAGCGACGAGGAGATGGCCAACGCGCTTCGGCACACGGCCTACTACGCCACACTCTCTGCAGCTACACGTGCCGGTACGTCCTCTCGCTCCCTCGAGCCAGTCGGCGTGCCGTTGCTGACGCTTGTGCGCGCGCAGAGCACCAGCCGTCCGACCTCCTCGAGCCCGCTCAGGCCTTCTCGACGGCGACGCCGACCTCGCTCTCGGCTCGCTCGCCCGGTCTCCCTTCGCCCTCGGTCACCCTCCTCCTCGACGACATCGAGCAGGAGAGTCGCCTCCTGAGCGAGTGCGTGCAGAACGGGCTCGAGCAGTTTACGAGGGAGATCCTGCGGCTGCTCGAGGAGGGCACGCCAGCCGCCGAGGAGGAGGAGCTCGGCGGCGAGGCAGTCATGGTTGAGTAGCGCTGCCTCTGGATCCTGTGCAAAGACGTGCAGTCACCGCCCGCGCTCGTCGCTGCGAGCCGAACGAGCCCTCGGCTCTCAAGAGCCCGTCCTCGCTTTCTCCTGCTCGGCTGCTCTCGGGGTTAGCTTCTGCGCTCGTTCATCCCAGAGCTCGTCAAGCTGCGCAGCTCTGTAGCGAGCTGTGCTGCGAGACGAGGTCGAGGTGAGCTTGCGGCCCGGCCGGCTCGTCGGCCAACTTGTCCGAATCGGCGTCGCGCGCGGTGCCGGCGTCGGCTCCCCCGCACACGCCTCGCTACTCCTCCCTCTCCCTCTCACCACACCGCCAGCGCTACACGACTAGCTCAGCATGGCCATCGACACTGCCACTATCGACGCCGCCATCCGCAAGGCCGTCGCCGACCCCTACACCGGCCTCCCCCGCGCCATCATCCTCGCCGCCAACCGAGACGAGGAGATCTACCGTGGCTTCGGCGGCTGGGCTCAGCTCCCGCAGGACCCGGCCAAGCTCGAGGCAGAGGGTGTGCCTATCGCCGCCGACTCGATCTACGAGCTCTACTCGTCGACCAAGTGCGTCGCGACGGTCGCCATGCTCCAGCTCCTCGAGCAGGGCAAGCTCTCGCTCGACGACGACGCGAGCCAGTACGTCCCCGAGCTCAAGACGGTCAAGATCTTCAAGGGCTTTGACGACCAGGGCGACCTCGTCCTCGAGGACAACACGGCCGTCGTCACGATCCGCCAGCTCGCGACGCACACCGCCGGTGCGTTCCTCCCCTTCCCTACAGCCCGCACGGTCCTAGCTGACTCTTTCCTCTCGCGCAGGCTTCGCCTACTACTTCTACGACCCGCGCATCCCCAAGGTCGCCGACAAGCTCGGCGTGCAGACCACCCCCTACATGGAGGGCGGCACTCGGGTGCGTCCCTCCTCGCCCTCACCTCGCACGCACGTCGCACAGCTCGCTGACGCTCGCACATTCTTGCAGAACGATCTCGTCCAGATGCCTCTCCTGTCGTGAGCTCGCCTTCCGCTCGAGCACGGCCCTGCACCGTCGTCGTGAGCTGACCTTTTGCTCGACTGCCCGCAGCAAGCCCGGCGAGCACTTCAAGTACGGCACCGGCATCGATTGGCTCACGCTCGTCGTCGAGGCCGTCAGCTCGTTGCCGCTCGAGCAGTACTTCCAGCAGCACATCTTCGGGTCCGTCCCTTCGCCCTCTCGTACTCGCTCTCTCCCCTTCGAAGCTGACTATCCTCCCTTCTTGCAGGCCTCTCGGCATTATCGACATCTCCTTCAAGGCCAACCCGAAGCAGATCAGCATTGCGCACGCCACCGAGGCCGGCAAGTGGCGCTTCGAGGCGCCGCCGGCCATGAACGAGAAGGAGCACTTTGGCGGCGCCGGCCTCAAAGGATCTGCGCCGTCGTACCTGCGCTTCATCCAGGCGATCCTGCGCGGCGGCGAGCTCGACGGCGCGCGCATTCTCAAGCAGGAGACGGTCGACCTCATGTTCCAGGAGCACCTCACGACCGACCAGCAGCGCGCCGACTTTGGCGTCTTCGGCACGAACGACCAGGAGCCCTTCACGCGCAAGGCGGGCAGGCCTCTCTCCGACATGACGTTCGGGCTCGGTGGCGGGCTGAGCGGCAAGGGTGTCGCTTCGGGCCGCGGCGCGAGGACGCTGACTTGGAGCGGCATGGCTGTGCGTCCACCTCTCCCTCTCTCTTTCCTTCCGCTCACCTTCGAGCTTGCGCTCACGGCCCTCGTCGCCCGCAGAACACCTACTGGTGGGTCGACAGGGAGCGAGGCGTGTGCGCCGTCGTCTGGACCAACGTCTTGCCGTTCGGGGCCCAGCAGATCCACGACCTGTGGGAGGTGTTCGAGACGGAGCTGTACAAGGGCTTGTCGGCGTAGACTCTGCAACGACTGGATTTGCTCGTTCCTTCGTCCAGCGAGAGGGCTTCGGCCAGGGCGAGGTGCTCAGGCTGGGCTTTGACAGGGACACGGAAGCGAGCGGCCCGTGAGCGGGTCGTGCGCCTCGTTCGGCTCTCGGGCCTTCGGGCGGGGCTCTCTTCGCTCCTGCGGCGTCGAGCTTGCCTACCTACATACTCTAGGCCGGGTGGGGCGAGCTGCGGCACTTCGTTTAAGCGGTCCGTGCGGTCCGCTTTGAGATCTGAGACGTCTTATTGGTCGGCCGCCGGCTGTCAAATTGAGCGGGGCCAGCTTGAATCAGCATGCGGGGAACCGCTTGCCGACCTCGACCTTGCGAGCGCTCTCTCTCTCTTGAATCCTCAGCTCTCCAGCTTCCACATCCTCGACACGATGCTCTCGACCGCTTCCACTATCGACGCTGCGATCAAGGAGGCGACCGCCGACCCGTACACGGGCCTTCCCCGCGCCGTCGTCGTCGCCGCGACCTCGGACGGTGAGGTGTACCGCGGCCACGGCGGTTGGGCTCAGCTCCCGCAGGACCCGACCAAGCTCGACGCAGAGGGCGTGCCGCTCGAGGTCGACTCGGTCTTCGAGCTCTTCAGCATGACCAAGTTGACGGGCGCTCTCGCTGCTCTTCAGTGCGTCGAGCGAGGTCTCTTCTCGCTCGACGACGACGCAAGCAAGTTCGTCCCCGAGCTCAAGACGGCCAAGGTGTTCGTCGGTTTCGACGACGACGGCAACCCCAAGCTCGAGGACAACTCGACGCCGATCACGATCCGCATGCTCGCGACGCACACGGCCGGTGCGCCTTCTCCCTCTGCCTCGTGCTTCGCCAGTCCCGAGCTTGTACTGACTATACCGGGCTGCATACAGGCTTCGCGTACCACTTCTGGCATCCGGCCGTCACCCAGATCGCCGAGAAGCTTGGCGTCTCGCCGATGCCCTACGTGAACGGTGCGACTCGAGTACGTCGACTCCGTCCTCGTCATTCTGAGCACTTCGTCCTCAGCGACTGACGCTGCTCTCGTGCGCAGAAAGAGATCGTCTCGCTGCCCATGGTCCAGCAAGTCGACCCCTGTTCATGACCTTCTCAAGTTGATGAGCTGACCTTTCTCCCGCGCCGCGACCCACAGCAAGCCCGGCGAGCACTGGGAGTACGGCACGAGCATCGACTGGCTCACTCTCGCTGTCGAGGCGGCCACTGGGATGGAGCTTGAGAGCTACCTGCAGCAAAACCTCTTCGGGTGCGTCGTCTCGCCTGTCGCGCACGGACCCATCGTTCCGGGAAGTGACCTCCTGTCGCGCTCCTGCAGCCCTCTCGGCATCACCGACATTTCGTACCAGCCCCACCCGAAGCAGATCTGCATGGCCTACGTCGGCCAGGACGGCAAGTACATGTTCGGCCCGTCGGCACCTCAGACCGACACGCAGCACTACGGCGGCTCGGGCCTCAAGGGCCCGATCACGTCGTACCTGCGCATCCTGCGCGCTCTCCTGCGCGGCGGCGAGCTCGACGGAAAGCGCATCCTCAAGCCCGAGACGGTCGACCTGATGTTCGAGGACCAGCTCGACGCGCAGCAGCGCGCCGACTTCCAGGCGTTCATGCTGCGCGACGCCGACCCATCAACGCGCAAGGCCGGCAAGTCCCTGCCCGACATGACCTACGGCATCGGCGGCGGCCTGAGCGGCAACGGCGTCGCGACGGGCCGAGGAGCCAAGGCGCTCTTCTGGAGCGGTCTCGCTGTGCGTCTCCCTCCTTCCCTCCCGCTCTCTCTACGCCTCTCTGCACATCGAGCTGACGATGCATTTCAGAACACGCACTGGATCGTGGATCGCGAGCGCGACGTGTGCTTCCTCGTCGCGACCAACATCCTCCCCTTCTCGGAGGAGCGTCTCTTTGCCCTCTGGGACAAGGCCGAGACGGCCTTGTACGACGGCCTACCCAAGTCGTCGTAACGACTCGAGCGGCGCCTTAGCAGACCCACCGACCTCTCTCCCTCGCACGCTCGCCGTCGTCCTTTCGCCTCGCAGTTACATAGTCTCGAACGCAATCCTTCGTGTCTCTCTTCCCTTCTCGCTTCCTCGGAGAGCGGCGGTGCCCCAGTCGACGTAGACGAGAGCCTGCGAGCTGCTGAGCCGGCCCGAAGAGCTGAAAGCTCGCGAGAGGGCGAGCGAGCCAATCGCTGCCCCACGTGCGGCCGTCCGCCCCCGCGGAACGTGCGCGACCAGGCGTCGCCCTCACACGACCCGGCAAGCTGGCTCTCGGGCTCTCTCTGCCTCACGCACGACCGCACACGACCATGGCATCCGACGACAAGCTCGCTCAAGCTACTTGGCAGCCGCCGACGCCGCAGTCGACCTTTCGCCCTCTCCCTCCTGCGACGACGCTCCCCGTCGACCACCTCGTCCTCCTGCCGCCTGCTCTCCTCCCGCACGCCAACTCGAGCGCTCCGTTCACCTTCTCGCCCGCCACCGGCGTCGGGCCGCACCCCTCCCCTGTGCCGACCTCGCACGGCTCGTTCGCCTCGAGCAAAGCCGCCTCGCCCTCGGCCGAGCCCGACGACGACGCCGACGACGTGCGCGACGGCGACTGGGTCCCGCCCACGACGTCCTCAAAGCGGCCTCGCCGCTCGGCCGCGATCGCCGCCGCGCGCAACATCCCGCGGCAGCCGTCGCCGTTCGACCTCGAGGGCGGCGAGCCCCACGACGACGAGGACGACGAGGACGACCCAGACGCGGCGAGCCCTTCGGCCTCTCCGCCTCCCTCGGGCGCACGCGCAAGCTCGAGCGCCTCGAAGCGCAAGGTGTCGCACTCGCTGATCGAGCGGCGCCGGCGCGAGAAGATCAACGAGTGCCTCGCGCAGCTGCGCGAGACGGTGCCGAGCTTGAGGGAGGAGGGCGAGCGCAAGGTCGCGCGAGCGAAGGAGCGTGGGAGGAAGCGAGGGAGAGGAGGAAGCGGCGAGGGAGCCGAGCGAGGCGGCCTGCACAAGCTCGAGATCCTCCAGGTGCGTCTCTTCCCCTCCCTCGCAACGGAAGCTGGACGGCGGCACTGACGTCGAGGGCGGCCACACAGGGCACGATCCTCTACATCGACCGCCTGCGCGCGCGCGTCGACGAGCTCGAAGCAGCAGGGCAGCAAGCACCTCGAGCCGAGCAGCTGCGCTCGCCCGAGTCGTGCTCGTCGAGCAAGTCGAGCGCACCGGCGGCCGCCGTCAAGCTCGAGCCGGACGCTCCGCCGACGCCGCCGCTCGTGGAGACGGCTCGTCTGAGCCCGGCGGGGACGGTGGACGACCACGAGGCGAGCCTGCTCCTGCTCGAGCTGTCGACCTCGCCCGAGCTGCGGCCCGTCGTCGTGTGAGGGGCTTAGGCGTGTACATAGTCGGTGTGCTCGCTTGTAGTGGCAGTTGTGGTTGTGCTTGCAGTCAAGCTGTGCGTGTGTGTCGGTCGAGGTTGCTCGCGCGAGACGAGGGGGCGAGGTCGGCGAGGAGGAGGGCGCGGCGGCGGCGCAGAAGGCAGGAAGGACCAGCAGGATCCGGGTAGGCGCATGAGGACCATGGCTGCAGCCGGTGCGCTCGTCCAGCCAGTGGAGGTGTTGCGGTGGAGAGCAACCGGTCCGTCTCGCTCGAGTTGCCCGGTCGCCCTCGTGCCGACCTCACAGCTCTCGCCTGATCGAGCAGAGCACCGGCCAGCGAGCTTCTATCTCGAGCATGCTCGCCCGTACCGCCCTCGCCCGCCCTAGATCCGCCTGTGCCGCCCTCGCCTTCGCTCGCTCCTCCCCCACCTCGCCGCACTCTCGACGCAACCTCGCGACCGCCAGCACCCTCGACAGCCGGCCTGGGCATGGCCACCTCCGCATGATCCTCCTCGGCGCACCAGGCGCAGGCAAGGGCACCCTCAGCGACTGGCTCATCGACAAGTACGACGTCGACACGGTCGTCGTCGGCCAGCTCCTCCGCAACGAGATCCTCAACCGCACCCAGCTCGGCAAGACCGCAGAGTCGACCATGCGTGCAGGAGGACTGCTCCCCGACGAGCTCGTCCTCGAGGTCGTCCAGCCCGCCGTCGACGCTCTGCGGGATCGAGTGCGTCCCCCCCTCTCTCTCCTCCTGTCGCGCTCGCCCATGGCTCGCAAGCTTCCTTTCCTGCTCGCAGAACTGGATCCTCGACGGCTTCCCTCGCAAGGCGTCGCAGGCGGCCGCCCTCGACAAGCTCCTCGGCAAGACGGGCGACCACCTCAACTTTGTCGCGTCGCTCAAGGTCCCCGACCAGGTCATCTGCGACCGGATAGCAGGTGCGCCCAGTCTCTCCTCCTTCACCTCGTCGAGTTGTACTGATGCCCTTGCACTCGCAGAACGCTTCATCCACCTGCCGTCGGGCCGAACTTACAACGTGCACTCCCTTCCTCCTTCCCTTCGCGCTCCCGCAGCACCGTCCTGACTCCTGCTCCGCCTGCAGCTCAAGTTTAACCCGCCTCAGACCGCCGGCAAGGACGACGTGACGGGCGAGCCGCTGAGCCAGCGACCCGACGACGAGCCCGTGCGTCCTCTCTCCCTTCGTCCCCCCTCTCCGCTCTCGACTGACCCCTCCTCGTCGCCCTCGCTCGCAGGAGACGGTCCGCCGTCGCCTGTCGGCCTTCCACGCCGAGAACGACCCGCTCTTGGCACACTACGACGGCGCACTCGTCGCGTTCGAGGGCGAGACGAGCCGCGAGATCTGGCCTGGGCTCGAGCGCGCTCTCCTCGACAAGGTGCGTCTTGCTCTTTTCCCTTCTCTCGAACCGTTCTCTGAGCGAGGTCGACGGCGTGTCGAGAAGCTGCAGGGACTGACGAACTCACCGGCCTGCAGTTCCCAGACCTCCCGCTCCGCACGACTCCCCGCACGCCTTAGCCTCTCCCTCTCGTGCTCTCCCTCGCACCTCGCTCGATACGCAATGCACATATACCTCGAGTTGCAGCACACGCACAGATACCCGAGAGCGAGCGAGAGCGAGAGATCTAGAAGCGCTGCGCGGGTGGGATAAAGTGGGTCCAGTGGGGGAAGCGTTGCTCCATGTTGCCCCAGTACAGGTGCGGGTACTCGGCGAACAGGAGCTCCGAGATGCCTGCGCGCACAAGAGACAGAGAGACCGTCAGGACGCGCTTCTCGAGAGCGAGAGAGGGAGAGAGAGGGGGACGCACCGGCGGTCGCGATGCGGTACCCCTCGGCCGTCAAGTGCAGCCCGTCGCTCAAGTACTTGTCGAGCTTGCCGCCGTCGTTGTCGCGCGCGAACTGCATGATGCGGCCCCACACATCGACGACGGGCACCTTGCCCTGCGCGCCGACCTCCTTGACGGCCTCGGCAAACTGGCGCGTGCGCTCGGCGTCGCGGTCGGGGACGCGCGCGGGCGTGCGAGAGGCGAGCTCGGCGTTGCGGGTGCCGTCGTCGACGGGCGGGGGCGTGAGGAGGACCAGCTGCGTCGAGGGCGAGTACCAGGGCGACGTGGGGAGGCGCAGCATGTCGAGGATCGTGTTGAGGTTGGCCTTGAAGCGCTCGAGCGTCATCTGCGGCGCGTGTAGCGTGTGAGTTAGCTGAAGTGGCGCTCGGAACCGAGAGGGAGTGGAAGAAGAGGAAGGAGAGCGCACAGATTGAGGAGAAGGAGGGACGGCGGCGTCGTTGGCGCCGAACCAGACGACGAAGATGGCCATCTTGGGCAGCCCCTCGCCGGCCCTCGGCAGGAACTGTTGCACTCAAAGCTCGTCAACATGAGCACGAGGTGGAAGGGGATGGACGGCGAGAGCGGGCGCACCTGCTTGACAACCTCGAGACCCATCTCGGCTGCGCGGGCGGCGGGGTCAGCTCGTTCTCGCTCCTCGTCGTCGGAGGAGAAGACGTACTGTTGTAGCCTGCAGGATGGAAGCGAGTCAGTAAGCGGTCCAAGGGCGAGTACGAGCTTTGCAGGAGAGAGCTGGGAACGCACCCGAGAACCCGCGGTTGACGACGTCCCTGCGTGGCAGTAGGGGAGGGTGAGCTGCGCCTCCTCGCGAGGGACAGAGAGAGCAGGACGCACAGCTTGCGCTGCCAGGCGTCAGCGAGGACAGCGCCCGTCCCGCCCGGCTGCCACGAGCCCTGCGTGATCGAGTCTGCGACGAGGAGAGGGCAGCGTCAGCGCACGAGGGCAGCGTGCGAGCTCGAGAGGAAGGAGCAGGACGCACCTCCAAAGAGGACGACCTGGTGCATGCGGATGCTGCGCTCCTGCGACGACGAGGACGAGTCGGCGTCCCCCACCTGCTTCTCGAGGTCGATGGCCGTCATGGGCGCGGCAGCGGGCGGTTCGGCTGGGCGGTAGCGGGCGTAGAGAAGTGCGGCGAGGAGGGCGAGGATGGGCGCGAGGGCAAGGCGGGGCATGCGGTGGACCGAGAGCAACAGACAGCTCGGAGCGGCGATGAGGACGAGGAGGCGGGACAGGGCCACGCTCTTCCCCTCGACGCTCTCTGTGAGCCTCTGGACTTGCTCGAACAGGTCTCTGAAGCACTCTCTCGACGACCACCGCGAGCAAGGACTGATTCAAGCGTGCATGCACCCTCGCTGCTCCTCGTCGTCCTCGTTCTACCGCCCGCCCTTGCCCTTCTTGCCCTTCTTCTTTTTCGGCGTCGTCGACGGCGTCTGCCCCTGCCCGAGCTGCGGCGAGCCCTTGGCCGGCGACGCAGGCGTCGAGGCCGTCGCCGGCGTCGACGCGCCCGAGTCCTTCTGCTCCTCGCCGCTCGCCGGCGCGCCCTCGCCGTCTGCTGCCGCTGCCACCTTGGCGTCCACCTGCTCCTTCTCCTCGACCTGCGCCGGGGCGCCCGGAACCGGTGCCGCCTCGGCAGCGGCGGCGACAGGCGTCGCGCCACGACTCGGCGGCACACTCGTCACGTCGCCGGCGCCCGCTCCGCCGAGCGGCTCGAGGGTGCGCAGCGCGCCCGCGGCCGACGGCGCCGGGGTCGTGCCCGTGAGGGGGAGCGGGTTGGACGGCGCGAGGGTGAGCGAGGACGGGGTGAGGTACGGGGTCGGGGCGAGGACGGGTGCGGGCGAGAGGCCCGACGAGAGCTTGGCGTCTGCAGGCGGGAGGAGCAGGGGTCAGGGCTGCGTCTCGGGAATAAGGACCTGCCTAAGAGGATAGGGAGGGACGCACTCTCTTCGGCGCGGCGCTTGGAGATGTCGCGGTAGACGTCCTTCCAGCGCTCGTGCGAGACCATGTCGCTCGCGGCGTTGAAGATCTTGTTGCCGTAGCCCGGCTCGAACGTGTTGGCCTCGCCGACGACCTCGACGATCTCGGCCTCGAGCTCCTTCTCGGCGGCGAGGAAGCGCTCCCACAGGTCGTCGCCGATCTGGCCCTTGCCGAGGAGGGTGGTGAGGGACGTCTTTGCGTCGCGGATCTGCCAGATGAGCTTGACGTCGTCCATGGCGCGGCGGAGGAGGGCGGCGACGAGGATGGGGCGGGGCGGGGGCGGGTCGAGCGAGAGGAGCGAGACGTAGATGTCGCGCGACTTGTGCGGCGGGAACCAGGGCTCGGCGGGGGGCTTGTTGGCCTGGCGGCGACGATAGATCTTGGAGAAGAGCCAGAGGGAGCCGACGAGGAAGCCGATGTAGCTCAGCGGGGCGAGGATCGAGAGGGCCCTGTGGGTCGAGGAGGGAGCGTGGAGGGGGAGGAGGACGAGTGAGTGGGGGCAGCTCGCGCAGATGAGTGGAGGGAGGGGACGCACATGGTGGCTGCGTGTGACCCTGTTTGAGCTCGGCGTGACCCAGTTCGAGCAGTAGACGGCGAGGAGGACGAGGAGGAGGAGGAGAGCGAGCGTCGCGTCGTCGTCGTCGTCGTCCGGCCGGAGACCGACGAGGGAGGCCAGGCTCGCTCCCCCGCGCGACCAGCTCTCTCGACGAGCAGCCCACTACCAGTCGCCTGCTCTGCACGCGCACACGGCCACCTAGCGCGCGCCCACCACCCGACCCGCCCTCACCGACTCGCCCTCCTCCACCCCTCTCCCCCTCCT
>Ga0308169_10004245_pt1 | contig 13472 bp, 28 predicted proteins | sample PhyBR1_2_FD_202139 | JGI IMG/M metagenome (GOLD analysis project Ga0308169, IMG submission 202139) | Phyllosphere microbial communities from UC Gill Tract Community Farm, Albany, California, United States - DLSLSB.R1 | ecosystem: Host-associated > Plants > Phyllosphere > Unclassified | place...
GTGAACCGTAACAGCACATCCTCCTTCTCCACCTCGTGCTTGGCGTACAGGTCATTCGCCTCGGCTTCCGGAATCTCCGCGAGGTCGTGGAGCACGCAGCGCTGGTACACCTCCTCGGTAGGAGGCCATGTGGGCCATCTCGGCCGTTCGAGGAACGAAGGCCGCTCGACATCCGTCAAGGTGCAGTCCGGGTCCTCGTATAGCCTCGACAGGTTCTGGATCAAGCGGCATGTCCCGTCTGCGTCGACGAGCACGTGCGAAAGGCATATGCCCAATACAGAGATGTTCGCCGGTCGGAGCGTGGTCAGGCGCGCTGCGAAGAGGATCGTGTCGGTGTCGGGCACTGCGTAGTCCGCGCCCAGGGTGGGGAGGTACGGCGCGAGCGAGTCTTGAATGACGTCGATGCTGTCAAAGGCGGGGTTTGAGGTGTCGTACTCGGCGATCTCAAAGGTGATCGGTGACTGAACAAGCTTGATCTGCGGGTCAGCGGGTGGAGGAAGAAGCAACGGGCATGCTCACCGCAAAGTCGGTCAAGTCAGGCGCAGGGGCCTTGCGCCGGACATACCGCCCCCCGATGACAGGCCACCAGCTCGTCAGAGCGCCCAACGCCCTGCGCAACCGCTCGGGATAGAGCTCGCCGGGGAACTCCCAGACGTTGGACATGACCAAGGTCGGAAGCAACGCATTGGGATGAACCTGGACGTACTCCGTGCCGTCCGGCACGAGCGGATTGACGCATGGCTGAGCGGGTACAGCCTCTGTCGAGGTGATGCGGAAGCCAGGTACGGCCAGGTCGTCTTCGAGCGTTAACATGGCGTGGGAATCAGACACTCGGTACTGCAAAGAACAAGTTGGGCGATGCCATTTCGCGAGGCCAACATCTCGAGTCGATCACATCTCCGTCGAGTCGATCAGGGCTAGACTGAAAGCACATGGGTCGGGAATCCTGATCATCCTTGGCGCCGGAGCCAAAATTGGCTTCGGATCCGGTAACGAACGGTGTTTTACCGGTTTCAACGGCGCTGTGCTCGAGTTGCATCGTCTTGAGGGTTTTGGCTGCGTGCACATAGCTTTAGAGCAGGCTCCTGCTGGTCCTACACTGATACGATTACATGGAAGCCGTTCTGCATGAGTTCGCTACTTAAGGGGAGCCGAATCCCAAAGCCTTTCATGGTGCACAAGTCGGTCTCGAGCGCTACTTCAGAACCTGCCGCCCGCAGGAGACCCCGCATCACTCCGCCTCATACTCCCCTTGGTACCCCGCGCCTCCCGAAGGACGCTATAGCAGCTCAGTCTTCTCTCCGAAGGTCGGGTTGACTTGAAAATCAGACGGCCTCGCTCCATTTGCCCTTCTCCGACTCGAGCAACCTGTAGAAGGGCTCCTCGAGACCATGCGCAATCCCAAAATTGATTTCGAGTGCTCCGCTCGAAGCTGAAGCCCTCTCCCCGACTTCGGGATTGCTGCGCCAGATACGGATGTACCTGCGCGCTGTGAAAATCGTGTGGACGGCCGATCGTGACTCTTGACCGAACGCCGGCTGCCAGTCGTACCTGCTGGATCAGTTCAACCGTAGACATAAGCCCGTCGGACGGCAGGCGCGACGCACCGTGTGGTCGAGTTGAGGATGACTTGATTCGGCCGAGCCGCGAAGAGGTAGATCTTGCCAGCTTCCGCCGCGCGTTACCAGAGGAAATGTTCAACCGTGAGCTGCTCCGTCGCATAGTTGATGTCGGTCCTGTATCGGTTGACGCTGTTTCGGATCATTTGCGCGATCTGCGTGGGACGATCAGGGGCGGGCGGATGCTCGTGCGCGACAGTCACAAACGCTGCAGCCGTGCCATACTGGTCGACGAGTCCCGGCGGAAAGACGCCCGAGTCAGGATGCCAATTGCGGTACTGCTCCGTCAGCCGGGCATCTCTCTTCCGTACGTTGATCGCAGACTGGCCGCTCACGCACGTTCGCGGTCATCAAAGCCTCAAAGTCGTTCACCTCGCCCACGCGCTCCAGGAGGTCCAAGAGCCACCCGCACAACGCATCGTTCGAAGAGCCGCCTCGAACGCCGTACCTGCCCTTGATATAACCAACTTCCTCTCCGCTCAGAAAAACGTTCACTTCTTCGCTGGACGCCGCGGTTTCGGCAGCTAGCGTGAGCTGCTCAGACACAGTGTCGCACAGAAAGTCGATTCGAGTTCGATTCGCCTCGATCAGGTCCTCCGTGGGCGGCCACGCGCTCCACAGAGGACGCGCGAAGAATGTCGGCGGTCGTTCCAGAGGGGAACCAGGGTTGCAATACAGGAACGACAGGTGCTGGATCAGCCGGGAGAAGGAATCGCCGTCCACTAAAAGGTGTGATATGCAGAGCGCGAGAACCGACTCGTGTGCGGGACGGAGGACCGTATGACGTATTGCGAAAAGCGCGGCGTCCGAGTCTGCGAAGAGGAAGTCACGCGCGAGAGAGGGCATAAACGGATCGAGAGAAGGCTGTATGACGTTGCGAGTAGGGAAAGGTGGTTGATCGGTCGTATACTCTGCACTCTCGTACGGGATAGGCGACGCGGTGAGGTGGATCTGTAGTCAGTTCGGAGGGCGAGCACGGTACGTTGCCGTCACTTACTGCAAAGTTTGAGAAGGCGGGATCAGTCGTCGGACGGCGGACGTATCGACCTCCCAGGAGTGGCCACCAGCTTGTCAACTCGGCGACCGCCTCCCGCAGGCGGGCCTCGTCTAGCTTGCCGGGGATGTGCCAGACAGTGGGCATGGTAAACCAGGGGATCAGGACATTGGCCGGGAGCTGCAGGTGGGTGGTCCCCCGTGGGAGATTTGCGTTGACAGATGGCCTCACGGGTATGAAGCAACTGTCGAGGATCATGTACCCGTCTGCCGTCTGCTCACCGCCTATCAGCATTGTGTGGCCACGATGTCAAGGTAGACGATTTGAATGGTGATGGTGAACTCGAAGCAGAGAAGCATTCAAAGGTGCTCAGACCTGCTCGGGTGGGCACCAAAGGAGTCATTGCGCCGCCTCATGTCGGTGCGATGTGAGACAGAGAGCCAATTGGCAAATGACCGCGATCACTCCAGGCGACCTTCGAGGGAACGTTGAACAAGTCTTTCTAGAGCTGACCCCCATCTATGCGGTGATGGTCGATATTGCACAACTTCCTCCGCAGGCAACGTCCCAGAGTGCGAGCGACGGCAAGCTGGTGTCGCTGCAAGCAGTGTCGAGTCTTCCAACATCGATACCCCACCACGACGGAGTGGTCCGGCCGAGTCCGCTTGGACGTCCGACCGCGCGTCTGCTCAGGAGCGGCACCATCTCCAAGAACGATGCAACGGGCCGTACGTTGTTGAGTGTTGCATGCATTGATTCACGCGCGAGCGCATGCGTGTCTAGAAGACTCGACCTTGCGTCGACTTCGTTTATTGGAATCAAGTGCGACGCGTCGTGAAGCGCTTTACGACGCTTGTTTCATCGTCACCCATCTTTACGCGTCGGGGTCATTCGTCATGCTCCGTTTCAGATTCCGTGCATTCTCCTTGAACTCGCCGACTCTCGCCGCGACATGACCAAGGAACTCAGCTACGAAGAGCAAAGGCAGAAGAATATCGAGTGAGCCGGGCCGTAGCATGCATACACTACTTAAAGCTGACGAGCAAGGGACAATGCCGCGCTTTTGCGGTCCCTCGGCCTCGACGCGCCTGCCCCTCGCGCAAAGCCCAAGCGGGTCATGGTCCCAAAGACGCCGCTGCGTAAAGCTCCAGCTACGAAGAGGCGTGTGGTCGAGGTCGTCTTGAACGGCACGCCCAGGACGCCTCGGACCGGTGCGAGGTCGGAAGCTGAAACTCCCGGATCGACCACCAGTGACGCGAGCACGGCGAACGGTCTGCGACGAAGCGGGCGGAGTCGTGGGACCGTCGACTACTCTGATGCGGGTCTCGAGCGTGCCTCAGCATCGCGGGAGAGCTCGAGTCGGCCTCCCTGGCGCGTGACGCTAGGCAAGAGGGGATACGTGGGTGGGGACGAAGCGTTTGTGGACGATGACGAGGACGCGAACAACGAAAGGCAGCGCAAAGCGCAAAAGCTCGGAGTGAGACTGCATAACCCCAAGCGGTTCGGGCATATTCCGGGCGTGGAGGTGGGGACGTGGTGGCCTAGTCGGATGGACGCGTCGACGGCGGCGGTGCACGCGTGAGTGATGACCGTTGCCACATCTTCGCGTCGGCTCACCACAGGCCGACGGTCGCGGGCATTTCGGGCAATGCGGAGGAAGGGGCTTGGTCTGTAGCTCTGAGCGGGGGCTACGCCGATGAGCGAGTACCGTCCTTGCGCCCTCGTGCAAATTGAGAGCTCATGCCAGTGTTGACCTGGGAGAGGCCTTCACATACACCGGCTCGGGCGGACGAGACCTGAAGGGTACGAAGCAGAACCCGAAGAACCTGCGGACCGCCCCGCAGACGTTCGATCAGTCATTCGATGACCCTCGGAACGCGTCTCTCAAGGTCAGTCCTTGTGGACATGGGTGTGTACGTCCAGATACTGACGTGCAGGTCTCGGCGGAGACGCGAAAACCAGTCCGAGTGATCCGAGGTTTCAAGCTCGATTCGGCGTATGCTCCAGCAGAGGGATATCGGTACGACGGGCTGTACATTGTCGAACGGGCTTGGCTGGCCAAGGGTCTGACGAAGGGCCTGAAGGTGTGCCGGTACGCTTTCAAGCGGGTGCCGGGGCAGCCGCCCTTGCCGGAGAGGAACCTCGAAGCGGAGGCTGCAGAGGCCGAGGCGGATGAGATAGAGTGAACTCGAGGCAAGCAACACTTGCCAACATGATGCGCACCGGCCCCGGCTCATCTTGGGTATCTTGTGCGGATCTTGCCATAGCCTGCATACAACCTGTGTACAATATATCAGATGTATCCCGACGCCAGCCCCGCCATCCCGTCGTCTCTCATCTCAGCTCCAAGCCGAGCTTCACCGTTACCGTGTTCATGTAATCCTCTGACGCCATCAGCGTCTTCGCGACATGCTTCGGACCGAGCGACTCACCTGCCTGCTTCCGCATCGTCCAGTACTCCTGCAACATGGCATTGATCTCCGCCTCGTGATGCGCCACAAAGTCCGCCATCTCATCCTCGATTGCCTTCTTCTCCGCCAAAAGTTGGTCACGCTCTCTCTGCCATACTTTCCGCGCCGTAGCTTCGTGCACGTATCTGCGCGTCAGCAACCGCATCCGCCATCGATTGTCCCACGCACGCTTCCCGCAGATTGGAGTACCGCGTTGCTGCCTTCGCCTTCGTGTCCTCGAATGCCTCCTTCTGCCTCGACAGCTTTTCCTGCGCATGCTGCAATTGCCGCTCAAGTTGCTGCCATCAGTCTCCACTCGCTTCATCCTCTCCACGCAACTCACACCCAGCTTCGCCTCCATCGACTTCCCCTCGATCTGCTGACTCTCGACCTTGCCCCTTAGGCTCATCACTCCCCTCCTGGCCTCTTCCACCCGCGTGCGTTGCGCCTCGATACCCTTCTCCAGATCGATCAGACCCCGCAGATCGACCTCCATCCCTGCTATCACCTCCATGCGGTGCGCCAACTCTCGCGCTTTGCGCTGGTGGCTCTGCAGGCTCGCCCGCTCTTGCGAGACTGTGAATGACATCTCCGAAATGTGCTTCTTGATCCGCTCGGGGGACTGCACCAATCTCGATTTCGCACTGGCGTTCTGCGACTGGAGGGTGGTGAGCTCGTGGGTGCGCTGGGCCGCCGAGTCCATCACTGCCTGCCGGGCCGCTTTGAGGTCCTCCGTGACGGCCGATATGCGCACTTGCTCCACCCGCAGATCATACAGCGCCTGCCGGAGCGCTTCGTTTCGCGTGCCCGCTTGTTCTGTGAGGGGCTTGTCCTGCGCATGCTTGGCCCTGATGTGAGGGGAAGATCCGGTGGGTGCGTCAAGACGGACCTGATCTCCTCAATCTCTTGCTCCACTCGACTGAGCTCGTGATGGAGTCGCGCGACCCTGGGATCAGTCACGGATTTTGTCCCATTGCCGGAACGCTCACTCGTCTTTCTGCTGCTGGTTTCGGGCTGCCAGATTGCTCTGAGCGTGCGTCCTCTCTTCCCTGATTGTCAATGCTTATTTTGCTTGCAATGCGACATCGTGAACACACCTGAACTTGGCAAAGTTCATGATTCCACTCATCTGCGACCTGAACCGAGCAGGCTCAGGCCGCGTTAAATCGCTCATCCTAAAGTCCTCGATTCCACATATCCCAGCCAATGTCCGACTGGCCGTTAGACACCACCTCGATACCTCTTAAATGATCAGCCCACCAGTGAGAGAAGAACATCGTAAACGATAGTGCGTCGCTATACAGCTCCTGCACCTCAGCACAGCCAGTCATACCCCAGAACAGTAACCCACCTTGTACTCCAACCCACCCATCAACATCGCTTTCGGGCCCTCGATCATCTCCACCGGAGCGCTCATGAGCACATCGAGAAGTGCGGCGTAGATCATCTGTACACCCGGACCTGTCGGCTTCGAGAGGTCTTCAATCGTCGACGGGATGCCGAGCGCGTCGAGCGTGTTGCCGATGTCCGTTATGGGCATGATCGGGTACGCAGGCAGGGCCGCGATGGGCTCCTTCTGCTGCCGATTCCGTTGCGACATGGCAGAAGCGGACGGTCGAGATGTCGGTTGTGAGTATCTATGTCGAGTGCGATGTATGCGTCGGATCTGAAGGGAAGGTGCAAGTAAAGGCAGACAGAGATGGCTCAACGTTGAAAGCGGGCGAGACGACGAGAGTGACTTTGTTTGTTTTCGACGCGAAGTGGTCCAAATCGCTTACGTAACCTTTCGCTTGACGCGCCGTGTCAACAATCAATCTACTTGCTGATTCTCCTTCCCCCTCGCATCGTCTGTACAACCCCATTGCTCTGCTTCGTAGCACGAAATCGACCGCGTTCTCGCCGCCGCCATGGTCAACGCCCGCCCACGCGCAGCGAGCGTGTCCTACCTGACCGACACGCTCCCCACGGCCTTGCCACCGATATTCGACCAAGTACAAAACACGACCGCCAACCACCGGAAGAACATCGTCGCGCTACGCAAGATCCAGGAGACATGTGCGAGCGTGACCGAACGGAATGGCAAGGGGCAGAAGAAGCTCATTGGCGAGAAGGCGTTCAACACGGCTTTCATCGACATGGTTAACCGTGTTCTGCCCGTCAAGAAGGGAGTGGGGCAGGCCGATCGGGTGGTCAAGTTCGTTGCGGGCTTCGTGGGGTACGCGACAGAGCTCGGTACGTCGTCATATTGTGACACACTGTGCTGATGCCAGAATCGAAAGAAACGGAAGGGGAGAGCGACGAAGAGACGTTCACGACGAGGTTCATCGGTAAATTATTGAAGCACTTGTTGGCGGGCATGGACGCGAAAGACAAGAACGTGAGGTTCAGGGTGACGTTGACGACTGTTTCGATGATCAACGGTCTGGGAGAACTCGAGTGAGTGCTTAAGCCTGTAGCCCATGCGGGCATGGCCGCGTCGTGGTCCTGGGTCGACAGGCGAAACTGATCGCCAGCGACGACATGTACGTTGCGCTGCGAAAAGCGCTGCTCGAGCGTTCGAGAGATAAAGAGCCGGCAGTGAGGGTGCAAGCAGCTCTGGGCCTGTCAAAGCTGCAGAGCGGAGAGGATGAGGCCGACTTGGAGGAAGGAGAGGAACCGCTCAGCGAAGTGTTGCTCGATATCCTGCGATACGACCCAGCCGCGTGAGTCGCTTCGTCTCCGCTCCGCGACTTCGCAGGGCTGGAGACCCACTCAAGGACTCCCAGAGTGCCGCGCTCTGTGATACTACGCAGGAAAACTGATCTCACAGCGAAGTTCGTCGCGCGGCGATATACAACCTCCCTCGAACGCAAGCCACGCTGCCGCACATCATCGCCCGCACGCGAGACATCGACCCGACCTTACGTCGGACGGTGTATCATGGCTCTCTGTCCGCGGCAAATTTGCCGGATGCGAGGATCTTGACGATCGCGCAGAGGGAAGAGGTGGTGAGGAACGGGCTGGGCGACCGCGAAGGTAGTGTGCGGAAGGCTGCGGCAGGGATGCTGGGTGGTTGGGTGGACGGTGCGCAGGGTGATCTGATTGAGGTGCGCACAGCAGTGTTTGATGCAGCCGGGCTGCTGCGCTTTTCGGGCCAGGAGCTCATGTCAGTTCCTTGGCCGCTTTGACGTCATGTCTTCGGGCGAGGTCGCAGAAGAAGCACTCATGTCGCTGTTTGTGACTCGCCCGGAGATTCTCGACACAATCGAGCTGGACGGTACGTCGATCGATCCTACGGCACGAACTTATCTGACCGTAGACGCTTTCTGGGCCGAGCTAACACCGGAGAAGGCGTTCTTGGCCAGGGTCTTCGGCGAACACCTGCGGGCGATAAACGTGAGCTGTTATGGCCTCCCATCGTTCAGCGCATGCCTGACCCCAGGACGATGTCCGATTCGAAGACTCGATGCCTGTCGTGACCGCTTTGGCATTCAAAACGCAAGACGAGTACAACACGCTTGCTGCATTGCACGCCGAGCGGATCACAGACGAACGAGCGCGATCCATCGACGACGAAGAACAAGCCGTCGAGGAAAAGAAGCAGGCAGCGGTGGACGAGCGGGCGTTCGTGGTTGGCGAGCTATTGAAATTGAGCGTGTGGCTGGACTACGCGGACGAAACAGGCCGAAGGAAGATGTTCCACCTGACCCGTGCGTATCATGGCGGGTAGCAGTAGAGTCCGGTCAAGATGGCTGACGAGCAGGGGAGATGATTTCGCAGCCGAATCTGCCACAGAGCCTCGTACCCAGATGCCTGGACGTGTTGACGAAGATCTCGGACGGCGAGCGGGATCTTATACGGGTCATTGTCGACGTTATCACCGAGCTGCGCCAGGGCGAGTGGGACGAGGAGGTGAGCAGCGCTACGGAGTCCCAGTCGATGGGATCTGACGGACAGCCCATCAGCAGTCAAGCGAGTGCGTTGGGCACGCCTGCACCGAGCCGCATGACGCCGGCTGAAGGAGAGGACGACCCGGAAACAAAGTGGAAGAAGGTCATCATTGACCTGAGGTGTCTCGAAATTTGCATAAGTCTGTTGGAGAGGGTCAACTCGGTGAGTCGATGAGAAGCGATCAAAGACTTGCATGCTCACCGACAGCCGCTGCACAACAACTCGGTGTTCCATGGTCTCGTGCCCGACCTGATCGTCCAATCTGTTAGGGACAAGGAGGAGCCGGCTCTGCGCGAGTCGGGCATGGTGGCGCTCGGTCTGTGCTGCATGATTGACCTAGTATGTGTGGCAATCGCGACGCCACGGCCCAAGGCAGTGCGCTGAACACGCAGGAAATGGCCAAGCAATCCATCGCGTTGTTCGTGTCACAGCTCCAGGCGGCTCAGGGTCCGCTCAAAGTCAAAGTTGCGCAGATCGTCTTTGATCTGATGATGGTGCACGATACAGCCGAGCTATTCGACAAGGCGCTCAAGGTGAGTTAACCGGGGACCATGGGCGCGCGGTAGCTAACGAGCAGCCACCGCAGGTCGTTGAGATGGTCAAGGCGGTGTTGCACATGCCAGAGGAAGAAGTCCAGGCCGTGGCGGTTGAGGGCGTGGCGAAGCTCATGCTGGCGGGAATGATGTTCGACGACGCGGTGAGTCAAGCTCGCCGACTGTCAAAGAAAGCAGGCGATGTTGACAGCAGCTGCTGCATATGCTTGTGGCGCTGTACTTCTCGCCTGAGACGGCAGAGAACCAAGCCGTCAGGCAGTGCTTGACGTACTTCTTGCCGGTATTCTGCTACTCGTCGCCTGAAAACCAGCGCCGTCTGCTCAATGTGAGTAAGCGGGACCGGCGAATCGCAAGCGAGTTGGGCAATCCGACACGATGTGGGCTGATGCGCAGATCTTCCCAGATTGCTATGAGCTGTTTCTTCAGCTTGCGGAGCAGTGGGACGGCGACCGTGATCTCGTCCCGACAGGGACGATGGGGTTGATGCTCGTCGACTGGTTGGACCCGTTCAAGGTTGTGTGAGTGGTCGATCTCTTCACAGCAGCCTGAGGGGCGGGGGACTGATGCTTAGAGAGCGAGAAGGCGTCAAGGCGGATTACGGTGTACACCTGGGCCTTGCCATGGAGATACTCAAACTGGTCATGAACGAAGACATCAGTGAGTTGCCTTGTCGGTCCACCAGAGGGAGTATACCATCGAAAAAACCCAGAGCCATCGCCAGGCTTTGCGTGCAGCTGGAGCACACATGTGGAGCCACGCTGACGTTCGCAGAGGATTCGCGCAAGACGCTCGTCTCGTTCCTCGGCAAACTGAACCTGCCCGAAAGCGAGGAGACGGAGGCCTGGAAGATCCAGGCGGTCGCCGTGCTGGTAGCTAGTATACGATCGGTGAGTTTCGGAAGAGTCGCGTCGAAGTCGGGCAGTCATACCTCGTGACGCATAATTTCGAAAAGAAAAAAACAGTCCTGCACGCGAGTCGGAGCGTGTGCTGACGATAGAAATGCCCGCTGTCCGACTCGGTATCGAAGAATGCGCTGAACAAGTTTGACGCGGGTCTGCAGAAGAAGTACGCGGCCGAGCTGGACGGGTTCGACATGGACGCGTTTGGGGAGGGCGACGATGTCCGCCAGGAGGTCAAGGATCTGATGGAGTTCATCGACGCTGTGTGAGTGTCGCCGTACTCTGGATTCCTCCAACGTCCTACTGGAAACGGTTCCTGCCAGCAACGGACCTCGCAGTCCCGGTGTGTATCAATGCTGACCATCAGTGAGGAGCGCGAAGATGCTAGCGCCGTCGGATCGCCCAAGAAACGTCGAACGCGAAGAGGCGTCAGCGAAGCGCCGACGGAGATGACGGACGTGGTTGACGACGAGGACGATGACGATGATGGTCGGTCGACAGTGCGCGATGAGCATAGTGACGACGATGCCACGCCGAAGGCAAAAAGGGCAAACGGTGCAAAAGGAAGGAGAAGGGTGGGGACGGTCGACACTGAGGAAGGAGACGAGGATGACGACGTCGAGAGTATGTTGGGCGAGTGAAGCGTGGCTTTATGACTGCATTTGAATGCCTCGATGTTCGACTCGACACGATCTGTGTTATATAGCCCGACAGTGTACGCTCTGATGCCACCACCGTGTATGGGTGGGTGACTGACTACTCGCCCGGAGTAATCTCGGAGTGATCAGCCCCCCGTGTCTCGGCAACGCGCTCCAGCCCAAATGCCGGTCAACTACCGGTCCACGTTGATCGCAGCATTTCCAGTTGATCCCTGTCGCACACACAGCTCCAACCATGTCGCAGCAAGTAGGAACAGAAGTCGACGTGCAGCCGTTCAGACCCAGCGCGGGCGAGATCAACATCCTCGGAAAGAACTTTATCGACTCGCGCGGCCGCATATTGCATCTGAGGGGGGCGAACGTCGGGGCTGCATCGAAAGTGTACGTCGGCGTTTGGGGCTTTTGCGTCGGGGGCTGGTGACGTCCGCGGGCGGCCCCCTGATGGGGCCAGCTCGGCTCTAAGACGGTGAAAGGGAGAAAGAGAAAGTACGGACGCTGACGCCAAGTCCGAACGATCCCAAGGGGAAGATCCACGATCACGCAGACGTGAGCTACACCGGACGGCCGTTCCCTCTCAGCGAGGCTGCCGAGCACTGGAAGCGGCTACGCTCGTGGGGTCTGACCTTTGGTACGCCCATCGCTGAATGTTGGTGTGATGACGAGGTTGATGGGCAGTGCGAATCACGGTCACTTGGGACGCGATCGAGCATGCCGGGCCGTGAGCACATTTTTGCAATGTAGATGCAAGCAAGCTGATATGCAGGGGCAAGTACGACGAGGAGTATCTCCAGTACCTGAGAAAATTGCTGGAGAGCATGGCGGAGTATGGGCTCGTCGCGTATGTGGTGAGTCCACACCCTGCTCAACGCACCGAGGAGGTCACAGCGCTGAACGTGCAGGCGGTTCACCAAGATGTCTGGTCGCGGTATTGCGGAGGGGTACGTCGGGACTCAGAACGCTGATGTGAGGGAACAGATCTCTGATCCCAGTCCGGCGCACCGGGATGGACGCTCGAAGCGGCCGGCTTCGACCTCTCGAATGACGGGGAAGCACTCGTCCAGACGGGCGCGGCGTTTTTGGACGGTATCCGAGGCGGCAGACTGGAAGGTGAAAGGGGCTTGTGGCCCACTGGTGAGCTGCCGAGTTCGTTTCAAGCTCGTGAGCTGATGGCCAGGATATCAGAAGCTCGCTGCCGCGTCGATGAAGTACGTCCGCGCACAAGACAGTTGGATTGCCGCGCTGACTGCAGCACGTTCTTCTGGGGAGGAGAGACCTATGCACCCAAATTGAAGGTCAAGACCCCCAAAGGCGAGAAGAACATCCAGCCTTTCCTGCAGGATGCGTTCTTGGGCGCTGTGGAGAAACTAGTGGGCGCTGTCGGTGACCTTGACACGGTGTTGGGTATTGAGGTGAGGTTGCCGAACGCTGGCCGAGCGCGTCAGGTACAGAAGCTGACGTGCAGCTCTTGAACGAGCCTCATCCGGGCTTCATCGGACTGTCGTCGATCCACGACTGGGTGGGTGAACCAGATCTTGTCGGCGGTTCCGGCTCTGATCCCAGAACTACCACACCGACTTGCACCTCGGCGCCTTCCCCTCCCCTCTTCAAGCATTTTCGCTGGGCGCCGGACACGCCACGGACGTGCCCGTCTACACGCGCTCGTTCCCATGGCCCACGCGGGTGACGGGCCGCACGACCCTGAACAAGACGCACGCTGTCGTATGGACCAGGCCGGAAGGATGCCCGTGGGAAGAAGCCGGCGTATGGCGCTGGTCTGACCAAAAGGGCAAGGCCGTCGCGCTGCAAGAGGACTACTTCAGCAAAGGCGGCAAATCGTTCTACGAAGACTTTTACTGGCCGTTCGTGCAAAAGTGGGAGGCGGTCGTTGGACGAGTGGGCAAGGGTCGCTCCGAGGGAGGAAACCAGTTGATGCGGATGGTCGAGGCCATCCCGAACGAGTTTTGTCCTGTATGGCCTGAAGATGCCAGGCCGAGCAACTTTGTTTATGCCCCGCATTGGTGAGTGTCCGTTGAGGCTGTCTTGGCCAGAAGACCGCGCTCTATGGAGACATAGAGCGGTGAGATCGTGCAATCAGCTGACTCCAGGTACGACCTCAATGCGCTGTTCAAGAAACAGATGGGGAACATGACCGTGAACGTGCAGGGCTTGTCGCGGGTGGGTGCTGCTACTGGGCCACACCGACGATGCAACTGCTGACGCGCAGGGCATGTTCGTGCTCAGAGCGCTGTACTGGGGCGACAAGGGCGTGCGAGAGAACTACCGGTTACAGATCAGGAACATCGTCCGAGCCGCCAGAGAACGCCTTGGCGATGTGCCAATTGTTTTCGGCGAGTGTGGCGTGCCGAT